>ERZ795053.34-NODE-34-length-151527-cov-8.635537_pt1 | contig 151527 bp, 135 predicted proteins | sample MGYA00375137_ERZ795053 | MGnify/ENA primary metagenome ERZ795053 (study PRJEB30182, sample SAMN05720284) | activated sludge metagenome | isolation source: Anaerobic digester | place: Hong Kong | collected 2014-12-17 ... | reverse complement strand
GGAGACGCTTCCCGTGGAGGAGGCTGCTTCGGAGGATGGGCCCGAGGAGGATTCCGCCTGATGCGACAGCTCTTCCTCCGAGACCGTCTCCACGGCCGTTTCGGAGGTCTCCGCCGCCATACCGCCCCCGATCAGAACGGCATTCGGCATCCCCTTCTCCTTCAGGGCGGCAAGAACGGCGGCAAGATCCTCTGCAGAGAGGTTCTCCGCCTCCACGAACGGAAGCAGCAGGTTATCCTTTCCGTAGCCGAGCGCGTCGATCAGCGCGCTTGTGGCTGCGGGGAAATCCGCCGGCAGAGTCTGATAGGTGAGCGCGCCGGAGAGCCCCGCCGCGCCGGCCAGAGATGCAAAATCCAATACCGGCGCATAGCCGGAAGCCGGGAGCGTGGCCGGGCTGCCTCCGTAGACGGAGGTGGTGCCAAGCACGATCCGGGAGGCGTCATATGCGGCCAGCACCGGAACGGACTGTTTTTCCCCTTCCGCCACCGCGAGCTGCGTAAAGCTGCTGAGGGCCTCCAGCCGGTCAAAACTTTCGTTGCTGAACCAGGCATACTGAATGCCCGAATCCGGCGGGAAGCGGAGCCCCTCGAGCACGACGGCGTCGGCGCCGAAATTCACCGCGTCGCAGACGATATCGAGCACGTATTTTCTTGCGGTATCGGAACAGGGATTGAGCCATGACCGCCCGCCGTTCTCCGCGCTGTTGTCGAGCCAGAGCACGCCGTCGGCACTGCCGTATTTGACCGCACCCTCGTAGCAGCCGGAGGGCGCCGTATGATCTTCAAAGCACCAGATCCGGGCGATGACGCCATATCCGGCCAAACGCGCCGCTTGGATTCTCGAAGCAAGATCCACGGCATCCTCGGCCTGGGTGCCGTACTCCGCGACACTCGCCTGCGGAGAACGGTAGGTTACCGTGCCGGCGCTGTCCTTGAGATCAAGCACGACGGCGTTGACGTCGTCGCCGAGGCCGGCAAGGAAGGCCGTATAGCGCGCGTCGTCCGCAAAGACTTCCGCCGGAACCGACGAGGCGAGAACCGGATTTGCAAAGAGATCCGCTTCTTCCTCCGGTTCGGGCTCCGGCTCCGACGAGACCTCGGAGACCGGCTCCGACGAAGGCTCCTGTTCCTGCTCTCCGGAATGGAGCAGCGCCTGAACAAGCGGCTCATAGGCGAACCACCCCGCGGCAAACAGCAGAAGGACCCCCGCCGCAATGGCAGCAATCTTCATATAGAGCTTCCGCCGCGGATCGATAATGCGGCTCGCAGACCGTTTGATCCGGTAGAAACCCCGCCCGTTTTGATGGAAGCGGCCCCCGCTCCTTCTAATTTTAAAAACTCTTGCCATGTTTGGTTTCCTTTCGGGATCAGGTCGGGAGCTGATGTCCGATCAGCCCATAAAATGCGAGGGAGAGCAGCCCGAGATAGATCAGCAGGACCGGCAGTCCCCGAAATGCCTTCGGTACGCGGCAGAGCGCAATGCGCTCCATGCCTGCGCCGATCAGCACGACCGCGAAGACGAAGCCCACGGACATGCCGAGGGAATAGCCGAGCGTCCGGGCGAGATCCATGCCCTCATTATACGGGATCAGCAGGCTGCCGAGGATCGCGCAGTTGAATGTCGCCGAGGCGAGACGCTTGCGGATGTTTTCAAAAACTTCCGGCCAGAATCTCTTCGTGACAAAATAGATGAGCGCATACATCGCGGACATGCAGACAATAAACAGTATTGGCATCAGGACGTACGCATATCCGGTGCCGGTGATGAAATCCCGAAGCGGATAGACGATGAGCGACGCGACGACCGTGATGATGGTCAGAAGGACGGAATAACGGACCAGCTCCTTGGGGTGCTTGAGCATGTAAAGGAGCCAGCTTGTGCCGAGGGCGCGCGCAAAGACGATGTTCTCAAGAAACAGGGCCGTCAGTGCGGCGCCGAAAAAACTGAGCAGAATCGTCATTTCTGGTCCTCCTTTCCGCCGGAGAAGTGCTCATAGGGCTTCGCGTGGAATACGATCCGCAGCCCCTCGACCGCGGCGGCCAAAAAGCCGGCGATCAGGAAGCCGGAAAAAGGCAGCTTCAGCGCGGAGGCCTTCCGCTGCAAAATCTCATATCCCCAGAGGGTGCCGCTGCCGAAGAGCTCCCGGATGCCGCCGATCAGCACCGCCACAATCAGGAAACCGAGGCTGAAGCAGATGCCGTCCAACAGATTGAAGACGACGCCCTTCTCCTCGGAGATCAGGCGGGAATACGCGACGACGACCGTGTTGAGCGCGAGCAGCGGCAAATAGATGCCGAGGGAATCGAAGATCGTCGGAGAGATGGGCGCGACCGCGGCCTGCGCCGTAAAGAGCATCGACATCGAGACAAGGGCATAGCAGAGGATGCGCCACGTCTTCGGCACAAAATAGGCAATCAGCGGCGCGAGCAGCAGCACCGGGATCGTGACGATCGCAAATGTAATGGAGAGGGCTATGGCATTCTGGAGCGAGGTGGCGCCGATGATGATCTCGCCGACCACCATGCCGCCGACCAGCACCGGATTGGAAAACAAAATCTTGCGGAAGCTGTCGTTCATCAGAGAAACCGTTGCGGCATTCATCTTTTTCATGCGCCCACCTCCGTTTCCGTTTTCTTTTTGAGACTGGGCTTCGGCAGCTTCTTTTTCTCTTTCGGCGGATTTTCCGCTCCCGGAGCAAAATTCTTTGGCAGCAGCGTGCCGTGCCGGATTTTATGTAGCACATTCTCGCAGACCCGGTCAAAGAGCGGCGCGAAGACGTTCATCAGGATCAGAGCAAAGACGAAACCGTCCTCGAAGCCGCCGAAATAGCGGAACAGCATGACGACGGCGCCGCTTGTGGCTCCGTACAGCACCTTGGCAAAACCGCGTTTCGGCGAAGTAACCGGCTCGGTTATCATAAACACGACGCCGAAGAGCAGCATGCCGGAGCAGAGCTCCCAGCCGACGGAGCTAAAGGTGCCGAACGGGGAACGCGGCCACATCATGGCCATCAGGCCGGAAACCAGCAGGAAACTGAGCGGCGCGCGCCAGCCGATCGTTCTGCGCACCAGCAGATAGAGACCGCAGGCAAGGATCACGAGGATGTTCGTGGCGCCCATCGGTCCGGCCGCGTTGCCGAGAATCATATCAAACAGATCAAGGCTCGGAATCGCCCCGAGCATCAGGTTGTGCGCCGGGCTGACGGCGGTTTTGGCCGCCACCTCTCCGGCAACCGCGAGCTCCTGCATCGGGGCCGGGTAACTGAAAACCAGCTCCGGCCAGCAGATTGCGGTGAACGCAAATCCGACCGCGGCGGGATTAAACAGATTGTTGCCCGTGCCGCCGAACGGGAATTTAACGGCAAGGATTGCCACGATGCAGGCGGTCACGACCACATAATACGGGATGGACGCCGGCATCAGCAGCGGGATCAGAAGCCCGGTGACGACGGCGGAGAGATCGCGCAGATCCGGGCGCCGGCCGCAGGCCAGCACGCTGAGCATATCGAGAACCCATGCGGTCGCGGCTCCGGTCAGGCCGAGCAGCAGCGCCCGCGGGCCATAATAAAACCAAGCGATCACATAAAGCGGGGCCATGGCGACGATCATATCCCCCATGACGGTAAACAGCGACTCGCTCGTGCGGACGTGCGGCGCATTTTGAAGGATCAGGCCGTGTTCGTTCATTCGGCGGCGCCCCCTTTCTCGGCAAGCGCCTTTTCGGCGGCAAGGCTGCGCTTGGCGGCAAAGATCGTGGTACCGATATCCAGCCTCGACGGGCAGACATACGAGCAGGAACCGCAGCCGATGCAGCGGTCCACGTCGTAAAGTTCCAAAAGATCCCTGCGGCCGAATTCGGCGAAGCGGCGAAGCTGGCTGGCGGAGAGGCCCTCCGGGCAGGCATGGTCGCAGCGCCCGCAGCCGATGCAGATATAGCCGAGGCTCTTGTAGCTCTCACGGAAGGCCAGCACGCCTCTCGTCATCACCCCGACTTTTTCTTCCTCGGGGTCGGAGATGGAGCGCCCGGTCATGGAGCCGCCGACGATCACCGTCTCCGGATCCGCGGCGAGGCCGCAGAATCTCAGCATCTCGGAAACCGGCGTGCCGACCGGCACTTCGACATTGCGCGGGTTGGCAATGGCATCCCCCGCGACCGTGACGAAGCAGGAGGTCTGCGAGATACCGCGTTCGGCCGCCCGCACCAGATGGAGCAGTGCGCCGGTGCCCACGGTCAGCGTATTTTTCTCCTTGCGGAATTTGTTGTAGGCGCGGGTCTCGGCGGGATAGCGCCCTCCGAAACGCATCACCTCAACGCCCGCAAGCTTTTTCGGAATGCGGATGGTGATATCGAAGACGTGGCGGTACACCGCGACATAGATCTTCGACAGATCGGCATGGACGGCCTTCGCGCAGAGTTCGAGCGCGAGGGCGATCTTTTCCGGCTCATGCAGGGCGATGTTGAGCTGGCTCGAAATAAACGGCTCGTCGTCGATGGCGTCCGCGATCACCGCGTCCACGCCCCGCTTGTCGGCCTCGATCAGTTCCTCATAAAGGGAGCGGCCGTCCGATTCGTCGATGATATCCGCGAGCCGCGCGACCTCGGTGATCTCCTCCGGCCGAAGCTCCTGCGGAAGAATCTCTTCAAAAGGATTCTGAAAAGTCCTCAGGGAGTCGGGCTTCATCATCACCATATCTCTGGAGAGCATCGGTTCCTTGCGTTGTTCAAGGACGATGCCGGGAACGAAAAATGACATATTTGCCTCCGGTAATCAGGTTTCCGGCTTCGGGGAAATCATGTTTCTGAAAAGCGGCGCTTTTATAAAACAAAATTTCTTCCATGCGGCGCTCCTGTGAAGCACCCGCAGCCCGGGCCGGAATGAAATAAAATCGTGAAAAAGGCCTTACAGAGCGGCCTGTGCCGCCATGCGCAGATTGCGGATTGCCGAGACGTAATCCGCCTGATGAAAGAGCGACGAGCCGGCCACCAGAATATTTGCCCCGGCCCCGACCGCGATGGGCGCGGTCCTCTCGTCGATGCCGCCGTCCACCTGGATATCGAGCGGATGCCCGATGCGGGCGGCTTCGTTTTTTATGGCGGCGATTTTGGGCATCATATCCTCCATGAAGCTCTGGCCCCCAAAGCCCGGTTCCACCGTCATCACGAGGACCATATCGACCGCGGCGAGATAGGGAAACACCGCCTCCGCCGGGGTTTTGGGCTTGAGGGAGATCGCCGGGTGCACGCCGAAGGAACGGATCTTTTCGATCACGGCCGCCGGGTCGTCGTCGGACTCCACATGAAAAGTGATGAGCCCGGCTCCGGCTTTCACGTAGTCCTCAATGTAACGCAGCGGCTCCGAGATCATCAGATGTGTATCGAAAAACATGGAGCTCGCCTTGCGCAGGGAACGCATGACCACCGGGCCATAGCTGATATTCGGAACGAAATGCCCGTCCATCACGTCGATATGAAGCATGTCCGCTCCGGCGTTTTCCATCGCCTGCGCCTCCGCGCCGAGACGCGCAAAATCGGCCGAGAGAAGCGAGGGGGAAATCCGGATTTCCATCCTGACGCCGCCTTTCTATACTTTTAAGTCATATAGAGAATCAGCTTATTTTACCGCAAAGCGGCTCATCCGTCAACCAAAAGGGCGTTCCGACAAGGAATATTCACAATTCCTGGTGCAAAATCAGCGCACAGCTGTCGCATTTTCGGATTTTATGGTAAAATACAGAAAAGGGACTCCCTGTCCCTCACAGAATCTCCGCAATGGGAAAGGATCATGGACGATGCAGTATACCGATACCGATCTTTATGAAAAAAGAGCCTCTCTGCTCGGCATGGGAGGCATGCGCCTGCCGAAACGGGAGGATGGCTCCGTCGACATCCCGCAGGTTGAAAAAATGATTGCGCTTGCCATGGAGCGAGGTGTCAACTACTACGACACCGCCTGGTGCTACCACGACGGCAAATCCGAGAACATCATGGGAGACCTGCTGGCAAACTATCCGAGGGAGAGCTTCTTCCTTGCGGACAAGATGCCGGTCTGGCTCTGCAAGGACGAAGCGGACGTCTACCGCATCTTTGACGAACAGCTCAAAAAATGCCGGGTGGACTATTTCGACAACTATCTCGCCCACTCCATCGACAACGAGGACTACCCGAATATGGTGAAATCCGACACCTACCGCATCCTCCGAGAAAAGAAGGAACAGGGCCTGATCCGCCGGCTCGGCTTCTCCTTCCACGGCGACAAGGCGCTCTGGAAGACGATGACGGAGGAGTACGACTGGGATTTCGCCCAGATTGAGATGAATTATCTCGACTGGAAGGAGCAGGACGCGGAATATCTTTATCACTGGCTCGTGGAGCACCGGCTCCCGATCGTCATCATGGAACCGGCGCGCGGCGGTTATCTTGCCAATCCGCCGGCCGCCGTGCGGGAGATCCTCGAAAAAGCCTGTCCCGGAATCTCGCCCGCCGAGCTTGCCTACCGCTGGTTTTTCGGCAGGCCCGGCATTTTTACCATTCTGAGCGGCGTATCCAGTCTCCGGCAGATGGAGGAAAACCTTGCCGTCTTCGACGCCGGGGAGCCGCTCTCGGAGGCTCAGGCGGAGACGCTTGCCCGGGCGGCGGACTATCTGATGCAGATGGAACGCGTCCCCTGCACGGGCTGCGGCTATTGTATGCCCTGCCCCGCCGGCGTCGATATTCCCGGCATGCTGAAGCTGCTCAACCGGTTTTTAGAGAACAAATCCACCTGGGAGACCAAGGGCGACTACCTGAAGTTCCCGGAGGAGCAGCGCGCCTCCGTCTGCATCTCCTGCGGAGAATGCGCTTCTCACTGCCCGCAGGGAATCCGGGCCTTCGTCCATATGGAGGAAATCTCCGATACGATCGGGAAATTCTGATTTTGGGGAAACGCTCCCCGCCCCCGCAAAACCGGCGCGCCGCGGACGCATATCCGGGCGCCGCCTGCCTTTGGCGACGGGCATGTGCCGCATCTTTCATCGGCTCAAAATGGGAATGCGGGGAAACGTTTTCCTTTCCGTCTTATGAATACCGGGTGTCCGGGGCCGGAAGCACGTCCCAAGCCCCGGACTATCTCAAAGCCCCATGGGAGCGCAGTTCATAATATGCTGCCGGACGTGATTCGGCGATGCCGGCGGCGAGGTGGTTTTCCGGCAGCAAAATGGCCTTTCTTTGGCAAAGCAGAAAAAAATTCACAAAAGACCGGTATTCTTCGGCGGTCTTTTATGGTATCGTAAGCGATAGAATTTTTACGGGGGAGGATGACCGATGGACTGGTCCAACGGATACCGCAGCGAGGTTCCGCCGCAATATGTCTACTACAACACCGGCTATTCGAGCTATCAGGCCCCGCCGGAGACCCAGGAAAAAAAGAAGCTCCGCGCCTGCGGAAACGGCATCGGGCTTGCGATGCTGGGCTACATTTTCGTCTCGCTGACGGCATACGGCGTGCTCTATATGGCCGCCGCCTCCCTGCTTTCCGACGTTTTTGTCCGTTTCAGCCTCTATCAGATGCCGGAATGGGTCAATCAGGCCGTGCTGCTGGGCAGCTACATTCTCTCGCTGACGATTCCGTTTATTATCTATGCCGTCGCCATCCGAATCCCCTTCTCCGTCGCCTTTCCGCTCCGGAAAGCGGACGCCGGGATGACCATCGGCGGCATCTGCGTGGGGCTCAGCGTCTCAACCGTCGCCTCCTACATCTCGAGCTACATCGAGACCATTCTCGGCAGTGCGGGCATCTATATCTCCATGCCGCAGATCGAAACCCCGTCGGACCCCGCCGCATTTGCGATCTATGTGATTCTGATGACCGTGGCGCCGGCCCTGATCGAGGAACTGACCTTCCGCGGCATTGTGATGCAGTCCCTGCGCCGCTTCGGCGACATCTTCGCGCTCGTGACCTCGGCGCTGCTCTTCGGCATCTTCCATATGAATCTGATGCAGATGCCCTATGCGTTCCTTCTCGGCCTTGCGATGGGCTATTTCGTCATGCGGACCGGATCGCTCTGGGTAAGCATCGGCATTCATTTTCTGAATAACCTGGTCTCGGTGGTTCTTGACGTCTGTTACGGCGTCATGACCTATAAAAATTTTGTCATGCTCAACCTGACGTGGTCGCTGCTGACGCTGGCGCTCGGAGGGCTGGCGCTCGCGCTGATGCTGATGCGGCACCAGGATATTTTCCGCTTTGAGACGCCTCAGAGCATTCTCTCACCCGGAAAACGCACCCGTACCCTGCTGCTCGCGCCGATGATGGTGATCGCGCTGCTGACCGCGGCCGGCTTCACCCTCAGCTATATGAATTTCAACTGGTTCTGATCGTTTTGGCCCGCAGCCTTTGACCGCGGGCACTTCTTTTTGTGGAGGATACAGATGGATCATCTTGCGGATATGGAAGTCATCCGGGAGCTTCTCGGCCGGTACGGCTTCCGCTTTGACAAATCGCTCGGGCAGAATTTTATCGTGAACCCCGAGCTCTGCCCGCGCATCGCCGAGGCGGGCGTCCCCGGGCCGGAATACGGCATTCTGGAGATTGGCCCCGGCATCGGCGTTTTGACGGCGGAGCTCGCAAAACGGGCCGAAAAAGTGGTCGCCGTGGAGGTTGATTCGGCGCTGATTCCGGTGCTCGGCGAGACGCTGGCGGAGTACGAAAATGTGGAAATTCTGAACGCCGACTTCATGAAGCTCGACCTTCCCGTGCTCATCCGGGAGAAGTTCGGCGGCATGCCCTTTGCCGTTTGTGCGAATCTGCCGTATTATATCACAACGCCCGTGCTCATGCGGATTCTCGAGGCAAATACCGGGGCCAAAAGCGTCACCGTCATGGTGCAGAAGGAGGCCGCCGACCGTTTTCTCGCCCGCCCCGGCACCCGGGAGAGCGAGGCCGGTACTGTGCTGCTTCACTATTTCTGTGAGCCGGAGGTGCTTTTCGGTGTTTCGCGGGAGTGGTTTTTTCCGAGTCCGAAATGCGACTCCGTGGTGCTCAAATGCGTTCCTCACGAGCAGCCGCCGGCCGTACCAAAAGACGAAAGGCGCTTTCTCTCCGTCGTGAAAGCGGCGTTCCTCCAGCGGCGCAAAACGCTCGCCAACTCCCTCTCCGCCGGCCTCGGCATCGACAAGGCGCTCGCCTCCGCCGCCATCGCCGGATGCGGCCTTTCGCCGACCGTCCGCGCCGAAGAACTGACGCTTCCGGATTTTGCCGCGCTCTCGGACCGTCTTACGGACGATGCCTGACCGCCCGGCGGATTTCAAAAATAAGAAAACGGCCTCCGGGAGTACCTCTTTCGCAGGATTTTTTGCCGCCGAAGCACCCGGAGACTGGCAAAGCGGGCCATCCTGCGCTCTGCGGCCCCGCGGCGCGCACATCGGTTTTCGCCGGGAGGTTTTGCCGCCTTCCGGCATTTTTTCATCTTCCCGCGGAAAAACCGTTTTTGCCTCCGGCAAAGCTTTCTCTTGTGTATTTTTTATGGGTTTGCTATAATATAAGATACGGTTTTTTCGGCTGCGCAAAACTATGGCCCGCATATTTGTATTTTTGCAGGAACGCGGTTCCGCATATTTGTATTTTCGCAGAAATGCGGCTCCGCATAATTGCGGCTCTCCGGGCAAACTAAGGATGCGGCGTCCTGTAAAAACAGGCGCCGGACGCGGTGCTCTGTAAAAAAAGAACGCCGTTCATTCTGAAAAAACGGAGGCCACCGTATGCTGAAAAAAGAAGATTTCCGGAACGCGGCGGAGGAGGATTTCTCCTCCGAGGAAGAGGGCTTTTCTTCGGAAGAAGAGAGTCCTTCCGCCGAAGAAGAAGGTTCCTCTTCGGGAAATGATGAGGCGGAAGAACAGACCGAAGAGATTATCAAAACCGGCTCCATCACCAAGACGAAAGGCCGCTATCCCATCCACTGCCTCACGGTGGTGGGGCAGATCGAAGGGCATTATATCCTGCCGCCGCAGAATAAATCCACCAAATACGAACACGTCATCCCCCAGCTCGTCGCCATCGAGCAGGGCCCCGATATCAAGGGCCTGCTGATTATCCTCAACACCGTCGGCGGCGACGTGGAAGCGGGGCTTGCCCTCGCGGAGCTGATCTCCGGCATGAAGAAGCCGACCGTCTCCCTCGTTTTGGGCGGCGGCCACTCGATCGGCGTGCCGCTCGCCTGCGCGGCAAAGGTCTCGTATATCGCGCCCTCCGCCACAATGACGATCCATCCGGTGAGGATGAACGGTCTCGTGCTGGGCGTGCCGCAGACGCTCTCCTATTTTGATAAAATGCAGGAGCGCATCACGAATTTCGTGACCGCCAACTCCCGCATCACGACCGAGCGCTTTCGGGAGCTGATGTTCACCACCGGCGAACTGATCACCGACGTCGGCACCGTCCTCGATGGGGAACAGGCTGTCGCCGAAGGACTGATCGACCGGCTGGGCGGCCTCTCCGACGCGATCGACTCCCTCTACGGGCAGATCGAGGCGAAGGAAACCAAGGATTCCAGAAGAGCGGTACGGACCCCGAAAGACGCGGGGGAAAAGCCCGCTCCGAAAGGGAATCCTGCCCGGAAAGGAAACTCCTCCCGTGAGGGAAGCTCTGCCCCGGAGGAGGGCCCCGCTCCCGGAGAAAACCCCGCGCGGAAAGAAACCCCGGACACAAATCGGCCCGCAGGGAATCCTTCCGCCCCGGGAGAAAAGCCCTCCGCTGAAAAAAAAGCCTCTCAAAAAGCCAAAAAATCCGCCGGGTCTCATAAAAAGAAGCCCTCCGGCGGAAAGGAGCAAAAACCATGATCCTCTATTCCGCTGAACCGCTGGACTGCATCTTCCCGCCGGAAGAACACGAGCGGGAGTTCCTTGAATTTGAGGGCGGCACGCTGGAAGGTTACCGCGAAAACGGCCATTTCACCGTGACCGGCCTGATCTCAACCGATCCCGCGCTGTTTCTCGACGAAAAATTCCGTCCCGGCGCCACGCTCACCTGCGGCAAGGGCAAACATTTCCCCGATTCCGGATACCAAAACTACTCCGGATTCCCGATGCAGATCCCGGAGGGCACGGACTGCGGCTTTATCTCCTTCTGATCTCCATGAGATCCTTTCGTCCCGGCGCCTTCTTTGCGGCACAGGCCGGGCGTCTTCCATAAAATTGTGACATTCGGAGGCAAGCATGAGCATTCTTGACGCGGTGATTCAGGGCATCATTCAGGGACTGACCGAGTTCCTGCCGATCTCCAGTTCCGGGCATCTTTCGCTCTATCAACATTTTACCGGGCTTGGCGGGGAGGCCGGCGGCATTTACGCCGTTTTGCTCCATCTGGGAACCCTGCTGGCCGTTTTTCTCGCTTTCTGGAAAACGATCGTCTCCATCATCATCGAGTTTTTCTATCTGATCTGGGATCTCGTGACCGGACGGTTCCACGCGAACGCCATGCCGCCGCAGAGACGGATGCTGCTGATGCTGATCCTCTCCTGCGTGCCGCTGATCGGCGCTTACTTCCTCTCCGATTTTTATACGGCCCTCGCCGCCGACCGCGACATCCTCGTGGAAGGCGTCTGCTTCCTGCTGACCGCGGCGCTGCTGTTCCTCTCGGGGCGCTGCGTCAAGGGCCACAAGGACGCCGAGACCATGACGAAGGCCGACGCCCTCGCCGTGGGCATCACGCAGGCGATCGCGCCGCTGCCGGGCCTCTCCCGCTCCGGCTCCACGATCTCCGTCGGGCTCCTCTGCGGGCTCTCGCGGGAATACGCGGTGGCCTACTCCTTCATTCTCGGCATGCCGGCGGTTCTCGCCGCCAACCTGCTTGAGATTCCGGAGGCGCTCTCCGGAGGCGTGGCGATCAACTGGCCGGCCGCCATTATCGGCATGGTCGTCTCGCTGGTGTTCGGCCTCCTCGCGATTAAACTTGTCAAACTGCTGGTCGAGAACGACCGGTTTACATATTTCGCCTGGTACATGCTGCTCCTCGGCATTCTGACCGTCGGGGCCGGCATCTACGAAAACGCGACAGGCAGCATGCTTTTCTCTCTTTGAGAAACCGACAGTGGCCATGACGAAACGGGGTGACAACTTGGCCGAAAAAAGCACGAAAAAGAAAACTTCCTCCGCAAAACGGAGCGTCTCCGCGGCAAAACAGGAGGAACAGGCCTCCTCGCGCAAACAGCTTTTCGCGATCCTGTTCCTTGCATTCGGCGTGTTTTTTATCGCGCTGACCATCGTGACCGGCGAGAATTTCTGGGCGGAGCTGCATGGATTCCTTTTTGGAATGTTCGGATGGTGCGCCTATCTGATCGGGCCGCTCTTCCTGTATCTTGCCGTCATGAATACGCTGGAACGCCCGAGCTTCTCCTCCTCCGCAAAGGTCTGGGAGGTGCTGGGGCTGATCGTCCTCATCTGCGCCGCCACCACCATTTTTATGAAAGACGGCATCCCGGAGGACGGCTTCTTCACCATTGTAAAAACTCTTTTTCAAAATGGAAAAGAACTTCAAGGCGGCGGATTCTTCTCAGTGATCCTCGGCGTGCCGCTCTATCTCTTCTTGGGTGAAACCGGGGCGAAGATCACCATTTCCATCCTGATTTTTGTGATGCTCATGCTGATTACCGGCACCACGCTCGCGGGGCTTGCCCGCGGGACCAAGGAGGCCGGCAAAAAGGTGCGCGACGTCTACACCGAGCAGGTGGAACACGCGCGGATGCAGCCGGACGCCAACGCCGTGATCGACATTCCGCTCGACGACCCGCTGCCGCAGCATCCGGTGCGCTCGCCGAAGCGCTGCGGCGCTGATCCCATACAGGACGCAAAGGGCAAGCTCCTCGGCGCGGCGGCCGGCACGTCTTCTGCGGGAGCCTTTGCCGGGAACCGCGACCGCGTGATCGACATTCCGCTCGACGGCGACATCCCCGCCCGGACCTCTCCGGCCTCCGCCGGAGCCGCCGCACCCACGGCCGCAACCTATACGTTTGCCAAAGCGACCGCCGCTCCCTCCCCTCTCCGGAACGAGAAGGCCGTCGTAACCAACGGCTTCAAGATCGTGACGCCGGAACAGCTTGTCGCGGAAAAAGAGGCCGAAGTGCTGAGAAACGCCGCCGCTTCCGGTATCCCGACGGAGATCTCGACCAGCGAGGGAGCGAAAACCTCCGCGGAACTGGAGCAGCTGATTCAGCGCGCCGCCCTGCAGGATGAGAATAAGAAAAAAGACGAGAAACACGCGCTCGAAAAAGCGGAACGGGAATTTGCCGTCGATACGGCGGACGATCTTGAGACGCGCGTTTACCGCTTCCCGCCGGTCGATCTGCTCAGACCGGCCGCACGCATCGAATCCGGCGACGTCACGTCGGAACTGAAACAGAATGCCGACCTGCTGGTGGATACGCTCAACAGCTTCGGCGTGCAGACGAGGGTCATCAACATTTCAAGAGGCCCCGCCGTCACGCGCTATGAGCTGCAGCCCTCCGCCGGCGTCAAAATCAGCAAAATCACCAACCTTGCCGACGACATCGCGCTGAATCTGGCCTCCGCCGGAGTCCGGATCGAGGCGCCGATCCCGAATAAGGCCGCCGTCGGCATCGAAGTACCAAATAAAAACATCGCCATCGTCAGCATCCGCGAGATCATCGACTCCGGCGAATTCCAAAGCGCCAAGGGCAAGCTCTCCGTCGCGCTCGGCAAAGATATCACCGGCCGCATCATGCTGGCCGACCTCGCCAAAATGCCGCATCTGCTGATCGCCGGCGCCACCGGCTCCGGAAAATCGGTCTGCATCAACTCGATGATCGTCAGCCTGCTCTATAAAGCGACGCCGGGCGAGGTGCGCCTTTTAATGATCGACCCGAAGGTCGTCGAGCTCGGCGTTTATAATGGCATTCCGCATCTGCTGGTCCCGGTCGTCACAGATCCTCGAAAAGCGGCCGGGGCGCTCAACTGGGCGGTCTCGGAGATGCTGGGTAGATATAAGCTCTTCGCGGACAACGGCGTCCGCGATTTGACCGGCTTCAACAAACTCGCCGAGATGAGAGAGGATTTGCAGCCGATGCCGCAGATCGTCATCATCATCGACGAGCTGGCCGACCTGATGATGGTCGCGCCGAATGAGGTCGAGGACGCGGTCTGCCGTCTCGCCCAAATGGCGCGCGCGGCGGGCATGCACCTCGTCATTGCGACGCAGCGGCCTTCCGTCGACGTCATCACCGGCATCATCAAAGCGAATATTCCGAGCCGCATCGCCTTCGCGGTCTCCTCCTACGTCGATAGCCGCACGATCCTGGACGGCAGCGGCGCCGAGAAACTGCTTGGGCGCGGCGACATGCTCTTCAGCCCGGTCGGCTCGCCGAAACCGCAGCGCATCCAAGGGTGCTTCGTCAGCGACAACGAGGTCGAGGACGCGGTGGCTTTTATTAAAGGCGACGAGCCCGCCGCCTACGACGAGCGTATTCAGGAGGAAATCGAGAAGAACGCCGCCGTTGAAAAAGGTGCGAAACGCTCCGCCGACAGTTCCGACGAGGACGGCGACGGCGCTTCGGACGACGACGATATGCTCCCGGCGGCCATCGAATGCGTGGTCGAAATGGGACAGGCTTCCACCTCCCTGCTGCAGCGCAAGCTGAAGCTCGGCTACGCGCGGGCCGCCCGCATCATCGATCAGATGGAAGAAAAAGGCATCGTGGGGCCGTTTGAGGGCAGCAAGCCACGGCAGGTGCTGATCTCCCGCGAGCAGTGGATGGAGATGAACCTGCGGCAGTAAATGCCCGGAAGCCCCGGGAAGAACCGGTTCCGCCGGAGTCGGGTGAAATATTTTAAGTTTGAGGCGGCCGGCGAAAACCTTGTATTTTCCAAGGGAACCGGCAAAGTTACCACCCGGCCGCACGACAGATTTGCAGAAAATTTAAGCTTTTTTCATGGTCCGGAAAACGCGGTGTCTCGCGGACAAGCTTGCCGAAAAACTTTGGCTTTCCGAAGGGGACCGGCAGAACATCTGTCGCCGACGCGGGCGAGCTTTCTTTCCACAGAATCCCTTCAAAAAACACGGGCGCGATCCCGTTTTTCCATCATTTCATTTTTCAAGAGGATTGTTCTATGAGTATTTTTTCCAAAATCAGCGCCGGGCTTAAAAAGACCAGAGATTCGATGCAGGAGCTCTTTGACGGCGTATTCTCCGGGTCGAATATCGACGATTCGTTTTACGACGAGCTGGAGGAGGCCTTGCTTCTGGCGGATGCCGGCGTCTCCACCGCCTCCGCAGTCTGTGACGAGCTTCGCAAAAGAGTAAAGGCGGAGCATATCACCGAACCGGAGCAGGCCCGGGAGACCATGCAGCAGATCATCGCGGAGATGCTCTCCGGCGCGGAACCGATGCCGGAGGGACATCCGCTGATTATCCTGATGATCGGCGTCAACGGCGTGGGCAAGACCACCACCATCGGCAAGATCGCAAAGCGCTATACGGAATCCGGCAAAAGGGTCGTGATGGCGGCGGCGGATACCTTCCGCGCGGCGGCCATCGAGCAGCTTGAGGTCTGGGCGGAACGCTCCGGCGCCGAGCTGATCAAACATACCGAGGGCTCCGACCCCGCCGCGGTGGTCTTCGACGCCATCGCCGCCGGAAAAGCCCGGAAAGCCGACGTGGTCATCTGCGACACCGCCGGCCGGCTGCACAACAAAAAGGGCCTGATGGACGAACTTTCCAAGATCGGCCGCGTGATCGCCAAGGAGGCCGAAGGGTGCCCGGTTGAGACGCTGCTGGTGCTCGACGCCACCACCGGCCAGAACGCGCTCAATCAGGCGCGGGAATTCCAAAACGCCTGCGGTCTGACCGGCATCGTGCTGACGAAGCTCGACGGCACGGCGCGCGGCGGCGTCGTGATCGGCATCCGCCGGGAACTCGGCATCCCGATCCGCTTCATCGGCGTCGGAGAGCAGGCGGACGATTTGCAGCCCTTTAATGCGGAGGATTTCGCGAAGGCGCTCTTCGCCGCGGAAGAAAAATAGTTGAAGCCCGGCTCTGCTTTAAAAATCAGAGAAAGCGGAAAATATTTTTGCAAAAGAAAGATAGCATTATGGAAACCATCATCATCGCGACACACAACCCGGGCAAACTGGCGGAGTTTCGCCGGATGCTCGCGCCGCTGGGATACGAGGCCGTCTCCGCCGAGGAGGCCGGCTGCCCCGACGAGATCGAGGAGACCGGCGCCACCTTTGCGGAAAACGCCGTTTTAAAAGCAAAGGCCGTCTGCGAAGCCTCCGGGCTGGCCGCCATCGGCGACGACAGCGGGCTCTGCGTCGATTATTTGAACGGCGCGCCCGGGGTCTACACCGCGCGGTACGCCGGAGAGCACGGCACGCCGGATATGTGCATCGAAAAGCTGCTCCGGGCGCTCGACGGCGTTCCGGCCGAAAAACGCGGCGCACATTTTGCCTGCGCAATCGTACTCTGCCGGCCGGACGGCGGAATGCTGCTGGCCGAGGGCCGCTGTGACGGTTCGATCGCCTTTCAAAAGGACGGCAGCGGCGGTTTCGGTTACGATCCGATTTTCATTTATAAAGGAAAGAGCTTCGCCACGCTTCCCCCGGAGGAAAAGGACGCCGTCAGCCACAGAGGGACCGCGCTCAGAAATCTCGCGGAGCTTTTAAAACAGGAGCCGGCGAAGAAATCTTCTCCGTAAAAAAACGATTCTCCCGGAATGCCTCCGGCACAAGACGCCGCATGCAAAGATGCTGTGATTGTGAAAAACGAAAATTCCCATTTTATATTTTCATAAAAGAAAAGGAAAGGCTGTTTATGATTACTGCCAAACAGCGCGCGTTTCTGCGCGGACTTGCAAACGGCATCCCCGCGGTCCTTCAGATCGGCAAGGAGGGCGTCAACGAAAACATCATCCAGAACCTCGCACAGGCGCTGGAGGCGAGGGAGCTTGTCAAGGTCTCCGTATTGGAGACCTCGCCGGTCTCTTCAAAAGAGGCCATTGCCCTCGCGCTGGCGGCCATCCCGGGCTGTGAGCCGGTGCAGGTCATCGGCCGCCGCTTCGTCGTCTACAAGCGGAACCTGAAGGACCCGAAACTCGTTTTGAAAGGCTGAAAGGAAGGCTTGCTTTGAAAACCGGAATTTTCGGCGGCAGCTTCGATCCCGTACATAACGGGCACGTCAACGCTGCAAAAACATTCCTGGAAGAGATAAATCCCGACCGGCTGCTGATTATCCCGAATTTTCTGCCGCCGCATAAGGATGCCCCGCAGCTTGCCCCGGCGGAGGATCGCCTCGCCATGTGCCGGATCGCCTTCACGGGCGACCCGCGCATTGAGGTCAGCGATCTGGAGATCCAACGGGGAGGCCCGAGCTACACCTCCGATACGCTGGAGGAGCTCTCGGAGCTTTACCCGGAGGATGAATTCTGTCTTCTCGTCGGCGGCGACATGCTGCTCTCCTTTGAGGACTGGCACAACTGGCACCGCATCATCGAAAAGGCAGTGCTGGTCTGCGCGCCGAGAACCTGGGAAGAAGAAAACGTCCTGACCGCCAAGGCAGGCGAGCTGATGAGCGAGGGCGCCGAAGTGAGAATCCTGCCGATCGACGTCTGCGAAATTTCATCCACCCAAATCCGGGAAAAAGTGCGTGAGGGAGAGGATATCTCCTACGCCGTACCGGAGGATGTGGCGGAATATATTTGGGAACATGGCCTATACTGCTTATAATTTATCGTATCGGTAACCATTTTCCCCAACAGGAGGAATGCAAATGCTCAGAAAACTGATACCCGTGCTCATCGCCGCCGTCGTGCTCGCGCTGCTGTTCGTCGGATGCTCCGGAAAATTTGCCGAGCTCCGGGACGGCTACACGGGCCTGCTCGACAAGTTTGTCGGCAAGGTGGAGCCTATGGCGAATGAACCGGACGATGCCGGCACGGAAGATGCGCTTCGCACTGTGCTGAAAAGCTACGCCGAGGGCAGCATTCTCTGGTTTGAATGCCGCGATTTCGACGGGGACGGTACCTCCGAGGCCTTCGGCTTTACGGCGGAATCCGGCACCACGGACGCAAACGGCGGCTTCGTCGGGAGCGCATGGTTTGTGACGAAGGATTATGCCGTCGAGATGCTGAGCATAGGCAGTTACACCTATCCGGAACTGGCCGAACTCCCGGGCGGCGCGCTTGTGCTGATCAACCAGAGCGGAGACATGGGGCTCACCTACATCTTCGGCGTGGAAAACAGCAAGGTCTATCAGCCCGCCCTCTCCGGCAAAGTGCGGAATTTCTCTCAGGATGAAAACGGCGATTTCACCGCCTGGGATCTCTCCTATGACCGCTACGTCGACGAGGAGGAATCCGCCGCCGAGGAACCGACGCTCAAACCTTACTGGTTCTATTATGAGGACGGCGAATTCCGCGAATACGGCGCCCGCGACGACCTGCATCGCTCCGATCTCAAGGCCTATCCCGCCGGTGCGGACTTTGTCAACGAGATCTATTACAACGGCCTGACCGAGACCCTGCTCGAAAAATACTATCCCAACGCGAGCGAGGAGAAGCTCGACGAGATCGCCGAAAACGCCGGCTACTTCGATTCGATTCTCCTGCGGGAAAACGGCATCCTTCAGGTCAATTTCAAGGGCGCCTATGAGGACTGGTTCTACGCCACCTTCCGGATCGAAAACGGCGACCTCACGCTGGTCGACGAGGGCCGCGGCTACTATAAAAAGGCGCTGATTGAATCCATCGCGACCTACCCGGAGGAACCGGCCTCCGAAGCCGAAGAGACCTCCGCCGAGTCGGGCTCCTGATTCCCGCGCAGGCGGTTATCCCCTGTAAGAAAAGAGAAAAATCTGTGGAAAATTTGACAAACCGTATAGATTGTTCCGAATATTGCAAACTGGACACGGAAAAAGTCATGGATCTGCTCCGGGAGCGGCTGTCGGAAAAGCGGCTGCGCCATTCCCTGCTCGTCGCCGAGCGGGCCCTCCTGCTCGCGCCGAAATACGGCGCCGATCCCGGAAAAGCCGGCTTTGCGGGGCTTGTACACGACATCTGCAAATGCAGCCCCTCGGAGGAGCAGTTGCAAACGGCTTTGGCGGGTGGTATAATTTTCGACAAGAATCTGGAAGCCTCCCCCGCCCTCTGGCACTCCGCAGCCGGCTTCGTCTACATACGGGACAAGCTCGGCGTGACCGACGGAGACATCCTCAACGCCGTGCGCTACCACACCTCCGGCAGAGGCGGCATGTCCCCGCTCGAGAAAACGGTCTACATGGCGGATCTCACGAGCGCCGACCGGGAATATCCGGGCAGCGTCTGGCTGCGGAAGCTGACCGAAGAAGAGCCCGAAAAGGCGCTTGCCTACTCGATTCAGTGGATCTCCGGCGACCTCCGGAAGAAGGGACTTCCGGTCACCAAGGAGACCGAGGACCTTTTGGAAGAATATCGGGACGTCATCGTCACCTGCCCGGATGAAGAAAGGGAGTAAATTATGGAATCCTATGAACTTGCAAAAAAGATCGCGACGATCCTTGACAGCAAAAAGGCCACGGACATCCGCGTACTCAAAATAAAAGAGATCAGTTCGCTGGGCGACTATTTTGTGCTGGCCTCGGCGAACAACTCAAGCCTCGTGCAGGCGCTCGCCGACGAGATCGATTTCCGGATCGGCCACGAGGACGGCATCGCTCCGAGAAGAATCGAAGGCTACTCCTCCGCGAAATGGGTCCTGATGGATTATACGGACGTCATCGTTCACATTTTCTACGAGGAGACGAGGCAGTTCTATTCTTTGGAGCGCCTCTGGAGCGACGCGAAGGTGGAAGAGGTCGGCTTCAAGCAGGAAGAGCCGGAGAAACCCGCCGAAAGATAAAAGCCGGACGAGATCGTTCCGGGTATGCATTTTTGAGTTTTTGCCCCCCGTCGGCGCGGAGCTGTGTCTCCGTACCCGGCGGGGCGGATTTTGGTAAGAGAACCGGCGGCCCGCGCTGCCGAGACCTGTTTTTTGGAGGCGTCATAATGAAAGGGTACGATTTTGCGGAGATCGAAAAGAAGTGGCAGAAGATCTGGGACGAGCAGAAGCCGTTTGCCGCGGTGAACGACTATTCGAGGCCGAAGTATTACGCGCTGGTTGAGTTCCCCTATCCGTCAGGACAGGGGCTGCACGTCGGCCATCCGCGCTCCTATACGGCGCTCGACCTCGTCGCCAGAAAGAAGCGGATGCAGGGCTATAACGTCCTCTATCCGATGGGATGGGATGCCTTCGGCCTGCCGACCGAGAACTTCGCCATCAAAAACCACATCCATCCGAAAATCGTCACAAAGCAGAATATCGCCCATTTTAAAGATCAGCTCAAATCTCTGGGCTTTTCGTTCGACTGGGACCGTGAGATCAACACGACCGACCCGAACTATTACAAATGGACGCAGTGGATCTTCCTTCAGCTCTATAAGCACGGCCTCGCCTATAAAAAGGAGATGTCCGTCAACTGGTGCACCGGCTGCAAATGCGTGCTCGCCAACGAGGAAGTGGTCGAGGGCGTCTGCGAGCGCTGCGGGAGCCCGGTCGTCCACAAGGTCAAGAGCCAGTGGATGCTCAAGATCACCGAATACGCCGACCGCCTGATCAACGATCTCTCCACCGTTGACTATATTGAGCGCGTCAAGACGAGCCAGATCAACTGGATCGGCCGGAGTACCGGCGCGGAGGTCGATTTCTCCACCACCGCCGGCGACATCCTGACCGTCTACACCACCCGGCCGGATACCCTTTTCGGCGCCACCTACATGGTCATCTCGCCGGAGCATCCTTACATTGAAACATGGGCGCCGAAGATCGCCAACATGGACGAGATCCGCGCCTATCAGCAGCAGGCCGCCGCAAAGAGCGATTTTGAGCGCTCTGAGCTGGTCAAGGATAAGACCGGCGTCGAGATCCGGGGCGTCCGGGGTATCAACCCGGTTAACGGCCGCGAGATCCCGATCTTCATCTCCGATTATGTCTTGATGAGCTACGGCACCGGCGCCATCATGGCGGTTCCGGCGCACGACACCCGCGACTGGGATTTTGCCAAAAAGTTTGGTCTGCCGATCGTCGAGGTCGTCAAGGGCGGCGACGTCGAAAAAGAGGCGTTCACCGACTGTGCCACCGGCATCCTCGTCAACTCCGGCTTCCTCGACGGCATGACCGTCGCCGAGGCGAAAAAGGCCGTCACGGAATTCCTCGAAAAAGAGGGCAAAGCCCACCCGAAGACCAACTACAAGCTCCGCGACTGGGTTTTCAGCCGCCAGAGATACTGGGGCGAGCCGATCCCGATGGTCTACTGTGAGAAATGCGGCTGGCAGCCGATTCCGGAATCGGAACTGCCGCTTCTGCTCCCGGACGTGGAATCCTACGAGCCGACCGATACCGGCGAGAGCCCGCTCTCCAAAATGGACGGCTGGGTCAGCACCACCTGCCCCTGCTGCGGCGGACCCGCGAAGCGCGAAACCGATACGATGCCGCAGTGGGCCGGCTCGAGCTGGTACTTCATGCGCTACTGCGATCCGCACTGCGCGGACGGCGTCGGCGCCAAGGAGGCCCTCGATTACTGGCTTCCGGTCGACTGGTACAACGGCGGCATGGAGCACACGACGCTGCACCTGCTCTACTCCCGCTTCTGGCACAAATTCCTGTACGATATCGGCGTCGTCTCCTGCCCGGAGCCCTATGCCAAGCGCACGAGCCACGGCATGATCCTCGGCGAGAACGGCGAGAAGATGTCCAAATCCCGCGGCAACGTGGTCAACCCGGACGACGTGATCCGCGACTACGGTGCCGACACGCTGCGTCTCTATGAGATGTTTATCGGCGACTTTGAGAAGGCCGCCCCGTGGAGCACCAGTTCGATCAAAGGATGCAAACGCTTCCTCGACCGCATCTGGGCATTGCAGGATATCATGACCCCCGGCGTCATCCGCCCGCAGTTTGAGGGCGAATTCCACCGCACGATCAAAAAGGTCGGCGAGGATATCGACGGCCTCAAGGCCAACACCGCGATCGCCGCGATGATGACGCTGCTCAACGATCTCAGTGATACCGGTTCCGTCACGGAGGAGGAATACAAGCTCCTGCTCACGCTGCTGAGTCCGTTCGCTCCGCACGTCACCGAGGAGCTCTGGCAGATTCTCGGCGGCAGGGAGCTGCTCTGCAAACAGCCATGGCCCCAGTACGACGAGAAAAAATGCGTCGAGCAGACCGTCGAGATCGTGGTCCAGGTCTGCGGAAAGATCAAAGCCCACATCATGATCGACGCGGATGCCGGCGAGGAAGCGACGCTTGCCGCCGCCAAAGCGGCCGTTGCCGATCAGCTCGACGGAAAGACCGTCGTCAAAGAGATCTGCGTACCCGGCAAGCTTGTCAACTTCGTTGCAAAATAAATCTTCGCGGTTGTCGAATCTGCAAATTTTCGGCAGAGGAAAAAATCTTTTCGGCGGGATTTCCACTTGACACGCAAGAACGCAAGTAATATAATAATCCCGTTACATTTATGTACGGAGGGCAAAAATGCCCTTTAACTCCGGCCTTTGAGGCGAAGGAGGGAAATCAGGTAATGGCAGAAGTTCATGTCAAAGAAAATGAGTCTTTGGACAGCGCTCTCAGACGCTTTAAACGTCAGTGCGCTCGCTCTGGCGTCCTCGCGGAAGTCAGAAAGAGAGAAGCATACGAGAAGCCTTCGGTAAAACGCAAAAAGAAATCCGAGGCCGCCCGGAAGCGCAAATATTAATAGCTTACGCGGAAGGCGGATGGCGTTTGCCGTCCGCTTTCTTATTTCCATCCGGAAAGGAACCTTTTATGAAAAGGAAGGAGAAAGATGGCAATTTATCGGCCGAAACACCGTTTTCGCAGAGTCACCGGCATCACGCCGGAGGATGTGCGCGCCGTCGGCGGAAAGGCACTGATTCTTGACGTCGACAATACCCTCTCCACCCACGGCTCCCAGAAACCGCTCAAGGGCGTGCCCGAGTGGATCGCCAAAATGCAGGCGGCCGGGTTCCCGATGGTCATCGTCTCCAACAACAGTGCCGAGCGGATCGCTCCCTTCGCAAAAAAGCTCGGTCTGCCTTATGTCGAAAACGGAAGAAAGCCGCTCCCCTACGGATTCCGCAGAGCGTGCCTGCTTTTGGGCGTCCCGCCGAAGGATGCCGTCGTCGTCGGAGATCAGCTCTTCACGGATCTCATCGGCGGCAGGTATTTCGGCGCAAAGGTCTTTCTGACCAAGCCCATCCGTCCAGAGGAAACGGTCTTTTTCCGCATGAAACGTTGGCTGGAGCGCTTCATTATCGAATAAACGCATCTTATGGAGGCATCTTATGGACAGAATCAAACGCCTTGCCGGGGAACTCCCGGAGGATCTGGACGCCGCATTTATCAATTCGGCCGTCAACCGCAGATATTACACTGGATTTAACTCCAGCGCGGGCGTGCTGCTCGTCACAAGGGATGACGCGACCATCTTTCTGGATTCCCGCTACATCGAAGTTGGCATCCGCACGATCACCGACGCGCACGTCGTTCTGATGGGCGACCTGACCTCGCAGCTCAACGAATATTTCGAGGAGCATCATGTGAAAACCGTCGGCATCGAATCGGGCTACATGACGGTTGAAAAACTCTTCAGCCTGCGCAAGGTACTGAACGTCGAGTTGAAGGACGATCCGCGCCTCAACTATATTATTTTAAATCAGCGCCGGGTCAAGACCCCCGATGAGATGGAACAGATCCGCGCGGCCCAGGCCATCACCGATCAGACGTTTCTTCATATGCTGGAACAGATCCGGCCCGGCCTCTCCGAAAAGGATTTGCAGCTCGAGCTGGATTTTCATATGCTGAAGCACGGCGCAACGGGCCTTGCTTTTGAGACTATCCTTGCCGCCGGCGCCAACGGCTCGATGCCGCACGCCGTTCCGGGGACAAACGTCATCAAAGAGGGCGACTTCGTCACGATGGATTTCGGCGCCTCCGTCAACGGCTATTGCTCCGATATGACGAGAACGGTCGCCGTCGGCAAAATCACGGAGGAACAGGAATCGGTCTATGAGCTCGTCCTTCGGGCGCAGACCGCCGCCGAGGCCGCCGTGCGCGCAGGCATTCCCTGCGACGAGATCGACGCCGTCGCCCGCGACATGATTTACGGGGCCGGCTACGAAGGCAAATTCGGCCACGGGCTGGGACATTCCCTTGGGCTTGAGATCCACGAAGATCCGCGTTTTTCGCCGACCTGCAGCGATGTAACCGTTCCGGGCCTCGTCATGAGCGTGGAACCGGGCATCTATCTTGAGGGCCGCTTCGGCGTACGGATCGAGGATATCGTGCAGGTCACCGAGGACGGCTGCGACGTCATCACCAGGAGCGAAAAAAAATTAATCCGGCTGTGAGGGCTTTTTCGCGGGGCGTTTTTTCAGGTTTTATAGAAAAATCAGGCCGTCAAGGCGTTCTCACCCATATTTTCATGCGCAAAAGTATTGCAAAACAGGCAAAAATCGGATAGAATTTAAATGTTGAATTCCGCGTATTTATAATTAGGAGGTAAAATTATGATTTCTGCCGGCGATTTCAGAAACGGCGCTACTTTCGAGATGGAGGGAAATGTATACTCAATCATCGAATTCCAGCACGTCAAGCCGGGCAAGGGTGCCGCTTTCGTCCGCACGAAGATCAGAAACGTGATCTCCGGCTCCGTGGTCGAGCACACATTTAACCCGTCCGACAAATTCCCGTCCGCCTATATCGAAAGAAAAGATATGCAGTATCTTTACAACGACGGCGATCTCTATTATTTTATGGACCCGGAAAGCTTCGAGTCCGTCCCGATCTCCAAGGATACGCTCGGTGACAACTTTAAATTTGTTCTCGAGAATATGGACTGCAAAGTCATGTCTTACAAGGGCAATATCTTCGGCGTCGAGCCGCCGACCTTCGTCGAGCTCGAGGTCACCCACACCGAACCCGGTGTCCGCGGCGACACCGCCACCAACGTTACGAAACCCGCCGTCGTCGAAACCGGCGCCGAAATCAAGGTCCCGCTCTTCATCAACGAGGGCGATCACATCCGCGTCGACACCCGCACCGGCGAATATATGGAAAGAGCCTGATTTCCGGGCATACTAATTCCGAAAAACAACGCGTTTTCCACCTTTAAAAAAAGAAGTATGGAGGTTTCCGTTTATGAACATCACTGAAAAAGTTGCCCACCTGAAGGGACTCATCGAGGGCATGGAACTGGAAGACAATAAAGAGACGAAACTCATCAAGGCCATCTCCGAGATCCTGGAGGATGTCGCGTACGCGATCTCCGACGCCGAGGATGAACTGGGCGAGCTGGGCGAAGAGGTCGAAGCGATCGACGAGGACCTCGGCCGTCTCGAAGACGATTATTACGGCGAAGAAGACGAGGATGAGGACGAGGACGAGGACGGCTGCTCCTGCTGCTGCGGCGGCGAAGACGGCATGTACGAAGTCAAATGCCCTGCCTGCGGCGAATCCATCTGCGTGGATGAGGATACCATCAACGGCGGAGAGATGAAATGCCCGAACTGCGGCGAGCTGCTCGAGTTCGATCTCGAAGACGAAGATGAGGGCGAGGACGACAAGGAGTAATCCTCCGTTTTCTCAAAAAATCTGTTTCGGGGCAGGGTGAAATTCCCTACCGGCGGTAATGTCCGGCTGTTTTGGCCGGATTAGTCCGAGACTTGCGTTTCTCCCGGCATGGCCGGAAATCTGTGGAAAAAATCCGCGGCTTTCCGCTCCCGGGCAGGGCGCGACTGAACCGGTGTGATTCCGGTACCGACGGTAAAGTCCGGATGGCGAAACGAACCATAGCACAAAGGCCCCGATGGCATTCCATTCATCGGGGCTCTCTTTTTAGGATCGGGCGCGGCTCCCATGCTTGTCTCACCCTTTTGGTTTGACGGCGCGCCGCGCGGCCATACTATAAGAAGACGCCCCTCATTCTCCGGCGGAAAGACGCCGCCGAAATCTTTCCCGCACGGCGGCCATGTCTGCCCCGTACGGAATCCAACGATTGGCCGGCCGCACGGTCCGGCGAGGGGAGAATCTTATGAAAACAATCTCAACCAAAAAAATGGTGACGCTCGGCGTTCTGGCCGCCTGTTCCGTCGTACTGATGCTGCTTGTGCGGATTCCGTTTCCGCCGGCGCCTTTCCTCGAATATGACCCGGCGGACATTCCGATTCTGATCGGAACGTTCCTCTTCGGGCCCGGATGGGGCTTTCTGCTGACCGCGGCGGTCTCGGTGATTCAGGGCTTCACCGTCAGCTCCGGCAGCGGCATCATCGGCATTATTATGCACCTTGCGGCGACAGGCTGCTTTGCTTTGGCCGCCGGCGCCATCTACCGCCGGCACAAGAGCCGCCGGGCCGCCTACTTTGCCCTTGCTCTCGGCGTTCTTCTTCAGACGGCGGTCATGGCCGGAATGAACCTCTGGCTGACGCCGATCTTTATGAACACGCCGAGGGATGCGGTACTTCAAATGATGCTGCCGGTGATCCTGCCTTTTAATCTGCTGAAGGCGGGCGCCAACGCGGCCGTCACGGCACTTGTCTATAAGCGCATCAGCCGCCTGATACATAAAGAACTGGATCGGTGAACGGAGGGTGAGACTTGCAGATTTTATCGGACTGGGGTGCAAAGACATCGGCAGAGGCCACTGATCTGGAAAAAAGGGGCCTCGCCAATATCCCGAAAAGAAAACAGAACCGCTCCGTTGGGCAGATTATCCGGGCCAACCTGTTTACCTGGTATAATTTTATCCATCTGCTGCTGGCGGCTCTCGTCATCTCGGCCGAATCATGGAAAAATCTGCTTTTTCTCGGCATTGTCGTCAGCAATTTTCTGATCAGCACGATTCAGGAGATCCGGGCGAAGAAGGTCCTGGATGGGCTCACCCTGCTGCAGAGCGGAGACGCCCTCGCCGTCCGCGACGGAAAAGAGGTCTCTCTGCCCGCGGAGAAGCTCGTCCTCGGCGACGTGGTGCTCATCCGGGCGGGCGATCAGGTCTTTGCCGATCTTTCTGTGCTCGGCGGCCGCGCGGAGCTCAATGAATCCATGCTCACCGGGGAAAGCATCCCGGTTATGAAACAGCCGGGCGACGACGTTTTTTCCGGAAGCTGCTGCGTCTCCGGCCTCTGCGCCGCGAAGGTGACCGCCGTTGGGGATACCCGGAGAGCCGAAAAGATCGCCGCCGCCGCAAGATCGGCCGGTAAGACCGAGCCGGTGCTCAAGGCGACGCTCCGGAAGCTGATTCACGGCCTCTCGGCGTTTGTATTGCCGATCGGCGCCGTGCTTTTTATCTACGATTATTATTATTCCGGCCTCCCCTATGCGGAGACCGCCGTCCGTTCCGCCGCAGCGATGCTCGGCATGATTCCGGACGGGCTCTGGTTGCTGACCAGCGTCAGCTTCACCGAGGGCGTAATCCGTCTCGCACGGCACGGCGCCCTGCCGCGGGACATCTATTCCTATGAAAATCTCGCCCGGGCGGACGTATTGTGCCTTGACAAGACCGGCACGCTGACAACCGGCGTCGACGTGCTCAAGGGCATCGTCCCGCTGGACCCGGACTTCAACTACAACAATATTCTTTCGGGTATTCTGACGGCGCTGCCTGAGCGCGACGGCACGACCTCCGCGCTGGAAAAGGCCGTCTCCTCGGAGGCAAACTGGGCCGCCGAGGACGCCCTTCCCTTCTCCTCCGAACGCCGGTACTGCGCGGCGGATTTCGGCCGGTACGGCGTCTTTCTTCTTGGCGCGCCGGAAGTTCTCACCGCCGACCCCGCGGTTCTATCGGATTTTGAAGGCTATGCCGCTGCGGGAAACCGCGTTCTCCTGCTCTGTGCGGGAAGCCGCTCCGACGGCGGTTACCGGCCGGACAAGCCCTTGTGTTTTCTCCTGCTGGGTGAGGAGATCCGTCCCGGCGCGGGCGAGATTCTCCGCTATTTTCTCAAAAACGGCGTCTCGATCCGCATTCTCAGCGGAGATAACCCGCATTCCGCCGCATTTGTTGCGGAAAAGACCGGAATTCCCGGCACGCAACGCTGCGCCGACGCCTCCGCGCTCTCCGATGCGCAGCTCGCCGAAGCCGCCAAAGATCACGTCGTCTTCGGCCGCGTCTCTCCGGAGCAGAAACAGAGGATCATTCACCTGCTAAAAGCGGAGGGCCATACGGTTGCAATGTTTGGCGACGGCGTCAACGACGTGCCGGCCCTGCGGGAAGCGGATTTTTCCGCCGCGATCAAGACCGGCTCCCCCGCCGCAAGGCATGCCGCCGATATGGTGCTGCCCGGCTTCGACGCGCTGCCGGCGGCCGTTTCGGAGGGACGCCGGGTTGTGCACCACATCCGCAGAACCGCGGTGCTCTTCCTTTCCAAAACCTTCTACTCCTTTGCGCTGGCGGCGGTGCTGCTGATTCTCCCGTTTTCCTATCCGTTCGTGCCGATCCAGATGACGCTCATCGGCGTGCTGGCGACCGGCATCCCCGGGCTCACGCTCTCTCTGGAACCGGAGGAGATGCCGATCCCGAAAAATTTCATGAGATCGGTGCTGCGATGGGCCGGCCTTGCGGGCGCAACGGTGTTTGCCGGCGTGCTCACGCTGATGACGCTGGGTGCCTATTTCGGCATTTCATCCGAAGAGATTTCCACCGCCTGCGTCTACTATACGGCCGTTTCCGGTCTGATGGCGCTGCTGGCGGCCTGTATGCCGCTCAACCTTAAGCGGGCTTTACTCGTGGGTTCCATGTTCCTCCTGTTGGTCGTCGCCGCGGCGCTGTTCCCGGAGTTTTTCCTCTTCACGGCGCTCGGCGGAAAAACAATTCTGATTCTATGCTGCCTGCTGCCGCTGACGCTCGCACAGGTGGTGATAAGGTGGTGTTCTTTACGGGAAATGAACTGATGCGTTTCGCCGCGCCGGACGACGCGGAACAGATGCTGGCGGTCTACGCGCCCTATGTGCGCAAAACGGTGATCTCCTTTGAATACGAGGTGCCTTCTTTGGAGGAATTCCGGGGGCGGGTAGAGAAATATACGAAGCGGTACCCGTGGCTCGTCTACGAGCGGGATGGCGAAATCCTCGGTTATGCCTACGGCTCGCCAAACTACACCCGCGCCGCCTACAACTGGACGGTGGAGTCCTCGATTTACCTCCGGGAGGACTGCCGCGGAACCGGCGTCGGCCATAAACTCTACACCGCCCTGCTCGAATGCCTGACGGCGATGAATTTTTATGTGGATTACGCGCTGATCAACGCTTCCAATGAGGTGAGCCTCTCCTTCCACAAAAAATTCGGATTCCGGGAAGTGGGACGCTTCGTCAATACCGGCTATAAGCTCGGCACGTGGCAGGATACCGTCACGCTGGAGAAGGTGCTCCGGGAGCCGGAGATTCCTCCTTTGCCCATCCTGCCGATCAACAGGCTCGGCTTCGACGGCCAGCATCCCTACATACTCGAAACCGCCGGCTGACTTGGATTTTTTCTCCGCCCCGCATGTTTTGGAAAAAGGCATGATTTCCGGCTCACGGTGGGCTATACTCTCTCGCCCTTTTTCTCAAAAAGAGATCACCGGCCGGACACCGGAGCGACAAGAATATCTTCTTTTGGAGGTCTCTCCGGCAGAAAACGCCGCGTGCAGAGCCCCGAAAAATATTTTTTCACAGTGCCTATGCGGGAAAAAAACAGACGGTAAATCTCCAAAACATCCCTTCATTTTTAAAAAAGCAGGCTTCCGAACGGAGCTTGCTTTTTTTGCGGCAATTTTTTGGAAACCCGCAGGAAAACCGCCTAATTTTTCCACTTAATTTAAGGTGCCCGGTAGCGGGTCTCCCCAAGATATCCGTCGGGTGCCGAAAGAGCAAGTACCCTCTCAGGCATGCGTGCAAAAAGAAACGCCCCCACGGACGTGAGGGCGTTTCACACACGCAAGGCCGGGAAGTGCCCGGTTCCGATATTCCTATGTTTCCTTTTGATTCGGATTTTCGGCTTGATCCCGGCGCATCCGGATTTCAGGCGGCGGAGCATCCGTTCGGGCCGGATACGGGCTCCGGCGCGGGCACAAAGCAAAACGCACCCACAAACGTGAGTGCGTGATTTGCGTCCAAGCAAAGCCTGGTGGTGCCGCTGACCAGACTCGAACTGGTATGCCTTCAACGGGCAGCGGATTTTAAGTCCGCGGTGTCTGCCATTCCACCACAGCGGCGCGCGGGTATATTATAGCAAATTGGCTTTTTCTTGACAAGTATTTTTCTCATTCCGCAGAGGAAGAAATTCATCCGGAACCATTCGGAATCCGCTTTGGCACCCGTTATTTTTAAAAAGAATTTAATAATTTGCGGTAGTGACTTTGCCGGATCCGTGTGTTATAATCCATACTGTAGAAATATATTCCAAATTTAGGAGGTATGTTGTGTGAAACTCTTTAAAAATTTGGCTGCGCTGTGCCTCGCGGCGCTGATGGTCCTCGGCGTGGGCGGCTCTTTTTTGCCTGACGCCCTCGGCGCCGTCATAACCGCAGAAGCGGCCACCAAGAGCGACCATTATTTTGCCATCTGGTACAAGGTCGGCGACGGTCCGGATGACGACGATTTGGAAACCGTGTATAAATATTATGACGAAGATGACCTGCCAGTTGAAATTCTGGAGCCGGACGATGTCTGGGATGAGGACGATTACGACGGCTGGACCTTCCGCTACTGGGAATACGACGACGACAGAGTCGACCCCGGTGCTGAAGTTGACGACGCCGACGAGGACGATGTAATCAAGCTGACCGCCGTCTGGAAAGAAGACGACGAGGGCGACGGCGATTACAAAATCACCTACAAGATCGGCGAAGCCGGCGACGCGGACGATGTCGTCAAGTATGTCGACGGCGACTTCACCGCGCTGAAAGTCAGCAAGGTCTTTGATGAAGACGATTATGCCGGCTGGGATTTTGACTGCTGGAAGATCACCAGGGGCGACGACGACTACAAAGGCGAGTATTACGACGCCGGCGATACGATCCCCGAAGAGGCTTTCAACAGCGACGATGAGCTTGTGCTCCTGGCCCAGTGGGACGAAAGCGACTCCTGCGTGGTCAAGTATGCCTCCGGCAACAGCAAGGCCACCGGAACAACCCCTACCACTCAGACCGTGGATTACGGCGACTCCATCACCCTGCCGAGCAACCCCTACACCCTCAGCGGCTACACCTTTGCCGGATGGGATGTGGACGGCACGGTCAAGAAGGCCGGCGATAAAGTCACAATCAAAAAGAGCATGACGATTACGGCCACCTGGACCGTCGTCGCCAATGTGACCCTTACTTACAGCCCGGGCAAAGGCACCGGCACCGCTTATACCAAGACCTATGCGGCCGGCACCACGATCAAGCTGGAGGCCAACAGCTTCACCCGCGACGGTTACACCTTCGCCGGCTGGTGGATCGCCTCCGTCAGCAAGACGCTGGCTGCGGGTACTTCCGTGACGATCAACGGCAACGACTCCGCCACCGCGCAGTGGACCGCCGTCACCCCGCCGGAAGTTTCCTCCAGCGTGCCGGAATCCAGTTCCGAACCGGAACCCACGAGCTCCGAACCGGAACCCAGCAGTTCCGAGCCGGAATCCAGCGAACCTGAAGAGACCACAAACACCCTTTCTTATACCATCTCCGGCGAAACCCCGGTCTCCGGCATCTCTGCGGTGCTCGATGATGACATCGGCAACGCTCAGCTCTGGGTGACCGCCATCAACGGCAGCAATGCCGCCGACGATACCACCGCGGCACTGGTCAACAGCGGCGACGCCGTCGCTGCGTTCGATCTTTCCCTTCTGGTGGACGGCAGCACCTACAGCGAACCCGTCTCCGGAGTTGCCTCTTTCGCCATGCAGGGCAGCATCGAAGTTCCTGCCTCCGCATATGAGGAAGCCTCTCTCGCGATGATCCACGTCACCACGCTGGATCAGTTCACCGGCGAGGGCTATTATCTGCCGGACGGCAAAAAAGCGCTCTATTTTGACAGCGAATCCGGCGAAGAGAGCGAAGTGAGCTTCCTCGGCTTTGAAACGGAGAACGGTATCAGCCGTCTTGTTATCAAGGACAGCACCGAAATGCCGAACAGCTTCGCCTATCTCTCCGAGGCCGGCACCATCGTGGAGGTTCAGCTGGTCTCCAACGCCAATGCCGAAACCTTCGACATGGATTTCACAAGCCTCTCTCCGTTCCTGATCGTCTGGCTGGAGATCAATGAGTCTGCCGGCGGCGGGCTTCCGCTCTGGGTCTGGATCGCCATCGGCGGCGTATTGGTCTTTGCCATCCTCGTGGTGGTCCTGCTCGTAGTTCGCGGCAGAAATGCCAAAGAGGAGCAGAAAGCGGCCGAGCGCCTTACCCGCAGGGAACCCTATCCGGAAAAAGCTGTGGCCAAGGAAGCTCCGGCCCCCGTTCCGCATTATTACAACGACAATTTTGAGTCCGCCTCCGATTTTGAGGCGAAAAAAGGCTTCGACGTCGCCACCCCCGGGGACGATGACGAAAATTACAGCAGCTGGACCAACTTTTTGAAGAAAGAATGATTTCTTCTCTGTAAAAACAAGCCTCCGGAAACGTCCGGGGGCTTCGTTTTATCTCTGCGGGCCGGTCCGCGGTCCGTCCATTCTGTAGGAATTTACAAAATCGGAGGGATGTTCTTGTGAAAATCATGCGCCGCTTTTTGGCCGTTCTCCTTGCGGCCATGCTGCTCTTTTCCACTGCGGCGATCGCTTTCGCCGACAATTACACGATTTCTTATGAAGCGGGAAGCGCCGACAAAAACGAAAGCGTGACCAAAGTCAGCAAAAATGTCGACGAGGGCGACTACTATACCATTCTCCGTCCGGCCGTCATTTTCGACGATTACGACGACTACGTCGACGACGGGTACGAATTCGACCACTGGGAGGACCAGAACGGCAAGGAGTACGATCCCGGAGACACCGTTCAGTACCGCCGCTTTGAGGATGGCACCCTTGAGCTGACCGCCGTCTGGGAGGACGACGAGGACGACGAGGACGATACCATCAGCTACGGCGTTACATACAGCGCCGGCGACGCGGGCAAGAATTCCGAGAAAAAGACCTACTCGGATGACTTTGAGGCGGAGGCACCGGATTCCGTCTTTGACGACTTTGCGGAATACAAGGAAGAAGGATACCGCTTCGTCTGCTGGATGGACAAAATCGGAAACACCTTCGAGGAAGGTGATACGATTGACGTCAGCGAAGCGCCTTTCAATACAAGCTACAACATGACGCTGACCGCCGTCTGGATCTACGACGGCGACTATCAGGTGTTCTTCCGCTCCGGCACGACGGAGGCGAAGGGAACCGATCCGGTCAGCTTCTATGCAAAATATAACAAGACCTATACCCTGCCGGAGAACCCGTATACGTTCTCGGGATTTGCCTTCGCGGGATGGAATGTCGACGGCACGGTCATGCAGCCCGGCGACAAATATACCGTGCGGGACGGCCTTGTCATTAAGGCAACCTGGAAGGATGCCGGCGTCGAGCTGACCTATCAGCCCGGCGAGGGCCAGGGCACCTCCTATAAGAAGACCTACGAGTCCGGCGAGACCATTACGCTTGCCGAAAACACGTTTACCAAGGCCGGGTATACCTTTGCCGGATGGCTGATCGGCTCCGTAAACACCGTGATCCCGGAGGGCACCTCCGTCGTAATCGCGGGCAACGACACCGCTACCGCCCAATGGGTGGTGGAGACTGCGCCGGCGGAGAGCTCTGCGGCGGAGACTTCCGCTCCGACGGAATCGGTTCCAACGGAGGAATCCTCCTCCGAAGCTGTTTCGGAAGCGGAATCCGCCCCCGAAGAGATGGAGCCCATCGTGGAGACGGAAAAACCGAAGACGCTCTCTTACTCCGTCTCCGGCAACACCCCGATCTCCGGCATCAGCGTTCAGCTTGAAAATGGTACCGACGATGCGGAGCTTTTGGTCAGCTCGATCACGGAGGCCTCCTCCACCGACGCCACCACCGCTTTCCTGCTGGAAAACGGTGACGCGGCGGCGATTTTCGATCTCGCACTCCAGAGCGCCGGTTCCGCATATACCGGAACGACCTCCGGCACCGTTTCCTTCGAGATCAGTGGAGGAGCCGAAATCCCGGAGGCCCCGTATAAATCCGCCCGGATCGCCATCGCTCATGTGATGCCGCTGGACGCATTTGAGGGCGACGGCTATTACATGACCGACAACGGCAAAACGGTCTGGTACGACCTCTCCGACGGCAGCACGCAGGAATCCGACGCCGTCTCCCTTGTGGAGACGAACGGCATCTGCCGCGCCGTGGTCACCGATACCTCCTCGGCTCCGGCGAGCTTGGCCTATCTCTCCGACGACACCACGGTTGTGGAACTGGCATTCGGCTCCGGTTCGGAGACCGATTCCCTGGAGATCGGCTTCACCAGCCTCTCGCCGTTCCTGCTTCTCTGGGTTGAGCAAAACGGAAACACCGCTACCCTCTCCCCGCTTGTCTGGGTTGCCGTCGGCATCGGCATCGCGGTAGCCGTCCTTGCGCTGGGCGCTCTGCTTTATCAGGCCACAAAGAAGAGAAAGACCGTCTCTGTCGGTGTTTCGGCGAATACGGATCGCGGAGATGTCGTTTCTTCTCCGGACTCCGTCGTCAAATCCGCCTCGGTCGTAACCGATACGGTCGTAACCGATACGGTCGTGACCGATACCCCTGCGGCGGACGCATCCGCGGATCATCCCGACTGGGGAGAATTCCGGCAGGAATAACCGCCCGGAATCCTTCTTACGGATGAGCATTCCCTTTATCTCATGCTCATCGCATAAAATCAAATAAAAACGTGGCGCGAAGAAATCCGCACCACGTTTTTTATTCGGTAAAAAAGACCGTACCTGCCGGAAAAGGAAAAAAGGCCTCCCCGGAAAAAATCCCGGTCAGCGCTCCGGGCGCTTGTTCCAGATCTCTCTCCACTTGCCCGGTTCCGAGAGGGGGACGAACCCCATTTTTTCATACAGCTCATCCGCCGCGCTCCTCAGCACCCACTGATAGACATCTTTCAGGGAATCGTGCGAGAGAAGATAGGCCATCATGCTTTGGGCGATTCCGCGACGGCGGAAATCCTCGTCGACATACACATCCGCGATGTAGGCAAAGCGTGTACGGTCCGAGACGGCCCGCGCATAGCCGACCTGAAGATCGCCGCAAAATGCGCCGACCACCAGCGCCGAATACCGGGCACCCTGTCTGACCTCTTCCTCCCCGATCCCGGGACTCCATCCCGCCCGGGAGAGCATCTGCGTGACCCGCGCGAAATCCATGTTTTCATAGCCATCGCACAATCTGATCGAATCGTGATCCATCTTTTGCCTCCAAACGACCCGCAGGCAGGCCGAACATCCGATCTTGTTTTTATGCGGGAAGACGCCATGTATAAAATAGGCGGCCCTTCTCAAAAAGCGAAGAGCCGTCTCCAAGTTATGACGTCCATACGGTTCAGAGTTTGGTCATCCAGAGGCCGTGGAGGTTGCAGTACTCATAGACGGCGACCGGCTTGTCCTCCGTAAGAGCGAAGACGGCCTTGGGTTCGTCGCCGGGCTGCAGGTATTTCTGCTGGAACCCTTTTTCGGTTTCAAAGCAGATCCACTGAATGTAATGTTCCGGGATCATCGGGTGCGCGACTTCGCCGACAGATACGGTATAGCGCCCGCATTTGGACGTGACAACGGGCAGATGCTTTTCGACAACGGCGTCAATGGTACCCGGTTTCAGTTCCTGCATGGGCTCACCGCAGCAAATGGTGGGGACGGGAGTTTCATGCAGCATGACAATGATTTTTCCGCAATGTGCACAACGATAGAATTTCATAGCAGCATCTCCTTTATGTGTCAAGATCGGGTTTCTTTTTTCCCCGGTTTGGGAAAACGATGGTTTCGCATGGGGTGTGGTTCCTCGCGGTTACTCCGCGCAGGCGACGTCGCCGATCGGTCCGACGATCGGCAGCGGGTCGATGCCCTGACGGGTATAGTAATCGGAGAGCGCGGCCTTGACCGCCTGCTCCGCAAGGACCGAACAGTGAATCTTGACCGCCGGAAGCCCGTCCAGCGCCTCGATGACCGCTTCATTGGTCAGCTTCAGCGCATCCTCGACCGGCTTGCCTTTGATCATCTCCGTCGCAATGGAGCTCGTTGCAATCGCGGCGCCGCAGCCAAACGTCTTGAATTTGACGTCCTTGATGACGCCGTCCTCAATCTTGAGGTACATCTTCATGATATCGCCGCAGCGCGCGTTGCCGACTTCGCCGACGCCGTCGGCATCGGGAATTTCACCGACGTTGCGCGGATTGGTGAAATGATCGAATACTTTATCGGAATATAACATAACTCAAATCCTCCGTGTTGCCGCAGACCGCGGCGCTCTATAAAAATCCCGGAATTTTCTACTTGATCATTTTGACCGCGGAAAGTTCCCCGGCCTGAATCTTCTCCCACACCGGACTCATGCCGCGCAGGCGCTCGACAATGCCCGGCAGCACCGCCAGAATCTCGTTCACGTCCTCTTCGGTATTCTGGTCGCCAAGCGTGATGCGCAGCGACCCGTGGGCGACCTCATGCGGAATGCCAAGGGCCAGCAACACATGGCTCGGATCAAGCGAGCCGCTTGTGCAGGCGGAGCCGGAGGAGGCACAGATGCCGTAATGGTCGAGCCAGAGCAGCAGCCCCTCTCCCTCGATGCCCTCGATGGAGATGTTGACGTTGCCCGGAAGGCGTTTCTCCCGGTCGCCGTTGAGGCGCGTGCGGTCGATCGTCAGAATGTTGTCGATCAGACGGTCGCGCAGAACTCTCGTCTTCGCGGCGCGCTCCTCAATATCCGTCGTGGCGAGCTCCAGCGCCTTCGCGAGCCCCACAATGCCGGCGATGTTTTCGGTGCCGGCGCGCTTGTTTTTCTCCTGAGAGCCGCCGTCGATCAGATTCGGCAGCGAAATGCCCTTGCGGATATACAGCAATCCGACGCCTTTCATCGAATGGATCTTGTGGCCGGAGAGAGAGAGCATATCGATATTCTGTTCACGGACGTTGATCGGGACATGCCCGACGGCCTGTACCGCATCGGTATGGAACCAGATCTTTTTCTCGCGGCAGAGGGCGCCGATCTCCGAAATTGGCTGAATGGTGCCGATCTCGTTGTTGGCGTACATGATGGAGACGAGCCCCGTATCCGGACAAATCGCCGCCGCCACATCCTCTACCCGGACGATGCCGTTTTCATACACCGGCAGATAGGTGACTTCAAAGCCCTGCTTTTCCAGCGCCATGCAGCTGTGCAACACGGCGTGATGCTCAAAGGCCGAGGTGATGATATGCTTTTTGCCCCGCTTGGCCATCACTTCCGCCGCTCCCTTGAGCGCCCAGTTATCCGATTCGGAGCCGCCGGAGGTGAAATAGATCTCATCCGCGTCGGCACCCAGACAGGCGGCGCAGGTTTCCCGGGCATGTTTTAAGGCCCAACCCGCTTCCCTGCCTTTTTCATATATGGTGGAGGCGTTGCCGTAGCCCTCTGTCAGCCAGGGGAGCATGGCGTCCAGCACTTCCTTGGTGATCGGAGTCGTCGCGGCGTTATCCACATAGACCACTCTTTTTTCCGATTCCTTCATTCCTGATGTTCCTCGTTTTCTTTAAAAAACTTCCAGGATTTTATACTATACTAATTTAGTAGGAATTGCAATACTTATCCATGAATTTTTTAAAAAAACTTTAAAAAATGCGGAAAGAATCCGAAAACCTTCTTTTGTAAAAAGGAAAATGCCGGGATTTCAGGGCTCTCCGGCGGCCTTTTTGGATTCTGCGACCGCGATGGTGTCGCAGCGCTCATTTTCCGGATGGCCGGCGTGGCCTTTCACCCATTCAAAGCGGACCTCATGGATCCCGATGAGTTCCAGCAGGCGCGCCCAGAGATCCTGGTTGAGCGCCGGTTTGCCGTCGGATTTCTTCCAGCCCCTTGCCCGCCAGCCGGCCGCCCAGCCCTTGCCGATCCCGTTTGCGAGGTACTGGGAATCCGTAACCAGCAGCACGCGGCACGGCTCCTTGAGCGCCTCCAGCGCGGCGATCGCTCCGGAGAGTTCCATCCGGTTGTTGGTGGTGCTGTGCTCGCCGCCGGAAAGAATTTTCTCCTGGTCTTTATATTTCAAAACGGCGCACCATCCGCCCGGCCCCGGGTTCCCGGAACAGGCGCCGTCCGTGTAAACCGTTATCTCTTTCATTCAGAAAACCACCCGAATCCAAAAATTAGCAAATTATGATTCTATAGTAATAGAAGAATCAGGAAATTGCAAGAAAATTTTATAGGAAATATTACCCGCTTATTTTTTGATTTTTCGTCCATACTGATTTTATCCGCAAGGGGAAACGCACGAATAATTTTTTTCGCGTTCATAAAATAATATTGACAGATAATTTAAATTCATATATGATGATTTTAATGATTTTTGGACCGGAATTAATCGAAAAAGACTGATTTGTGCCCTTCGGAATCCCGAAAGGCCTGTTTTTGATGCCGAAAACAACGAAATTTACATATTTTTTTCGATTTTATTTTTATTTTTCGGAAAATTACGAAAAATGCAGAACGATACAGAAAAAGAACCTTTTATCAAAAAAGGAGGCAATTATTTGGACAATAAACAAAATCCGGGCGAACATGGCGTCAGAGACCCCGCCCGGGCCAAAATGCAAAAAGCAAATTTAGAAAAACTGGACCACGTACTGGCAAATCTGCCTGAAAGCCAATATGAACACGAGCCCGAAACCGAGACCCCGCAGCGGCAGAAACAGAAGCGCCGCGGCCGTCCGCCCAAAAATCAGAAATCGGCCTCTCCGGCAAAGGACGGCGCCCAAAAAGAATCTTTCGCACCGAAAAAACCGGATGCTCAAAACACAAATTTTGATGCGCAGAGCGGAAACTCTCGTGCTCAAAAAGGAAACCCCGGTGCACAGAACGGAAACCCCCGTTCTCAAAACAAGAACCGTCACCCTCAAAACGGAGGCCGTGGCGCGCAGGGCGGAAATCCGAACGCATCTGCAAAAAACGCGCCCCATGAGATCCCCGTCAACCGTGCACCCATGGAATGGAAAAACAACTCCCCGGCGGGCTGGAATCAGAAAAAGCGCGGGCGTCCTTCCAAGAATACCAAACTCCCGCCGCTCAAGATCATTCCGCTCGGCGGACTCGGCGAGATCGGCAAAAACCTCACGGTTTTTGAATATAACGACGACATTGTGATCGTGGACTGCGGGCTCGCCTTCCCCGGCGACGAGATGCTGGGCGTCGATTTGGTTATCCCGGATTTCACCTACCTTGAGGAAAACCGCGACCGGATCCGCGGCCTTGTCGTCACGCACGGCCACGAGGACCACATCGGCGGCATCCCCTATCTGCTCCAAAAGCTGAATATCCCGATCTATGCGACGCGCTTCACCATTGCGCTCATCGAAGGCAAGCTGGCCGAAAAGGGCTTGCTCAATAAAGCGGTCCTCAATGTCGTGAAGCCGCGGGAGACCGTCACGCTGGGCTGCATGGACGTCGAATTCATCCATGTCAACCACTCCATCCCGGATTCCTGCGCGCTCGCCCTGCACACACCCGCCGGCATCGTCATCGAGACCGGAGACTTCAAAGTGGACTACACGCCCACCAACGACGAGATCATCGATCTTGCCCGCTTCGGCGAGCTCGGCAGCAAGGGCGTTCTGGCCCTGCTCTCCGATTCCACCAACGCGGAGCGCCCCGGCTACACGCCGAGCGAACGCACCGTCGGGGAATCCTTCGACCTGCTGTTTAAAAACGCCGGCGACCGCAGAATTCTGGTCGCCACGTTCTCTTCCAACGTCCACCGGGTGCAACTCGTGATCGACTCCGCCGTCCGCTTCGGCAGAAAAGTGGCCGTCGTCGGCCGCAGCATGGAGCAGGTCACCACCAAGGCGCTCGAAATGGGCTATCTGGATGCGCCGGAGGGGACCGTCGTCTCGCTGGATACGGTCTGCCGCCTGCCGGAGAATGAGGCGGTCATCGTCACGACCGGAAGCCAGGGCGAGACCATGGCGGCCCTGACCAGAATGGCGATGGGCGACCACCGCAAGATCAACATCACCTCCCGTGACCTCGTCATCATCTCCGCCTACCCCATCCCCGGCAACGAAAAAGACGTCGGGCGGGTCGTCAACGAGCTGATGCGCCTCGGCGCGGAGGTTGTCTATGAGCGTTACAGCCAGATCCACGTCTCCGGGCACGCCTGCCAGGACGAGGAAAAACTGATGCTGGCGCTGACCAAGCCACACTTCTTCATCCCTGTTCACGGTGAATACAAGCATCTGAAAAAGCATGCCGAACTCGCCCTCAGCATGGGCATGCTGCCGGAAAACGTCGTGATCCCGGAGATCGGGCGCGTGATTGAAGTCAACGAGGCCGGCATTACCGCCCTTTCCAGCGTCTCCGCCGGAGCAATTCTGGTGGATGGGCTCGGAGTCGGCGACGTCGGCAGCGTCGTGTTGCGCGACAGAAAGCGTCTCGGCGAGGACGGCCTGATCATCGTTACCATTACGCTCGATCACGACAACGGAGACATTCTGGCCGGGCCGGACATCGTCTCCCGCGGCTTTGTCTATGTGCGTGAGGCGGAGGATATGCTGGAGGCGACAAAACAGATCGTGCGCAAGACCGTCGAAGCCAGCATCTCCGACAACAAGCGCGACTGGCAGAACCTCAAGACCAAAATCAAAGATGCGGTCGGGAGCTACCTCTTCGGCCTCACCAAGCGTTCTCCGATGGTGCTGCCGATCATTGAGGAGATCAGCCAAGCCAGCGTATAACAAAGATCATAAAAACGGGAAGCATGACAAGTGCTTCCTGTTTTTTTATGGCGAAATTTTATGTTCCGCGGCCGGCTGCATAGGCGAAATGTTCGGCAGGAATTCTCATTTTTTATCCAATGAACTCCGTGGCGGGCTGCCCGGGGATACATAAAAATGCGGGGCGGGCCCATGGACGCCTTTTTAGGAGCTCGGGAATGTTTCGGCTGCTTTTTAGGCGATCCCGAAGGCCTTCAGAACGGCAAAACGGCTCCGCGCGATCCTGCCGGGAAAAATTCCGGCGGAGAAAGGCGTCTGCCTGAGGGAACAGTTTTGCTTTTTTTGGGAGCCGGATCGGCCTCCTTTTGGGGAAAGCGCGCGGATTTATCCTCTCCCAAAAGGGTCCGTCCTATTGTAATCGATTTTTCCTTCTGATATAATAATTAAATATACAAGCAAAATCTTCCGAAAAGGGGGCGGCATTGTGAAAAATAAGCTTGGCTTCATGGGCCCCGCGCTGCTGACGCTGTTCATTCTGGCGTGCAGTTCCACCATCGTGACGGCGTTTTATAATCTGGCGGTCTTTGCCGTGGAGGCGGTGCTCACGATCATTGCCGGTACCTTTGTCGCACTCCGGGTCCTCCGCTCCAGGGCGGAGGTGCGCCTCTTTCTGGAATCGGTCGCGGCAAAACTCTCCGCACCTGAACGGAATGCGCTGGAGGCATTTCCGCTGCCGGTGCTTGTGACGGACGGCAAGGGCGTCATCCTCTGGTGCAACCAGAACTTTCAGAAAAACGTACCCTGTGAAAATGAGCTCTTCGGCACGAATATCGGCACCCTTTCCCCGGTGCTGACCGAGGACTCCCCGTTTTTGGACAGCCGCATGGCCGCGGTCGGCGAACGGAGCTATGAGGTCTTCCGCAACGGGGACGAGAGCTCCGGGCTCATCTTCCATTACTTTATCGACCGCACCGAAGAGAAGCGCATCGGAAAACTATATAAAGATACCCACCCGGTGGTGCTCACCATCCTGATGGATAACCTCGACGATCTCTTTGCCAACTGCAAGGAGAGCGAGCGCAGCCGGATCATGGGCGAAGTGGAGAGCATGTTCGAGCAGTTTGCTTCGGGGACGTTCTCTATGTTTAAAAAAACGGACGGCAACCGCTTCCTCGCCGTGATGGAGGATCAACACCTTGCGGGGCTTATCGCGGAGCGCTTTACCATTTTGGATAAGGCGCGGGCAATCACCACCTCCGACGGGCTGCCCGTGACGCTCTCGATCGGCGTCGGGCGCGGATATTCGACGCTGCCGGAGCTGCAGGCCGCCTCGTCGCAGGCCCTGGAGATGTGCCTCGGAAGAGGCGGCGACCAGGCCACCGTGCGCGACCCCTCCGGCTACGAGTTCTACGGCGGCTTCTCAAAGGGCGTGGAAAAGCGCGCAAAGGTCAAGACCAGAATCGTCGCGGCCGCCATGACCGATCTGATTAATTCAAGCGAAAACGTCTTCGTCATGGGGCACCGCTTCGGCGACCTCGACTGTGTCGGCGCGGCAATCGGTATGGCCGGCGCGGTCAACCTGATGGGCAAACCGGTGCGCATCGTGCTCAACCGCAAGACCTGTCTTGCGATGCCGCTCGTACACCGCTACGAAAAGAACGGCGACCTCGGCCTGTTTATTCCGCCGGAGGAGGCGCTCGACAAGATCGGCCCCGATACGCTGCTGATCATCGTGGATACGCATGTCCGGCATATTCTTGAATCTCCGGAGGTCTATGCCGCCTGCCGGAACGTCGTCGTCATCGACCATCACCGCCGCATGCTCGGGCATATCGACAATGCGGTGATCTTTTATCATGAGCCTTATGCCTCCTCCGCCTGCGAGATGGTGACGGAGCTGCTTCAATACTTCCCGGATTCGTGCAGACCCACCAAGCCGGAGGCCGAGGCCCTGCTCGCCGGTATCATGCTCGATACCAGAAGCTTTACCGTGCGGGCCGGGGCAAGATCCTTTGAGGCCGCCGCCTATCTCCGCCGGCAGGGCGCCGATCCTGTGGCGGTCAAGCTGCTGTTCTCCGGCACGCTCGAGGAATACCGGGAGCGTTCCGAGGTGGTGGCCAGCGCGGAACTTTACCGCGGCTGCGCGATCGCCATCTCAAAGCCTTACCCGGACGTCTCTCTCGTCGCCCCGCAGGCTGCCGACGAATTATTGACGATCGAAGGCGCCAACGCCTCGTTCGTTCTGTTCCCGATGGACGGCGGAACTTCGATCTCCGGGCGCTCGCTCGGTGCGATGAACGTGCAGATCATCCTTGAGGCTCTGGGCGGCGGCGGGCATCTGACCATGGCCGGTGCGCAGATAAAAGATATCCTGCCGGAGGAGGCGCTCTCCGCACTCTACCAGTCCATCGACGAATATTACGACAACGCCGCCGGCCACACGGATGCTGCGGCCGCCGAAGCCGCGGCCATTCCCGACGGAGCGCCGCAAAAAGAATAGCCATTCCCGGGGGACGTTTTTTGAACGGTTCCCATTCTCTCCGGCAAAAAAATTGCCGCCGGAGCGGCCCGCCCTCTTCCCGGCAAAACGATTCCGCCGGAAGCAAGGCGGGAAGTCAAGCAAAAAGAAGTTTTCTCTGAAAGGAGCGAGTATCCATGAAAGTGATTTTTATCGAGGACGTCAAGGGTTCCGGCAAAAAGGGGGACCTGACCAACGTATCCGACGGGTATGCCCGCAACTACCTGATTCCCAAGAAGCTGGTCATCGAGGCGACACCGCAGGCCATGGCCGAACTTAAGGCCAGAGAGGATGCCGCCGCACGGAAGATCGAGCTCGAAAAGCAAAAGGCACGGGAGATGGCCGCGCAGATTAACGAAAAAACCGTACGCAGAGTGGAACGCGCCGGAGCCGGCGGAAAGCTTTTCGGCTCCGTCACCGCGGCGGAGGTCGCCGCCGGGCTCAAAGAACAGTACGGCGTCGAAGTCGACCGCAGAAAAATCGTACTGGACAGCGACATCAAGGCGTTCGGCACCTACACGGTCGAAGTTAAGCTCGGCTACGGCATCAGCGCCAGCGTCTATGTATTGGTCGTGGAAAGCTGAAACTCCCATCTGAATGAGATTGAGGTGAGCTTCTATGGAGAAGGATTCTTCCTACCTCCTCGGGATGGAAATGCCCTACAGCCTCGAGGCGGAACAAAGCGTCCTCGGGGCCGTTCTGGTGGAGCCGAGCTGCCTGCCGGAGCTGATCGACAAGCTGAAGCCGGAGAGTTTCTACCGGCCGCAGCACCGCGCGATCTTCACCATCATGATCCGGATGTTTACCTCCGGAGAGCCGGTCGACTTCATCACGCTGCTTGAGGCAGCCAAGGAGGACGAGGTCTTTCAGAACGAGCAGGACGCGAAGGTCTATTTTTCTCATCTGACCGATATTGTACCCTCCGTGCGGAATCTCGGCGCTTACACCGACATCCTGCTCGACAAACAGCTGCTGCGCAGCCTGATCGCTACGGCCGGGGACATCCTCGGAGAGGCGAAGGAGAGCGGCTGCGAGGGCAAGGTTCTGCTCGATTCCGCCGAACAGAGCATCTATGACATTCGGCAGGGACGCGAGGCGAAGGGTCTTGTTTTAATAAAAGACGCCATCTATGAAACCTACGACCGGCTGCAGAAACTCTCCGGACCGGATCGGGATAAATACGCCGGACTCCGGACCGGATACGCCGCCCTCGACGCCATCATCAACGGCTTCAACCGCACGGATTTGATTCTGCTGGCCGCGCGCCCCGGCATGGGCAAGACGAGCTTCGCGCTCAACATCGCCGCCAACGTCGCGCTCAAACAGAAAAAGAAGGTCGCCGTCTTCTCCCTCGAAATGTCGAAGGAACAGATCACGTCGCGCCTCCTCTCCTCCGAAGCGCGGGTCGAGAGCCGCCTGCTCCGCACCGGAGAACTCGGCCAGAGCGACTGGATGCGCCTCGCGGAATCGGCACAGATCCTCTCCGCGGCGCCGATTCTGATCGACGACACGGCCGGCTCCACGGTGCCGGAGATCAAGGCGAGGCTCCGCCGGGTGCGCGATCTCGACCTTGTCATCATCGACTACCTGCAATTGATGTCCTCCGGAAAAAGATCGGACAACCGCGTGCAGGAGGTCTCCGAGATGACGAGGAACCTCAAACTGATGGCCAAGGAGCTGAATGTGCCGGTCCTCGTGCTTTCGCAGCTCTCGCGCGCAACGGAATCCCGCGCCGAGCACCGGCCGATGCTCTCCGACCTGCGTGAATCCGGCTCGATTGAGCAGGATGCGGACGTGGTCATGTTCCTTTACCGGGAATCCTACTACGCCACGCAGGAGGGCAAGCCCGCGCCGGAAGAGGATATTTCGGAATGTATGGTGGAGAAAAACCGCCACGGCGAAACCGGCTCCGTCAAACTCCGCTGGGATGGACAGTTTACGAGATTCTATTCGCTGGAGCTTTTTAAATCCGAAAACGGATAAGCGGCGGCGAAAACTTTCGGGCATCCTTTTTCTTTGCTCTCGGGTGTCCGCCGGGAAACCAAGGTTTTTAACATAGAGGCGCTCAGATTTTTTTTGGAAATTCCGGGGATTCCGGAAACACCGGCTTTCAAAAGACGGGGGTTCCGGGAATTTCGGAATTTGCCGCACGGCGGACGGGCACGGATGCCTCCGTTTCGGAAGCATATAACCGCTACTTTTGATAAGAAAGGATGGCATGGCATGGAGCCTGAACCCGGTACCAGATTCCCGAAACTGACCCTCGACAGGATGAAAGAGACTATCTCCAAATACGGGATGCTGGAGCCTGGCGAAAAAGTGCTGGTCGGCATCTCCGGCGGCTGCGATTCCTCCGTGCTGCTGCATCTGATGAGTTTTCTGGCCACGCAGTGGGGCCTCACGCTCGAAGCCGCCCATGTCAACCACAATCTCCGCGGCCCCGAAAGCCTGCGGGACGAGCGCTTCGTGCGGTCGATGTGCCGGGAATACGGCGTAAAGCTGCACGTCATGAACGCAAACGTCCACGCCTATGCCGAGGAACACCGCCTCGGCGAGGAGGAGGCCGGCCGGGAGCTGCGTTACCAGTATTTTGAGCACTGTGCCAAACGCATGGGAAAGGGTACGAAAATCGCCACCGCGCATACCCTTTCGGACTGCGTCGAGACGTTTCTTTTCAATATGGCGCGGGGCACCGGGCTTGCGGGCCTGTGCGGAATCCCGCCGGTGCGCGGCGACATCATCCGGCCGCTGATCGAGACGACGCGGAACCAGATCGAAGAATTCTGCGCGGATCAGGGCATTCCCTTCATCACCGACAGTTCCAACCTGACGGATGAATATTCCAGAAACCGCATCCGCCACAGCGCCGTTCCCGCCTTGCTGGAGGTCAACTCCTCCTTCGAGCGGGCTTTCCTCCGTATGACGGAACAGCTCCGGCAGGACCGGGATTTTCTTGACGACCTCTCCGACGAACTGCTCGACACCGCCGAGATCCCGACCGGATTCGACGGCGGGACGCTGGCCCTCGCGGAGCCGGCGCTCAGAACCCGCGCGGCCGCCAAAATGCTCCGGCGCTTCGGCTTCCCCTGCGACTACGAGCGCATCACCTGGATCGCGGACCGCTTCGGAAAAGAGGATTATAAGCTGGAGCTCGCGAAGGACGCCTACTTCGTCCAAAAGGGCGGGCTCATCTGCCGGGAGGATAAGCGCCCCGCCGAGACGATCGCGGAATCGCCGCTTTCGGAGGGAATTTCGGAGCTTCTTCCGGGAAAATTTGCCGAATGCCACATTTTGGACGCCTTCCACTTTAAAAATTCACACGAATTTCATCAATATGTTTTGAAAAATGCATTTGATTATGATAAAATTCATGGCGTCGCAGTTATTCGTTCTCGGAAAGAGGGCGATCAGATCAATCTCACCGGCTGCAACAGGACGCTGAAGAAACTTTTTAATGAGGCGAAAGTTCCGGTTCATCTGCGCAAAACCGTCGCTGTAATTGCGGACGACGACGGCGTTCTCTGGGTCGAAGGCTTCGGCACCGACCGGCGCGCCAAGGTCACGGAGGAGACCGGTTCCGTCGCAGTCATAAAAACCTCGCGCTGCTGACGCGGATATGCGTCATAAACGCGGAAAAAACAAAAACATTGGGGGATGTTGTTGAAATGAAAGAGTGCATGAAAGACGATATCGAGGAGATTCTTCTTCCCGAGCAGGAGCTGGCCAAGGCGGTTAAAAAACTCGGCCGTCAGATCAGCTCGGACTATGAGGGCAAAAACCTGATCATGGTCGGTGTACTTAAAGGCTCCGTCATCTTTATGGCGGATCTGCTGCGTGCCATCACGATTCCGGTTTCGATCGACTTCATGTCCGTCTCCAGCTACGGCTCGGGTGTCAAGACCAGCGGTGTCGTCAAAATCATCAAGGACCTCGACCACGATCTCTCCGGCTACGATGTTCTGATCGTGGAGGATATCCTCGACAGCGGGCTCACGCTTTCCTATCTGACCAACGTCATTCGGCAGCGCAACGTGAAAAGCATCCGGGTCGCCACCCTGCTCGACAAGCCGGACCGCCGCCAGGTGAACATCAAGCCGGATTACAGCTGCTTCGTCGTGCCGGACAAGTATGTGGTCGGCTACGGCATGGACTACAACCAGAGATACCGCAACCTGCCTTACGTCGGCGTGCTGAAGCCGGAAGTTTATACAAAAAAAGAAAAATAATTAATCGGAGTTGATTCCTTGAGCAACAAGTGGAGAGGCATTATTTCCTACGCGTCCATCGGGCTTGCCGTCATTCTGGCGACCGTGTTGTTTTCCAACATGAAAACCCCCGAGACCACAACCCTAAAATACTACGAAATACTTAACTACTTCGACAGCGGAAACGTCGAGAGCTATACGCTCGACCTCGGCACCGGCGAAATGACGCTGAAGCCGACGGACTCCGACGAGGACATCACCTACACGGTGCCGAACGTCAGCGTCTTCCTCGACGACATCCGGAGCATCGAGGAGAGGCATCCGGAGTGGTCCGCCACCCAAATGCAGCAGGACTATCTGCCGGTGGACGAGACGCCCTGGTGGTTCTCGATCCTGCCCACGGTATTGCTTGTCGGCGCCATGGCCGTGTTTTGGATCTATATGATGCGGCAGGCGGGCGGCGGCAAGGTCATGAACTTCGCCAAGGCCAAATATAAGGTCACCGACGAATCCCGCCGGACCACCTTTGCCGATGTCGCCGGCTGCGACGAGGAGAAGGAGGAGCTTCAGGAGATCGTCGAATTCCTGAAGAATCCGGAGCAGTTTAACACCCTCGGCGCCCGAATCCCGAAAGGCGTATTGCTGGTCGGCCAGCCCGGCACCGGCAAAACTCTGATGGCGAGAGCCGTCGCGGGAGAGGCAGGCGTGCCTTTCTTCTCGATTTCCGGCTCGGATTTTGTCGAGATGTTCGTGGGCGTGGGCGCCTCGCGTGTCCGCGACCTGTTCGATCAGGCCAAGAAGAACGCCCCGTCCATCGTCTTTATCGATGAGATCGACGCCGTTGGCCGACACAGAGGCGCAGGCCTTGGCGGCGGCCACGACGAGCGCGAGCAGACGCTCAACCAGCTGCTCGTCGAGATGGACGGCTTCGGCTCCAACACCGGCATCATCGTGATTGCCGCAACCAACCGTGCGGATATTCTCGATCCGGCGCTGCTTCGCCCGGGCCGTTTCGACCGTCAGGTCACCGTCGGTCTGCCGGATGTCATCGGACGGGAAGCCATCCTGAAGATCCACACACGCAACAAACCGATCGGGCCCGACGTGGATCTCGCCGTCATTGCGAAAACCACCGTGGGCTTTACCGGCGCCGACCTGGAGAACCTCGCCAACGAGGCCGCCCTCCTTGCCGCCCGCCGCAAAAAGAAAGCCATCACCATGGCGGAGATCGAAGAGGCCACTGTCAAAGTGGTCGCCGGCCCTGAAAAGCGCTCCCACAAGGTCAGTGAAAAAGATAAGCGTCTTACCGCTTTTCACGAGGCGGGCCACGCAGTCGTCACTTATTTTTGCACGACGCAGGACGCCGTTCACGAGATTTCCATTGTTCCGCGCGGCTACGCGGGCGGCTACACCATGAGCCTGCCCTCCGAGGACCGCAACTATATCACCCGCCGCTTCATGGAGGAGGAACTCTGCACCCTGCTCGGCGGCCGTGTCGCGGAACAGATCGTCTTCGGCGACATCTCCACCGGCGCCTCCAACGACATTGAGCGCGCCACCACCCTCGCACGGAACATGGTCATGCGCTACGGCTTCAGCGAGAAGCTTGGCCCGATGGTCTACGGCTCCGACGAGAATGAGATCTTCCTCGGCCGCGACCTCTCACAGGGCCGCCACTACTCCGACGAAGTCGCCTCCGACATCGACGCGGAGATCCGCAGCTTCATCGACAACGCCTATGACCAGGCGAAAGTCATCCTTGAGGAACACCGGGAAAAGCTTGAGATCACCGCGAACCTGCTGATGGAAAAGGAAAAGATCAGCGGCGAGGTCTTCAAGGCCATTATGAGCGGCGAACCGCTGCCCGAGGATCCAAAACCGGAAGAGCCGAAAGCCAAGGAAGCACCCGAATCAGAAGGAAGCCTTCCCTTCTCCGAGCCGAAAGAAGAGGCGCCGGAGACGGGTTCCGTGGAAAACGGCCCGGCCGTCACGGACCTCCCTGCGGAAGATCCGCCTGAGGCCCCGGAGACGAAGCCGGAACTCTAAGCCAAAAAACTGCGAACCGGACAGGCGACATCCCCGCCTGCCCGGTTCTTTTTTTGCCCAAGAAAGCCATGCGCCGCCCCGGACGATTCAAAAGCGGCCCGTCGGTGCCGATGCGCGGTAAAACTGTTCTTTGCCGCAGGAACCATGCGGCTTTTAAACACATGGCAACTGTCCAAAGAAAGACTATCTGCCGAAGAACGAAAAATCCAAATCCCGGCCTCAATCTCCCGCAAACATATCCGGGCAGGCATCCCGCCTGCCCGGTTCTTTTTTTGCCCAAGGACCGGAAGCAGATGCGGCATGGAAACCAAAATTCCGCAAAGAGACGAGGACTGGAACCGAGCATCCGGCCATGGGACAGCCATAGAAGGTTTTGAGACCATCATCAGAATCAGCCATTTGGGAAGAGCAGAATGACGGTCGAAAGGAAGATTCCATCCGCCTGCTTTCGGACAAAACAGCCGGGTTCAGACGTCGATTGAGCCGTGGATCGTCTTCATTTTGGAGGCGGCGACGATTTGCAGCTCCTCCAGCGGCACCCCGGCGCAGTACTGCTCAAACTCCGGCTCAAGATCGCGCAGACGCAGCTGCGCCGTGGACAGGCTGACGGAAAATTCCTTCGCGATCAGGCGGAAGGCGCGTCCTTCATCCGCAAGCAAAATAGAACGTATGTTCTTTATGAAAGGAAGAAAAACGCGGTACGGCATCAAGAGTTCCGCGGCGCCCTGATTCGCCTGCCACTCCAGAGCGCCGACGTTCCCCTCCGCAAGGCCGGTATTTCCGCAGAGAAATTGCCTGCCGCCGTGTAAAAGATAATGGATCAGTTCGTGTGCGGCCGTAAAGCGGCGGCTCTCCGGGCTGCCTGAGGCGTTAAGGACGATCTCCGAATGGGTTTCGCCCCGCATCAGAAAGCCAGAGAGGCACCGGGACTCGAACGCATAGCAGGAGACCGCGATGCCGAGGCGCCGCGCCAGCTGATAAGGATCCGCCGGGCCGCTGATGGAAAGGGCCGCCCGCCGCTCATCCACAAGGCGGTACAGCTCCGCTTTGTCCATAAAGCTCAACGGACATCCTCCTTTTTGAAACGGCTTGCAATATCGAGCAAGAGCTCCATATCGCCCTCGGTCAGATTCAGCTCCTTTGCACCCTTCAAAAAATGAAAATAGATATCCGGCAGCTCTTCGCCAGCCATCACCCGGCATTTGCTGTTGCCGAGCAGGTAATCCGCCGAGACGCCGAAATACCGCGCCGCCCGGAGAAGCTTCTCCCCTGACGGAATACTTTTATCCCATTTCATTATGGAATTCTTTGAAAATCCGCATTCCCGCTCCATTTTTGCAAGAGAAACGCCTTTTTCTGCCGCAAGTATTTTAATTCTTTCCAGTAATTTCATCTTAATTTGCCGCCCTCCGGTGAAAATATTCGTTGCGACCATTTTGGTGTATCAGGAATATTTTCTTCATTTCCCATTGACTGACGAATTTTTTCTTGTTATGCTATGCCTGTTAACCAGAATTTTGAAATTTCGAGCTGCTTAATGACTCTATTTTAGAATTTTTTCTTCACATAGTCAAGAGCCGGGAGGTAAAAATTTTGGAAAAAATAATCCGAAAAAATTTAGCAAACGTCGAGGCACCTCTGATTCCAGAAGAAAAGCGGGATCCCGTCGTGCGCGATTTTCCAGCGGAGGAGGAAGGAATACCTGCAAAATCCGCAATAGAACATATGTTCCTTTGCCGCCATTACGGAGGCGGACCTCACGGTCAGGTGCAGGCCGACGGCATCCGTCGTTCCGGAGGACGCCCCTCCTCACAAGGTGAAAGATATGGGTAAACGCAGACCGACGGAAAAAGCGATCCTCGGGGAGATCGCGAAGATGGCATTCTCCCCGCCGGAAACGGAGGGCGGACTGAAGGCATCCGAAAAGATGAAGGCGCTGGAGCTGCTCTGCAAATGCCTCGGAATCGGCGATAAAGAGGAGGCTGCCGGAGACGACGGCTTCCGGCTGGAGGTGCGGGTCAGGGGGGATGAAAATGAGAAGCCTTGATCTTCCGCTGACGGAGAAGCAGATGCGTTTTCTGAAGGCGGAGGCGGACGAGGTGCTCTTCGGCGGGGCGGCCGGCGGCGGAAAGAGCTGGGGGCAGCTCGCGGACGCGCTGGTCTATGCCCTTCGCTACCCGAAAAGCAAACAGCTGATCCTGCGCCGGACCTACCCCGAACTTGAAAAATCGCTGATCCGGGTGTCGCTGGAGCTCTATCCACAGGAGATCTACCGCTATAACGCCGCAAAGCACACCGGGAAATTCCGGGACGGCTCTATCGTGGATTTCGGCTACTGCGACAACGAAAGCGACGTCTACCGCTATCAGTCCTCCGAATACGACGTGATCCGCTTCGACGAGCTGACGCATTTTACCGAGGGGATGTACCTCTACCTGATCTCAAGGCTCCGGGGCGCCAACGACTTCCCGAAATCGGTCCGTTCCAGCGCGAATCCGGGCGGCATCGGGCACCATTGGGTCAAGGCGCGCTTTCTCGACATCGGCGAGCCGGATGTCGTCCACGACTGCGGCACCGGGACGCGGCTTTTTATCCCGGCCGGAGCGAAGGACAACGGCTTTCTGATGGAAAAGGACCCCGGCTACCTGAAACGGCTCAAAAATCTGCCGGAGAAGGAGCAGCGCGCCCTCCTTTATGGGGACTGGGATATCTACGAGGGGCAGTATTTCACGGAATGGCGGCGGGATCTGCACGTCTGCCGGCCCTTCCCGATTCCGGCGGAGTGGCGGCGCTATTTCACGATGGACTACGGCCTCGATATGCTGGCCGGCTACTGGATCGCAATGGCGCCGGAAGGGCGTGCCTACGTCTACCGGGAGATCTACCAGAGCGGCCTTATCATCAGCCGGGCCGCGGAACTGATTCTGCAAAATACAAAAGAGCCGGTCTACTGCTCGATGGCGCCGCCCGACATGTGGAACCGCCGGCAGGATACCGGTAAAAGCGTGGCGGAGCTCTTTGCCGAGCGCGGCATCCTCCTGAGCAAAGCAGAAAACGGCCGCGCCGCCGGATGGCTCGCGCTGCGGGAATGGCTGCGGCCGGTGCCGGACGAGCGTGGAGACGTCGCCCCGTCGCTGCAGGTCTTCCCCTGCTGCCGGAACCTGATCCGCACGATGCCGGGGCTGCTGATCGACCCGAACGACCCGAACGACGTCGCACCGGAACCGCACGAACTCACCCATGCGCCCGATGCCATCCGCTATTTCATCGCCGGCCGGCCTTTCCCGGATCTGAAGCCCGCCATGGACGACTATGAGGAACAGGCCGACCTGCTGCTCCGATACGGGAACGCGGAATAACCGCCGCCTGAGGAAAAAAAACGGGACCCACGGGGCTGATTGCTTCGGGATATCCAACCGCGAAACCGTCTTTGCCGAAAAGGTCCGATGCCCCGTAAAAACCGGAAAGAGCGGCGTCGTCTTCTCAAAAAAGCGGCCCCTTAAAAACAGAGGCATTTGTGAAACGGTTCCCTCTAAAAATATTGCGCGCACGCCGAAGCGACCGTGCGGATTTAAAGAAACAGACGGAAGAAGGACGGAAAATGAGCATTCTTTATCAAACATCCGGCTGCTCCGACCGGGACCCGGCCTATCTGCGCCGGAGACTGAAAAAAGCGCCCCTGCCGCGCGACCTCAAGCAGCTGACGCTCGCCGTCATCCGCGGCCACGAGACGAGGAAGCAGCGTTATTTGAGCACGGGGCTTTCCTTCGATGAGCACCTGATCCGTGCGGTGGAGCAGGCCATGCTCACGGTGGGTACCGACATCGCGGACGACCGGATTCGTACCGAGCTTCTCCGCAAGGTGATCGACTCCCTGACGGAGGAGATCCCCTACTGCTACATGGGCGAGTGCTGGTGCGGCGAAAATAAATTCTATCAGTACCGGCGCGACTTCTGCCGGGAGGTGGCCTATAACCTCGGCGCGCTCAAACGCCCGGAGAAAAAATAGCCCTGTCGGAATCCGCAGAACGGAAAGCTGCGGTGGAAAAGTTTATCCGCATCGGCGCGATTTCTGCCGGGAGGTGGCCTATAACCTCGGCGCACTCAAGCGTCCGGAGAAAAAATAGCCCTGTCGGAATCCGCGGAAAACGGAAACCTGCAGCAGAAAAATCTCATCCGTACCGGCGCGACTTCTGCCGGGAGGCTGCTCCGGGGCTTATATACACGGAGAAAGATTGTTTTCTCACCGTCGGCCTTTCGTGCGCGGAAAAAGTCCATCAGAACATTCCGTTTCCGGGCGATACCCTGATGCTACCGGTGGGAGAGCTCCCCGGGACGGTCCCAACCATCTGAATTTTGGCCGGCAGGGACAGCTCCCTCCGGAAAGGAAAGGAGGCGGTGCACGACGGAAGCACTTTGTTTTGCGCTCGGCATGCTCTGCGGCATTTTGCTCTCGCGGCCGAAGGGAAACCGCGCGGGAGAGACTCCCGCGGATGGCGAAACGCTCTCCCCGGAACTGCGCAGGCAGTACGAGGCGCTCTTCGGCTACGACGGCTGCCCGGAACCGGAGGAGTAAATCCTCCCCTCCCGGGCGAAATACAAGGAAGGAGATGGTGATTTGAACAACAGGATTACGCCCGGAACGGTCTGGGAGGAGTATCTCCGCGGAGACGGCTACAACCGGGCGGTCGATCTCTACGACAACGTCCGGAAAAACGAAGATTTTTACATCGGGGATCAGTGGAAGGGCGTGAACGCGCCGGATCTTGAAAAACCGGTGCTGAATTTTCTCAAGCGCGTGGTGGCGTATTTTATCTCCGCCATTGTGTCCGACGATGTGGCCGTGTCCCTCACCCCGGCGCGGCTCACCGACGACGGCGCCTTTACTTCGGATGTCCTGACCGGAGAGATCGACCATGTGATCGAACAGACAAAGGCCAAAACTTTGGCCCGCGACATGCTGCGCAACTGCGCTGTCGATGGCGACGGCTGCTTTTATTTTCACTTTCTGCCCAAGGGCGGCGCCGACGGAGAGATCCGGCTGGAGAACCTCGACAATACGAAGGTCCTCTTCGGCAACCCCTACGATAAAGAGGTGCAGGATCAGCCCTACCTGTTGCTCGTCTGCCGCAGGAGCGCCGCGGAGGTTCGCGCCGAGGCAAAGGCCAACCGCTCCCCGGACTGGATGAACATCGGCCCGGATACCCGCTCCCAATACATGAACGAGGACTGCGACGCGGAAAACGACCTCTGCACCGAGCTCGTCCGGCTCTGGAAGGAGGACGGCGCCGTGCATTTCTGCCGGACCACGCGGGACTGCTTCGTGCACGCGCCCGCGGCAACCGGGCTGCGGCTCTACCCGGTGGCCTGGATGAACTGGGAACCGGTTAAAAACAGCTACCACGGCAGGGCTTCCCTCACCGGGCTCATTCCGAACCAGATCTTCGTCAACAAGCTCTGGGCGATGGCGATGGAGCACCAGAAGCGCCTTGCCTTCCCGAAGCTCTTCTACGACATGACGAAGATCCGCGAATGGACCAACAAGGTCGGGCAGGCCATCGGCGTGGCGGGCGATCCGAATACGGCGGTCGCCTCCTCCTTCCGCGCGGCGGACATGAGCAATCAGGTACTGGAGCTTGTGGAGCGGACCATCTCCTACTCGCGGGATTTCCTCGGCGCGAGCGACGCGGCTCTGGGAAACGTCAAGCCGGAAAACACCTCCGCCATCATCGCCGTTCAGGAGGCCACGGCCGCCCCGCTGGAGCTTCAGCGGCTCTCCTACTACCAATTCTGGGAGGACAGCGTACAGATCCTGCTTGACCTGATGCGTTGCTGCTACGGCGAGCGGGAGATCGTCTTCGACGCCGGAAACGGGCCGGCCTCGGTCCTCATGGACTTCGGCGCGGTCGATTACGACGGGCTCGGCCTCAAGGTCGACGTGGGCAAGGCGAGCTACTGGAGCGAGCTTTTGCAGGTGCAGACCGCGGACAATCTCTTCCGCAGCGGCGTGCTGACGGACGCCGTCTCCTACCTCGAAAGCGTGCCCGATAAATATATCCGCAACAAAAACAGTCTGATCGCCGAGATCCGGGAGCAGCGGGCCGCCCGCGAAGGGAAAGAGGCCGTACCGGCGGTTTCGGAACCGGCTGTCTGACAGAAAAGGAGAATCCCCATGCTCTGTTCCATCTGTAAAACCGCCATGCGGATCCGGCGCGTCCGCCCCGGCACCGACGCCGAAGGAGCCGTCTGCTCCACGGCGGAATATTGCTGTGTCAACCCGAGATGCCCCGCCATGGGCAAACCCATCACCGTAGACCGGCCGCAGACGAGCGCCGGCGCGAAAGGAGAAACAAGCGATGCCTGAACAAGAAACCAAACCGGCCGACGAGGAGATCTTTCCGGAAGAAGGGTTCCCCGTCGGCGGAAAAGAGCCCGAGCCCCCGAAACCCGAACAGAATCTCTCCGACGACGGCGAGCTGCCGTGGCTCCGCTTCCTCGAACGCTTCCCGAAATTCAAAAATGAGCCGCTGCCCGAAGGGCTTCAGGAGGCCGTCGAAAAGGGCGAAACCCCGACGGAGGCCTACCTCCGGCTTGAAAACGACCGGCTTGAAAAGAACCTCCGGCTGCTGCGCGTGGAGAAGATGCTCCGCGAGACCTCGGTCGGCCCGGCAAAGAGCAGCTGCGCCGAGAATCCGGCCGACGAATTCGCCGAGGGGCTGCTCTACGAGTGACATAAGCGTCCGCTTCCGCCCGGCCCATCCGAAAGATATCATTCATATCGACAGGAGGATAAACTATGGCAGTTAATCTCGCAACCAAGTATGCCAAAGAGATCGCCAACGCTTTTGCCGTCAAATCCGTGGTCGACGGCACCACCAGCAAGGACTATGACTTTTCCGGCGTCAAGACGCTCAACGTCTACACGCCCGTCACCCAGGCTCTCAACAACTACCAGCGCACCGGCACCAACCGCTACGGCGCGCCGACCGAGCTTCAGGACACTTATCAGGAGTTGATGCTCAAAAAGGACCGCAGCTTCTCCATCACGATCGACAAGGGCAACAACACCGAGCAGGTCGGCAGCAAGGAGGCCTCCAAGATGCTGGCCATCGAGATGAACGAGCAGGCCGTGCCCGAGATGGACCAGTATGCCCTCGGCAAATTCATCGACTACGCCGGCACGGTCCAGGTCCTCTCCACGGCGCCCGATTCCGACGACATCGCCGAGAAGATCTCCGCCGGCATGGTCGCGATGAGCAATAAAAACGTGCCCGCCGAGAACCGCTATCTCTTCATCGGCTGGACCTGCTTCGGCGCGCTTCGGCTCTCGAGCCAGTTTCTCGGCGTCGAGTCGCTCGGCAAACAGATTCTCGCCAAGGGCGCGCTCGGCACCTTCATGGGCGCGCAGGTCATCGTCGTTCCTGACACCTACCTCAAAAAAGGCAGCGTCCAGTGCTATTTTCTGATCACCCAGAAAAACGCCGTCATTCAGCCGAAAAAGGTGCAGGATTACTTTGTCAAGGAGAATCCGGCGGGCATCAACGGCGCGCTGCTTGAGGGCCGTTTCATCTACGACGCCTTCGTCCTCGGCGCCCGCTGCGACGGCGTCTATGCGGCCGTCGCCTCCGGCGCGAAACAGACCGATCCGACGCTCACCTACGACGCCACCGACAAAGAGGTGGACATTGCCTCCAGCGGCGCCGATTTCCTGTTTTATACGACGGACGGCTCCGACCCGAGATACTCTCCGACCGCCGTGCAGGTGACCGGCGGTTCCGTATCCGTCCCCGTCTCCGCGTGGGCCGGCTCTTCCGTCACGGTGAAGGCCTCCGCCTTCGATGAAGCGCTGTTCACCTCCGACGTCGAGACGCTGACGCAGACCATCGCCTCTTAATGCGCATAGCGCATTAAGAGGCTGGGAGTTTTCCTATTCCACCTTGCGGTGGAATTGCGAAAGCACCGGAAAACTCCGTCGGTGCTCTAAAACAACAGGGGTTGTTAAGATCTCCCTGTGGCGCCTTGTAGAACGGCGCCGCCGCTAAAGCGACGGGATATTCCGCCGATGCTCTAAAACAACAGGGGTTGTTAAGATGCTGGGAATATCCCTGCGGCGGACGGAAAGCGCGAAGCCGTTGGGGATGTTCCCGGCGGCAAGAATAAACGACAAAGAGGGGCGACGGAATTCCGCCGCCCCTCTTGGGAAGGAGAAAAACATGGCCATCACAGTGAACAACAATCCGGCCTCCTATGTGGATTCCACCGGTGGGACACATACGATCAACCCCACGACCGGCAAGGAAACCGTCGTTCACAGTTACTCCTACAACTCCAAAACGGAACCGGAAAAAGCGACCTACGCCTATAAGCTCAAAAAATTCAACGAATGGCATCCGGAGACGGAGGCCGGGGACGGCACCGCACTCGGTGCAAGGAAGGCTTATCTGGAGAAACAGGCCGCAAAAGAGGCCTCCGGCGAAACCTCCGACAGCACGGCGGGAAGCTCCTCTCTCACGGTGGTCCACTCCGGCGACGATGCCGGCGACGAGGAGGACTATCAGGAATACCTCGACCAAAAAGCGCTTCTGGATGAAAACCTTGCCGCCTCGGAGAAGCGCCGCCAGGAAACCTATGAACGGGAGAGCGGAGAGGTCTCCGGCGACGCCGATGCGGATCTGCGCAGCGCCTACATTGCGAACCGGACTTCCCAGCGTCAGCTTCCGCAGGTCATGGCGGCGAAAGGGCTCTCCGGCGGGGCGGTAAAGAGCGCCTTTCGCAGCACGGCGGCCGAATATTCCGCCGCACGGCAGGCGGCCTCTGAGGAACGCGACCGGGAGCTTGCCGCTCTCCGGGAGGCGCTCACGCAGGGACTCGAAAAGGACGCCGAGAACTACACAAGCAAACTTGCGACCCTCAAACGCCGCTATGCGGACGTGCTCTGAGACAAAAAGCATTAAAAAGCGGGCGGGAAACCCATGCTCCATGCGGAACACGGTCCCCGCCCGTTTTTTTTGTTTGATGAAACCCGGAATATCGGGTGAAGCGATCCCGAACCATGCTCTACGCGCAGGAATCATCCCATCGGCTTTGCCATAGGATCCGTTTGCTTCATTCCCAGTGATACCGGAATCGTTTTTTGCCCTCAGAGCTGATACAGCTCCTCCGGCTGAAGGATGAGCACGCCGGCTTCCCGCAGGGCCGCCTCGCCGGATTCGTTGTCGTCGAGGCGAAGGATGACCTTGGCGCCGTCCTCCGTGCCGCCAATAAACGCATACATATACTCCACGCTGATCTGCTTCTCCGCAAGGACGGAGAGCGCCTTCACCATGCCGCCCGGCCGGTCGTCGACGCCGACCGCAAGCACATCCGTCAGAGAGACGGTGAGTCCCCTGTCGTGCAGCACGCGGTAGGCAGTATCCGGCTCCGCGACGATCAGGCGGAGGAGGCCGTAATTCGTGGTATCCGCAAGGGAGAGCGCGCGGATATCGATGCCCGCTTCCGCCAGCGCGGAGGCAATTTCCACGAGATGACCCGGTTTGTTTTCTACAAAGACCGAAACCTGTTTAATCATGATTCTGCCGCCCCTTTCTTCTCAGATGACCCGTTTGTCGATGACCCGTTTTGCCTTGCCGGTGCTGCGCTCGATGGATTTCGGCGGAACCAGCACCACTTTGGTGGAGACGCCGAGCGTGGATTCGATCGCGGCCCGGAGCTCCTTCTCTTTCTTCTGAATATCCTTGACCATATCGACGACCACATCCGGCAGGAACTCCACATGCACTTCGAGCGTGTCGAGGTTGTTGATCCGGTCGACGATGATCTCATAGTTCGGGCTGACGCCGCGGCTCTCAAGCAGCACGCTCTCGATCTGGCTCGGGAAGACGTTGACGCCGCGGATAATCAGCATATCGTCCGTGCGGCCCATCGGCTTCTCCATCCGGACAAAGGTTCTGCCGCAGGCGCAGGTGCCATGCGTGAGGGCGGTGATGTCCTTCGTGCGGTAGCGGATCAGCGGCAGCGCCTCCTTGGTGATGCAGGTGAAGACAAGCTCGCCCCGCTCCCCGTCCGGAAGCACCTCTCCGGTATCCGGATTGATGACCTCGGCGATGAAGTGATCCTCGTTGACATGGAGCCCACTATGCTCCGCACACTCAAAGGAGACGCCCGGGCCCATAACTTCCGAAAGACCATAAATATCGAACGCCTCGAGCCCGAGCAGCTGCTCGATGCTCTTGCGCATATTCTCCGACCACGGCTCCGCGCCGAAGATGCCGGCTTTGAGATGAATATCCTCCGGTGAGACGCCCATCTCGCGCATCGTCTCGCCCATATACAGGGCATAGGACGGCGTGCAGCACAGAATCGTGGAGCCGAAATCCCGGATAATCTGGATCTGGCGGTTCGTGTTGCCGCTCGAAACCGGGATGACCGTCGCGCCGAGTTCCTTGGCGCCGTAATGCAGGCCGAGGCCGCCGGTGAAGAGGCCATACCCGTAGGCGACGTGGACGAAATCCTCTTTGGTGCCGCCGGCCGCGGCAAGCGCCCTCGCCGTGAGGGTACCCCACATTTTTAAATCCTTCTCGGAATAGCCGACAACCGTCTGCTTGCCGGTGGTGCCGCTCGAGGCGTGGATCTCGCGGAGTTCTTCCGTAGGCACGGCGAAGAGGCCGTAGGGGTAGTTGTCGCGCAGATCCTGCTTATAGGTGAACGGCAGCTTCCGGACGTCTTCCGCGGTGCGGATATCCTCGGGCGTGATGCCCATTTCGTCCAGTTTGCGGCGATAGAACGGCACGTTCTCATAGACGCGCTTTACGGTATCATGAAGACGCTCGCCCTGAATGGAGGCGATTTCGTCCTGGGATGCGGTTTCAACTTGACATAATATATGTTTCATCGGATTTTACCTTTTCACTTTCTCTTCCAAGGCGGAAGGCTTTCAAGTTTAATTCCCGGAATTTTTCCGGTACGACGGCTTCGATGGAGGCTTCCCATGCCTCCTGCGTAAATCGAAACTGCCTCGAAAGCGCTCCGATCAAGACAACATTCGCCGCCTTGGCAGAGCCGGCCTCTTCGGCCAGCGTGACAGAATCCACCACGATCGGCTCGACGCCGAGGGAGCGGATGGTATCAAAGATATTCTCCGGATAGGAAGCGGCCCCGGTGATGACAGGCATCGGATCAATACGCTGATCTGCCGCAATCAGGGTGCCGCCCTTTTTCAAATATGGCAGCCAACGTGCGGCTTCACACCGCTCGAACGCGAGAATATAATCGGCACAGCCCTCTTCGATGGTGGGGGAGGAGACCGCGTCTCCGAATTTGACATAGGTGACGACGGAACCGCCGCGCTGGCTCATGCCATGCACTTCGGAAATTTTGACATCATAGCCCTGCTTCATCAGCAGGTCGCCGAGAATCCGGCTCGCAAGCAGCGTTCCCTGCCCGCCGACGCCCACAATCATAATTGTCGTGTTTGCCATGTCAAATTTCCTCCTTCCCGGTCGCTTCAATCGCGCCAAAGGGGCACATCTGAGCGCAGAGCCCGCATCCGACGCAGAGCGTATCGTCGACGGCCGCCTTGCCGTTTTCCATATGGATGGACGGGCAGCCGATCTGAAAGCACCGCTTGCAGCTCCGGCAAATATCGGCCTTTACCCGGAACGGCAGGCCTTTTTTGACGCCCTTGAGCAGCGCGCAGGGTCTGCGGCTGATGACGACGGAAGGCTTCTCCGCGGCGATTTCCTCCCGGACGGCCTTCTCGGTCTCGGCAAGATCGTATGGGTCAACAACGCGGATTCGTTTGACGCCGCAGGCTTCGCAGAGCGCCTCGATCGAGACCTCGGGCGTCGGCTCCATCTTGAGCGTATAGCCGGTGGTCGGATTCTGCTGGTGGCCGGTCATGCCGGTGATGCGATTGTCGAGCACAATCAGCGTGGAAGTGCCTTTGTTGTAGCATAAATCGATCAAGCCCGTGATCCCGGAATGGATAAACGTCGAATCGCCGATCACGGCGACGGATTTTGCGGCGTTCTCCGGGCGGACCTTGTTGAAGCCATGCATGGCGGAGACCGAGGCACCCATGCAGATCGTCGTATCCATGGCGGAGAGCGGCGCGGAGGCCCCGAGCGTATAACAGCCGATATCGCCGAAAACGGTCAAATTCAGCTTATGAAGCACATAAAACAGCCCTCTGTGCGGGCAGCCCGGGCACATGACCGGCGGGCGGGGCGGGATCTTCTCCGGATAATCGAGGCGCTCCGGCTTTTCGCCGAGAAGCTTCTCCCGGATCATCTCCGCCGTGTATTCGCCGCGGAGCGTAAAGAGCTCCTTGCCTTCACACGGAATACCCATTGCGCGTACCTGCATCTCGATGACGGGGTCGAGCTCCTCCACAATGACGAGGCGCTTGACCTTTGCCGCAAAGTCGCGGATCATCTGCGCCGGCAGCGGATTCATGAGCCCGATTTTGAGCACAGAGGCTTTGTCGCCCAGCGCCTCTTTGACAAATTCGTAGGCGATGCCCTCGGTGATGATGCCCAGTTCCTCTCCGTTCCATTCGATCCGGTTAAACGGGCAAGATTCGGCGTAGGCTAAGAGCTTCTGCATCCGCTCTTCGACGACGACATGGCGGCCTCTCGCCGGGCCGGGCATCATGACGTATTTCGTCATATCTTTTTTATAGGGCAGAAGTTCCCGTTCCTCGCGGTCAAAGAGCTCGACCGCGCTCTGGGAATGAGAGACGCGGGTGGAAAGCCGGAGCAATACCGGCGTATCGAATTCCTCGGAGAGATCGTATGCGGCCTTCGCAAAATCCCGGCACTCGCCGGAATCGGATGGCTCGAGCATCGGCAATTTTGCCGCAATCGCATAGTGGCGGGAGTCCTGCTCATTCTGCGAGGAGTGCATGCCCTGATCGTCCGCGACGGCGATCAGCAGGCCGCCGTTCACGCCCGTATAAGAGCTGGTAAACAGCGGATCCGCGGCGACGTTGAGCCCGACGTGTTTCATGGCGGCAAAGCTCCGCGCGCCTGCGATCGAGGCGCCGAGGGCCGCTTCCACGGCCACTTTCTCGTTCGGCGCCCACTCGGCGTACATCTCGTCATACGTTGCGGCATATTCGGTGATTTCGGTGCTGGGGGTGCCCGGATAACTGGAGATAAACTTCACGCCGGCCTCAAAGAGTCCACGAGCCACCGCCTCGTTGCCAAGCATCATTTTTCTCAAATTATCACGGCCTTTCCAGTCAATAATGAAGATTAAAGGTTATCGTACCACTTTGCCGCGCCGAGGTAAAGAGCGAGGGCAAAAATTCTGTATTTTTTCCGAAAAACCCGCTTCCTACCGGCTGAAAAAAGCACTTCCCGACAAAAGCGCCCCGTTTTTTCCTCCGGCAGGGAATTTTTTCTCATTCGCGGCTGTTTCTGCGGGACCTGTTCGGACAGTATTTACACTTTCTTCATTTATTTCAGAAAATGATGGTGTAAAATAGCAAAAGAACACATCGGAAAGGGGCTGGACGGCATTGTTCGGGTACCTGAAACCCTACCGTCCGGAGCTCAAAATCCGGGAGGCGGAAACCTATAAGGCGGTCTACTGCGGCCTCTGCCACGAGCTGGGCAAAAGCTTTGGCCCCTTCGCGCGGCTGACGCTGAGCTACGACTTCGCGTTTCTGTCGCTGGTCGGCATGTCCATCCGGCAGGAAGGTGAAGCCTGTTTCGGAAAATGCCGCTGCATCGCCCATCCGGTGCGGAAACAGGCCTGCTGCCTGCCGGGAAAGGTCCAGGCCTTCTCCGCGGCGGCGGCCATGGTGCTGTTTTATTACAAAATCCGCGACGACCTCGCGGACCGCGGCTTCCGGAAACGGCTCCGCGCCTTTTTGCTGCTGCCCTACGCGAAGTTCGTCCGAAAGCGCGCCCTCGCCGTCTGCGGGCAGGCTTCGGAAGTGGACGCCGCCGCCGTCAGGATGACGGAGGCTCAGCAGAAGCTCGAGGCGGAGGGCTGCTCCTCCGTCGACCGCGCCGCAGAGCCGACCGCCGCATTTCTCTCCGCAGTGCTCGGCACGTTTCTTCCCGGCGATGAGACGCAGGCCGTCGTGCTCCGGCGCTTCGGCTACCTGCTCGGGCGGTATATCTACCTCTGCGACGCGCTGGACGACCTTGAGGACGACCGCAAAACCGGGAACTACAATCCCTTCCTCTGTGCCGAAGACAGCGCGGATGCCGCCGAGCACGCGAAGGGGTCGCTTTATCTGACCGTCGCGGAGGCGGGCGCGGCCTACGATCTGCTCGAAACCGGGCAGTTTAACGGCATTCTCGAAAATATCGTCTTTCTCGGCCTCAAAAACGAGGTCGAACGAATTCTGAAAAAGAAAGGAGAGGGCAGCAACGAGCGATCCTTATAAAGTGCTGGGCGTTCCCCCCACGGCGACGGACGACGAAGTCAAACAGGCCTACCGCACGCTGGTCAAGAAATATCACCCGGATAAATACGCCGGCAGCCCTCTTCAGGATGTCGCATCGGAGAAGATGAAGGGGATCAACGCCGCCTACGACGAGATCACCTCCATGCGGAAAAACGGCGGAAACCCTAGCACCTCCGGCTCCTACTACGGCGAGTACGGCGGCTCCGGCGGCGGTTATGCCCAAGGAGGCGGCTATGCCTCCGGAAACAGCCAGTTTGCGGATATCCGCCGGCTCATCATGCAGAACCGCATCGCCGAGGCGGAGGAACTGCTCGACGGTGTGGCCGCTCAGCAGCGGGATGCAGAATGGTATTTCCTCAAGGGCAGCGTTTATTATAAAAAAGGCTGGCTCGACGAGGCGCTGAGCCATTTTGCGCAGGCGAACCGCATGAACCCGAATAACCCGGAATACCGCGCCGCCTATCAGCAGTGCATGTATTCCCGCAACACCGGGATGCCGTTCGGCCGGGCCAACCCCTCCGGCACCTCCTATGACGACTGCGACTGCTGCGACTGGTGCATCGGCATGTACTGCCTCAATGTTTTCTGCAACTGCCTCGGCGGCGGCTGCTGAGCCTCTGGGCTTTGACGGATCGCCGGATTTGCGGTATGATAGACGGCAGAACCGGAAAAGGGAGGGAAACGGATGAAACGGAGCCAACAGGTGGCGCTCTGCGGAATGGTGGCGGCGCTCTGTACGCTGCTGCTTTTTCTGACCGGCATGTTCCCCTTCTCCACCTATGCGCTTCCCGCTCTGGCAGGGCTTTTGATGGTCTCCGTCGCGGTTGAGACCGGAGCGAACTGGGCCTTCACGCTCTATGTCGCGGTGTCGCTGCTTTCGCTTTTGCTGACGCCGGACAAGGAAGCCATGCTGATGTTCATCGCCTTCTTCGGCCACTATCCGATCACGAAGTTCCAGCTCGAAAAACTCCGCTTCAAGCCGCTCGTCTGGCTGCTGAAATTTCTCTGCTTCAACGCCTGCATCGTCGTCTCCTATCTGATTATCATTTATGTGTTTCAGATCCCGGATATCATGACGGAATTCGGTGACTTCGGCCGCTACTCGGTCTATGTACTTCTTGGGTTGGGCAACGTGCTCTTCCTTGCCTATGACTTTGCCCTCGCGCAGGTCATGCGGATGTATATCTATTGGTTCCGGCCGAAATTTCTGCGCCGGTCCTCAAAGTAAGGCAGCGGGCTGAACGCGCGCCGCGGCACGGAAGGATCCCTTTTTTACCGAAATTGAAAAGCCTCCTGTAAATGGAGGCTTTTTTTGTGCGCGCCGTTTCGCGCCACTCTCTTCCCGATAAAGTAATCATTAAAAAAAACGCCCTCTCGGGCGTTTTTTTATCGGAAAAATCAGAGGGCTCCCCGGTTGCAGCCGCAGCAGGGACCGTTCCGGCCGGCATCCTCGTTTTCGCTGAGCTTCTCGGTCTCGACCTGACCGCGCAGGCGCTCCAGAATGTTCGCATCCAGCGGGATGGCCCTGTGGCAGCGCGGGCAGAGGAATTTATCCCGGTTGTAGCCCATCGGGATCAAAACCGCTTTGCCACAGTAAGGGCAAACGATCATGATACCCTCCTCGTCGTTATCGTACATCAGAAATCCGCCTTTCTCTCAGATAATCGGCCGCCGCAGGTGAACGCCACAGGCGGGCACCACGGGCGGGCCATGAAATCACGGCACAGCGGCCGTCTTACCTGTATTATACCATATTCTTTTTAAAATGGAAGCCTTACGATGCCGCGTCGCCGCTTCTGGCGTAGGCGAGCAGCAGATCGACCATCTCGCCGTAGCTCTTTGAGCCGGACTGCTGGCCGTTTGCCTTTAGATAGGCGTCGTTGACCGCGTCGGAAAACTCTGCGGCCGGGCCGTCGTGGGCATGCACGAAGTCGTTTTGCGCCCCGATGTCGGCGTCAAGACCGTCGCTGTAAGCCGACCGCAGCAGATACCAGCTCTCCGGATCGGCGGCGTGAAGGGCGTTCATCGCGTGGATCAGCGCGAGCGCCGTGCCGCTGTATTCCATATAGGCGTCCCCTGAGCGGAGGCAGGCGAGATAGGCGATGAAATTGGCCTCATCCTCGCGCATATAGCCGGCGAGGTGCGTCTGCTCGTGCATCATCGTGGATGCCCGGAGAAGCGCCGGGCCCGCCGTGCTGATATTTGCCTCCACCAAAAACGGGCAGGAGACGCCGGCAATCTGGCCGTACGCCAGAAAAACGGAACCGAGTACCGGTTTCGGCGTGCCAAAGGTCTCGCCGCCGAGCGTGAGCTGCGGATAAAGCTCCGCGACATCGGCATAGGCATCTCTCGTTCGCCGTGCCATTTGAAAATCGCCGCCGTCATAGACCGTGAGGCCGTTTTCGTCCCGCTCCTGCATCAGGCTCAGGGCGTTTGCCCGTGTAATGAGACCGGCGCAGAGGGCCTTGAGCTCCCCGACCGTGGATGCCCGCACCGGCAAGCCGGCCGTCTCCGCAAAGGAGCTGCGGCAATAGTTCATGCCGAAATTGCAGACGAACAGAAAATAGAGGACTGAAGCGGCCGCCGCAAGTCTTTTGAGCAGCCGAAGGATGTTCCGGCGGGCCATGCCCCGGTTTTGTTTTCTGCGGCATATCGCACGGACGATCCAAAAGACGAGAAACGCCGCCAGCAGAACGATACATGTCTCCGTCAGAGAGAACGGAACCGCGCCGGTAACCGTGCCGACAGGCCCCGCGAGCACGGGATAGACCCGAGCGGCATACCAGTTGGCAAAGGGCGTGCTCAATTTTGCCGCAATATGCAGGGCCAGCGCGGCCGGAAACAGAATGAGCACGGTCAAAAGACAGAGACGCTTCTCCCATGGTTTCGCCACATAAGGTTTGCAGGGAGTCTCCTTCACCGGAGCAAAGGCTTCTTCCGCCGTCTTTGGCCCGGACGGCCGTTCTTTAAAAAACGGCGGGGCTTTCTCTTTCCACTTCATGGCAGCACCGCCGTCACGCCGCGGCTCTTTCGGGCAAAAGATGGATTCTCGCGCCGCGTCAAAAAGAAGCTACCGCGGGTTTTGCTCCTTCCGGAGAAAGAAGTCCGCTTTTTCTGTTGCGTCATAAGAGCACCACCGTCACGCCGTGATTTTGGCGGGCAAAATCCGAGTCATGGGCGATCTCCGGGCAGGCGTCCTCCATCTCCCGCGTCTCCGCGCTGAAGGCGGAAAAATCCTCCCCCGGAACAAACGCCCGGATGCGGCCGCTTCTCCGGTAGCCGGAAAGCGCCTTCCGCACGCCGTCCCGGATCGCGCCGCCCTTGCCGCCGGAACCATAGCCGTGGATGATCTTGGCATAGGAAAAGCCGGCGGCCTTTGCCCTGCGCAGCTCCGAGGAAAGCTCAGCCAGCGCCGTCTCCAGCGGAGGCATCCCTTTTTCCAGATTGATCACCTTGCAGCTCAAAAGACTCACCGGCTCCCTGTTTTCATCAAATCCATTCTGCCCATGCCCGGATGTATATCCGCGCGGACACGAAAAATACTTGGAATCCGCCTCCGTTTCCCCCGGTTCGGGCACAAGTATTTTCTTCCCGGACATTCCGCCCGGGAGAAAACTTTTATTCAGGTTCAGAAGGTCAGCTCATCGAGCCCGAGGAAGAGCCTCGCATAGACCTTCATCGTATCGAGCATCAGGCCGAGAGGGGCGCACTCGTCCGGCTGATGGGCGCCGCCGCCCGCGATGCCGAAGGGGCTCTCGAAATCGGGATCCTCCGGGCCGAGCGCGTAGGCATTCGTCATCTTGCGGGCATAGGTGCCGCCGCCCATCGTGTAGGGCTGCCAGTCGCGGTGGAACACGCTGCCGATCGTCTCCATGCACAGATGAACGAGATCGGATTCGGCAGGAATATAGATCGGTTTGGAATCCCGGAGCCCGGAGAAGCCGACGCCGTGTTTCGCCGCCAGATCCCGGATCTTTCCGCTGACGTCGGTTCCGTCGCAGGTGACCGGATAGCGGATGTTGATATGAAGGTGGATCACGCCGTCCGCCATATCGATCATGCCGGCCACATGGGTCAGCCTGCCGGAGGGCTCATCCTCGTACGGCACGCCGATGGAGGCGCCGTAATAATCCGCGAGGCACTGCGAGAGATAGGCAATTGTCTTCTCCGCCGCCGCGTTCAGCACGGCGCTGCCTTTGAGGCCGTCCGCAATGTTTTTGATGGCGCTGACACCGCCCTCCGGTGTGGAGGCGTGCATGGCAATGCCGGAAGAGGTGATCCGGACGTTTTCGCCCTCCTGCGCGACGGTGACCCATTTGCTGCCCGCAAAGCATGCTGCCGCATCCTCCGCCTTGACGCCGGAGAGCACCAGCTCCGCGTGGTCCGGGACGATGTTGTGCGCGGCGCCGCCGACAAAATCGATGATGTTGGCGCCCTCCGCCGGGATATCCAGCGTGAAATCCATGATGCCCTTCTCGCCGTGGCAGATCGGATAGCTGCCGTCCGGCGTGAAGGCGACGACCGGCAGTTTCTTCGAGGTCTTTTTATAATATTCAATATCCTCCATGCCGCACTCCTCGTCGGAGCCGCAGAAGAATTCCAGTTTGCGCTTCGGGAGCAGGCCCAGTTCCTTGAGGCATCTCGCCGCGAAGACGGAGGCCCAGAGCGGTCCCTTGTCGTCGAGGATGCCGCGGCCGATCAGCATGCCGTCATCCCTGCGGGTGAGCTGGAAGGGCGGATAATGCCACTCGCCGCTCGCCGGAACGATATCCAGATGCCCAAGAATGCCGACCTTTTCGTCTCCCTCACCGAGGCCGAGAACCATGCAGTAATAATCACGGATCTCCGCGGAAAAGCCGTAGCCCTTTGCGATCTCCGCGGCCTCGTCGAGCGTTTTGGCGCACTCGTCGCCGAAGGGGTGCGCTCCCTCGTAATGGCCGCTCGGCGCACGGCTCGGGTGCGCGATGAGCTTTGCGAGATCGCTGAGATATTCCTCCTGATGGGCATCCACCCACGCGTCGATGCGCTCTTCAATTTCCGGGGTAACTTTCATGATGAAACCATCCTTTCCGTTCCGGGGACGGCCGTTTTCCGGCCCGGCCTCATAATATAACAAGATTATACCATTGAATTTTACGTCATGCAACCGCGCAGATCCCCCGATCCACTCCGAAACATGCTTTTTTTGGAAGAAAAACCGGAAGATTGTGTATTACAAAATGGTAACAACAAAACGTTGAAAAGTTACATTCTGGCAACTATAATCAAAATAGAACCGAAGAGGTTCGAAATCAAAAATGGAGGTCATCCAGATGAAAAAGCTTTTCAGCGTTATGCTCGCCCTGGTGCTGGTTCTCAGCATGGGCGCCGTGGCATTCGCGGACGTCGAAGAAGGACAGATTGATTTCGGCGATACGGTTGAAACGCCGTATGGTTCCACCGAAACCGTAGAATTTACTTATTCCGAGGATTTTGAGTTTGGCGATTACTCTGCCAGCATCAAGCTCGGCAAACAGTATGTGGAGAAATACTCCATCGCCGTCGTGGATGCCACTGCGCACACCGCGAAGCTGACCGTCAAATTCAAGGATCTGGCCCTTGCCGTCGCCTCCGACGTCGAGATCCAGGTCAAAGCTTCCAAGGCTGTCGGTTCTTCCGTCACCACCAGCGCCGGCATCGCCAAGTTCCAGCTGATGGACGAAGAGATCACCCCTGAGACCATCAAAGCCAACGTCGACAACGATCTGACCGTCAAGGCCGGCACCGCCAATGTCATCACGACCGAAGGCTTTGAAGCCGCGGGCAGCAACTCCCTGAGCGTTCAGTTCGACGGCTATACCCTTAAGTTCGTCAAGACCGTCGACCAGAAGGGCATCAACTTTGACTGCAACACCGTCGACATCGACGAGATCGTCGAAAAGTATGAAGACAACGAATTCAAATTCCTGAGCTTCACCAGCAACGTCAAGCTCGCCAACAGAGCCATCCTGACCATCGACTTCGACGAATATGACGAAGAGGCCTTCGGCTTCTCCTCCAACGACGAAGAAATGATCGTTTACCTCTACACCTATGACGGCACCGCTCTGACCTATGTCGGCAAAGTCAACCTTGCAGACGACGACGAAGTTAAGTACGACCTCAAGGCCGGCGACACCCTTGGCCAGTATGTCATCACCAACATCGAGCTCTCCGGCGCCACCACCGTTGACGACACCGATACCGAAGAAGAGACCAACCCGAACACCGGTGTTTCTTCCTCCATCAGCGCCGTGATCGCTCTTGGCATGATCGCTCTTGTCTCCGCCGCTGCGATTTCCCTTAAGAAATAAGCAGAAACGGTGATTTACCCGCAGGTACGGAAACATCATCCGGCCTGATGTGGAAACTCCCTATAAAGAAGCCCCGCCTCAAGAAGGCGGGGCTTTCTTTTTATCCAAAATGCGGCGCCGTAAAGCCGTCAGTTCCGGACGGTGATGACCCGGTCGGAGTCGGAGGAATTCCCATCCTCATCGTCATCCTGCGCGGCGGAACCGGAATAGTGCTCGGTGCAGTAGCCCGGCATGTTGTCCTTCTTATACCAGCCGACCGCGGTGGAGGGGCAATATTCGGTGGCGAGGTCACCGGTCTCGGTGCAGTAGGTGGTGGAAACCACGTTGTTGCTGATCGGGAAATTCTTGTCGGTATCGAGGCCCTGATGTACCTTGAGCATGACGTCGTGCCAGATGATCGGCGTCGGGTAGGTGGAATAGAGCACCTCCTGCATGCCTTCGGTGTAGCCCATCCAGGTGGCGCCGAGATAATACGGCGTCATACCGACGAACCACAGGTCGGTGTTTTCGCTTGCGGAACCGGTCTTGCCGGCGGTGATGTAACCGACGCTGTTGAGGCTTGCCCTCGTACCGGTGCCGTTCGGGCCGTTCGCGACGCGCTGGAGGAGTTTATTGAGGATCGTGGAGGTCTCGGCGGAGATCACGCGCTCCGGGGCGGTATTGGCCTTGAGCACCACCTCGTCGTCGCTGTTGAGCACTTCGGTATAGGCGTGCGGTTCAATGTAGAGGCCGCCGTTTCCGATCATCTGGTAGGCGCCGACCACCTCAAGCGGAGAGACGCCCTCGGTGAGCGAGCCGAGCGCCATCGGGGCAACCGCGACGTCGTTGTTGGTGCCGCTTTCGACCAGCGTGGTGATATGGAGTTTATCCTTCAGAAAATCAAAGACGACGCGCGGCGTCAGCAGCTCGACGAGCTTGACCGGAATCGTGTTGATGGAGCGCTGAACGGCGTATTCGACGGTGACGTCGCCGAGATAGCTGCCGTAGTAGTTGACCGGCCAATCCGAGGTGAAGCCCTCCTCGCCGGCGAAATGAACCGCTTCATCCTTGATGACGGTGGAATAAGTAATCAGGTCACGCTCGATGGCCAGTGCATACGATGAGATGGGCTTGATGGCGGAACCGAGGTGTCGTCGACCGTCCGAGACGATGTTAAAGAGGCGGGAGCCGGTCTTTTCTCCCCTGCCGCCGACCATGGCGACAAGTTCTCCGTCGTAATTCAGGATGACGAAGCAGGAATCCGGCTGAATCTCGTTTCTCATCTGCGGGAAATTATCCGAATTCTCGTAAAAATCTTCGAGAATCCCCTGAACGCGGTTGTCGACCGTGGCATAGATCCGGTAGCCGCCGTTGTAGAGCTCCTCTTCGGCGTGCTGGTAGGTCCAGCCGTATTCGTCCTTCAGATCGGCAATGACCTCTTCGATCACATAGTCGATGAACCAGGACTGATAGCCGCTCGTTTCATCCGTGCTGATCTGCCCCCGTGAGGTGGAGAGCGGCGTGTTGCACAGGGTTTCGTACTCCTCCTCGTTGATGTAGCCGATCTCCTTCATCTGGGAATAGATGTAGCAGCGGCGCTCGGCGTTGTTTTCTTCATGGCCGAAGAGTTCATAGATGCTTGGGTTGTTGGTGACCGCGATCAACCCGGCGGCCTCCGCGACCGTCAGCTCCGAGACATCCTTGTCGAAGTACATGTTGGCCGCCGCCTGAATGCCATAAGTATTGTAGCCGAACGTGACGACGTTGAGGTACGCCTCCAGGATCTGCTGCTTGGAGTATTGTTTTTCAAGCGCGATGGCGCGGAAAATCTCCTTGACCTTGCGGTCGATACGAACCTCGCCCTCGCCGGTCATGTTTTTGATCAGCTGCTGGGTGATGGTGGAGCCGCCGCCGTCCGTGTTGCCGGTGAGGAATTTCACCGTCGCATAGAGCGTGCGGGCAAAGTCAACGCCCTGATGTTCCCAGAAGCGCTTATCCTCCGCCGCGACCGTTACGTCGATCACGTAATCCGGAATCTCCTCGTAGTTGACCCAGACGCGCTTGCCGTTGTCGCCGTAGAGCTTGGTATCTTCGACGTAGACGCCGGTGTCCTCATCCTTGGTGTAGATGACCGAGGTGTAGTTGAGCTCCAGCTTGGTGAGATCGATCTCCGACTCATCCTGGATCATGCCGAGGATCGTCACCGCCAATACGCACCCCACGATGCAGCCGGTGATGATAAAGACGGAGAAGACCGTCGCCAGAATCCTGCCCAGAACCCGGAGAAAATCCCCGGAGGCCCGGAGCCAGAGCGGCCGCGCCTTTTTGGCCGGTTCCGTCTTTTTCTTGGAAACGGTTTTTTTCTTCAATAACATGCCTTGTCCTCCCGGAAAACAAAAAATCGTCCGTATGGATAAATTTATTTTACTAAAAAGAAATGAAGGCCGTATGAACATCCGCGAAAAATATCCCGCCCTGTATAAGCCTTTCCGGCGCCGGGCAATACTATTTTACTGAGAAAGAAAGGGAGTGCGGCCTTGAAACACACACTTGCGATCACGGCGGCGGCGCTCTGCCTTATCGCGCTGATCACGGTGATCATCTATCGCCTTGCGGAAACAAACACCTCGGAACCGGCCGAAACCGGAACCATCCCCGTCACGGCCGAAGCCGAAGCCGAGACCATGGTGCTCGGCCTCTATGACGGAAAGCTCGCCCTCTTCCGCAACGGCAGCGCCTATCCCGCGGAGATCTACGAGATCTACGCCGGAAGCCTGCCGCAGGCGGATCAAGAAGCCCTCGCGGCCGGAATCCCGATCGCGGACGAGACGGAGCTTGTGAAGCTGCTCGAGGATTACGGCTCCTGAGTCAATCCAGAAAGTCGCGGAGCTTTTTGCTGCGGCTCGGATGGCGGAGCTTCCGGAGCGCCTTGGCCTCGATCTGGCGGATGCGCTCACGGGTGACGTTGAATTCCTTGCCGACTTCCTCAAGGGTGCGACTGCGTCCGTCGTCGAGACCGAAGCGCAGGCGGAGCACCTTCTCCTCCCGGGAGGTCAGCGTCTTGAGCACTTCGGCGAGCTGCTCTTTTAACAGCATGTTGGAAGCGGCATCCGCAGGCGCGGGGGCGTCGTCGTCCGGAATGAAATCGCCGAGGTGGGAATCCTCCTCCTCGCCGATCGGCGTCTCAAGCGAAACAGGCTCCTGCGCGACGCGCATGATCTCCCGCACTTTATCGACAGACATATCCAGCTCGGCGGCAATCTCATCTGCGGTCGGTTCGTGGCCGTTTTGGTGAAGCAGCTGCGAGCTGACTTTTTTTACCTTGTTGATGGTCTCAACCATATGCACCGGAATGCGGATCGTGCGGGCCTGATCCGCGATGGCGCGGGTGATGGCCTGACGGATCCACCAGGTTGCATAGGTGGAGAACTTGAAGCCCTTGGTGTGGTCGAATTTCTCGACGGCCTTGATGAGGCCGAGGTTGCCCTCCTGAATCAGATCGAGGAACTGCATGCCGCGGCCTACATATCTTTTTGCGATCGAGACGACCAGACGGAGGTTGGCCTCCGAAAGGCGTTTTTTTGCATAAGGGTCTCCCTGCGCCATGCGCTCGGCGAGGTCGACTTCCTCATCCGGCGTCAGCAGCGGAACCCGCCCGATCTCCTTGAGATAGACCTTGACCGGGTCGTCGATGCCGGCCCCCTCGATGACGGTGCCGTCCTCGTCGTCAAAGTCCTCTTCCTCAATATCGGTAAGATCAAAATCCTCGTCGACCGGCGGCGTGAAATCCTCAACGATCTCGATGCCGGAACCCTCGATCAGGTCGTAGAGCTTGTCCACCTGCTCCACATCGTAATCCTGCTCCTCGAGAAAATCGGTGATCTCCTTGGTTGTCAGTTTCCCCTTGCTTTTTCCACTTTCGAGAAGCTCGTTAAGGCCGTTTTTCTTTTCTGCCATTGTTTCATCCCCCTGAATGTCTGTTGATTGCCGATTCCGCATCATTTTACGGCGCATCTGTTTTTTTGGATGCCAGTTTGGTTCTCATGAATTCTTCCCATTCCGCATCCGGCATATCCTTGATTTCCGCGTCTGATTTTTTTTCTTTTGCTTTTAGCATCGCGTCAAAGGCGTCCGCGGCCTCCTCCGGCTCGTAGCGGCGTTCCCGCGCGTAGGCGAAGACCCGCTCGGCCGCGCTCTGCTCCGCAAGGCTGAAATCCGCGAACAGCGACGCGCCGGCCTCCTTGTGAAAAGCCGCCGCCTGCGCCATCCGCTCGAACATCCGGGCATACAGGCCGCAGACGAAGTCGTCCTGCCGCACCTTTGCCGCATACTCCGGCAGCAGTTCCTGATGGCGGTAGAGCGTGCCGAGCAGCCGCTCCTCCGCGGCCGCCGAGGCGGGATTTTTTGCCCGCTCCGGGACGGCGTCGTCCTTGGAGACAAGGCCGAAGTTCCGCAGCTCGCGTTCTCCGCGTTTCTCCTGATTCCGGATCTGCCGCTTGAGCAGCGCCTCCACCTGAGCGAGGACGCCCTCTTTCGGCAGACTGTAATCGGAGGCGATCTTGGCCGCCCAGACATCCCGCTCCAGCGGATTCCGGAGGCCGGCCACCATGACGGTGGCCTCCTTCACGGCGGCGATGACACCCTCCGGCACATTCGTATCGTATTTCGACCGGATCCGGTCAAGCTCGTATTCCGTCGCGCCGCTGCTCTTTTTAAGCAGCTGGCCGAACCGGGCCGCGCCGAAATTCTTTATGTACTCGTCCGGGTCCTTGGCGCCCTCGACGACCAGCACCCGCGACCGGACGCCCACCTCATCCAAAAGACCGGCCGCTCTTTTGGAGGCCTTTCGCCCCGCCTCGTCCGCGTCGTAGGCGAGAACCACCTCCGGCGTATAGGACGAAAGCAGCCGGCATTGATCCTCCGTCAGAGAAGTCCCCAGCGAGGCCACCGCCCCGGTAAACCCTGCCTGATGCATGGAGATGACGTCCATATAGCCCTCGCAGAGGATGAAGTCGTCCGGCTTATTTTTTTTGGCAAAATTGAGGGCGAAGAGGTTTTTCGTCTTTTTAAAGACCGGCGTATCCGGCGAATTGTAATATTTCGGGCCGTCGCCCGCGAGCTTTCGCCCGCCGAAACCGATCACGTTGCCCCGCAGATCGAGGATCGGGAACATCACGCGGTCGCGGAAGACATCGTAATCCTTCCCGTTCCGTCCCTGCCGCGCAAGGGCGGCCGCCTCCATCTGGTAAGGCTTATACCCCTTTTCTGAAAGCCGGTCGCTGAGGCCGTAAAAATTCGCCGGCGCATAGCCGAGGCCGAAATGCGTGATCGTTTTGGGCGTGAGGCCGCGCCGCAGAAGGTAATCGAGCGCGCTCTTCCCGGCCGGGCCCATGAGCTGCTCGTGAAAGAAACGCGCCGCCTCGCGGTTCATCTCGAGGATGGCGGTTTTGAGCAGCGCTTCCTTGTCGTCGGCGGCCTCGTCCGGCACCTGCATCCCGGTGCGCTCGGCCAGAAGGCGGATGGCCTCCACATAGCCGAGGTTTTCGATGCGGCGGACAAAGCCGATCACGTCCCCGCCCGCGCCGCAGCCGAAGCAGTAGAACGACTGGCTCTCCGGGTAAACGGTGAAGGAAGGGGTTTTCTCCGAATGAAACGGGCACAGGCCGACGGAGATGCGGCCTTTTTTCTTTAACTGAACGTAGGAGGAGACAACGGTCTCGATATCGTTATGGAATTTCAGCTCTTCGATGAAGCTTTGCGGGATCATGTCGTCCCCTCCTTTCGGTAAGTGCGGTTTTCCGCGAAATTTCTTTCTTTTTTATTCCCTGCTCCATCCCTTTGGGACGAAGTAGTCGGTATAAAGCTTGATGGCGTAGCGGTCGGACATGCCGCTGATGTAATCGCAGATGGCCCGGTCGGCGCCCTCGGAGAACGCGATGGCGAGGTATTCGGGCGGAAGGCGGTTCGGATCCTCAAGGAAAAACGCATAGAGCTGCTTGAGCATGGCCATGGCCTTGTGTTCCTGCGATTTGGCGACGGGGTTCGTATAGACCGCCCCGAACATGAACGCCTCGAGGTCGGCGAAGACCTCCTCCGTATGGCCGTCCATTTGGATGTCGCCGGAGCTGTTTTCGATAACCGAGTTGATGAGCGCCGTAAGCCGGGTCTCCCGGTCCTTGCCCAGTTCCTCCCGGATCGGGGCGGGGACGTCCTCCTCCGACAGTACGCCGGCGCGGATCGCATCCTCGAGGTCATGATGCGCGTAGGCGAAATGATCCGCCAGCTTGACGAGTCTGCCCTCGAGCGTGCAGGCCAGCCCGGTCGTATGCGCTCCGATCCCGTCGCGGACTTCCCACGTCAGATTGAGCCCGGCGCCGTCGCGCTCGAGCCGCTCCACAACGCGGACGCTCTGCTCGTAATGGCGGAATCCCTCCGGCGCGATCTCATCCAGCGCACGCTCCCCGGCATGGCCGAACGGCGTATGCCCGAGGTCGTGTCCGAGGGCGATCGCCTCGGTCAGATTCTCGTTGAGCTGGAGCGCCACCGCCATGGTCCGGGCAATCTGGGCAACCTCAAGTGTATGCGTGAGGCGCGTGCGGTAATGGTCGCCCTCCGGGCTCAGAAAGACCTGCGTCTTGTGCATGAGCCGGCGGAACGCCTTGCAGTGGAGGATGCGGTCCCGGTCACGCTGAAACTCGGTGCGGATGCCGTCGGAGGGGATGGGCGTATCCCTCCCCTTCGTCTCGGCGGAAAGGCAGGCATACGGGGACAGCGTGTCCCGTTCAAGCTGTTCCGTCCTCTCGCGGATGGTCATTCCGTTCGCCTCCCGTTTTTCTCCCGACGGACGCCGAAATCCGCGCCCGCGGGGCACAATTTTTGTTCCCGTTGTAAATATATACGCCAAAAAACAGGCAAAACCTTTTTTCTGCGCAAAATTTCCGACAAAATCCTTCTCTTTCGCGGCCCGGCGGCATGAGAAGGTAAAAAATCAGTCGTCGTCGAGCTTGAGCACCGCCATGAAGGCCTCTTTCGGCAACTCCACGGAGCCGATCCGGCGCATCTTCTTCTTGCCTTCCTTCTGTTTTTCAAGCAGCTTCTTCTTGCGGGTGATGTCGCCGCCGTAGCACTTGGCCAAAACATCCTTGCGCAATGCCTTGACCGTCTCTCGCGCAATGATCTTACCGCCGATTGCCGCCTGCACCGGCACCTCGAAGAGCTGGCGGGAGATGTTGTCCCGAAGCTTTTCCGTCATGCGGCGGGCGCGCGGATAGGCGTTATCCGCGAAGAGAATCATCGAAAGGGCGTCGACCATCTCGCCGTTGAGCAAAATATCCAGCTTGACAAGCCGGCTGGGCTTGTAGCCGCTGAGCTCGTAGTCGAAGGAGGCATACCCCTTGGTGCGGCTCTTGAGCGCGTCAAAGAAATCGTAGATGATCTCCGCAAGCGGCAGCTCGTAGCGGATCTCGGCGCGGTCCGGCGCCGGATAGCTGGTGTTTTTAAAGATGCCGCGGCGCTGCTGGCACAGATCCATGATGCTGCCGATGTACGGGGTCGGGGTCAGGATCGTCGCGTTGACGTAGGGTTCCTCGCTGGATTCGATCGTCGCAGGATCCGGGTAGTTGGTCGGGTTGTCGAGTTCGACGGTCGTGCCGTCGGTCAGATGCAGGCGGTAGATCACGCTCGGCGCCGTGGTGATGAGGTCGAGCCCATACTCGCGCTCGAGCCGCTCAAGGATGACCTCCATATGAAGTAAGCCGAGGAATCCCACGCGGAAGCCGAAGCCCAGCGCGGCCGAGGAATCCGGCTCAAAGCTCAAAGAGGCGTCGTTGAGCGTCATCTTTTCGAGAGCGTCGCGCAGATCCGGGTATTTGGCGCCGTCGAGCGGGAAGATGCCGGCATAGACCATCGGGTTTGCCCTGCGGAAGCCGGGCATCGCCTTCGCGGCCGGACGTTCCGCCGTGGTGATCGTATCGCCGACCGCGGTATCCGCGACGGTCTTGATCGAGGCGGTGATATAGCCGACCTCCCCGGCCCTGAGGCAGTCCGCCGGCACAAGGTGTTTCGCGCCCATGTATCCGATCTCGACCGTGTCGAACTCGGCGCCGGTCGACATCATGCGAATGCACTCGCCGGTATGGAGGCAGCCGTCGAACACGCGGACGTACGCGATGACGCCGCGGTAACTGTCGTAATAGGAATCGAAAATCAGTGCTTTGAAAGGAGCATCGTCGTCGCCCTTCGGCGCCGGAACATTATGCACGATGGCCTCCATGACCGCATGGACATTCTCGCCGGTCTTGGCGGAGATGCGCGGCGCATCCATCGCCGGAATGCCGATGATGTCCTCGATCTCGATGGCCGTGCGCTCCGGATCGGCGGCGGGCAGGTCGATCTTGTTGATGACCGGCACCAGCTCCAGATCGTGATCCGCCGCGAGGTAGGCGTTGGCGAGCGTCTGGGCCTCCACGCCCTGCGAAGCGTCCACGATCAGCACGGCGCCCTCGCAGGCCGCCAGCGACCGGGAGACCTCATAGTTGAAATCCACATGTCCGGGCGTGTCGATCAGGTTGAGAATATAGTTCTGTCCGTCGTCCGCCGTATAATTGAGCCGCACGGCCCGCGCCTTGATCGTGATGCCGCGTTCGCGCTCGATTTCCATATTGTCGAGGAGCTGGTCCTCCATCTCGCGCGGGGCGACGGCCTGCGTGTTTTCGAGAATCCGGTCCGCAAGCGTCGATTTGCCGTGGTCGATATGGGCGATGATACAGAAATTGCGAATGTTGTCCTGTGGCAAGCATTCCACCTCCGGCGATAAAAATCCAGTATGGATTATACCACGAGAGAGGCCTTTCTTCCAAGATTTTTTTATATAAATATAAAATATAGAGGCTTTTTCCCGGTTTTTTTCCAAAAAAGGCCGCCTTTCGCCTGAAAAGGGTTTCTTTTCTGCCTTGCGGGAGGAAATTGCCCGGTACTTTTCGCCGATCCTCCCGGCGGGGCGTGCGGAAATTCACCTTTTCCGAATCTCTTTGGAAAGAGTCCGGAGCATCCCCGGCTTTGCCATGCTGAAATACGGGACAATCCCCGGGCGGAGATGGTTTCTCCGGTACGGAAATTCGCTTCTCTTGGGTTTCTTCGGGAAGAGCCCGGAGTGTTTCCCGGCTTCGCCATATGGAAATACGGAATTCTCTCCGGGACGGAGATGGTTTCTCCGGTACGGAAATTCGCTTCTCTTGGGTTTCTTCGAGAAGAGCCCGGGGCGTTTCCCGACTCCGCCATGGGGATACATGAAGCATTCCGGGGCTTTTCACGAAAGATCATCAGTTTCCGCCGTCCGGGGGCGCTACGCTGATCCCGGCATGGGGATACAGTCTTTTTGACAAGGAGGATGACGAATGACAGGAAACGATCTATTTGCTCAGGCGCTCGGCATGGTTGGGGAGCGGGCCAACGATTCCGACCTCACCTGTTTCGCGGTCGGCTGGATCAATCAACTTTTAGCGGAGGCGCTCGACGTGGAGAACAGCGTGCTCAAATTCGAGGGAGAGGAGCCGTTTGAGCACGCCCCGGTGCTCAACGCGCCCGGCGACGAGATTCCCTATTCCGACCGCATTGTGCGGTATGCGCTGCCGGACGGGCTGGCGGCCTTTCTCTACGAGGTCTCCGACGACCTCAACATGGCGGCCGATTACCGCGCAAGATATGTCGCGGCGCTGCGGGAATGCGCGAAACTCATCCCCGCGGACGTCGCCGACTGCTACTGAGGAGGCGCGCCATGCCGAAAATTACCGTCAGCTATGCGAGAAAATCCCGGCTTTCGGAGATGAAGATCTCCCATTTCCGTGGCGTCGATCTCTCCAGTCCGCCGGCGCATGTGGATTCCTCCCGCAGCCCCGACGCGCCCAACATGATGCCGGATTTCTCCGGCAAGCCGGTCAAACGCCCGGGGTATGCCGAATTTCAGGATTACGGGGCGAAGATTTACGGCGTCTTTCCGCTGAACCTGAGTTCCGGTGCGAAACGGGTCGTTCACGCGGGCACGGGGCTCTATCTGGACGACCCGGAGCACGAAATCGCCTCCGATATGAACGAGGCGTATTCCTCCGCCGTGCAGTTCGGTGAGAAACTCTGGATCTTCGACCGGGCGCATTACCGCGTGCTCGGATCTTTTGAAAACCCCGATTACGACGCCGGGAACCCGGCATCCGAGCCATACGTCTGGCAGCTCCGGGAGGCTTCCGATTTCGCCTACGAGCCGACCGTCACAATCTCCCGCGACCCGGACGGCGGCGGCACCCCCTACGAGCCCTTTAACCTGATCGGCGGCCGCTTCACCGACAGCTTTCTCGCCACCGCGACCGCCACGACCTATCAGCTTTCCTACGACGGCATCGAAGCCGGTTCCACCGTTGTCAAAAAACTCGGGGCCTCCTCCACCGCCAAGAACAAGGTCTGGCTCACGCTCGCGGAGGGGACGGACTATACCGTCGACACGGCGCTTGGGCAGATTCTTTTTGCGAGCGCGCCGGGCGTCTCGCCGGTGACCGGCGAAGATAACGTCGTCGTCTCCACCGGCAAGACGATCCCGGAATACGTCGCCATGATCGCCGGTTGCCGGGTCTGTACGCTCTTCGGCACGGAGGGCGCGGAGAACCGCGTCTTCGCCGCAGGAAACCCGGAGTATCCGGAGCGGGACTGGTATTCCCAGATGGACAACCCCGCCTATTTCGGCGAGACGTGGTATGCGGATCTCGGCGCCGGAAGCTCGCGGATAATGGGTTATTCGCACGTCGGGAACCTGCTGGCCGCGCACCGCGAAAACGCCGAGGGAAACGGCAACGTGATCCTGCGCGCCGGAGAGATCTCGGAGGGCGAGACGGTCTTCCCCGTGACGAATATTCTGAAAGGCCCTGGCGCCGTCTGTATGCGCGGTTTTGCAAGCCTCGGCGGGGAACCTCTCTTCCTGACCGGAGAGGGCGTCTATGCGCTGACGGAAAAGGACACCACCGGCGAAAAATACGCGGAGCGCCGGAGCTTTTATATCGACAAGGCTCTCGCCTCCTCCGGAAATCTCGCCGGGGCCTGCGCCTCGGTCTGGAGGAACTTCTGCCTGCTCTCGGTCGGTACGAGGCTCTATCTGCTCGACGGCAGCCAGCGGGACTACACGAGCGGCGAGCCTTACAGCAGCTACCAGTACGAGTGCTATTACTGGGAGAACATCCCGGCTTCCGTCGTCTGGGCCGAAAATGAGGATCTCTATTTTGGCGGCGAAGACGGGCGGGTTTTCCGCTTCGACCTCGCCGACGCCGACGACGGCACCGACGGCTATTACCAGGACTGCGGCGCCGCCATCGAGGCGCACTGGGATCTGCCGGTGCCGTCGGGAGACGATTTTTACGCGGACAAGGCGCTGCGCTACCTCGCCGTTCAGCTCGAACCCCATCCGCACACCTCCGTGAAGGTTGAGGCGAAGATCCGCGGCGTCTGGAAAACCGTCTGGCAGCAGTCCGCCGTCTTCCGCTATTTCAAGTGGCCCGCGCTTTCTTGGCCCGCCTTCGTCTGGCACTGCGACGACGGCGCGCGCACCTTCGGCCGGAAACGCCTGCTCCCACGGCTCGACAAGCTCTCGGTTCGCATCGGCAACGACGCCGCCGGGGAGCCCTTCGGTCTCTACGCGGTCGCCCTCGAGTATACGGAATCCGGCAAACTGAACACCTGACCCGCACGGCATCAAAAAAAGAGGCCCTTCCCTTTTTGGGGAGAGCCTCTTTCATTTTTTATTTTTCAGCCCTTGAGCTTTTTGTAAAGCATCCGATAGACCTTCGCCGAGCGGTGCCAGCTATTGTCACAATGCATGGCGGTGACGACGGCGGCGCGCCATTTTTCCTGGTCCGCATAGAGCGCGGCGCAGCGCTGGACGGCATCGAGCATGTCGTGGGCGTTGTAAGCTTTGAAGGTAAAGCCGTTTCCGTTCTCGCCGCCGAGATCGCGGACGCTGTCTTTAAGCCCGCCGGTCTCGCGGACGATCGGGATGGCGCCGTAACGCAGGGCGACCATCTGCGACAGGCCGCAGGGCTCGCTTCTGCTGGGCATCAGGAAAGCGTCGCTGCCGGCATAAATCTGTTTTGCGAGGCGCGGGTCAAAGCCCGTCACCATGCGCACCCTGCCCGGGAAACGATTCTGAAGGCCGCGGAAAAATTCCTCGTAGACCGCCTCGCCGGAACCGAGAACCGCGAGCTGGATCGGGAGATCCATGATCCCGTCGCCGAGATAGCGGATCAGGTCGAAGCCTTTGTGGGAGGCGAGGCGGGAGACGATGCCGACCAGCATGGCATCCGGGTCCGGATCGAGGCCGAGCTCCTTTTGCAAAGCGGCCTTATCCATCGTTTTGCCGGAAAGATCCTCCGCCGTATAGGTGTATTTGATCGCCGGGTCGTACTGCGGGTCGTAGGCGTCGTCGTCGATGCCGTTGAGAATCCCGGCGAGCTTGTACTTCCGTTCGCGCAGAAAGCCGTCGAGCCCGCAGCCGAACCAGGGGTCGAGGATCTCCTCGGCATAGGTCGGGCTGACCGTGCAGACCGCGTCGCACTGGTCGATGCCGCCTTTCATGTAGTTGCAGCCGCCGTTCCACTCGACGGCGCAGCGGCGCTCCCTGGGCAGACCGAGGATGTCGTCCGCGGCCTCCATGCCAAAGCGGCCCTGATACTGAATGTTGTGGATCGCGAAAAGGGTGCGGATATCCTCATAGCCCTCATTGCGGCGGTAAAAGACGTTGTAAAAGACGGGGATCGGCCCGGTCTGCCAGTCGTTGCAGTGGAGGATGTCGGGTTTGAAATCCATGTGCGCGATCGCCTCGAGCACCGCCATGGAGAAGAAGGCGAAGCGCTCCGCGTCGTCGGGGTGGCCGTAGATGCCCGGGCGCCCGAAATAATACTCGTTGTCGAGAAAATAGAAGACGACGCCGTCGTATTTTGCCGAGAAGAGGCCACAGTACTGGTTCCTCCAGCCGAGCCGAACCCGGAAATCCGTCTGAAACGTGAGCAGCTCCCGGAGTTCCGGCGCAATATCCGCATAGAGCGGCATGACGACCCGGCAGTCCTCGCCGGATTCACAGAGACTTTTCGGCAGCGCGTTTGCCACATCGGCAAGACCGCCTGTCGCAAGAAACGGCCGGGCTTCGCTCACGGCGAACAGAATCTTCATAGGCGTCCTCCTGTCTGTTTTTTTCAGTCAAATCGGGCGGATGTTCGGTCAAATGACGGTTCCTTTCGGTATATAAAGCGGCATATTTTCCGCTCCGGAGAGTATTTTTCCCTCCGTGACGACAACATTTTTGTCGGTGATGACGTTTTCGATGACTGCGCCCGGCGAGACGCGCGTGTTGTGCATCAGCACGCACCCGCGCACGATGGCGCCCTCTTCGATATGAACCCCGCGGAACAGGACGCTGTCGGAGACGCTGCCCTCGATGATGCAGCCGTCGGTGACCAGCGTGTTGGTGACCTCGGAGGCGAGCCCATAGCGTGCGGAGACCTCGTCCCGGACCTTCGTGTAGATCGGCCGGTCTTTGGGGAAGAGCGAGGCGCGAACCTCCGGGCGGAGCAGGGCCATATTCGCGTGAAAGAAATCCGTAAGGCTGTTGACCTTATCCCCCCAGCCCGGGCAGAAAAAGCCGCGGAAGTTGAGCACGTCTTTTTTTGCCATGAGCACGGAGCGGAGGAAGCTGTGCTCGTTGCGCTGCACGCTCTCCTGCACAAGCTCGTCGAGCAGCGATTTCCGGATGACGGCGATGTCGAGGTAGACGTTCTGCTCGCCGGAAAGCTCCGGAGAAAGATAGATGTCGGCGAGCCGTCCTTTTTCGTCGAAAAAGAGGGGATTGTAGGCGTGCATCTCCGGCGAAACCTGCGCCTTTTTATAAAGCAGGGTGATATCCGCGCCGGCGGCGAGATGTTCCGCGACGGCCGGGCGGAAGTCGATATTGGCGATGACGTCGGAGTCGCTGAGCACAACGGTCTCCGCCGGGCTCGCCTTGATATAATCCCGGATGTTGGCGAGCGCCTCCATCCGGCCGTGATAGACGCCTGCGGAAGAGCTTCTGCCGTACGGCGGCAGAATACTCAGGCCGCCGATCTTGCGGGCGAGATCCCATTCGCGGCCGCTGCCCAGATGGTTGAGCAGGCTCTGATAATGCATGCTCGGCACGACGCTCACATCCCGAATGCCGGAATTGACCATGTTGGAGAGGGCAAAATCGATGAGCCGGTAGCGCCCGCCAAACGGCACGGAGCCGAGGGTACGGAGCGCCGTCAGCTCGGAGATCAGCTCGTCGTGCATATTGCAGACGATGATGCCCAAGACGTCTCTTTCGTTCATTCCGCCCTCGCCTTCTTCCTGCCGATAATCTCCCTCGGCGCGACGACGGCGCCCGGCGGAAGCTCGACGCCCGGCCCGACGACCGCAACGCCCCATTCCTCCGGTTCTTTCATATCTTCCGGCTTGCGGCCGACCCGGGCATTCTCCCCGACGACGGCCCTCTCGGCGACGACGGCATATTCCACCTTCGCGCCCTCTTTTATTAAGGCGTTGGGCATCACGATGCTGTAGCGCACCTCCGCGCCTTTTCCGACCGTCACGCCGGAGGAGAGAATGGAGAAATCCAGCGTGCCGTCCACGTCGCAGCCCTCGGTGACCATCGAATCCTGCACCGAGGCGTCTTTTCCGATATAATGCGGCGGCATCACCGGGCTGCGGCTGTAAATTTTCCAGTCCGGATCATAGAGGTCGAGCGGAACGTTTGGATTGAGCACATCCATGTTGGCGTCCCAAAGGCTGTTGATCGTGCCGACGTCCTTCCAGTAGCCCTTAAAAGCGTAGACCGCCATCTTCTCGCCGGCGGCGAGCATTCGCGGAATCACGTTTTTGCCGAAATCGTTGGCCGAGGCGGGATCGGCTTCGTCCTCTTCGAGATAATGGCGGAGCTTCTCCGTCGAAAATATGTAGATGCCCATTGAGGCGAGATTGCTTTCTGGGTGTTTCGGCTTCTCCGCAAATTTTGTGAGGAAGCCGTCCTCATCCATGCTCAGAATGCCGAAGCGGGAGGCCTCCTCCCAAGGCACCTCGCAGACCGCGATCGTGCAGGCCGCGCCCTTCTCCTCGTGGACGGCCAGCATCTTGGAATAATCCATCTTGTAGATGTGGTCGCCGGAGAGAATCGCAATGTATTCCGGGCTAAAGCGGTCGATAAAAGCCATGTTCTGATAGATGGCGTTGGCGGTGCCTTTATACCACGCCGAGCCGCCGCTGCGCTGATAGGGAGGCAGAATGAACGCGCCGCCGCCCATGCGGTCGAGATCCCACGGCTGGCCGTTGCCGACGTATTCGGAGAGCTCAAACGGTTCGTACTGCGTCAGGATGCCGACCGTATCGATGCCGGAATTGACGCAGTTGGAGAGCGGAAAATCGATGATGCGGTATTTGCCGCCGTAGGGCACCGCGGGCTTTGCCATATCCTTCGTCAGAACGGAAAGCCGGCTGCCCTGTCCGCCGGCAAGGAGCATGGCGATCATCTTTTTGCGCTTCACGGCATCAGACCCCTTCCGGAAGTTTTTTGAGATAGACGGCCGAGAGCGGAGGCAGATGAAGCGCGACCGCATAATCGCCGTTCTCCGAAGGTTCGGCTTCCACGGTGCCGTTTTTTGTCCCGGCGCCGCCGAATTCAGGATCGTCGCTTGAGAAGATCTCCTGCCAGACCGAGGGCCCCTGCACCGGAACGCGGTAATATGGGCGCTCGACCGGGCAGAAGTTGACGGCGCAGAGGATCTCGCCGCCGTGCCCGTCCATGCGGCGGAAGGCGACGACGGAACTCGCGCTGTCGTCGCAGACCGACCAGCGGAAGCCCTCCCAACTGTCGTCCCGCTCCCAGAGGGCGGAGTTTTCAAGATACAGGTGGTTGAGCGCCTTCGTGTAATCCCGGAGCCTGCGGTGGGCATCGAAATCCAGGAGCATCCAGTCGATCTCGCGCTTCTCGTCCCACTCGATGAACTGGCCGAACTCCTGCCCCATAAAGAGCAGCTTCTTGCCCGGATAGGCCGTCATGAAGCCGAGAAACGCGCGCATCCCGGCGAATTTTTCTTCGTAGCTGCCGGGCATTTTGCCGATCAGGGATTTTTTGCCGTGAACCACCTCGTCGTGGGAGACCGGCAGGATGAAATTCTCGGAAAAGGCATACATCAGCCCGAAAGTGACTTTATCGTGGTTATAGGCGCGGTAGATCGGGTCGAGGGAGGCATACTCCAGCATGTCGTTCATCCAGCCCATGTTCCACTTGAAGCTGAAACCAAGCCCGCCGGCATAGGGCGGCTTCGTGACCATCGGCCATGCGGTGGATTCCTCCGCGACCGTGAAGACGCCCGGGAACCCGGTCAGCACCGAGGAGTTGAAATCCCGGAGCAGGGAGATCGCCTCAAAATTTTCGCGGCCTCCGGAGGAATTGCGCTCCCAGTCGTCCCCGGATCTTCCGTAGTCGCGATAGAGCATGGAGGAGACCGCGTCGGCGCGGATGCCGTCGGCGTGGAATTTTTCGCACCAGAAATTGGCGCTTGAAATCAGGAAGCACCGCACCTCGTTGCGGCCGAAATCAAAGACCTTGGTTCCCCACTCGCCCTGTTCGCTCATCAGCGGGCTGCCGTACTCGTAGCAGCACCCGCCGTCGAAATCCGAAAGCCCGTAGGCGTCTTTGGGAAAATGGGCGGGCACCCAGTCGAAGATCACGCCGATACCGGCCTGGTGCAGCGTATCGACAAAATACATCAGATCCTCCGGCGTCCCGTAACGGGAGGTCGGCGCAAAGTAGCCGAGGGACTGGTAGCCCCATGAGCCGTCGTAGGGATGCTCCATCAGCGGCATCACCTCGACATGCGTATAGCCCATCTCGGTAACGTACGCCGCGAGCTCGTCGGCGGTCTTGCGGTAGGAGAAAAAGCTGCCGTCGGGGTAGCGCCTCCACGATCCGAGGTGCAGCTCGTAAATATTCATCGGCAGGTCGCGCAGATGCTCCGGACGATTTCTCATCCAGTCGGAATCCTGCCAGAGGTAGTTGTCCAGATCGTAGAACATGGAGGCGGAGGCCGGCCTTGTTTCGCTGTGATAGGCGTAGGGATCGGCCTTCAGCAGGATTCTCCCGTCCGCCGCCGTGACGGCGAATTTGTAGCGGTCAAACGGCTTCACTCCGGGAACAAAGCCTTCCCAGACCCCGCCGCCGCTGATCTTTTCCATCGGATCGGCGAGGTGATCCCAGTTGTTGAAATCGCCGACGACGGAGACCGCCGCGGCATGAGGCGCCCATACGCGGAATACGGCTCCCGACGCGCGCCCTTTCCGCGCGGGATGGGAACCCAGAAATGCGTAGGAGCGATAATTCGTCCCCTGATGGAACAGATAGATCGGAAGGTCAAGATCTCTGCGCTGTTTTTTTTCTGCCAATCCCGTTGCCTCCTTTATTCCGGATATCCTTATCTTTTATTCTAATATATCAACTTCCCCCGCGTTTTTCAAGAGCGGCCCCTCCCGAAAGAAAAGCAATTTTTATAGAAAACGGCATCAGCACGGAACTTTTCGGCTTGACAAAAAGGCCCGCGGATAGTATTGTGAAAATATATTTCTCTGACCGGGGAGGGAACATGCGGATGGCAAAGGAAAAGGCGGTTCTAATGGATGAAATCGGCCTTCAGCGGGCCATGATGCGGATCGCGCATGAGATCGTGGAGCATAATAAAGGCACGGATGATCTCTGCATCGTCGGAATCCGCAGCCGGGGCCAGTCCCTCGCCAAGCTCATTCATGACGATATTCTGAAGATCGAGAATACGGACGTCCCCTGCGGCGACCTCGATATTTATTTTTACCGGGACGACCTCACTCATATCACCGATTCGCCGGTCGTGCGCAAGGCGGATCTGCCCTTCTCCATCGTCGGAAAAAAGGTGGTTCTGGTGGACGACGTGCTCTATACCGGCCGGACCGCCCGCGCCGCCATCGAGGCAATTTTTTCTCTCGGCCGGCCGGACAGCATCCAGTTCGCCGCCCTGATCGACCGCGGCCACCGCGAGCTGCCGATCCGCGCGGATTACGTCGGTAAATCTATCCCGACCTCCCGCCGCGAGCTGGTCTCCGTCCGCATCCCGCCGTTTGACACCGAGACGCAGGTCCTGCTGATGGAGATGGACGAGACCTGAGACAGCCGGAATCGGTGCGCCGGGTTCTTTTTCCAAAAAACAGCCCGGAAACAGCATTCCCGCCGATGCGAGCTCCGAATCGGTTTTCTCGGAGATCGGCGCAGAAAAAACGAGGATCTTCCTTTTTAATTTTCCAAGCGCGGCTCCGTACCGTACGGCGGCAGGCCCGAAACCCGCAAAATCAAAAATAAAACAGCCGACGGAAATCCGCCGGCTGTTTTTATCAAAGCATGTTTTTTGGGGAACCCGCCGGGACGCGCCCGCATCCTTTATAACGGCGAATCTTTTACGAAAAGATCACATGGTTCCGAAGATGCGGTCTCCGGCGTCGCCGAAAGCGGTCATGATATAGCCGTGCTCGTTGAGCGGAGCATCCGCATAATGGGCGGCATAGAGCTTGATGTCCGGATGCGCTTCCATCACGCGCTTGATGCCTTCGGGAGCCGCGATCAGGGCAAGGAAGACGATCTTTTTGCAGCCGCGCTGTTTGAGGCAGTCGATTGCCGCTTTGGCGGAGCCTCCGGTCGCAAGCGCCGGATCAACAAGAATTACTGTGCTGTTCGCGGCCTCTTTCGGGAGCTTGAAGTAATACTCGTGCGGCTCGAGGGTCTCCTCGTCGCGGTAGAGGCCGATGTGGCCGACGTGGGCGTTCGGAAAGAGGCTGACCAGCCCGTCAACCATGCCGAGCCCTGCGCGGAGAATCGGAACAATGGTGACTTCCTCGTCGACGACCGGGGATTCAAATTTGGAGAGCGGGGCCTGGATCTCGACCATCTTGGTCTTGAGGTCGCGGAATGCCTCAAACCCCATCAGCATGGCAAGCTCGCTGACGATCTCACGGAATTCCTTGGTCTTCGTATTGACGTCGCACAGATGGGTGATTTTATGATCGATCAGCGGATGGTGAAAGATCGTCACGTTTTTCATATAGTCTTCCATTTGAGAGAGCTCCTTCCGACGTGTTGTTTTCAAGGCATAAAAAATACGCCCCGCATGGCGAGACGCTGATTCCGGCCGGATCTCCGCGATTCTGATGGATTCCGTCTTATCAGCATCTCTGTACTGATTTCAAAACTTTGCCGCTTTTTATTATAGGCCCGGCCGGATGCTCTGTCAATAAAATCCGGCAGATCTTTTGCGGGGAAGTTTGCTTATTTTCATATTTTTTGATATAATCGGACGAAAGAAAAGGAGGCTTTGCCATGGGAATCATTCTTGTCAGCAGATGCCTGCTGGGCTGCGCCTGCCGCTACGACGGCCAGAGCTGCCCGAACGAAAAAGTCCTTGCCCTCGGAAAGGAGCATATCCTGATCGGTGTCTGCCCGGAATGCGACGGCGGGCTTCCGACTCCGCGCGCCCCCAGCGAACGCATCGGGGACCGGGTTATCATGAAAACCGGAGAAGACGTTACGGAGAATTACCACCGCGGCGCGGAGATCGCCCTGCGCCTCGCAAAGGAGCTTCATGCCGACGGCGCCGTGCTCAAAGCCAAAAGCCCCTCCTGCGGCTGCGGCATCATCTACGACGGCACCTTCACCGGAACGCTCATCCCCGGAAACGGCGTGACGGCGGAGCTCTTCCTGCAAAACGGCATCCCGGTTAAAACGGAAAACGATTTATAAATTCCGTCCCGGCTTTCCCCCGTTTTGCTGTCTCTGAGACGCGGACTGCCGGCAAAAGCGGCGGCAACATCCCGTCCGCCGTCTCTCCGTTTTTGGGCGCGGAGGGCTTCTTTTCGGAAATTTTCAAAAAATCCTTTTGGTTTATGCAGGAACAGTACTTTTCAAAATGCAGAAAGCATGGTATAATCCAAAAATAATTCATCAAGTCCGGAGGCGCAGTATGAACGCGATCATCACTGTCGTTGCGAAGGACGCCGTGGGCATCATCGCCTATATCAGCGGCTTCCTCAGCGAAAAAAACATCAACATCATGGATATCAGCCAGACCATCCTTCAGCAGTATTTTACGATGATTATGCTGGTGGATCTCTCCAAGTGCAGCGCGCCGTTCGACGAGCTGCGCACCTCCTTACAGGAGGCCGGCGACAAAAAAGGGCTTGTCGTCCACATCCAGCGCGAAGATATTTTCAACGCCATGCATAAAATTTAGTTTCCGGGCCGCATGGGGCGAATGTTGCCCCGGCCCGCCGATTTTGGAGTTGCTATGATCAATACCGAAGATATTATTCAGACCATTCAAATGATCGACGAGCAGCACCTCGACGTCCGTACGGTCACGATGGGCATCTCGCTCCGTGACTGCGCCGACCCGTCGATGGAGCGCTGCTGCGAAAAAGTTTACGAAAAAATTACCCGCTATGCGAAGGATCTGGTGCCGGTATGCGAGGCCATCGAGCAGGAATTCGGCATCCCGATCGTCAACCGGCGCATCTCCGTCACCCCGGCCGCGGATGTGGCGGCCTCCTGCGATTCGGACGACTACGTCCCCTTCGCAAAGGCGATGGACCGCGCGGCGGAGACGGTCGGCGCGGATTTCATCGGCGGTTTCTCCTCTCTGGTACACAAGGGCTTCTCCCGCTGCGACAGCACCCTTTTCCGCTCCATTCCGGAGGCGCTCGCCGAGACGGGCCGCGTCTGCTCCAGCGTCAACATCGCCACCACCCGGGCCGGCATCAACATGGACGCCGTCGCGCGGATGGGCGAGATCATCAAGGAGACCGCCTTCCTGACAAAGGAAAAGGACTGTCTCGGCTGCGCGAAACTCGTGGTCTTTTCCAATGCGGTGGAGGATAACCCCTTCATGGCAGGTGCGTTTCACGGGGAAGGCGAACCGGAGTGCTGCATCAACGTCGGCGTTTCCGGGCCGGGCGTCGTCGCCCATGCGTTAAAAGAATGCGGCGGCATGCCGTTTGATACGGTCGCCGAGACGATCAAGCGCACCGCCTTTAAGATCACCCGCGTCGGCCAGCTCGTTGCACAGGAGGCCTCAAGCCGCCTCGGCGTACCCTTTGGCGTCGTGGATCTCTCGCTTGCGCCGACCTCCGCCGTCGGAGATTCCGTCGCGGAGATTCTCGAACTGATGGGACTCGAAAGCTGCGGCGCTCCCGGCACAACCGCCGCCCTCGCGCTGCTCAACGACGCCGTCAAAAAGGGCGGCATCATGGCTTCCAGCCACGTCGGCGGGCTCTCCGGGGCCTTTATCCCGGTCAGCGAGGATTCCGGCATGGTCGCCGCCGTCGAAAGAGGCAGCCTGAGCATTGAAAAGCTCGAGGCCATGACCTGCGTGTGCTCCGTCGGGCTCGACATGATTGCCATTCCGGGCAGCACCTCCGCCGCCACCATCTCCGCCATCATCGCGGATGAGGCCGCCATCGGCATGATCAACAACAAGACAACCGCCGTCCGCATCATCCCGGCTCTGGGCAAAGAGCCCGGCGACCATGTGGATTTCGGCGGCCTGCTCGGAAGCGCTCCGGTGATGAAGGTCTCCTCCTTCTCTCCGGAAAAATTCATCGCCCGCGGCGGAAGAATCCCCGCCCCGATCCACAGTCTGCGCAACTGAAAAAGTTCGGATTTTGCCGAATTTGGAATTTTTTATATTTTTCTTAAAGCACCGGCATTGTTTTGACGAAGAAATACTATTATACTGGAGTCAGACATTTGAAAGAAGTGACCATCCATGGCATTTTGTCCCAACTGTGGCACAAACATCCCGGAGGGGGCCAACTGCTGCCCTTCCTGCGGAAAACCCGTTGACGGAAAGCAGCCCCCGATCGTCGAGGAGCAGACCGATTTCACCGAGAATTATTCCGCCGAAGAACGTACCGCTCTCGGCAAGCTCGCCGCTCTGCAGTACATCTCCATCGTCTTCGCGGCGTTTGCCATGATCGCGGAACCGAATTCCAAATTCATCCGCTTCCATGCGAACCAGGTGCTCGTCCTGACCCTGTTCTATCTGGCCTGCGGCGTGGTGGCCATCGTCCCGTTCCTCGGGTGGGTCGCCTCCGGCGTCGGCATGATTGTGGGCCTCGTCTGGACCATTATGGGCTTCGTCCGCGCCTGGAAGGGCGAGGCGAGATTCCTGCCGCTGATCGGCAAGGTTAAATTCATTACATACTGAAAAATCCGTTCCCTGCCGCCGCGGTACAAAACCCGCGGCGGTCTTTTTTCATTTCAATCAGAATCAGCTCGGCCTTGAAAATCCCATGAGCATGCGCCATCGGCTCTGTTATGCCGAAGGCGTTTTTCTTTTTGCGGGCCGCGTAATCATCATTTCTCCGTGTTTGGTTCCGGTAAACTTCTCTCAGGGGCAAGGGGTGAGCGCCCCCAATAACCGAGAAAGGAACATGGATATGGCATTATCGAAAATCACGGACGCCGACCTCGAAGGAAAGGGCGTCTGCGGGCAGGCGGATGTGCCGGGCCTGAGCGCCTCGGAGATGCAGGAAAAGGTTGAGGAGATCGTGCGCAGCGTGGTGATTCCGAAATTCAACGCCAACGCCGACCTGACCTGCACAAAGGAGGATCTCGCGGAGGCACAGTTTACCGCCGGGGCGGTCTCCTCCGTCTTTGGCCGGGCGGGAGATGTCTTTGCGGCCGCCGGGGATTATGACGCGGCAAAGATCGGCTACAACGGCGGGACCTCCGGGCTCTCCGCCGGGAACGTGCAGGCCGCGGTCGACGAGCTGGCTTCCGGTCTCGCCGGAAAGGCCGCCTCCGCCCACGCGCACGGAAACCTCTCCTCCGACGGAAAGCTCGGCACCACAGCCGGGAACATCGTCGTCACCGGAACCGGCGGCGCCATTGAAGCGAAGGGCGCGGTCGCGGCGGGCATTGCGACGCTCGACGCCGGCAGCAAGATGACGCCGCTTCAGACCGCCTCCGACCAGACCGAGATCACCGCGAGCCACACGCTGGAGCTTGCCGACGCGGGGAGGGACCTCGTCTGTACCAACAGCGCGGACATCACGGTCACCGTGCCGCTCTATGCGGATGTGGCTTTCCCGCTCGACACGGAGATCGTCATTTTCCGCGCCGGAGCCGGGGCCGTTTCCGTCGCATTCGCCTCGGGCGTGACGGTCTGGTGCAAGGAAGCGAGCTATGGAATCGCAGACCGGTATTCCGGCGTGCTGTTAAAGAAACGGGCCGCCGACAACACCTGGAGTCTGGAAGGGAACCTCGGATGAAAAAAGAGAGGCGGCAATCCGGGGATTTTTGCCCGAAAAGAAAAAACGGCGCGCTTTTCCGCAGGGGGGCATAGCATATGCAGGAAGCTGTTCTGGCCGCCCTGATCACGGGCGCGGCCACCGTCATCGTGCAGCTTCTCATCAGCCACCGGGAACGGACGGAGCAGGAGATCCTTCTCCGCCGTCAGGTGGACCTTCTGATCGGCAGGCTCGACATCCTGGAGGGGAAGGTGGAGAAACACAACAATCTTGTGGAACGAATCTACAAGACGGAGGCGGATATGACCTCCGTAAAAGAAAGACTCGCCGGGATTTCACATATCCCGCGTGCATGAGAGGTGTTTTTTTATGATTAACTGGAAAGTCCGTCTGCGCAACAAGACCTGGCTGCTGGCCGCCGTTCCGGTCACCGCGGCTGCGATCTATTCCGTACTCGCTTTATTCGATATCGTCCCTGCGGTCAGTGAATCCAATTTGGTCAATGCGCTCACTATGATCGTCAACCTTTTGGCAGAAATCGGCATCGTGATCGATCCGACGACCGAAGGCATCGCCGACAGCAAGCGCGCGCTCTGTTACAATTATCCCTACTGCGACAAGGGGGATCAAACGGATGGCAACGTTTGACGGCATCGACGTCTCCAAATACCAGGGGACCATCGACTGGGCAAAAGTCCGGGGAGCCGGCATCCGGTTTGCCATTCTGCGCGCCGGCATCGGCGGCAGCGCCGATGCCATGCTGAAGACAAACCTCGCCGGCTGCACCGCCGAGGAAATTCCTTTCGGCTTTTACCATTTCTGCAAATCCACGGACGCGCAGGACGCAAAGGAGGAGGGCGCCGCCTTCCTGAAGACGATCTCCGGCGCGAAACCGGAGTATCCGATCTTCTGCGATATCGAGCTCTCGTCCCAGACGGCGCTTCCCGCGGCGGAGCAGCTCGACATCGTCGACGCCTTTTTTGAGGAGGCGCTCCAAGAAGGCTACCTCTGCGGCGTCTACTCCTTTAAAGCCAATCTCGAAAAGCTGCTCGCCTCGGAGCCGGAGCGCCTGAAGAAGTACGAGATCTGGTGCGCGCAGTGGGGCAGCAAGAATTCTTTGGAGGAGACGAGCGGCCTCTGGCAGTGGAGCAGCAAGGGTACCACCTCCGGTATCGGCACGGTCGTGGACCTGAACATCGCCTACAAGGATTATCCGGCTCTGGTCCGCGAGCTGGGCAAAAACGGCTTCCCTAAAGAGGAAACCGAGGACTGCGCCGCCATCCGGGCGGAACGGGATGCCCTCGCGGAGAAACTCCGGAAGATCGCCGAGATTCTCGGGTAAGAGACCGCATAAACAGAAAAGGCCGGGCTACCCCTTTTGGGGCGGCCCGGTCTTTGTTTTTAAAAAATTGCACGCATCCCGCACCGCGGCAGGCGGAACCAAAAAAGCAGCGTCCGGTTTGCGGATTTTATGTGGAGTTCTTTGCGTATCGGCATGCGACAAAAAAGGATCCATCAAGCACGCCGGTCTCTGGATAATGACCGAAGAAAAAAATGACTCGGGGGTTGGGAAAAGCGACTCCGGTCTGCGGATTTCATGCGGAGTTCTTTGTGTATCGGCATGCGACAAAAAAGAATCTATCAAATGCACCGATTTTCATACATCGGCCGGCCAAAACAAGAAGCGGCTCGGGGTTAAAATAACGGCCTCGGTCTACTATAAGACTCTTCATGTGCCAGCATGGGAGAAAGAAAGATTTATAAAATACATCTATTTCCCTGCATCGGCCTGCCGAAACAAAAAATGGTTTGGGATTGAGAAAGCCGGTCTCCGGTTCCGATCCCGATAATTTATGCGGAATCCTCAAAGCGTCACGCCGCGACGGAGAAGCGTCGGGCCGCCGCCGGATTTATAAAATATGCAGCGTCATGCAGGGGAAGCCCCTCTGCTCCATCTCCGCGGCGAAACTGCCGGCGCGCTCGTTTTTGACAAAGCACTGCGCCGCTCCGGCGAAACCGCCTCCGTGCACCCGTACGGCGCCATCCTCCCCGAGCAGTTCCCGCGCCGTGAAAATGGCCTTTTCAAGGCGGTGCTCCGGCTCATGTTCGGAGACAATGTTCTTTAAAAACTGCTCGGAGCTCTCCGCCGACTCGCGGAAGAGCCGCAGAAATTCCTCAAAATCGCCGCGGCGGAGGGCGTCGGCCTCATCCTCGGCGCGCTGGGTCTCAAAAAAGTAATGGGATGCGCGCAGCATCACGCGCTCGCCGAACCGGTCCCGGATGACCGGGGCCTGCGCGAAGAATTCCGCCGGCTCCACCTCGCAGAGACGCTCGCACTCCAGCGCCCTCGCGGCGGTACACATATCCTGCGGGATGGCGGCATAGTCCTCCGTCAGGTCGCAGTGCCCGGCGCCGGAATCCGCCATGACGAGCGTATAGCCGCTCCGGGAAAAATCATAATCGACCCGCTCGCACTGCGGCAGATACGGGTTTTGGAAATTGGCCGAGATGACACAGCCCGCCGCGCAGGCAAGCTGATCCATCAGGCCGCACGGTTTGCCGAAAAACAGGTTCTCCGCCCGCCGGCCAAAGATGGCCAGATGCTCGGGCGGCACCTCCTCGCCGAAATAGAGCCCGCCGATGATCGTGCCGATCAGCACCTCAAAGGCCGCGGAGGAGGCAAGCCCCTTCCCGGCCGGAATCTCCGACGTGATCTCCGCCTCAAAGCCGCCGAAAGAGTTGCCGCTCTCGAGGAACGAATCACAGACGCCGCGCACGAGGGCGTCGGCCGTCCCCGGTTTTGCGAATTCCGCCCCGGTCTCCGAGAGATCGAACGAGCACTCCCCGAAGCCCTCCGACCGGACGGTGATACGATCGTCCCCGGTCTTTTTGGCCTTCGCCGTCACCCAGCGGTCGATTGCCGCCGCAAGGACGCTGCCGCCCTGATGGTCCGTATGGTTGCCGCCGAGTTCGGTCCTGCCCGGAACCCGATATATGGAAATTTCGTCTTCCATCGCGGTCCCCCCTTTTCTACCAAAGATTTTAGCGCAAAAACGCCGCAATGGCAAGACAGCCCTTTGACGGCGAAACGGTTCCATGATAAAATAACGTTCAGTCATTCGTCGCCATGAGCCCGGATGCCGCGGAGGGAGGGAACGAAAGATGCCGCAGGTGATTTCGGATTGGTTTTTCGCCGCGGGAAATTTCGTCTCCGGCTTTTGGCCTCTGCCCGTTCCGGTGCTGCTTGGATATTATATTCCGATCAACCTGATCACGTTTTTTCTGTATCTGCGCGACAAGCGGCTTGCTATGGGAAACCGCCGCCGCATCCCGGAGGCGGTGCTGCTCGGCTGGACGGCTTTCGGAGGCGCTGTCGGCGCCCTCTGCGGCATGCGGATTTTTCACCACAAAACGCGCAAGCCGAAATTCCGGATTCTGGTGCCGCTGTTTTTGCTTCTCCACGCGGCCCTGATTTTTTTCTGCTTCTTCGGAGGGATATCATGAGCGTCTTTATCTGCCGGGTCTGCGGCGTTTCATCGCATTGCGGAAAAAAATACGAATGGAAATCCGGCGTTTCTACCCTGTCTTCCTCGTTTCTTCAGCCGATTCCGACTTTTTTCTGCTTCTTCGGAGGGATATCATGAGCGTCTTCATCTGCCCGGTCTGCGGCGCGCCGCTCGAAAAAGAGGGCGGCTCTCTCCGCTGCCAAAACCGCCACTGCTTCGATCTCGCCGCGGAGGGCTACTGCAACCTGCTGCCGGCAAACCGGAAAAATTCTAAAGAACCGGGCGACAGCCGGGAGATGGCGGCCTCCCGCTCACGCTTTTTATCGAAAGGCTACTACGCGCCGCTGCTTGAGGCGGTCTCGGAGCTCGCCGCGGAGGCCTGCGCCGGAATCTCCGCCCCGGTCGTTCTCGACTGCGGCTGCGGAGAGGGCTACTACACCGCCGGCGTTTGGGAAGCGCTCACGGAAAAGGGGCTCTCCCCGGCTGTCGCCGGATTCGACATCTCCAAGCCCTCGGTCCGGCGCGCGGCGAAACGCTCCGGAGAAATCGAGTGGGCTGTGGCCTCGGTATTTGCGATCCCGGCGCCGGATGCGTGCGCCGACCTCGTGCTCAACCTCTTTTCTCCGCTCGCGGAGGAGGAATTCCGGCGCGTGCTCAAACCCGGCGGCACGTTTCTCTATGCCGTGCCCGGCAGGCGGCACCTCTGGGGGCTTAAGGAGGCCGTCTACGACGAACCTTACGAAAACGAAGAAAGGTTGACGCCCTACGCCGGCTTCACCTACAAAGACGTGCGAAAAGTCCGCGGCACAATCTTTTTGGACAATCCGGAGGACATCTCCGCCCTGTTTCAGATGACGCCGTATTACTGGAAGACCTCGGAGAAAGGTTCCGAAAAGGCGGCGGCGCTCGGGACACTCACGACGGAGATCTCCTTCGACCTGCATGTTTTCACAAAAGATTTTTGAGTGGCGGTCCGGCTTTTTTCGTAAATGAGTCCCCCCTGTTGCTGAAAAAACGGAGAAGGGCTCCGAAAAGGCGGCGGCGCTCGGAACGCTCACGACGGAGATCGCCTTCGACCTGCATGTTTTCACAAAAGATCTTTGAAACAGCGATCCGGCTTTTTTCGTAAAGGAGTATCCCTGTTGCTAAAATAACGGAGAGGTATTTCAAAAAAGTAGGGCCCCGGCTCCGGCAAAAAGAAAATGTTCCGCCCTGCCGCCGATACATTTTGCGGAGGAGCCTTCGGAACCGCGCGGCCAAGACCGCAAAACGGAAACCGCATTTGATTTTTTAGAATAAAGAAGGCAAAAACGATGGAATACACCTATACGCCGCACGGCGTCTGTTCGAGAAAAATCCGCTTCGATCTCTCCGAGGACGGCATCGTCACCGGCATCCGCTTCACCGGCGGCTGCGCGGGCAACCTCTCCGCAATTCCGAAGATCCTTGAGGGCTGGCCGGCGGAGAAAATCGTCTCCGTCCTCAAAGGCAACCGCTGCGGAGAGAATCCGACCTCCTGCGCCGATCAGCTCGCCCGCGCGGTCGAGGAGGCAAGGGAAAAGCTTCTCTCCGGAAAATAAAAGCATCCGCTTGGGCCACCGCCGATGCCTTCACTTGGTAAAATAATATAAAAAAATGCGCCCTGATCCGGCCGCTAAAAGCCGTTTCAGGGCGCATTTTTTATTTCTTTGCGGGATTTTTATGTGGTTTGCCGCGCAACGCTATTTTATTTTCTGTTTCCGCCGTTAGTCCAGCGTATATTTCACGAATTCATAGCCCTGATCGCGGACGCAGTCGATCACGCTGCCGAGAACATCCGTGTTGGTCGCGGAGACGGCGTGCAGCAGAAAGATCTCCCCGTCGTGCAGGGAACCGGTGATCTTGGAGAAGGCCGTATCCAGATCGGGTTGGTCGGCGGCGTCCCAATCCTTGTAGGCGAAGCTCCAGAAAAGGCTGCGGTAGCCCATCTTTTGAAGCAAGGCGACGCTCTGCTCGGAAAACGCGCCCTCCGGAAAACGCCAGAGATACATGCTGTAACCGAAGTTATCCTGAATATAATTGTGACAGTCCGCGATCTCGGCGTAGGCCTCCTCAAGCGCGATCTCCGTGAAATTTTTGTGACGCGCCGAATGGTTGCCGACGATATGGCCCTCGTCGATCATGCGCTGAATCAGCTCCGGCTCGCTCTTTGCGTAAGGAAGCGTGACAAAGAAGACGGCGCTGACGCCCTTTTCTTTCAATGTGTCGAGGATGGCCGCGGTGTAGCCGTTTTCATAGCCCTCGTCGAAGGTGAGATAGACTTTTCCTTTATATTCGTCGCCGGAGCGGAGAAAGTCGGCGTCATATTTGCCGTACAGCGCTTGTAATTGAACGCAGGCGATCGGCTTTCCTTCCGAATTAAAATTCACGCCCGGGCCCCACGGCACACTTTCGGCGCTGAGATCCGCGATCTCCACAAAATCCTCGCCCATCGCCTCCAGCGCGCGGAGGTTGTTGATATAGGTCTCATCCTCCGGCTCGGAGGAAGTCTCCGGCTCGGTTTCGGATTCGATCTCCGGCTCCACCGGCGTGATGACGAGCTCCGCATCCCCGGTGAGCGTTGCGGAACCCTGCTCTCTCTGCTTTCCGCAGCCGGATGCAGCGAGAAGAAGGATCAGCGCCAGAAAGGCGGATATCATACGGATTGTTTTCATGGGATGCTCCCTTCTCCGGCAGAATCGGGTTCCGGCTGCCGGCGGCCTGCTTTCGCGGTTTCGACCGCTTCCGATCTTATTTTACCACAAAATCGATTCCAAAAAAGCGGAGAATCCATTTTTGCCTGTAGTATGCCCCGAAAAAATCTGGAATCGCGAGAAAATCTTGCTACGGCTTGCTTTTTTCTCCCGGCTGTTTTATGATTTTTTGAGACGATATAAAAAGCGCCGCGGCGGACGGTTTGGCTCCGCCTCGGGAAGAAAGAGAGGCCTTCGTGGGAAAGAACTACCATTTTTTATTCTGGGATGTAGACCAGACGCTGCTGGACTTCAAAAAATCCGAAAGCTACGCCCTCCGGGAGACGTTCCGGAACTTCGGCCGCGACGTGGATGACGAGAGCATCTCCCTCTACTCCGGCATCAACGAGAGCCTCTGGAAACGCTTTGAGCGCGGCGAGATCGCGAAGGAGGAACTGAAACTCGAGCGCTTCCGGATTCTCTTCCGGGAACTCCGGATCACGGAGATCGGCGTCGCGGAATTTCAGGAGATCTATCAGGCGGCGCTCGGCGGCGTCTGTTATTACAGGGATGATTCCTATACGCTCTGTACGTCGCTCAGCAAAAATTACCGGCAGTATGTGGTTTCCAACGGCGTCGGCGTGACGCAGCGCCGGAAAATGGAGCTCTCCGGCTTCGGAAACCTGATGGACGGCGTCTTCATCTCTGAGGAGGTCGGCGTACCGAAGCCGTACCGGGCGTTTTACGACTTCTGCTTTGGCGGCATCCCGGCATTCGAGCCGGAATCCGCGCTCGCCATCGGCGATTCGTTGACGAGCGACATCCGCGGCGCGCACGCGGCCGGCATCGACGCCTGCTGGTACAACCCAGAGAGGCTCCCTTTTTCCGGAGAACCGGAGGACGCGCCGGAATACGAGATCCGGAATCTCTGGGAGATTAAAAAAATCCTCGGAGAAGAATAAAGCCGCCCGCAAAAAAACGGAACCATATAGGAAAACTTAAAGGCATCCCGGAAAATCGGTGCTTTGGCCAAACGCAGATGCCTCGTTCCGGAAAACCCGGAGGTTGTCTCAGATTCCAGCTCAGGCTTTTTCTCGGTACGGGCGCGAAACGGAAAGCTTAAAGGACGCTTTTCGTGCTCCGGCGCGGCGATTCTCTTCGGTACGGGTTCGGAACGGAAAATTTTTCTCCGCGGCGGGACAAACCATACGGGGCCGCCCGCGATGGCATTCTTCGGAAGAATGTCTTGGAGAGGCGGCAATATCTCTTTTTGTTTGGGGCGCCGGAGCCAAAACCGGAGTCGGCGCGGCCCATGATCCCATAAAAAATGCCCCGCGGAAAATTCTCCGCGGGGCATTTTGTTTTTTTATTATTTCAGGTTGAGCAAAACCAGCCCGCCGACGCACAGCAGCGCGCCGAGCAGTTGTTTCAGGCTGAGCGCCTCGTGAAAAAACAGGAGGCCGATGACCAGCAGACAGACCGCAAGCGCAATATTGGTGACGAGCGAGCCGATGCTGATATCCCATCCGGCGCGGTAGAGGCTGATGGAACCGAACTCAAGCCCGACGATGACGACGCCCAGCAGCCAACCGGTCCAGTTGACCTGCCGGACGGCCGCGGCGAATCCCTGCGTACCTACGGCCGCGAGGGAGAGCACAAGGCAGGCCGCCGCCGAGACCAGATAGGTGACGGAGAGCGTCACAAACGGGTTGACTCCGGCGGGTGTGATTTTTGCGAGCAGATGATAACAAACGTTTCCGCCGACGATCAGCAGCGCCGGCCAGAGATAATTCCACATGCAGCGTTTTTCCTCCGTCATGTTAAAATATCGTCAAGATGGCTAAAAAAGCCATCCGTTTTTTCATCATTTCACTCCCTGATAACCTGCCAGCGGTACTCCATGCCGCAGGGGCCGGGATACGGGAGACAGAGCTGGTACAAATCTTCCGCGCGGCTCTCCAGTTCCGCAAAGAGCGCCGCCTCGGGAGAGGTTTTTTCGAGATCCGCAAGCGAGCACAGAATTGGGATACCGGTCGGGTGCTGCGCCGCCTCTTTGAGCACGGCGGCGCCGGTCTCGTTCATGGCGAGCACGCGGCAATAAGGCGGGCCGCCGAGGTTGAGCACGGAAAGATCCATGCCGGTGAAGGCCGCCGCCGCAATGCGCCGGATGCGGCTCATGGCGTAGCGCTTCGTCTTGGCGAGCTCATAAAATTCCGAAAGCGTGCCGGCTTTTCGCGCGGCATCGTACACGCGGTGATAAAACCCTTCGGCGGCGCAGTCGGGCAGCCGGGCGAAGTCCTCCTCGGAGAGCGTGCGGAGTTTTGCCAGCACGGCGGTCGCGAGCTTTTCCGGATCGGCGGGAAATTTTCCGGCCGCGCAGCCCTCCGCCAGCACCTCATAAGCCGCCTCCGGCATATAGGGGCGCATCTCCTCCGGCTCGGAAAAGCTGCGTAGATACGAGGCGGAGACGATGCCGGAACGCGCGGCCGTCATTTCGCCGTGCCCCGCGCCGTAGCGCCGGATCGTCAGGATTTCGGTTTGAGGCGTCAGCTTCCGCACCCATTTGCAGTACTCGGCGCCGAGGGAATCGTTGGGATTTTTGAGGAGATCGGCCTTCTCCGGCAAAATTCTCCGGACGGCCTCCTCCCGCGCCGCGGCCATCGAGATGCCGCCAGCGAGGCAGGATTTCAGCGTCTCCGCATACTCCGGCGAAGAGAGAACCTCCGAGACGGCCCATATGCCCTCTCGGTCTCCACTCTCGCTGCCGAAGGAGAGCAGATCGATGCAGCCCAGAGCCGCGAGCAGCGAGACTCCGCCGAAAGCGAACCGCTCCGCGCTGCCGATCGCGTAGGGAAGCGGAAGCTCGAGGATCAGGTCGGCGCCGCACCGCAGAGCCGCCTTTGCGCGAAGCTCCTTCGGGCAAAAAGCGGGTTCGCCCCGCTGGGTGAAATCCCCGCCGAGGACGGCCACAACCGCCTCCGCGTCGGCCGCTTTTGTTTGTTTGATCTGATAGGCGTGGCCGTTGTGGAACGGATCGTATTCCGCGATGATCCCGGCGATTTTCATATCCGTTCCCCCTCAAATTAACAGATTTCATGCAAAAAATGCCTAAAATTGCCTGTAAAGCTGTATGGGACTTGAATTTTTACCCATAGTGTAATAATATAGAAATGTTGTGATGACGTCAAGTACGCCGTCAACCAAATAAAACGGATTTATTATTTGGAGGTAGGAATATGAAAGTACTGGTTATCAACGCCGGAAGCTCCTCCCTTAAGTATCAGCTTATCGAGATGGACAACGAAGAGGTCGTTGCGAAGGGCCTCTGCGAGAGGATCGGCCTCGGCGGACACATCAGCCATAAGACCAAAGCCGGCTTTGCGACCGAATACGATGTCGACTTCCCGACGCACAAGGAAGCTTTCATCGAGCTCGTCAAGCTGCTCACCACCGGAGAAAACAAAGTTGTCTGCGACATCGGTGAAATTAAGGCCATCGGGCACCGCGTGCTCCACGGCTCCGAAAAATATAAGACCTCCACGCTGATCACCGACGAAGTGATCGAGGATATCGGCGTCAAATTCAAGGATCTCGGCCCGCTGCACAATCCGCCCCAGGCCGTCGCCATGAAAGCCTGCCAGGAAGTTTTCGGCAAGGAAGTTCCGATGGTTGCCGTTTTCGACACCTCCTTCCATCAGACCATGCCGCCGAAGGCCTATATGTTCGGCATCCCGTACGAGTATTATGAGAAATACTCCATCCGCCGCTACGGCTTCCACGGAACCAGCCACCGCTACATCACCAAGCGCTATTTTGAGATCACCGGCAAAAAGCCGGAGGGCACCAAGCTCGTCATCTGCCACCTCGGCAACGGCTCCAGCCTCTCCGCGGTCAAGGACGGCAAAGTCCTCGATACCTCCATGGGACTCACCCCGCTTGACGGCTTCATCATGGGCACCCGCTGCGGCGGCATCGATCCTTCCGTCGTCACCTATGTGATGGGTAAGGAAAACCTCACCCCCGAAAACATGTCCAACCTGATGAATAAGAAATCCGGCTTCCTCGGCATCTCCGGCATCTCCAACGACTGCCGCGACCTTCAGGCCGCCGCTGCGGAAGGCAATGAGCGCGCGCAGCTCGCTCTGGATATGTTCACTTACCAGATCAAGAAATTCGTCGGCGGCTACGCGGCTGCGATGGGCGGCATCGACGCCATCATCTTCACCGGCGGCATCGGCGAAAATTCCAACTCCATCCGCTCCGAAATCTGCTCCGATATGGAGTTTCTCGGCCTCTCCATCGGCGAAGAGCTCAACAAAAACGCCAGCCGCAAGGAGAGCAAGTTCTCCTCCGCGGAGAGCAAAGTCGAGGCCTGGGTCATTCCGACCAACGAAGAGATCATGATTGCCCGCGATACCGTCGAAAAAGTATTCGGCTGAGTTTTCACCCACCACGAAAAAATACCAGCCTCATCGGCTGGTATTTTTGTCTTGCGAGATTTTTGCTTCCTTGGAGAGAGACGATGCGTGGACGGCGGTTCAAAAACCGATGCCGTCAGCCCGCCTGGGATGCGGTGCCCGGCTCGTAATCCTTAAAGAGCAGGGAAATGCTCCAGATTCCGCCGAGCCCCACCAGCGTGTAGATGATCCGGCTGATCAGCATCGCCGCGCCGCCGAACAGCCACGCGACCAGATCAAACTGGAACAGACCGATCAGCCCCCAGTTGATCGCGCCGATGATCACCAGCGTCAGGGCAAACTTATCCAATGCGTTCATCATAAAAAACAGCTCCTTGTCTTTATTTTGCCGATAGTATCTGCAAAAAATGGATGAAATATTCCGAGGAGGCCGTTTGACCGTGAAAAGCATCACAAAAGTGTGATAAAATGCAAAAAAAGCGCCGGAAAATTGCCTCTTGCACGCACTGTATAGAAAGAGCATCCGTGCGCGCTTCCGGAACCGCGGCGGAATTTTTCGGCGGCCGCGATCCGGCCCACAGAAGATGCGGATTCCGCATCCGGCGTTTTTTCTTGATTTTATTCGCAGGAAAGGCGGCTCAGGGAGCTTCCGGTATAAAAACCTTTTCCCTTCCGGCCTCTCCCCGGCCTTCAGTCGTTTAGACAACTATGACGTCCCGCGGCCGGCGTTTTTCCCTGTTTTTCGCCTGCGGGGAGGATATTTTTTCTTCTCAAACGGACGTTTGAAACCCAAAAATGCAAAATGAAATCCAAACAGAAAAGGACTATCTCCATGAAAAAACTTCTCTGCGCGGTGTGTTCCGTGTATCTTCTTCTCTTTTCAGCCTTCCCCGCCTACGCAGATACGCTCACCCCGCCTTCCACCTATTCCGAGGCGTACTGCGTCATGGACGCGGATACCGGCCAGGTATTGGTCGGCAAAAGTATACATACCGAGATGTATCCCGCCAGCGTGACGAAGATCCTGACCGCAGCGATGGCGCTTGAGGTGCTGAGTCCGTCGGACAGCTACACCTTCTCCAAAGAGGCGGCGACCTACGATCACAGCTCCACCCATCTCGCCTTCTCCGAGGGCGAGGTCTGCAAGGTCGAGGATCTGCTCTACGGCGCGATGGTGGAATCCGCCAACGACTGTGCGCAGGGGCTTGCCGACGCGGCCGCCGGTTCGATCGACGACTTTGTGGCGCAGATGAACGAAAAGCTCGCGGCGCTTCACTGCGGGGACAGCCACTTCGCCAACCCGACCGGCATGCCGGATCCTTCCCATTACACCTCCGCCTATGATCTGTGCCTCATCACGAAATACGCGCTGACGGTCAAGGGCTTCGAGACCTACTTCGACGCGTGGGAATGGACGATCGCTCCGACCAAAAAACAGAGTGAATCCCGTGTGATGGGCACCCACCACGCGATGATCGTCGGATCGGAAAACAACGGCGCCTTCGGCTACGACTACGCCACCGGCGGAAAGCTCGGCTGGACGGAGGAGGCCAAGCACACGATCGTCACGGTTGCGGAAAAGGACGGCGTGCGGCTGATCTGCGTGGCGCTGAAAAGCACCAGCAAATACGATAAATACAAGGATTCCATCGCCTTGTTCGATTACTGCTTTGAGAATTTCTACGGAGTCGACTACGCTCTGGACTGCGCCGGCGGCATCGAAAGCAGCGATGGCATGGCCGAATACACCTATCCGGACAGCATCCGCCTGCTGCTGACGGGCGGCCTCACCGCCGCCGACGTCACCGCGGACTACACCCATGAGGCGGACGCGGACAACCCCTATATTACGCTCACGGTGCCGGAGAGCTCCGCCATGCGCTCCGACATTCTGACCTGCTACCCGGAGGAGGCCGCCGCCGTATCTGCCGAGGCGGAAAAGCCCGAGGCCGATCCCGCTCCGGAGACGGAAAAGCTTTCCGTCCCCTGGTGGGGCTGGGTGGCGGTACCGCTCGGCACGCTCCTGCTCTTGGCCGCCGCCGTGTTCTGCATCCGCTGCTACAATATCCGCAAATACCGCCGACTGCGCATGGAGAAACAAAGAAGGCTCGTACAGAGAGAGAAACTCCGCAGCGGAGCCTCTTCATCCGACGAACCCGATTCCTTTTGAGATGAGATGATAAAAGACCGGAGACGAATTTTCGCCTCCGGTCTTTTTTTGTTTTTTGGGAAACGAGCGTGCCGACCGCGGATGGATTCCGCCGCGACAGAGCGCTTGTTTGATATTTCGGTGAGAGGAAAGGGCCGACCTTTCCACCACGAAACGGACAGTCTCATAGTATCCAAACCGGGATAACCGTCTTTGCGGCTCCAAATGGCTTCAGCGGATTCCGCAGGCATCCGCCGGACGGTTTAGGGGTCTTTGTTTTATATTTTTATTCGGTGATGTTTTTTGCCCGTCTCTCCCAGCGGCCGCTCTTAAAGTACCAGAACATCAGCAGGCTGCAGAGCACCCATGCTGCGGGGTAGCCCATGACGACCGCGATCGCCGTATTGAAGACGCGCGAGATCACAAAAAGGTAGATCTGACGGAACACGACGAAGGTGGAGAGCATATAGATCATCGGCGTCATGGAGTCCCCCGCTCCGCAGAGCGCCCCGGCGAGCACCTGATTGACACAGCAGATGCAGTAGAACGGCGAGACGATCCGGCAGAAGAGGACGCCGTACGCCACGACCTCCGGATCGTTGGTGAAGAGCCTCACCACCGGTTCCGCAAAGATCTCGATCACAGCCATCAGTACGAGCGTCGCGAAGATGGCCATCTTCGTTGTCACGCCGATGCCCTTTCTAGCCCGTTTCAGGTTGTTTGCGCCAAGGTTCTGGCCGACAAAGGTCGTGACGCTCAGCGCGAGGCTCTGCATCGGCAGGAACATGAACTGGTCGATCTTGCCGTAAACGGACCAGCCCGCCATGCAGGCCGAACCGAAAAAGTTGATATAGGACATGACAAAGACGTTGGAGAAGGAGGTGATCATCATGCGGAACGCCGTGGGCAGGCCGACGAGGACCACTTTTTTGAGAATGGGCCAGACCACCTTCAGACGGTTCCAGTGCAGGCGATAGATCGCATCCGTCCTCGTGAGGGAAAACAGAATCAGCAGGGCCGATACCGCCTGAGAGATCACGGTCGCCCACGCCGCGCCCGCGATGCCCATGCCGTAATTGAGCACGAAATCCAGGTCGAGCGCCATATTGAGCACCGAGGAGACGATCAGAAAATAAAGCGGACGCCGGGAATCGCCGACCGCGCGCAGAATGCCGGCGCCCATATCATATATCATGGTAAAGGAGATTCCGGAAAAATAGATGCTCAGGTAGGTATGGGCGTCCTCATACACGTCGGCGGGTGTGGCCATCAGCCGCAGCATCGGGTTGACCATCAGGATTCCGATCGCCGTAAAAATCAGGCAGAGGCCGAACGTGCAGAGCATGACGGTATGCACGGCATCCTCGACGCCTTTTTTATCCTTTGCTCCGAAATACTGCGCGACGACGACGCTCGCGCCGGTGGAGAGGCCGCTTGAGCAGCCGATCAGGACGTTGATGATGTTGGCGGTGGAGCCGACTGCCGCCAGCGCCTCCTTGCCGACAAACCGGCCGACGACGACGCTGTCCACCGTATTATAGAGCTGCTGAAACAGGTTGCCGATCAGAAGCGGAACGGAAAACAGCACCAGCAGCTTCCAGATCGTACCCTCGGTCATCTGCAGTTCTTTGTTCTTTCCAAAAAGCTTCATCGGGCCCTCCTTCCTGCAAAAAAAGCGAACAGGATTCATTCTATCACGGATCTTTCCCAAAGGGAAGAGAATCCGCGGAATTCAGGAAATCCTGCATTTTTTCAGCTTTTTCCGCCGAATTCTATGCAAAATGAAGCCTCCGCCGCCCCCAAAAACGCCCGGCCTTCTCTTCCAAAACGGCGGCGTTTCTTCAAAATGCGGATCCGGAGAGATGTTTTTGCAGAAAAAGAGATCCGGGATTGACATTTGCGAGTATACTGTGGTATATTCATCTCAACATCATCGAAATGCGTCCGACCGGGAGAAGTAGCCGTTTGCCGGCGCGCCAGAGAGAGCCCGCGTATGCTGAAAGCGGGGTTCGCGAAGGAGCGGCGAAATGCACCCGGAAGCACGGAAGGGGAAACCGATTGCCTGCTTTGCAGCAAAGGCACGGGAGTATCCGACTGCGGGAGTTCCCGTTACAGAACGGCGTCCTGATCGGGATGCACTGAGTGAAAAACCGGAGTGGAACAGCGGGATTCGTACCGCCTCCGTCGCAGTTGTTGCGGCGGGGGCGTTTTTTATTTTTTCAGTATTTTTAGCCAAAGGAGGTAACACGAATGTTTGACAATCTGCGGGCGGATATCCGTGCGGTAAAAGAGAGGGACCCGGCGGCGAGAAACAGCGTCGAAGTGCTGCTTCTCTACTCGGGCCTGCATGCGATCATGTGGCACCGGCCGGCCTACTGGCTCTATCAGCATAAATGGTATTTCCTTGCGAGGGCGATCTCCCAGATGGTGCGCCATACGACCGGCATCGAGATCCATCCGGGCGCGAAACTGGGGCGCGGCATCCTGATCGACCACGGCGCCGGCGTCGTGATCGGCGAGACGGCCGAGGTCGGCGACGGGTGCACGATCTATCAGAACGTCACCCTCGGCGGCACCGGCAAGGATACCGGCAAGCGCCATCCGACGCTCGGAAAGGATGTTCTTGTCGGCTGCGGCGCGAAAATTCTCGGGCCCTTCACGGTCGGCGACGGCGCCAAAATCGCGGCCAACGCGGTCGTTCTGGGGCCGATTCCCGCGGGCGCGACGGCCGTCGGCGTGCCGGCGAGAGTGGTGCGCATCCACGGCGTCAAGATCGAGCAGCTCGACCAGGTCCATATTCCGGACCCGATTGCACAGGAGCTCTGCCGCCTGCGCTCCGAGGTCGAGCGGCTGGAAAAAGAGATGGCAACCTGCGTGAAAAAGGATCCCTCTGAGGAGCCTGTTCCCGAAGAGGAGCCGAGAGAGATTCCCATGGATGGGGATTCCTTCTGTATGCTGTAAAATAAGCGGAAGATAAACCGGAGGGTATAACATGAAAATCTACAACACGATGTCCAGACAGAAAGAGGAGCTTGTGCCGATCGCGCCCGGTGAATACAGGATCTACGCCTGCGGGCCGACGGTCTACAACTTCATTCATATCGGAAACGCGCGCCCGATCTGCATCTTCGACGTGCTTCGCCGCTACCTTGAATACAAGGGGAACAAGGTCACTTTCGTCCAGAATTTCACGGACATCGACGACAAACTGATCCGCCGCGCCGCCGAGGAGAACACGACCGTGAAGGAACTCGCGGAGCGCTATATCCGCGAGTATCAGACCGACGCCGCGGGCCTCGGCGTTCTCCCGGCGACGATCCATCCGAAGGCCACCGACACGATCCCGGAGATCATCCGGATCGTCAAGGGCCTTGAAGAAAAGGACTATGCCTACGCGCTCCCGGACGGCAGCGTCTACTTCCGCACCCGGAAATTCGACCGCTACGGCAGACTCTCCGGCCAATCCGTCGACGATCTTGAATCCGGCGCCCGCATCGACGTGGATGAGGAGAAGGAGGATCCGCTCGACTTCTGCCTTTGGAAGGCCGCAAAGCCGGGCGAGCCGAGTTGGGAATCCCCGTGGGGCGAAGGGCGTCCCGGCTGGCACATCGAGTGCACCGCCATGATCAACAAATATCTGGGCGAGACCATCGACATCCACTGCGGCGGGCAAGATCTGATCTTCCCCCATCATGAAAACGAGATCGCGCAGGGCGAATGCTACTCCGGCAAGCCCTACGTTCATTACTGGATGCACAACGGCTATATCAACGTCGACAACGTCAAGATGTCGAAGAGCCTCGGCAACTTCTTCACCGTACGCGAGGTGGCGGAGAAATACGGCTACGAGCCGATCAAATTCATGATGATTCAGGCCCATTACCGCATGCCGCTCAACTACACGCTCGCGGTCATCGAATCCTGCCGGGCCTCGCTCGACCGGCTTTACACCTGCCGCGGCAACCTCGATTTCGCGATTCAAAACGGCCTCGGCGAAAAGACCGACGGCGAAGACGAATTCCTTGCCTCCATCAAGGCGAGGAAGGAGGCCTTCGATGCCGCCATGGACGACGACCTCAACACCGCCGATGCCGTGGCCGCGATCTTTGATCTTGCGAAGGACATCAACAGCTTCATCACCGTTCCGCGCTCCAAAGCGGCGCTCACGGAGGCCGCGGATCTCTTCGATATGCTGACCGGCGTGCTCGGCATCCTCTACAACCGCAAAACCGAGGACCTCGACGCGGAGATCGAAGCGAAGATCGCCGCCCGCGAGGCCGCCAGAAAAGCGAAAAACTGGGCCGAGGCCGACCGCATCCGCGACGAGCTCAAGGCGGAGGGCATCCTGCTTGAGGATACCCCGCAGGGCATTAAATGGAAGCGCGCCTGAGCGAATTTTTTTGAGAGAAAATAAAAAGCATCCCGCTCCGGCGGCAGCATTTCGCTGCGGCAGGGGCGGGATGTTTTTATGCTGGTTTTCGACCGGGTACGAAAATCTCTCCCGAATGATTTTTTGATTTATAGATTACCCGGGCCCCGTTTTCGTCGGCCCGAAAGGTTCCAGTTTAAATAGCCCGGCGGCGGTGGCGTTTCTCTGCCCCTCACAAGACGTGTCCCGAAACTTTTTAAAAAGCTCCCGTTTCAAAAACAGGAGCTTTTTTACACAGTTTGAATTGGAAAAATTCCCGGCCGTTCTTTCTTATAAGGCGAAAATTCCGTCACGCGCCGGCCTTTTTTCGGATCCGGCTGAGGCGCTCGGAGACAGCCACGGTTCCGGCGAGGAACAGCAGCAGAAAATACGGCAGAAGCGCCATCGAAATATGTTCGCCGAACCAGCCGAAGATCGGCGGCAACAGCGCGGAACCCACATAGGCGATCGCAATCTGAACGCCCATCACGGCCTTCGCGGCCTCCTTGCCGAAGATATCCGGCGTACTGCGCAGCGTGGTCGGATAAATCGGGCCGCAGCCCATGCCGGTCAGCAGGAATCCGGCGGGAAGAATCCCCTCCCCCGCCGGGATCAGCAGGCAGAGGATGCCAAGTGCCGCGGCGCCCTCCCCCAGCCGGACGATCGTCTGCCCGGGCAGCTTCATGGCGAGAAAGCCGCAGCTGATCCGGCCCAGCGCGATTCCAAGAAAAAACAGGGAGATCCATCTCGCCGCGGCGGCCTCCGTGACTCCGCGCGCGAGCACCAGATAGCTGCTCCCCCAGAGGAAAGCGGTGCCCTCCACGGCATTATAGAGCACCAGCGTGCCGGATGCCTCCGCGATGCCGCGCAAATGAAGGATCTCCCTCACCGTCATGGAGGGGGCGGCGGAATCCTCCGGCCGAATGTTGGCGAAGCCCGCCCTTTTCCACTGCGGCAGCGAGAGAAAGATCAGCGCCGCAAATAGCAGCGTTGCCCGGCCGATCGCCGCATAGCCGCCGCGCCAGTTTCCTTCTCCGAGAAAAAAGGCCATGACGTAAGGCCCGGCCATCGCGCCAAAGCTCCAGAAGCCGTGCAGCCAGCTCATGCACCACACCGGCAAATGGAGCGCCGCAAAGCTGTTCATCGAGACATCCAGAAAGCCCATACCGAGGCCGAGCGGCACGCAGAAAAGCAGATAAAGCCAATAGCTCCCGCCCGCCGAGATCCCCAGAAGCGACAGCGCCATTAAAAAAAGGCAGCTCCCGATCGAGACCCCGGTGCTCATTCTGCGGGAGAGCCGCCCGCTGAAAAAACTGGCCGTCACCATCGCGCCCTGAAGGGCGAAAGAAAGCCAGCCCGCCCACGGGAACGGCACCCCGAACTCCGGATAGGCCGCGGGCCAGACGGTGCCGATCAGGGAGTTCGGCGCCCCGAGAAAAAGGAACGAGAGAAAAATCAGAACCGCAATTCCAATCATCGGTTACCTCCGGGCATCTCCGGAAATTTTGTACCGCCGGCCGCCGCGCCGATTCGGGCAGGCGTTTAGAGCATCCCCCGACCCTTCGGCGGGCACGGCCTTCCGGTCAGGCTGTTCCGGACAGAACATTTCTTTTGGCCGCAAAGCTCCTCCGGATGTCTTCTGTAGAAATGTCCGGGGGATTGCCCCGCCCTCCGGCAAGCAAAGCCCCGGCGGTTTTTATCTTTTTATTTCCATCGCAAGGAATGCGAAATGAAATATTTGTCTCATGCTGCCGCGACAGGCGCTTAAAGCGTCGTCGTGACCTTCGGGCAGGAGCGGAACACGCCGACCTCCAGCCCTTTCTGCTCCGCCGCGGCGATGCCGAAAACGAACATGGGCAGGATGTTGCCGACCGGGGCGAGGCGCTGGGAGACGTACTTCTGATAGAGCGGCAGGATGTTCGGATGCTCCGGCACGGCGACGCCCTCCTGCGCGACGGCTACGACTTTTCCGCCATGTTTGGCGATGTCCGAAGCCATGCGGAGAAGCTCCGCCTCGCCCGGTCCCGCCGGGATGAAGACGAACGCGGCGAATCCCTCCTCCACGAGCTCAAACGGCCCGTGGCGGAACTGCGCGGCCTCGAAGCAGACCGCCGGATATTTTGCGGTCTCTTTGATAAAGAGCGAGCCGTCGTCCGCGGTGCAATAGCTCCAGCCGCGGGCGATCACGGCAAGATACGGCGGCAGGCCGAGGAAGCTCCGGACGGACTCCTTCCACTCGCCGAAATGCCCAACGGATTCCTCAAGATCATCCAGCGCGAGCACGAGATCCCCATATGCCTTCTCCGTGCTGCGGCCGAGCATGGCCTCGGTGACGAGGTGCATCAGCAGCGTCGGGGCGAGATAGGAGCGCGTGCTCGCGGATTTCTCCGTCTCCATATGGAGCAGCAGTGTGAGGTTGCCGCGTTTGGCGAGCGTGCTCTGCGGATCGTTGGTGACGGCGAGAACAAAGGTCTCCGCCGGCAGCCTGCGGCAGAGCTCCGCAATCTCGGCGCTCTCGCCGGACTGCGAGACCATGATGACAAGAGTATCCGTCCCGACGGAAGGAAGCCGGTACAGCAGAAGGTCGCTCGCGATCACGGCCGAGGCGTTAAAACCCGCGTTCGCGAGCTCCGCGGCCGGATTGAGCACGATGGAATAGGAGCTGCCCATCCCGGCGAGCACGATATTCCTATATGCCGAGGGATCTATTCGACCGACCTGCTGGGGATAGCCGGCGGCCATATAAAAATCGAGGCACCGCTTCATATCGGCGGCCAGGTGGAAAATATCCTCTTCACAAAAATTTGCGGGCGTGTACATATCGCTCCTCCTTATTTTGTTGTGACGGCGTGCAGCAGATCCTCCGCGGAGGCCGGACTGCCCGTTTTGACGAGAAATCTGCCGGAGAGATTCCCCAGCAGCGCACAGTCGGCGGCCGGCAGATCCAGCGCCGCGCCGAGACAGTATCCCGAATTATAATTGTCGCCGGCCCCGGTCGTCAGAACCGGATCCTCGACGCGCTCAACCGGCACAAAGCCGTATCCTTTTCCGATTTCCACGGCGTAGGAGCCGTCCGGCACATGCACGGCGACCTCGTCCACCGGAAATTCCGCGCAGAGCTCTTCGACGAGCCGCTCGGAGAATTCCCTCTCCGCTCTTCCGAACCAGCTGTTATAAACGGCGAGGAATTCCTTCCGGTTGAGGCCGACGGCGACGGTATAGCGCCTCCGCAGCCCGCGGATCGCGTCGAAAAGCTCCCGGAACTGCTCCCCCGTCTTGGCCGAGGGATCGGCGAGATCGAAAAACGCGAGGCGCTTGCAGCCCTCCGGCCGGGGCGCCATCCACGGCAGAATCTCCGAAAGGATGCCCCCGAGGATGTCCGCGGATTTCGACAGACTGCTCCAGTTTGCGTAGCCGAAGACGTCCGCCTCCTCAAACGTGCGGGCCAGTTCCTCAAGGCCGGCGGCCTCTTTGATCCGCGCCCAGTCGATGCCGTCGAGCTTTTCACCTTCGCCGAACATCAGCTTCCCGTCCTGAAACTCCATGTTGAACGACGGCGCGTAGTCGCAGACGGAGATGACCTTCGCTTTTTCGCAGAGCGGGGCGAAATGCTTATCCGGCTCCGGCCAGCCCATCGCGCCGATGCAGGTGGTTTGAAAGCCCTTTTCCGCCAGCGCGAGCGCCATTAGCGGAGCGTTGCCGCCGAGCCGCTCCGAGACCGTATGGAACGCGATATCGGAACTGATGCCCTGTTTGTTGTGGATGAATTCGGCGAATTCGCCGATGGTGGAGTAAAAAAGCTCCTCCGTCTGGCTCTTTTTGAGCCGTACAAGCCTGTCGAGGTAGCCGTCGAAACCAACCAACGCCCGGATGTTTGCCTCTCCGGAAATCACCGTTTCCAGCGCGGCGGCGATTCTGTTTTTATCGGGTGCGTACTTCATGGCTCATTCCTTCACGGAGCCTTCGGTCAGGCCCCGCACGATGTATTTTTGCAGACAGACCGCGAAGACGATCGGGGGCAGCGACGCGAGCATGCCGCCGGTCATCATCAGGCCGTAATCGATCATATGGCGCGTTGTGAATTCCGAAATCGCAATGGTCAGCGTCTTGGCATTATAAGTGGAGGCGAAGATCAGGGCGAACAGGAACTCATCCCAGCAGGTCAGCAGGGCGAAGATGCAGGTGGTGACGATGCCCGGCATGGCGAGCGGAAGGATGATTTTGCGGATGATCGTGAAGCGGGAGGCCCCGTCGATCAGCGCGGCCTCCTCAAGCGAGACCGGGATGCTCTCAAAATACGAGCGCAGAATCCAGATGACGAACGGCAGCACAAACGACGTGTAGACGATCGTCAGAAAAATCTTGGAGTCGGTCATGTTGAATTTTACCATAATCATATAAAGCGGCAGCACGAGGGCCATCTCCGGCAGCATCCGCATGGCGATGACGGAGATCATCATCTTGTCGCGGCCCCGAAATTTCATCCGCGCGAAGGCATAGGCGGCGAAGATGCCGATGACGACGCACAAAAGGGTCGCCGAGCAGCCGATCAAGAGGCTGTTGCGCATGGCGGTGCCGAAGGGAGGCACCTCGCCGGCGCTGATCGACACCTCCTTGAAACCGAGAAGCTGGAGGTAATTGTTGAGCGTCGGCTCCTCCGGCCACCAGTGCGGCGGCACGGCGATCAGCTCGACCTTATTGGAGATCGAGGAGATGATGAGCCAGAGGAACGGCAGGATGATATAGAGGAACAGCGCGGCCCCGGCAAGATAAAGAACGACGGTTTTTGTTCTGGAATTTTTCACGGCCTATTCCTCCTTTCCGCGCAGCACCCGGATATAGGCGAGCGCCATCAGCAGGATGACAAACGAGATGAGATAGGAGAGCGCTGCGCCGTAGCCGAACTTGCTCGACCCGAACGTCGCTTGATAAGTATAATAAGAAATGACCTGCGTGCCGTTTGCGGGGCCGCCCTTGGTCATGGTATAGACGATGTCAAAGACCTTGAAAGCCTCCATCGTGCGCGTAATCAGACATACGAGGATGGAGGGACGGAGGATCGGCAGCGTGATGTAGCGGAAACGCTGAAAGACGTTGGCGCCGTCGATCATCGCGGATTCATAATAGGTCGGCGAGATGGTCTGAAGCCCGGCCATCAGGATTAAGGCGATCATCGCGTAGTTTTTCCACACATCCGCGAAGATCACGCAGTTCATGGCAAGAAACGGCTTGCCGAGCCAGCTCACATAGTTGTCGATGACGCCCGCTTCCAGCAGCAGGCCGTTGAGCGAGCCGTAGCTCGTATTGAAAATCCAGCTCCAGAGCACGCCGTTGACCACCGTCGGCAGCGCCCACGGCAAAATCAGCATCACGCGCAAAAAGCCCCGGAGTTTAAAATTCTGGGAGAGCAGCAGCGCGACGCCAAGCCCGATCACAAACTCGGCGGCGACCGAGACGATTGTGAAATACAGGGTCCGTCCCGTGGAGGCCCAGAAATAGCTCTGTTTCAGAATGTCGATGTAGTTGGCGAGGCCCACAAATTCCCGGTTCACGCCCTGAGTCTTGAAAAAGCTCAGATAGAGCGCGTAGAGCAGCGGAATCAGGATGACCGCCGCGAGCAGAAGAAAGGCGGGTGCGAGATAAAAATACGGACGCCGGCCGTCTCTCCGTCCCGCATGCAAAAGGGATTGTCTGGGCATATCCTACCCTCTTTTCCTGAGATTTCAAAGCAGGGGCGGGTTGTTCGCCCGCCCCTCTTTGAGAAAAACCGGTTTAAAATCAGTAGGTTGCAGCGATCTGCTCCACCTGAGTCTGCGCATCCGCAAGCGCCTGCTCCGGGGTCTTGGCCTGAGTCAGGGCGTTCTGAATCTCGACCTGCAAAACGGTGGAGAACTCGTTGTAATAGACGAAGGACGGACGGTTGTAAGCCATCGTGGATTGTTCGACCATCTCCGCGGCGGCCGGATGCTGGGCGAGAAGCTCCTCATCCTGATAGAGGTCTGCCCAGATCGGCAGAGAACCGCCCTCGATGGCCTGACGCTTCTGGATCTCTTTGCTGGCGAGGAAGGAGATGAACTCCCATGCCTCGTCCTTATGCTGGGAGGTGGAGGCGATCGCAAGGCCCATGGAGCCCGCGCAGGCGGCGGAACGGATGTCGCCGTGGCCCGGAATCAGCATGACGCCAACCTTATCGACGACCTGAGACTGCGTCGGATCGTTGAACTGGCCCCACGCGAAGCTCCAGTTGATGCAGAACGGGAGCCTGCCCTGAGAGAACAGCTCGATGGCGTTGCGGTCATCGGAAGTGATGGAGGCCGGATCGGTGGTCTTGGTGGTGTAGAGGCTGTCGACCATGAACTGCAGCGCCGCGACGTTTTCGGGCGTGTTGATGGTCGGGTTCATGTCCGCATCCTGAAGGCTGCCGCCGAACGCGCAGACGTAATCCATGTAGTAGCAGATCAGGCCCTCCGCTTGAGCCCATCCGTATGCGCTGCCGTACTCGCAGGCGCCGGAGGTCTGAAGCTGCTGGCAGACCTGGTCATATTCTTCCCACGTCTCCGGAAGCTCGGTGATGCCGGCGTTCTCGAGAATTTCTTTGTTATAGTACATAAAGAACAGATCGTTGAACATCGGGAGCCCGTACATCTTGTCGTCGTAGCGGAGAATATCCATGCAGACGTCGAGGATTCCGGTCTTCATCTCGTCGGTGATGCGGTCGTCCACGCACTCGATGTAGCCGTTGGTGACGTATTCGGGCGTCCAGATGCAGTCGACGTCGACGACATCATAGGTGTCGGTGCCGGCGGCAAGGGCGGTGACCTCTTTCTGGTGCAGGGCGTCGTAGCCGACGGACTGGAAGTTGATTTTGATGCCGGGATGGGTTGCTTCAAATTCCGGAATCACAGAAGTGCGGAAGCCGGCAAAATCGTCGGAGGACAGGATGTTGATGGTGACAACATCGGCGTTCTCCGTGCCCGAAGTCTCGGCCTCAGGTGTGGATGAGCTCTCTTCCGTGGTGCCTGCGCATCCGCCGAAGCAAAGCGTCAGAGCAAGAACCAACGCAATGAGAGAAAGCAGTTTTTTCACAGTTTGACCCTCCTTGATGATAATTTGTTCGTAACTTATATTATTATCATCCGGCCGGGAATCCGCCGCCTGCTCCCGGATTTCCTCTCTCTATCGGGCGCGCAATTCCGGGCCGATGATAAGAATATCGTTCCCCTGCCTTGCCTGTTTCCGCGGGCGTTTCCGCCGCGGAAGATCCCGCTGAGCCGTTCCTCTTTTCCCGGCGCCCGGCCTTGAAGCCCCGCCGGAGAAAAGACGGACATACCTATTCTCCGGGCAGCGCCGTCCGCGCGGTCCGGAAATTCCGCATTTTTATAAAAAGCGTCTTTTAAATCCAACGTAAGTCTATCATGATGCGTCGGCACTGTCAATGAATTTCCGCGCCTCAAGCGTCCTTTTAGGCGAATTTTTAAGTGATTTTAGATGAAAATTCCATGTAAATTCCCGTCGAAATGTGCAAACAGCATGGTTTTCGGCCATGCCTGTGGCCCGGCCGTTTTCGCTTCGGCGGGGTTTGATTTTTTCGCGTTTTCGGGTATACTTTTTGACAGAACCTGTGTTTAAAAAGGAGGAGATCGTCTTGAGCACCGCCGCGGAACGTGTGACGCATGTGTTTGAGCCGGTTTACGATGAACGAAGCGCCGTGCTCGTGCTGGGGACGATGCCGTCTCCCGCGAGCCGCGCCCAGGGATTTTATTATTCCCATCCGCAGAACCGCTTCTGGCCGGTGATGGCGGCGCTCTTCGGCGAGCCGCGGCCGCAGACGCCGGAGGAAAAGACGAATTTTGTTTTGCGGCACCGGATCGCGCTCTGGGATACGCTCGCCGCCTGCGACATCACGGGCGCCGGCGACGCTTCGATCCGCAAGCCGGAGCCAAACGATCTCTCCCGCATTTTTGAAACGGCATCCATCCGGGCCGTCTTTACGACCGGGGCCGCCGCCCACGGCTTTTATCAAAAATATCAGGCCGCGAAATACCCCGTTCCAGAATTTTGCCTGCCCTCCACAAGCCCCGCAAACACGAAAATTTCTCTCGCCGGGCTGATCGAAAGCTATCAAAAAATAAGGAAATATCTATAAAAACGGCCTCGGAAAAAACTTGATATTTTTTCGGCAGAAAGAGAAGCCCCCGTGCTTCTCTTTTTTTGTATATTCACCGTCAGCTTCGAGCAAAATACGGATAAACGAGATTCAAAAAAGGTGGTCAAAAATATGAAAAATGATTCAGGAGAAAACGGGGGCTCCCGTTTTGTTGCCGGGAAAGGATTTTATGTCGCTCTGGCGGTCTGCCTGCTGGGCGCGGCGGCTGCGGCGTGGATTTCGGTCGACCGCAGCTTAGAGTCCGCCAAAGATCAGGAGAACGTACCGATTGAAGAGACGGCCGAATCCTACGGTTTTGAAGAGACGAATGAAAACGCGGACCTCAACGAGCCGGACGAGCCGACCGAGGTCCCGGTCGACACCCCGCAGGAGGATATCCCCGTGGAGGCCGGCGACAATACGGTTGAGGTCGGGGAGCCTGTCGAGGAAGCAGCCGCCGCCGAAGAGGAGATCGTACAGGATCCCTCTGCGGAAGCCGGCATCTTCAGCGGCAAGACGACCTGGTCGCTGCCGGTGGAGGGTGACATCATCAACGACTTCAGCAACGGCGAACTGGTAAAGAACGAGACGCTGAACGAATGGCGCACCCATAACGGCATCGATATCGCCGCCGAAGTCGGCTCCGACATCCACGTCTGCGCGGACGGCACCGTCACGCGGATCTGGAGCGATCCGCTCTGGGGCGAATGCGTTCAGGTCGAACACGCGGACAGCGTCATCTCCGTCTACTGCGGCCTCACGGTGGATTCCATCGAGGTTGAGGAGGGCGATACCGTCGCCCGCGGCGATGTGCTGGGCACTCTCGGCGAGACAAACCTCGCGGAGATCGGCGCGGACAGCCATCTGCACTTCGTCATGAAGCAGGGCGACGCCTACGCGGATCCTTTGCAGCTCATGGGCATGGAATAACAGCCGTTTCACGCGCACCCGGCGGTACTCTTCGAAAGAGGAGCACCGCCTTTTTCTCGTTTTATAATTTGTTTTTAGTTAATAGACAAATATCCGTGGGTTGTGCTATGATAAGAAAGTTTTCCGGTAAAACAGAACCGGTTGTTCAGGGAAGGGAGGCGGCGTTTTGAAAATGGAGAATCAGTTGGAACTGATCGGCCCGCAAAAGGCGGCCGCATTGGAAGAACTCCACAGCTGCAACGAAATGACCGCGCCGTTCGGGCTCTCCTTATCCGGCACGCAGATGTTGGCGCTTGTGGAAAACCGATTTCAGGCGCTGCAAAATACGGGCAGAGTGGAATTCGGAGAAGGCATCCTCAAAAAGTTGATTTACGCCTTCTGCGACTCCCCTTTTCTGACTCAGCAAAATTATGAGGAAACGATCTCCGATTTACAGGATATTTTTTATTTTTTTAAAAATGAATCTCTGGATCAGATTCCGGACGACGAATTGATCGACTATATGAAAAAAGTCTTCGACGGGCGGGCTCAGGGTTCCGTCGAGTATCTGGAAGGAACCTCTCTGGAGGAGCTCTGCCGCTCCATGCGGGAAGGCTATGACGCACTCGGCAGGGGAGAGGATGAGAACGAAGACGAGGATGAAGACGATGACGAGGCGGGTGATCTGCTCTGAGTGAAAAAAATGCGCTGGCCCTGCCTCAGGATTTTTCCGCTCTCAGCACGCTCTCCGATGAGGAGGAGGCCGCCGTTCAGATGAAGCTCTGGCGGCTGCTTGCCAAACAGACCGCCCGTTATACGATGGGAGACAGTTCCTCCGTCCCCGTGGAGACGGCGCAGGAGCTGCTTTCTTCCATCTGTTTTGTGATCGGCGAGGCGGCGGAGCGGGAGGAGGGATCCCTTGCCGGGCTTTCCGGCTCGGATCCGGATGCCCTTTTTGAACGAGGCCAGAAAGTGATTCAGAAAAAAATCACAGAGGGCCGGAAGCTCTGGACAAACGCCTGCCTGACCGCGCCGGAAATCCGCAGTCAGTCCTACCGGGATACGCTGCGGGAAATCGGGACCTTCTTTCGTCAATATGATTTTCGCTTTTTTGCTCACCAAATCCCGTGCAGCATCGATTATCAGCTCTGTCTCCCGGTGCCGGAGAACCTTTCCGGCATCCGCTACGTAAACGAATACCTGCGGCGGATTCTGATCGAAAACGGCGTTCTGCACTGCTTTGAAAAAGACCGCGTGATCCGGCTTCTGAAAAGCTGCTGCCCGGATTATGACGGCCTTCTGATCAACCTCTGCGAGCCGGTCATCACCAACGCGCTCGGGCTCACGCTGCTGGGCGAGGATCCCTGCAGCCTGCAAATTGCCGATGAGCATCGGGAAACTCTGCTTGATCTTTTGCGTCCTCTTCCGAGGCTGAAGAGAAAAGCCGCGCTTGAGCACGCCGCGGAACAGCTATGCCGGTCTCTGCAAATCCGTGACCCGGCGGCAAAGGAATACCTCTCCCAAATCGCGGACGGAATCTGCCCCAGACTTTCTTCCGCCATAAAAGCGGGGGATCTTTCCGGCCTGTTCCCCTCTTTATGCTGATAAAAACGAGCCGCTTTCCATCCGTTTAAAGACCGAACGTCCTTCTGCCACCGATTGCCGACCATACCAAAGGAAGCGGCTCGCTGAGCGGCGGTAAACGGCGGTAAAAACCGCAGATCGTACGGCCGTAAAATGTGATTCCTTTTTATGCACTCCTTGCCGGGCAGAACCCATTTCAGATGAGACGGCAAGTGTCTGAAAAAACACTTTTTTTCAAATCCACCTTGCCGAATAGAATTTCACCCGCCGAAAGCCGATTCCCGGAACGGCGGCAGATCAAAAAACATGCACTGCGCGGTATTTTTGCCGCGCAGTTTTTTTATTCCGGGAAATCCGTCTCTGTCTTCCTTTTGATGGTGCTTTTTTGTCCGCCGAAGTGACCCGCAAAACTTTTCTTTCCCCGCGCCCTGTGATAAAATGGAAGCGGAATGGAAGGGAGAGGATTCGCCATGCTTCGACTCATCATTGGCACCGACAGCCGCGCCAGAAGGCGGGCTCTGTATCATCGCATCGCCGACGCGGGCGAGGGCGCTCTGCTGATCGTGCCGCGGCAGTTCTCCTTTGAGAGCGAAAAGCTGCTGGGGGCGTTTCTCGGCAGCGAAAAACGGAGTCTCGCCGAGGTATTGAGCTTTCCGAAGCTCTGCGAGCGCGTCTTTCACCAATATGGCGGATTTGCCGGCGACCACATCGACGATACCGGCCGGCTTCTGCTGATGAGCGCCGCCCTCTCCGAAACAGAAGGCGAGCTGCGCTTCTTCACAAAATCCGCAAAGGACGCGGCCTTCGCGGAGGAACTCGTGCAGGCGGACGGCGAGCTGCGCAAAGGCGGCGTCACCGGGGCCGATCTCGAAAAAATTGCCGAGGATCGCGCCGGCTCCGTGCTGGGCGAAAAATCCGCCGACCTCGCAAAAATTCTCTCCATTTATCGCGCGATGGTGAGCGCCGGCTACGCGGACGAGCTCGACGAAATTCCGCGCATTACGGCGATGCCGGAAACAAGGGACTTTTTCCGCAATAAAAGAATCTTTTTCGACAGCTTTAACCGCTTCAGCGCCACGGAGTCGCGTCTCGTCTCCCTGATGCTGGAGGCGGCGCCGGAGGTCACGGTCTCGCTCTGCTGCGACACGGTTTTCGACCGTCTTGCCGGCGCGGGGCCCTTCGCGGTCTGCCAAAAGACGGCCGCCCGCCTCCACCGCGCCGCCGAAGACGCCGGCATTCCGTCGTTTGTTGAGGACGCGGGTCTCTCTCCCGAAGGGGAGGTTGCCCCGGCCGTCCGGCATCTGGCGGAGCATTTTCTCCAGCCGGTTCCGGTGCCGTTCGTAGGAGATTTTTCCGGCACGGTGGAACTCTATCAGGCCGCGAACCCCTATGAGGAGGCCTCCTTTGTCGCCTCCTCCGTCCGGGAACTCGCGGAACAGGGGCATCGCTGGCGCGACATCTGCGTGATCGGGCGGGAGCTTTCCTCCTACGAACATCCGCTGGTCAACGCCTTCGAAAAGGCCGGCATCCCCTATTTTCTCGACCGGCGGGACGATGCGGCGGATCTGCCGCTGACCGCTTTTGCACTGGCGGCGCTCGAATGCTGCACGCGAAACTTCGAGGCAGCGTCGGTATTGCGCATGATGAAGACCGGGCTGCTGCCTTTCTCCGAGGAGGACGTGGCCGAATTTGAAAATTACTGCGAAATCTGGAGCATCCGTGGGCGGCTCTTTCTTCAGCCATTCGTCGCGAGTCCTTCCGGATTCGATCCGCCCGCCGAGGGCGACGGCGCGCTGCTCGATCTGCTGGAAGCCATGCGCCGACAGGTCATGGGGCCGCTGGAGGCGCTGAAAACCGGCCTCGACCGCTGTGACGGACGCCGTTTCTGCGACGAATTTTTCCGTTTCCTCGATGCCTGCGACATCCCCGACGGTTTGCGCCGGCTTTCCGAAAACTATGAGGCGGCCGGAAAATTACAGGCCGCGGCCGAGCTCTCGACGCTCTGGGATTCCCTTGTGGCGCTGCTTGACCGTTTCTATACCGGCCTCGGCGGCGTCTCTCTCGGCCTTGCCAAAATGGCGAAGCTCTTTGCCATGGCCGTCTCCGCGGCGGATCTCGGCGTCGTGCCGCAGACTGCCGACTGTGTGACCATCGGCACCGCGGACCGCCTGCGCCCGGTGGATTCCAAGGCCGTTTTTATCATCGGCCTCAACGACCGGGTCTTTCCCGCGCCGCTCGGCGCCGGCGGCCTTTTCAGCAGCGCGGAGAAAAAGGAGCTTGCGGAGATCGGCTTCGAGCTCTCCGATACGGAAGAAAATTTGCTCGCCGAGGAACGCAGCTACTCCTTTACGGCCTTCACCGCGCCTTCGGAGAAACTGGTCGTCTGCCGCAGCCGCTGGGACGTCAAGGGCGACGAGCTCGGGGAATCTTCATTTCTCGCGCGGCTCACCTCCCTCTTCCCCGGCCTCCGGTCGAAAAACGCCGCCGATTACGGCAAAGAATTCTTCCTGCGAACCGAGCGCAACGCTTTCGACGCGCTCACCGAGGCCGGTGAAGAGAGCGCATTCTCCGCCGCCCTGCGGGAATTCCTCTCCGCGCGCCCCGAATGGAAGGAAACCTGCGAAAGGCTCAAAACCGGCGTCGATCCCTCGCGCTTCGCGATCACGGAGACAGGCCTTGCCGACGCGCTTTTCGGCAAAAAGCTGCGCCTCTCCGCTTCAAAAATCGAGGCCTATGAGAGCTGCCCGTTCTCGTTTTTCGTGCAGAACGGCCTGCGGCTCAAAGAGCGCCGGAAAGCGGAACTTTCCCCGCTCGACACCGGCAATCTGATTCATTATATTTTGCAGGTCATGCTTCAGACCTACGGCGGCCGGGGACTCGCCGCGCTCTCCGAAAAGGAGCGCAAGGCGGAGGTGCTCAGGCTCTTGGAGGAATACCTCTCCGGCGTGCTCGGTGGCGAGGAAAACAAATCCGGGCGCTTTCTTTACCTATATTCCCGCCTCGCGGGGCACCTGACGCGGCTCTTTGCCCGGATCGCCGAGGAATTCCGGCAGTCCGAATTCGAGCCGGCGGGCTTTGAGGTGCCCGTCTCGGAGGAGGAGGGCGTGGAGCCTCTGCGCCTGCGCACGCCCGACGGCCGGACCGTGCTCGTCGAGGGACGCATCGACCGGGTGGACGTGCTCGAAAAGAACGGCAAGCGCTACGCCCGCGTGGTGGATTACAAATCCGGCACGAAGGCTTTCGATCTTTCGGACGTCTATTATGGCCTCAACATGCAGATGCTGATCTATCTGTTCTCGATCTGGCAGGACAAACGGAGCGAATTCGCCGGCGACACGCCCGCGGGCATCCTCTATATGCCGGCGAAGGATACCGCCCCCGCCGCGGAGCGCGCATCCGCCGCCGACCCGTGCTCATCCGATGCCGCCCTGCGCTTTCGGATGAACGGCCTGCTGCTCGACGACTTCTCCGTGCTGAGTGCGATGGAGCCGGGCCTCGCGGGCGTCTATATTCCCGTCAAAATGAAGAATAACGGCTATGACACGGCTAATCTTGCCACCCTTGAGCAGTTCGGCGCCATACAAAGGCATGTTGCCTCCGTGCTCGCCTCCATGGCCGAAGAGCTCGGCGCCGGCAGAATTGAAGCTCTGCCGGTTGCGCGCGACGAAAAAAAGCAGTGCGAGCGCTGCCGTTTTCAGTCCGTCTGCCGGATGCCGGAGGACGGCCCCTGCGCAAAGCTCGGCAGACTGACGAAAAAAGAGTTCTTTGACGGCATCGGGGAGGACGGCGTATGAGCGGAATGAAAACCCTCCCTGCCGCGCGCGACGAAAAAAAGCAGTGCGAGCGCTGCCGCTTTCAGTCCGTCTGCCGGATGCCGGAGGACGGGCCCTGCGCAAAGCTCGGCAGACTGACGAAAAAAGAGTTCTTTGACGGCATCGGGGAGGACGGCGTATGAGCACACGAAACTGGAACCCGGAGCAGCTTCAGGCGATCGAATCAAAGGGCGGCACGCTCCTCGTCTCCGCCGCGGCCGGCAGCGGAAAAACCGCCGTTCTGACCGAGCGCGTATTGCGGATGCTGACCGACGAAGAGCATCCGGTCGACGCGGACCGCTTTCTCATCATGACCTTTACCCGCCTCGCCGCCGGAGAGATGAAAAATCGCATCACCGAGGCCCTTTCGGAAAAACTTGCGGAAAAGCCCGGCGATATCCGGCTTATCCGGCAGCAGATCCTGCTTGAAAAAATGCAGATCGGCACAATCGACGCCTTTTGCCTCAACCTCGTGCTGGAGCAGTTCGGCGCGCTGGGCATCTCGCCGCAGAGCCGCGTCGCCTCCGAAAAGGAACTCGGTATCCTAAAAAACGAGGCGCTCGCCGAGGTGATGGAGGAGAAGTATGCGGCGGAGGAACCCGGCTTTCTGGCGCTCAGCGAAACTCTCGGCGCCGGACGGGACGACTCCGACCTCGCCGACACCGTTCTTCGCCTTTACGACTGGCTCCGCACGCAGCCGCACTACGGCGATTGGCTCGATTCGGTCCGCGGTTTATACAATCCGGATATTTCTATCGAAAATCACCCGTGGGGAAAGACTATTTTGGCATACGCGGGCGAGGCGCTCCGGGACTGCGCGGAACAGGCGGAGTATGCGCTTTCGCTCGCGGGAAAAGACGAGGACGTCTTTTCTGCCTACGGGGCCGCGCTCTGCTCGGATTCGGAGATCCTGAAAAAGCTTGTTGATCTTGCGGAAAACGGCGGCTGGGACGAGCTGCGCGGCGCTCTGCAAAATGTGAGCTGGCAAAGGCTCGGCTCGCTGCGCGGCTACGACGGTACGGTCGGACCGCGCGCCAAGGAGATCCGCGACGGGTATAAAAAGACGGTTTCGGACCTTGCAAAAAAACAGTTTTTCGCCTCGGAGCAGAATTTCCGTGACGACGTCGCCATGCTCGCGCCGCTCGCAGAGGATCTCTTCTCCCTGACGATGGAATTCGACCGGCGCTATTCCGACAAGAAGCGCGAGAACCTGCTTCTCGATTACGCCGACCTCGAACACTTCACGCTCGGGCTGCTGACGGAGAAGGACGGCGCCGGCCGATATATCCCGACGGCGGCGGCAAGGGAGATCTCCGCCCGCTATGAGTATATCCTTGTCGACGAATGTCAGGACATCAACGCCGCGCAGGACGCCGTCTTCCGCGCGCTCTCCCGGCACGGGGAGAACCTTTTCTACGTCGGCGACGTGAAGCAGAGCATCTACCGCTTCCGTCAGGCGATGCCTGAACTCTTCCTCCAAAAAAGGAACTCGTGGCCCACCTTCGACGGCAGCGCCTATCCCGCCGTCGTCACGCTGGGACGCAACTACCGCAGCCGGAAGGATATTGCCGGCGCGGTCAACTTTCTGTTCTCGCAGATCATGACGGAGGCGGCCGCGGAGATGGATTACGGCCCCGGGGACCGGCTGATCGCCTCCGCGGAATACCCGGAGGACGACCTCACCCGCTGCGAGCTGCTGCTCGCGGAGACCGACGCGGAAAATGAAAAATACCCGGACGCCGAGGCCGAAGCCATCGCGGAAAAGATCGCCGCGATGGTCAAAGCGGGCGTGACCGTGAAGGACGGCGAGAGCCTGCGCCCGGCCGGATACTCGGATTTCTGCGTCCTGCTGCGCGCCATGAAGGGCCGGGGCGACCGTTTCGCCGAGGCGCTGCGGAAACGCGGTATCGGCGTGCGGTGCGAGCGCTCCGAGGGTTTCTTCTCAAGGCCCGAGATTGCCGCCGTAATGGACGTGCTGCGTGCTATCGATAATCCGCTGCTCGATCTCCCGCTCGCGGGCGCGATGCTCTCCGAGATGTTTCTCTTCACGCCGGACGACCTCGCGCGGATCCGGCTCAAGGGCAGAACGCTCCCGTTTTTCCGCGCCGTGAAACTGGCGGCGGAGGACGGCGACGAAAAGTGCGCCCGGTTTCTGGATTTTCTCTCGGAGATGCGGACCTATGCCGCCTGTGAAAGCTCCGACGCCGTATTGGAGCGCATCTACGAAAAAACGCAGTTCCCCGGCATCATGCGCGCCGGAGAAAACGGCGAGGCGAAACTCGCAAATCTGCGCCTGCTGGTCCGCTACGCCTCCGAGCGGGAGGCCGCGGGCTGGAAGGGCATCTTCGGCTTCCTGCGCTTCGCCGACCGGCTGATTGAAAAGGACGACGACCTCGAGCCGGCCGGGCAGGCCTCTCAGAGCGGCGGCGCGGTGCGGATCATGACCGTCCATGGCGCGAAAGGGCTTGAGTTCCCGATCGTATTTTTCAGCGCCGCCGGGCGAAAATTCCATAACGATAACCGCGTGGACCGGCCCGCCGTCCATCCGACGCTCGGTTTTGCCTGCGCCGGACGGGATGAGACGACCGGCCTGCGCTACAAGACGGTGCCGCAGCAGGCGCTGGGCCTTGCCTTGAAGAAAAGCTCCCTTGCCGAGGAAATGCGCATCCTCTACGTCGCGCTGACGCGGGCGAAGGAACGGCTGATCATCACCGGCGCCGTGCCGAATGCGGCGGATTATCTCTCCGGGCTTGCCTCCGGCGCACGGGCCGAGGAGCGGCTCGGCACCTTTACGGTGACGAATGCAAAATCCCCGCTCGACTGGGTCTGCACCGCGCTGCTTCGGCATCCGGATGCGGTGGAATTCCGCATGCTCGCGGGCCTTTCCGACCTCGAACCCCTGCCGGACGACACCCGGTGGGTCTTCTCCGTGCGGCAGCCGGGTGGCTTGGAGGAACCGGAGGAAACGGCCGCCGAAGCTCTTTCTCCGGAACCGGACCGCGCTTTGCTCATGCTGCTGGAAGAACGCGCGGCGTGGGCCTATCCCTATGCCGTCTCCGCGTCGATTCCGGCAAAGAAGGGCGTCTCCGAGCTCACGCACGGCGAACTTTACGAACAGACGCGCTTCTCGGCGAGACCGACGCACGGCGTCCTCTCCGGTGCGGAACGCGGTACGGCGCTGCATGCCTTCATGGAATTCGCCGACTTTGAAAAGGCGGAGCGTTCCGTGGAGGAGGAGCGGAAGCGTCTGGCGGATTTCGGCTTCCTGACGGCCAAACAGGCCTCCGCCGTCGATCCCGCAAAACTGCGCGCCTTTTTCCAAAGCGGGCTTTATCAGCGGATCAAGGCTTCGCCCCGGGTGCTGCGCGAATACCGCTTCATGCAGGATATTCCGGCAAAGGAGCTCGGCTACGAGGCCGTGGAGGAGATGATCACCGTGCAGGGCGTCGCGGACTGCATTTTTGAAGAAAACGGCGGGCTCTATATTCTCGACTACAAGACCGACTACACGGACCGGATCGAAACCCTTGGCGAACTTTATGGCGACCAGCTCCGGCTGTATAAAAAGCTGCTGGCCCTCTCGATGGGCAGAGAGGCCGCCGGGCTTCTCATCTGGTCCTTCCACTTCGGCCGGGAACTTGCGGTGGAATAAATCCCACACCTCGGCGGCCGGCTCTGTTTGCCGGGGTTCGAATCCTCGTCGGGTAAGCGTGGAACAGAGCGCGCCGGAAAGCGGCGGGGGCTTTTTCCCCGCGGAGAATTCTTTTTGATTGCCCGCAGGGGCGGTCTCTTTTTTCCGGCAAAACGCTCCCGAACCTGATTTTTCTGGAAACTTTTTAAAAAAAGCTCGCTTTTTATGAAAATCGGCGCCTTCGGGATAGTGACTTTTTCTTTTATTTTTTATATAATTGATTTGCAAGCTGCGAAATGCGCTTTCCGGCTTCGGGAACCTCGGTTTCCGATCCCGGCAGCGGGACGGGTCCATTCAAACACAGCGAAAGCCTGAATTAAAATTTTGGGAAAGAGGGAAATTGTCATGGCGTTTCTTGATAAGCTGAACGACCTTGCGAAAACTGCGGTCGACAAGACCGGCAACGCGATCGAAAACGGAAAAATCAGCGTGAAGATCACCGGAGAGGAACGGAATATTGCCGCCGCCACCGCAAAAATCGGAGAATATTACCTCGCAAAACTGGATGCGGGCGAAGTTCTGGATGATTCGGTCATGGAGATCTATGCCGAAATCGAGGAGCACCGCCGCAGCATCGAAGCCATGCGTGCGGAACTCGGCGGCCCGAAAAACGCCTCTGCCGCCCCCGCCGATGCCGGTGTGAAATTCTGCAAGGCATGCGGCGCCAAGGTTGCCCCCGGTACGAAATTCTGCCCGGAGTGCGGCGCCGAACAGTAAAAGTTTAAAAAACAAATGGACGGAGAGGACGCCCGGCGCGCCCTCCCCGCCCGATTTTTTTGCGCCGTGGGAAGCGGATTCCTGGCTTTTTTTTGCAAAATGTGCCCGCCCCGGGCCTTTTTTGCGGGAAAACGCCTCAGGCAAAAAAGATTTTTTCGGCCCGACACTTGACAGGAGCGGCATAGGCGGGTATAATTTTTTGTACAAGAAAGCAGAACGAACCGTTCTCACCTGCCCGCGGATGCGCGGCGGGTCAATCGTCCCGGTATTTATACCGGATTGCGGTGCGCGGTCTTCTTGGACTGCGCGTTTTTTTATTTTGGAGGTGTTAGTCATCGGCAAACAGGAACTGCTCATTAACGAAGAGATCCGCGATAAAGAAATCCGCGTGATCGATTCCGACGGCAGCCAATTGGGTATTCTTTCGGCAAGAGAAGCGATGCAGATCGCAGCCGAAAAAAATCTGGATCTCGTGAAGATCGCCCCTCAGGCGACTCCGCCGGTCTGCCGCATCATGGATTACGGCAAATACCGCTTCGAACAGGCCAAACGTGAAAAAGAAGCGAAAAAGAACCAGCATGTCATCGAGACCAAGGAAGTGCGCCTTTCCCTTAATATTGATACCAACGATTTCAACACAAAGCTCAACCGGGCGAAGAAATTCCTCGAGGACGGCGATAAGGTGAAGCTCTCGCTGCGTTTCCGCGGCAGAGAGATGACCCATACCGAGCTCGGGGCCGACCTTGTTCGGAAATTTTTGGATGAATGTGCGGAATTGGGCGCCACAGACAAACCTGCCAAACTCGAGGGCAGAAGCCTTGTCGTCACCATCAACTCCAAGATACAGAAATAACCCGCAGTACTCGTTTGATATTTGCTTTTTGCAATCAATAATCAGGAGGAAAAAACAATGGCCAACGCGAAACTGAAAACCCATACCGGGGCGAAGAAACGCTTCCGCTTCTCCAAAGACGGAAAAATCAAACGCAATAAAGCGTTTAAATCCCACAAGCTGAATTCCAGCATCAAGGACGCGAAACGTAAACGCAACCTTCGTCACGCCACCTATGCGGATGCTACCAATATGGAAAAACTCAGAAAAATCATGCCTTACGGCGGCTGATGTTTTCCTAAAACAAACATCTATCTATTGAAAGATATAACGGAGGTAACTACAAATGGCTCGTGTTAAAGGCGGGATCATGTCCCATAAAAGAAGAAAGAAAATCTTAAAGCTTGCAAAAGGATACTTCCTTGGAAGAAGCAAGCTTTTCCGTACCGCAAAAGAAGCGGTTATGAAAACCGGACGCTATGCGTTCATCGGCAGAAAGCAGAAAAAGAGAGAATTCCGCCGTCTGTGGATCACCCGTATCTCCGCCGGCTGCAAGCTCAATCACACCAACTACTCCCAGTTTATGTATGGTCTCAAGAAAGCCGGCATCACCCTCAACCGCAAGATGCTCTCCGAGATTGCCATCCATGATCCGGAAGGCTTTACTGCCCTTGTAGAAAAAGCGAACATTGCGCTTTAAAAGCCGATCAGAACGCCCGGGTTTTTGAACTCGGGCGAATTGTTATAGTAAGGGACGGAGTCCGGAGGAATTTTTTTCCTTGAAGGGCTTTTCTTTAATCCTCTATTGTTGTTATAATATAAAGGAGGACCCATGCCGATCACAAGTCGTGAAAATCCGATGATCAAAGAGGCCGCCGCCCTGCTCAAAAGCAAACGAGCAAGGGAAGAAAACGGCCTTTTTCTGGCGGAAGGGGCCAGGCTCTGCGCCGAGGCCTCCCGGAGCGGCATCGCGGTCCGCCGCCTTTTCCTCACCGAAGAGGCGAAAGAAAAGTACCCGGATTATCTCCGGGATCTGATCCCGGCCGCGGCGGACGTGCAGGAAATCACGCCCCCGGTGGCGGAGAAGCTCTCCGATACAAAGACCCCTCAGGGCGTCTTCGCGGTCTGCGAATTTCCCGAGAACCGGGCGGATTTCGACCGGGACGGCCTTTTCGTCGTGCTCGACGGGCTTCAGGATCCCGGCAACATCGGCACCATCCTGCGCACCTGCGACGCGATGGACGTCCGCGGCGTGCTCCTTTGCGGGAGCGCGGACATCTGGTCGCCGAAGGTGCTGCGGGCGTCAATGGGATGCCTGTTCCGTCTGCCGGTCGCCGTCTTTGCCGACGCCGCGGAGGCCTTCTCCGCGCTGCACCGGTATGGCTGCACGGTTTTCGCGTCCACTCTTTCCGCAAATTCCGTTCCGCTCAATCAGGTTCACTTCCCGAAACGGAGCGCCGTCGTCATCGGCAACGAGGGCAGCGGCATCCCGGAGGAGGACCTCGCGCGGAGCGACGCCCTTGTCACTATTCCGATGCCCGGCAGAGCCGAGAGCCTCAACGCCGCCTCCGCCGCCGCCATCCTGATTTATTCCGCAGCCGCCGGCGGCTGACGATCCTCAAAAGACTGGAGATGACAGCATGAGCCTTCTTCATTGGATTTGGCTGAGCCTGATCCTTCCGCCCGGCAGTCCGAAGATCGACCGTGCTTTGGAATGCTTTCCGGACCCGGAGGAACTCTTCCTCGCCGGAAACGAGGGGGCGGCCGGGATTCCCGGCTTTGATTCCTCCGACCTCATCCGCATGCAGGCGACCAGCCTCGATCTTGCGGAAAAAGCGCTCGAACGCGCCGAAACCTACGGTGCAGGCGTGATGGCAAAGAACGATCCGGATTTTCCGGAGCGCCTGCTTCAAATTCCCGCCTGCCCCGCCGTTTTATATGTGTTGGGAGATCTCTCCGCGGCAAGGCGCCCGTGCGTGGCGCTGGTCGGCACCCGCTCGATGAGCGAGTACGGCAGAAAGGCGGCGGAGAGTCTGGGCAGAGGGCTCGGCGCCTCCGGCATCACCGTTGTCAGCGGCATGGCGAAAGGCATCGATACCGTATCGCACAAATCCTGCGTCGAGGCGGGCGGCAAAACAATCGCCGTGCAGGGCTGCGGCATCTGCAACACCTATCCGCCGGAAAACCGGGAGCTCAAGGAGATCATCGCGGCAAACGGAGCCGTCGTCAGCGAATTCGCCCCGGACGCCGCCTCCCAGTCCTCCTATTTCCCGATCCGCAACCGCATCATCTCCGGCCTCTCGCTCGGCGTCTGCGTCGTGGAGGCCGCCGCCCGCAGCGGAACCTCGATCACCGCGAACTTTGCGCTCGAGCAGGGCCGCGACGTCTTTGCCGTACCGGCGGACGTCTTCCGCAGCACCTCGAAGGGCACCTTCCGTCTGCTGCGGCAGGGAGCGATCCCCGTCTCCTGCGCCGGGGACATCATCGAGGAGTACCGGCCGCTCTACGGCGACTTGCTCCGGCCCGAATCCGCGCACGAGGCATCCGCCAAACCCTACCAGCCATCGGAGCAGCTCTGGCAGGAACCTTCCCGCGAGGACGGCCCCCGCTGGCGTGAGATGCCGGAGAATCTTTCCGACCACGCACGGGCGGTTTATTCCATTCTTTCGAGGACGCCGCTCTTTGCGGACGACATCTCCTCCATGACCGGGCTTCCCGCCTCGGAGACCGCCGCCTCCTTGACGGAGCTGGAGCTCTCCGGTCTTGTGAAACCGGTCTCCGGACGGAGATTCACCCTCGCATAAATTCCCAAAATTCATCACATCATCTGGATACAGTTGATAAAAGGAGTAATTATCACGGCTGAAACACAGGATTCCGAAACCAAAACCGGCCGCGGCGCCAAGACTTATAAAAATCTTGTGATCGTCGAGTCCCCGGCTAAGGCCAAAACCATCCAAAAATATCTGGGACCGGACTATGAGGTCGTCGCCTCGATGGGCCACGTCCGCGACCTGCCGAAGAGCACGCTCGGGATCGACGTGGCGCACGGCTTTTTGCCGCAGTACATGCTGATTTCCGGCAAGGAGGCTCTCGTTCGCAGCCTCAAGAAAGAGGCCGGCTCCGTCGAGAACGTCTATCTTGCGACGGACCCGGACCGCGAGGGCGAGGCGATCTCCTGGCATCTGGCCTATCTGCTGGGGCTGCCGCTCACGTCGGCGAACCGCGTCACTTTTAACGAAATCACCCGCTACGGCGTCAAACAGGGCATGGCCGCCCCGCGCACGATCGACAAGGACCTTGTCAATGCGCAGCAGGGCCGCCGCATCCTCGACCGCATCGTGGGATATAAACTGAGCCCCTTCCTCTGGAAAAACATCCGGGGCGGCTCGAACCTTTCCGCCGGAAGGGTGCAGTCCGTCGCCGTCCGCCTGATCGTCGACCGCGAGCGGGAGATCCAGGATTTTCAGGTGGAGGAGTATTGGACCATCGACGCCAAGCTCTATGAGCGCGGCGAGTCCGCGGCTTTCTCCGCCCGCCTCCAGAGCAAAAACGGCGAGAAGGTAGAGATCCCCACCGAGGAGGCCGCCAAGGTCATCATGGACGACCTCGCCGGCAAGGATTTCATCATCAGCAACGTCAAAAAAGGCGTCCGCAAAAAGATGCCCGCGCCGCCCTTCATCACCTCCACCCTCCAGCAGGAGGCCTCGCTCCGGCTGGGATTCCAGTCCCGGCGCACGATGCGCGTCGCGCAGGAGCTCTATGAGGGCGTCGACGTGCCCGGCATGGGCGCCGTGGGTCTCATCACCTACATGAGAACCGACTCCCTGCGCATCTCCGAGGAGGCGCACAATGCCGCCGCCGCTTATATCGAAAAAAACTACGGCCCGGATTATCTGCCCCAGACCGCTCACGCCTTCAAGCAGAAAGCCGGCGCGCAGGATGCCCACGAGGCGGTCCGCCCGACCATGCCGGATCTTGAACCGACAAAGCTTCAGGGATGCCTGACCTCCGATCAATACAAACTTTATAAACTGATCTGGGAACGCTTTATCGCAAGCCAGATGGCCGCCGCCGTGCTCAACACCGTCTCGATCGACATCGAGGCCGGCGACTATCTCTTTAAGGCGAGCGGATTCACCGTGCGCTTCGACGGCTTCACAAAGCTCTACGAGGCTTCTTCCTCCCCGGAGGAGGAGAAATCCTCCATCCCGAAGAAGGCCGAAAAAGACGACGTTCTGCGCCTCAAGAGCCTGCACCCGAATCAGCACTTCACCCAGCCGCCGGCACGCTTCACCGAGGCGTCGCTCATCAAGGCGCTTGAGGAAAACGGCATCGGCCGCCCGAGCACCTACGCGCCGATCATCACCACGATCCTCGCGCGCAACTATGTCGAGCGCGAGGGCAAGGCCCTGAAGCCCACCGCTCTGGGCACCGTGATCGTCGATCTGGTGAAAGAGCATTTTTCCAACATCGTCGATGTGGAATTCACCGCCAAGATGGAGAAGGATCTCGATAAGATCGAGGCCGGCAAGATCGACTGGCAGAATATGATTAAAAAGTTCTTCGACGACTTTACCAAGGAGCTCGAAACCGCCCAGCAGTCCCAGGGCGGCGAAAAGATCGCCGTTCCCGAGGAAGAGACCGACGTCATCTGCGAAAAATGCGGCAGACACATGGTCATCAAGACCGGCCGGTACGGAAAATTCCTCGCCTGCCCGGGCTACCCGGAATGCAAAAACACGAAACGCCTCGTCAAAGAGGCAAACGGGACCTGCCCGCTCTGCGGCGGAAAAATCCTGACGAAAAAATCCAAGACCGGCAAGACCTACTACGGCTGCGAACATAACCCGACCTGCGGCTTTATGACATGGGATGAACCGACGGCCGAACTTTGCCCGACCTGCGGCAAGACGCTGCTCTTCCGGAAAGGACGCAACCCGATATACGTCTGCTCCAACCCGGAGTGCGAGTACCAGCGTCCGGAGGAGAAGAAAAAATGAACCGTCCCGTCACCGTCATCGGCGCGGGGCTGGCGGGCTGCGAGGCCGTCTGGGCGCTCGCAAAGGCCGGCGAAGCGGTCAGGCTTTACGAGATGAAACCCGTCAGATTCAGCCCCGCCCACCATTCCGAAAACTTTGCGGAGCTCGTCTGCTCCAATTCGCTCAAGGCCTCGCGTCTGGAGACCGCCTCCGGGCTCCTGAAAGCCGAGATGAAGCGCCTCGGCTCCCTGACGATGGAGGCCGCCGAAGCCGCCGCCGTCCCCGCGGGAGGGGCGCTCGCCGTCGACCGGGAGGCCTTCTCCGCTTACATCACCGAGCGCATCCGTTCCCTGCCGAACGTGGAGATCGTTCGCGCGGAGCTGACGGAGCTGCCCTCGGAGGGCACCGTCGTCTGCGCCACCGGGCCGCTGACCTCCGACGGGCTCGCCTCGTATCTGTCCGGGCTCTTCGGCGGAACGCTCTCCTTTTATGACGCCGTCGCGCCGATCGTCTCGGCCGACAGCATCGACTTCACAAAATGCTTTTACGGCGCGCGCTGGGGACACGGCGATCCGGATTACCTCAACTGCCCGATGGATAAGGAGCAGTACGAGGCCTTTGTGGAGGCGCTCCTGAACGCGGAGAAGGCGGAACTTCACGCCTTCGACGCGCCGCCGAAGGTCTATGAGGGCTGCATGCCGGTGGAAATCATGGCCGCCCGCGGCCCCGATACGCTGCGTTACGGCCCGATGCGCCCGGTCGGGCTCAAAAACCCGGAGACCGGACACCGCCCCTGGGCCAACGTCCAGCTCCGGAAAGAAAATCAGGAAGGCACCATGCTGAACCTCGTCGGTTTTCAGACGAACCTCAAATGGGGCGAACAGAAGCGGGTGTTTTCGATGATCCCGGGCCTCGAGCACGCAGAGTTTTTGCGCTACGGCGTGATGCACCGGGATACGTTTATGGACAGCCCGCGCCTGCTCGCGGAGAATCTGTCCCTCCGGAGCGACGGCAGGCTCTTCTTTGCCGGCCAGCTCACCGGAGTTGAAGGATACATGGAATCCGCCGCCACCGGCATCCTCGCGGGCATCAACGCCCGCCGCCATGAGACGGGAGAGGCTCCTCTCCTCCTGCCGCAGGAGACGATGCTGGGCGCGCTGGTGCGGTACATCACCGACCCGGCCGTCACGGATTTTCAGCCGATGGGCAGCAACATGGGCTTGCTCCCCCCGCCGGAAACACACATCCGCGGCAAGCAGGAGCGTTATCTTGCTCTATCGGAGAGAGCCCTTGCGGCGCTGGACGCCATGCTGAAGTAAGAAACCCACCCCCCGGAAAGGAGGATTCTTTATGAAAATCGCACTGGATATCTACGGCGGCGACAATGCCCCTCTGGCTCCGCTGGAGGGCGCGGCTACGGCCGTCAGGGAACTGGGCGTCGGGATTCTCGCCGTCGGCAAGGAGGCCGAAATGAAGGCCCTCTGCGCCGAAAAAGGCATCTCCACCGCCGGGATCGAATTTTTGGATGCGCCACTTGTGATGCCGGTCTGCGCCGAGCCGACCGAGGTGCTGAAGTCCTATAAGGACAGCTCCCTCGCGCTGACGGTGAAGGCCGCAGCCGATGGCATGGCCGATGCCGCGGTCACCGCCGGAAGCACCGGCGCCGCGGTCGTTGCGGCGACGTTTATTGCCAAGCGCCTCAAAGGCGTCAAGCGCGCCGCCCTCGCAACGGAGATGCCCGGCCTTGATTCAACCTATATGATGCTGGACCTCGGCGCCAACGTCGAGTGCCGGCCGGAGATGCTTGTGCAGTTTGCCGTGATGGGCGCGGCTTATATGGAAAAGACCGCCGGCGTCGCGAATCCGCGCGTCGGGCTTATCAACATCGGCGCGGAGGAATCCAAGGGCGCCGATCTGCAAAAGGAAACCTATGCGCTGCTCCGGCAGTCCGACCTCAATTTCGTTGGCAACGTGGAACCGCGGGACCTGCTCTTCGGCGTATGCGACGTGGCCGTGGCCGACGGATGGACCGGCAACATCGTGTTAAAAACGACGGAGGGCACCGGACTCGCCTTTTCCAAGATGGTCAAGCGCATGTTTACAAAAAACGTGCTGACCAAGCTCGGCTCCCTGCCGATGAAGGAAGGCATCCGCGATATGAAGCAAAAGACGGATTATTCCGAACGCGGAGGCGCGCCGCTGCTCGGCATCACGAAACCCGTGATCAAAGCCCACGGCAGCAGCGACGCCACGGCTTTCCGCAACGCGCTGGAACAGGCGAAAATCTTTTATGAGACGGACGTCAACGGCGCGATTCTTTCCGCGCTCGCGGAGAGGAAAGAGGCGAAGGAAGAATGAGTTTTGAAGTACCCCGTACGCTCGAGGAGGCATCCGGATACACCTTTTTAAATCCGCGCTATCTGGAGGTCGCGCTGACCCACTCCTCCTATGCGAATGAGAATCACGGCCACTGCGAGAGCAACGAGCGGCAGGAATTCCTCGGCGACGCTGTTTTGAGCATCATTGTCTCGGATTACCTGTTTCATAATTACAAACATCTGCCGGAGGGCCAGCTCACCAAGATGCGAGCCTCCCTCGTCTGCGAAAAGACGCTGAGCCGTTTTTCCAAGGAGCTCGGGCTCGGCGGCTACCTGATGTTCGGCCGCGGCGAGGAACAGATGGGCGGCAGAGAGCGCCCCTCGATCCTTTGCGATGCCTTTGAGGCCTTTCTCGCGGCGATCTATCTCGACGGCGGCATGGCACCCGCGCGGGACTTTGTGCTGCGCTTTGTAAAGCCCTCGCTCGATGATTTTGAAAAGCTCTCTTTCAAGGATTACAAAACGCAGCTTCAGGAGATCATTCAGCAAAATCCGGAGGAACAGCTCACCTACATGCTCACCTCCGAGACCGGCCCCGATCACGACAAACATTTTGTCGTCGAAGTCATGCTCAACAGCAACCCGATCGGCCGCGGCGAGGGCCGGAGCAAAAAGGCCGCCGAACAGATGGCGGCGAAAGAGGCGCTGGAGCTGATGGGCGAATGAGACACGCCAACGTCTCGTTTTTCGTGCCGATGGCCGGGTGCCCGCACCGGTGCTCGTTCTGCGACCAGCAGAGCATCACCGGCGAGACGAAATGCCCCACGCCGGAGGAGGTCGACGCCTGCTGCGCAAAGGCCGCGGAGGCGCTCGCCGGATTTTCCTCCGAGAGCGAGATCGCTTTTTTCGGCGGCAGCTTCACGATGATTCCGCGGGAGACGATGGTCTCCCTGCTGGAACCCGCCGCGAAGTGGGTGGAGCGGGGCGCCTTTTCCGGCATCCGGTGCAGTACGCGGCCGGACGCGATTGACGAAGAAATTCTCGATCTGCTCGCCCGCTATCATGTCCGCTCGATCGAGCTCGGCGCTCAGAGCAGCAGCGACGACGTTCTCGCGGCAAATGGCCGCGGGCACACGTTTTCCGATACGCAGAGGGCCTCGGCGCTCATCCGGGAACGGGGATTTTCCCTCGGGCTCCAGATGATGACGGGCCTGCCTGCGGATACGCCGGAATTGGATCTCCGTACGGCCGAAGATTTTATCAGGCTCCGGCCGGAGACCATGCGCATCTACCCGGCGCTGGTGCTCGACCACACGCCGATGGCGGCGCTCTGGCGGGAAGGCGGCTACCGGCCCCAGACGATTGAGGAGGCAGCTTTGCTCTGCGCGGAGCTGCTCGATCTCTTTGAGGAGGCCGGAATCCGGGTGATCCGGGTCGGGCTCCACGCGGAACCTTCGCTTGAAAAGAACCTGCTGGCCGGGCCCTATCATCCCGCATTCCGCGAGATCGCCGAGAGCCTGCGCTTTTACAAAAAAATCACGCCGGAGATTTTGAAATATCCGGAGGGGGCGCTCACCGTTTTTGTGAACCCCTCCGAACAGTCCAAAGCCGCCGGTCAAAAATGCGCGAACCTTTCCCGCTGGAAGGAAGCCGGGTGCGACGTCCGCATCCTCGGCGACCCCTCCCTCCCCTGCGGCACATTTCGAATTTGCCCCTCCGAAACCACGATGATTAGGAAGTGAAACATTGTTCCTGAAATCACTGGAACTCCAGGGCTTCAAATCTTTTCCGGATAAGACCCGTCTCAATTTCGGCCGCGGGCTGACCGCGGTTGTCGGGCCGAACGGGAGCGGAAAAAGCAATATCAGCGACGCGGTGCGCTGGGTTCTCGGGGAACAGTCCACCAAGGCCCTGCGCGGCATCAAGATGGAGGACGTGATCTTCAACGGGAGCGCCGGCCGCAAGAGCTACGGCTGGGCGGAGGTCCGGCTCTTTCTCGACAACACCGACCGCACCCTGCCGATCGACAACGACGAAGTCCTCGTCTCCAGAAAATACTACCGCAACGGCGACAGCGAATACCGCATCTGCGATAAGATCTGCCGCCTGCGCGACGTCAACGAACTTTTTATGGATACGGGCCTCGGCCGCGACGGCTACTCGCTGATCGGTCAGGGCAAGATCGCCGAGATCATCGGCGCCAAAAGCACCCAGCGGCGCGAAATCTTTGAGGAGGCCGCCGGCATCTCCAAATACCGCTACCGCAAGGAGGATGCCGAGCGCAGCCTCGTGCAGGCGGATGAGAACCTGCTGCGGCTCCGCGACAACCTCTCCGCCCTCGAGGAGCGGGTCGGCCCGCTCAGGGAGCAGTCCGACAAGGCGAAAAAATTTCTCGAGCTCGCCGAGGAGAAAAAGTCGCTTGAGATCTCCGTCTGGATGCGCAACCTGCGCAAGCTCAAATCCCAGCTTCAGGAGCAGAACAGCTCCATCAGCGTCTTTCAGGCGGAGTACGATTCCCTCGACGCCGATTACAACAAGGCCGAGGAATACATAGGCACCCTCTACGAGGGCATCCGGAACCTCGATTTCGACGTGGAAAACCGCCGCAAGGAGATCGCCGAGAATGAGGCGGGCATCTCCGGGCTGGCCGCCGATTCCGCCGTTTCCAAGAACGAGATTCAGCACGCCGAGAGCGAGATCGCGCGGATCGGCGGCGAGATCAAGGAACTCGAAGCCTCCGGCAGCGAAAATGCCGCTCTCGCCGAAGCGAAGCGGAACGAACTCGCCGCAAAGGAGGCCGAGCAGGTCTCCCTCGCCGAAAAAGCGGCCGCAAACGCCGCCGAAGCGGAAAAAATTGCGGGGGCCGAGACGGAAAACGCCGCCGCCCGCGCGGAGGCTTCCGCGGAACTCGCAAAGGCCGAGGCTTCGATCGGGCATATCAGCGTCGTGCTGGCCACCGCCGGCTCCGACGCCGAGCAGTACGAGAAGCGCCTTGCCGAGATGGACGCCGCAGCCGCAAAAACCGGAGAGCTCATCGCCGCAAACGAAAAGGATCTTACGGACATCGGGGAATTCCTCTCCGACAACGCGTCGCGCGCCGAGTCGCTGCAAAACAGCATCTCCGGCCTCGCGCTCAAAAAAGGCCTGCGCGAAAAGCAGCTCGCCGCCATGGAGGAACGCCGCGCCGCGCTTCAAAAGAACGCGGATGCCGCCCTCGGCCGCGCAAAGCTGCTTCAAGATCTCGAAGATCATATGGAAGGCTTCGCCCAGAGCGTGAAATTTGTGTTGGAGAGGGCCAAAGCCGGCGCCCTGCGCGGCATCCTCGATCCGGTCTCCAACATTCTCTCGGTCGAGAGCAAATACGCCCTCGCCGTCGAGACCGCCATCACCGGCGCTTTGCAGGACGTCGTCGTCACGGACGAGGACGCCGCCCGCCGCGCCATCGGCATGCTCAAGGAACAAAACCGCGGCCGCGTCACCTTTCTTCCGCTCACCTCCGTGCGCGGAAACAAACTTTCGGAGAACGGCCTTGAGCACTGCGAAGGCTTCATCGGCCTCGGCAGCGACCTTGTTGCCTATGACAAAAAATACGACGGCGTCATTCTGAGCCTGCTCGGCCGCATCGCGGTCGTCGACGAGCTCGGCAACGCCATCGCCGTCGCAAAAAAATACGGCTACCGCTTCCGCATCGTCACGCTCGACGGCCAGCTCGTCAACGCGGGCGGCTCGCTCACGGGCGGCTCCTCCGTCAAATCGGCCGGCATCCTGAGCCGCCGCCACGAGATTGAGGAACTTCAGGCGCAGGCCGAAACATACAAACAACAGCTCGCCGACGGAAACGCGGAATATATGCGGCTCCGGGAGGAAATCTCCGCCCTCGCCGCCGATTCCCTCGCCACGGAGAGCGAGCTTCGCACCGCCAAGGAGGATCGTATCCGGGCCGAGGCGGAGAAGAAGCACTTTGAAGAAAAGATCGCCGCCGCGAAGGCCGACGCGGAGGAATATGCCTCCCGCCGCGCCGAGATCGTCGAACTCAACGCCTCCGCCAAGCAGCGGACGGCCGAATTCACCGCGCTGCTCTCCTCCGCAAAGACGGATAAGGCGAAAGCCCTTGAGACCATCGGCCAGCTTGAAAAAGAGGCCGCCGCCGTTGTGGAAAAGAAAGCGCATAACGCCGAGGAGGCCGCCGCGCTCGCCCTTTCCGCCGCCCTGACGGAGAAGGATGCCGATGCGGTCCGCGCCGACATCGAACGGCTCCGCGTCTCCGAGGAGGAGCGCCTCGTCCGGAAGGAAGAGCGGAAGGCCGCCCTTGCCACCATGGAGGACTCGATCGGCATCCACCGGAAAAAGATCGCCGCCGCCGAAGCGGAAACCGCACGGCTCAACGCGGAATCGGAGCAGCGCCGGGATCAGATCACCGCGCTCTACGCGAAGCGGCAGGAATTTGAATCAAAGACCACGCAGGAACGCAGCGCGCAAAAGAATATCGTCACGCGCCGCGAGGAGGCCTCCGTCCGGCTCGCAAAGGCAAGGGCCTCGCTCGACGACCTTCAGAAGGATTACGACCGCATCATCGGCGAGCTTTGGGACGAATACGAGATCACCTACACCATGGCCGACGAGATCGCGGAGGAAATCACCGAGCCGCAAAAGGCGCAGCGCCGCCTCGCGGAACTTCGCAACAAGATCAAGGCTCTCGGCCCGGTCAACGTCTCCGCCATCGAGGAATATAGAGAGGTCTTTGGCCGCTATGAATTCATGCGGAATCAGATCGAGGACGCCGAGAAGGCCCGCGACGAACTGCGTGCGCTTATCCGCGGCCTGACCGGCCAGATGAAGACCATCTTCACCGATAGCTTCACCCGCATCGCCGGGAATTTTGCCGTCGTCTTCCGGGATCTGTTCGGCGGCGGCGAGGCGAAACTCACGCTGACCGACCCGGACAACGTCCTTGAATCGGGCATTGAAATCTTCGTTCAGCCGCCGGGCAAGATCGTCAACCACATCTCTGCCCTCTCCGGCGGCGAGCAGACCTTTGTCGCCATCGCAATCTATTTTGCCATCCTCAAAGTCAGCCCGGCGCCCTTCTGCATCCTCGACGAGATCGAGGCGGCGCTCGACGAGGCAAACGTCGACCGCTGCGCCGAATACCTGCTGACGCTCTCCGGTGACACGCAGTTTATCGCGATCACGCACCGCCGCGGCACGATGGAGCACGCCGACCGGCTCTACGGCGTCACGATGCAGGAGGAGGGCGTCTCGAAGCTTTTGGAACTCTCCCTCGACGACATGGAAGCCGTGGAAGCCTGAGGCTTCGCGCCAAATCCCTGCTGACGCTCTCCGGCGACACGCAGTTTATCGCGATCACGCAAGCGCGGCACGATGGAGCACGCCGACCGCCTCTACGGCGTCACGATGCAGGAGGAGGGCGTTTCGAAGCTTTTGGAACTCTCCCTCGACGACATGGAAGCCGTGGAAGCCTGAGTCGCGGTGATCCCCCGCCGATTCTTTTCAGCGGCGTCGGAGGGATCTTCAAACTGCCCGGACTTCTCTTCCGGCAATATGGAAACCATGGAAAATCGTGCATAAAAGTCTCCCGCGTCTGCCAAACTAATTCCGAATACCGGGAGAAAGGCGGGCGCGGTTTGTGAATATTTTGTTTTTGGATCTGTTCGGAGGATACCCGGGCGATTACTCCGCAAATCTTTTTTCCCGGAGCGAATACCGGGAGCTGGATTTCGGCGAAAGTTCCGACCGGATGAAGCACCTCTCCGCCGCGCTGGAAAAGCAGGGTCACACGGTCACCGTGCTGGCCGGCCTCCCGACCCTTGATTCGGATGAGCCCGATGAGCACAAAAAAGAGGGCATGTTTCTGCCTTGTGAGCACGGAGAAGCCGTCTGGCTCTACGTCCGCGTGCGGCAGGATCAGAACAATTCCTCTATCCCCTACAAGGCGCTGCTGGACTATAACTTTTTGCTCTACGAATACGCCTCCGATCTTGCGAAGATGCTCAAACCGGATGCCGTGGTCTCCGCCTCGGCTTATCCCTTCGACATCTACCCCGCCCGAAAAATTGCCAAAAAGGCCGGTTCCAAGCTGATCCGCGACCTGCACGATCTGCTGCCGGACCGGCTTCTTGCGGAGAGCGGCCCAAAGCCCTCTCCGGCCTTTCTGACCGTGCTGCGCGGCGCCGTAAAACGAAGCTGCGGACAGCCGGGGCTTGTGATTTCTTCCATCCCCTCCTCGGACGAATGGATGGAAAAATTCGCGAAGCCCCAAAAATTCCTCTATCTCTCCGCGGCCGCCTCCGACACCCGCAAGAAATGCTCCGAATTCACCGCCGGCCTGATCGAGCAGATCGAGGCCTGCAAAGCGGAGGGGCGCTTCACGTTTCTCTATTCCGGTCCGGTCACCGACGGGCGCTCCCTGCGGGCTTTTTTGCTCGCCGCAAAGGATGCAAAGGAGAACCCCGCGTTTTTCCTCTCCGGCGACGGCAGTTACAAGATCATCCTGCGCCGCATCGCAAAGGAACAGGATATTGAAAATTTTTATTTTCTGGATGCGGTGCCCGAGGCAGACGAAAAGGCGCTGCTCTCCGCGGCGGACTGCGTCTTCTTCGGCACAAAAAAGAGCTCTCTCTCGGAATACGGCTTCTCCGCGGAACCGGTTCTCTCGCGGATGCTGTCGGGTAGACCGCTCGTCTGCGCGACCGGCACGCCGAACGCGCCTGTCGCCCGCACCAACTGCGGCATCCTGACCGAGCCCGAGGACGCGGCCGGCATCGTCTCCGCCGTGGATAAGATGCAGTCGCTCTCTGCGCAGGAGCGAAACGCGATGGGCGCCGCCGGCCGGAAATATGTGCTGGAACGCCATTCCTACGATATTCTGGCGGAACGCTACGCCTCCGCCATCGAAAACCTCGGCAACCCCCCGCCCAAGGAGGAGCTTCTGCCGGAAACGCCCGGAGAGGCCCCGGCCTGAAGATATCTTCGGCGGAAATCCCGGCCGGAAAACACCTGACAAAGTGCCGTTTCGGCTGCAGCCCGGCGGGGCGTCATGCCTCCGATCCTCCCATCCTCCGTATGCGGAGGAAACAGCGTCCGCGGGCTCCTGACGCGCCCCGGACGGGAAAGGACATCTTATGTTTCTTGTGATCGATATCGGCAACACGACGATGGAATTCGGTGTCTACGACGGCGAAAAGCTTGCCGCCGTCTTTCGCCTCGGCACGAAGCGGGATATCACCTCGGACGAGGTCGGCCTCTTCGCCGGGCAGTTTTTTGAGATGCAGCACATCCCGCGCAGCGCCGTCACCGAGGCCGCCATCGGCTCGGTCGTGCCGCAGATCAACTATACGGTTTCGAGCGCCGTCATCAAATATTTCGGCGTCACGCCGAAGATTATCGGCGAGACGGTTCTCTGCCCGATTCCGAACCTCTATGACCGGCCCTCAGAGGTGGGCGCGGACCGTCTGATGGATGCCTACGCCGCCTACCACAAATACGGCGGGCCGCTCGTCATCGTCGATTTCGGCACCGCCACCTGCTGCGACGCCGTCTCCGCCAAGGGCGAATTCCTCGGCGGCGTGATCTACCCCGGCATCAAGGTTTCCATGGACGCCCTGTTTGAAAAGGCCGCGAAGCTCCCGCGCATCGAACTGATTGATCCGGAGGTGCCCTACGGAAAGAACACCGTCCAGAGCATGCAGGCCGGCGCCTACTACGGCTATCTCGGCGCCGTGGAAAAGCTCACCGCCAACATCAAGGCGTCGCTCGGCCCGAAGACAAAGATCGTCGCGACCGGTGGCTTCTCCCGCCTGTTTGAAAATTCGGGGCTGTTCGACATTGTGGATTACCGCCTGCCGCTCGAAGGCATCCGGATGACCTGCGAGGCCGCAAGACAGGCGGCGCTCTGAGCCTTTTCCTCCGGTTTCACAGCCGATATTCGCAGACCGGCCTGTCTTTCAGCGCCCGGCGCGCTTTTTCCAAGAGAAACAAACAGCCGTGCTCAAACGATTGATTTGAGCACGGCTGTAATTTTTTATGTTTTCCCGTGGAGTATTAAAACGAAGATAGAAGTCTGCGCGGTTTCAGCTCCATGGATATTTTCTGCCTTATATGGAAATCTTCTCACGGGCCCGGAAAGCCGCCTGTTTTCTCTTTGAAGCGGTCGTACTTTGTTATACGGAGAGCCCGATTCCTTCCGCCACGGCCCGCAGGCAGGGCATCGTGAGCCCCGCGGCCTCCCCGATGCGAAGCGGCTCCGCGATCAGGGTGTCGGTCTCGACCCTTCCGCCCTTCTTATAATCCATATAGGCGGAAGGCCACGTCCCCGGCTTTGTCGCCGACCAGAAAAACGAGAGCAGATTCTCCTTGGCCCCATCCTGAAGCGCGATCCCCAGCGGGCCGGCGAGCGCGAACTCCTCCGCCGCGAGCGACTCGAAGAACGCGTGTTTCTCCGGTTCCTCGATGAGCGGGGTAGAATCGCAGTCAAAATGAATGCAGGCCGCCGCATAACAGGAGATCCAGACGAATTTCAGCAAAATTTCCTTTCGGATTTCATGGGAATAGACGTACTCGATGCCCGCCTGTTGGAGGTCCGCCGCGAACTGCGAGAGCGCCGCCTGCAAATGCTCCTCCCCAAATTCGCCGAAGACCGGGCGGATCACCTTTCCGGTCTGCGTGACCTCGCCGGGCGCCGAGAGGTAGCCGCCGAGGTAGATGCAGCCGTCGATCACTTCATATTCCGGCAAAAGCTCCGCGAGGCGCGCGCCGTTAAAGAGGCCGTTCATCAGCGGAAGCAAAACGGCGCCCGGATGCGCGATTCTTTTCAGAAACGGCAGCAGCGGCCCGATGGAATAGGTCTTTGTGCATAAGAGGATGAAATCCGGGCTTCCGGCATATTCACTCTCGGTGAAGCAGCGTTCCGCCGGCAGCACATAGTCCCGGTCCAGCCCGTGGAACAGGAGCCCGTGCCGCTTCATGGCTTCGTAATTTCCCCCGCGGGCAAGCGCATCCACCTCAAGCCCGGCATCTCCCATTTTTGCCGCGAGGCAGCCGCCGACGCCGCCCGCTCCGATGACAAGATAGTTCAATGTATGTCTCCCCTTTTATGTGTGTCGCCCGCCGAGTATGGCGGATTCGAGCGCCGCGCTCTCACAAATCGTGACGCCGCCGGGCGGACAGACCGCATTCTTGCGCGCAACGCTATTCCCCATACGCCGGAGAAGCCCGCCGCCGCGTTTCAACAAAAACGCCGTGCACCCGTCTTTCTCCCTTCGGAAAAATGTGCTCCGATCCTGAACCCGGGTACCGCGCCGAATTCAGCCGCCCATCACGGCATCCACCGCATCCATACAGGCCGCGCGGAAACCGGCGTGTTCCAGAGCGGCGACTCCGCGGATCGTGGTGCCGCCGGGCGAACAGACCGCGTCCTTGAGGGCAGCGGGATGTTCCTCGGTTTCCAGTTGGAGTTTTGCCGCGCCCAGCAGCATCCGGGAGACCAGCTCATATGAGAGTCCCCTTGGTAAGCCGTATTTGACCGCCGCATCCGCCATGGCCTCGATAAACAGGTCCGCAAAGGCAGGCCCGCAGCCGGTGACGGCCCCCGCGGCGCCCATCAGACGGCCCGGAAGCTCCTGTACGAAGCCGATCGAGGAGAACATCCGCATGACCTCCCGCCGTTCCTCCTCTTCGAGGGAGTTTTCTTCCTCAAAGAGAAACACGCCCTCGCCGACCATGGCGGGCGTATTCGGCATGATCGCCTGAAAGCGGACGCCGGGCTCGAGCACCTGCCGATACCGGCAAAAATCCCAGCCCGCCGCGATCGAAAGGAGGGCCTTGCCGGGCAGCATGCCGCCGATTTCGTTCAGGACTTCCTCGATCTGATAAGGCTTGCAGGCCATGATAAGGATGTCGCTCTCCGCCGCGAGCTGCGAAAGCTCCGCGCAGGGGCGGAACCCGAGGCGCGAGGCGCTCTCCCGCAGTTTTTCCTGAAGCGGATCGTAGGCGGATACCTGCATCCGCTCCACCGCGCCGGAGCCGATGATCCCCCCAGCGATGGCCTTCGCCATATTCCCCATTCCGATAAAACCGATCCTCCGATCCATGATACAGCCCCCTCCCGGATTGTTTCGTCCATTATAGCATAGACGATTTGGAAAGAAAAGCGGTTTTCCGGCGGCATGGGGCCCGCGTTCCGACAGAGGCAAAAAGCCCGCCGGCCTCTTTCGTCCGGAGAAAGCAGCCGCCGGAGAAATTCCGGCCGTTTTTTTGCCTCCCGGATTTTTCTTGCAATGCAAAAGCCGTGCGGGGTATAATAAGGCTATCCTTTTTTTGCGGAGGTGAACGGCATGTACGACGAGCTGACTGAAAAAGATATTGAAAAGATGAAAGCGGAGGTCGAGCACCGGAAACTGGAGCTGCGCCCCGAGCTGATCATGGAGGTCAAGCGCACCCGCGAATTCGGCGACCTCAGCGAAAATTTTGAATACAAGGAGGCCAAGCGCGCCAAAAACCGGAACGACAGCCGCATCCGCTACCTCGAGGCGATGATCAAAACGGCGAAGATCATCGGCGGTGAGGCGGCGGAGGGCACGGTCGGCCTCTACGACAAAGTCTGCGTCTACGTCCCGGAGGACGACGAGCTCGAATCCTATCAGATCGTGACCACCGTGCGCTGCGATCCGACGGAGGGCCGGGTCAGCAAGGATTCCCCTTTCGGCAGAGCCGTTTTCGGCCGCAAAGTCGGCGATAAGGTGACCGTCGCCGTCAACGAGGGATGCAGCTATGAGGTGGAGATCCGCTCCATCGAGAAGATGGAGGACGACGACTCCGCGCCGCTGATGCCCTACTGATCGCCGCTGCCTGGTGAAAATGTCAGGCGGGCGGGTTTCTAATTTACGGAAGCGGAAAACCATGGGAGCCTCGGCACGTCGGCACCGGGAATACCCTGTGTCGGAGACGGAAAACCTTTTTCCCCCGCCGTCCCGGATGCGGACAGGCTCTTTGACGGAAACCCGAAAGCTCTCCGTCAAAAAACAAAGTAAAAAAACAGCCCTTTCGCATGTCTCTCCGCATGTGAAAGGGCTGTCTGATTCCTGCCTTTAAATGGGTTCCTGTTTTCAGACAGGCTCCTGTGATCTGACAAATGTCTATGATGGAAGCCGGGGTTTGGGGGCGTAGAAAAAAATCCTCCCCCTTGGCCGCGGCCGAAGCCGTTTTTTTGCGGATTTTCGTGCGGATTCGACGGAATCTTACAGTAGGCCGGCGTACCCGGTCTCGCGTTTTCCGTTTACGCCTTCCGGATAAATCTCCGGACAGACCTGAGCGGCCGGGGTTCCCTTTTCTTCCGCCGGATCGGCAAAATACTGCATGATTGCCTTTCTGGTGACAATTCCGATGAAAGCGCCGCGCCCGTCCACGACGGGGATAAAGTTTCGGTTCATCGCCTGCGCCAGAAGCTCCTCGACCGTCACGGTGATCGGCACCGGCGGGTATCGGTCGGGCTTGAGGATATCCCGCAGCAGCAGGTCTTCCATATCCTTTAGCGAGATCCCGTCCTCCGAATCGGCCTTCCCCACCAGGTACCAGAGGAAGTCGCCCTCGCTCACCGTGCCGATATAGATATTCTCCCTCGTCGTCACGGGAACGGCCGTGTAATGGTAAAAATGCATCTTTTCCAGCCCCTGCCGGATCGTGCTGTCCTCATACAGCGTTGCTACAAAGAGCTTCGGCGTCAGAAAATGCGCGATATTCACTGGCATCCCTCCCGAAGAATTTGGTTTTCTCTCATGATGCCGCAAAGCAAATCGGATGCGGCATCCCCGGCTGCCGCAGTCAGGCGGCCGGGTAACGGCATCGCAGCCGTTCCACAAATATTATATCATCCTGCCGGTGCTCCCGTCCATACGAAGTCCCTCTTTTGCAAGAAAAGAATCCGGCGGCGCAATTTTGGCCGAAAAATTGTCATCTATGCCATTTCATCCTATTCTTCAAGGGGCGTTTTCTGCTTGTCCCATGGATTTTTCCCCAAAAAATTATTTTGAAGTGCCGTCTTCTTGCACGAAACCCTCACCTGGGGTATACTGAATCATAACTTATAAAAGAGGGAGGCTTCCCATTGGAGCAGAGACATCGTCCGGAGTGCCGGTATGCGGAGACATGCGGCGGCTGCCAGCTTCAGAATCTGACCTACCCGGAGCAGCTCGCCTTCAAGCAGCGGAAGATGGAGGCCCTGCTGGGGAAATTCGGCCCCGTCGCGCCCATCATCGGGATGAAGAACCCCTGGCATTACCGCAACAAGGTGCAGGCGGCGTTCGGCTTTTCGCCGGAGCGCGGCATCGTCTCCGGCATCTATCAGGCCTCGAGCCACCGGATCGTTCCCGTGAGCCACTGTCTGATCGAGAACGATACGGCCGGCGGAATCATCCGGACCATTCGCGAGCTGATGCCGGAATTCAAAATCACGGCCTACGACGAGCGCACTGAAACCGGCTTTCTGCGGCATGTGCTGGTGAAGCACGGCTTCGCGACCGGCGAAGTCATGGTCGTGCTCGTGGCGGCCGAGCCGATTTTTAAGCTTCAGAAGCTCTTTCTCAAAAAGCTGCTGGAGCTTCATCCGGAGATCACCACCGTCGTGCTCAACGTCAACGATAAATTCGGCCCGGTCGTGCTCGGCGATCAGGAAAAAGTGATCTACGGCAAGGGCTATATCGAGGACGTTCTCTGCGGGCTCACCTTCCGCATCTCGGCGAAATCGTTTTATCAGGTCAACCCGGTTCAGGCCGAGGTTCTATATAAAACCGCCATGCGCTATGCCGCGCTGACCGGAAAAGAGCGCGTGCTCGACGCCTACTGCGGCATCGGCACCATCGGTATGATCGCAAGCCGGCAGGCGGGCGAGGTGGTCGGTATCGAGCTCAACCGGGATGCCGTCCGGGACGCCATCGCCAACGCGAAACGCAACGGCATCCAGAACTGCTGGTTCACGCAGGGCGACGCCGGCGATTTTCTGCACGGCATGGCCAAGGAGCGCGTGCCTCTCGATGTGGTCTTTCTCGATCCGCCGCGGGACGGCAGCGACCGGAAGTTTCTCTCCTCCCTGCTTGCCATGCGGCCGAAGCGGATCGTCTATATCTCCTGCGGGCCGGAATCGCTGGCGCGTGACCTTCAGGTGCTCACGGACGGCGGCTACACCGTAAAAGGGGTGCAGCCCGTGGATATGTTCCCGCACACGGAGCACGTTGAGACGGTAGTATTGATGTCAAGGGCGAAAGAGTGAGTGTGTGAAAAAGCCTTAAATATCAAGGCTTTCAGCACACATGGGCGTAAAACCCATTGAACGAAAAACATGAAAATATCGCTTCGTGGAAACAAGTCCAAAGGGGCTGTTTTGATAGTCAAGTGGTCAGGTTAGATGTCATAGCCCTGCGAGTGGTCGAGTTAGATGTCAGGGGTCATGAGTGGTCAGGTTAGATGTTTTTTCGGGGGTTTTTGAGGTTGTGTGGTCAGGTTTGATGTTGACTAAAAATGTGTTTATTGAAGCGAAAGATTTAAATTTGAACGGAGGGGTTGCATGGTAAATGAAAAAGATGCCATTGAGATA
>ERZ795053.31-NODE-31-length-153796-cov-20.665346_pt1 | contig 153796 bp, 139 predicted proteins | sample MGYA00375137_ERZ795053 | MGnify/ENA primary metagenome ERZ795053 (study PRJEB30182, sample SAMN05720284) | activated sludge metagenome | isolation source: Anaerobic digester | place: Hong Kong | collected 2014-12-17 ... | reverse complement strand
AACGTTTCATCTGCGGCAGCACGCCAACCGGTGTGGTGCGGAACTCCGGCACGTAGACCGTCACCGTGTCGCCGATATCGACGTTGAGCCAAAGCGCCAATTCCTTGCCAAGCACGATGTTGAAGTCGCCGGGCCCAAGCGAGGCCATGTCGCCGCGAATCATCTTTTCGGACAGTTGCGAGACTCCGGCTTCCTGGGCCGGATCGATGCCGCGCAGCAGGGCACCCTGGATCAGGCCACGCTGCCCCTGCAGCAGGCCTTCTCGCTCGGCATAGGGCGCGGCGCCCAGCACGCGTGGATCGGTGCCGGACAGATCGATGGCTTTCTGCCAGTCGTCCATGCCGGCCTGATCATCGGCGGCGCTGATCGTCGCGTGCGAGACCATGCCGAGGATGCGCGTGCGCAGTTCGCTCTCGAACCCGTTCATCACCGAGATCACAGTAATTAGTGCGGTGACGCCGATCACGATGCCCAGCATGGACACCAGCGAGATGAAGGAGATGAAGTGGTTGCGGCGTTTGGCCCGTGTGTAGCGCAGGCCGATCCACATCGCCAGCGAACGCATCATGGCGTGGCCACCGTGTCGCTGGCGGTAGAGGTGGCATTGGCATGGCGACGGAGCCACAGCGTCAATCGTCGCTGCTGCGTGGCGTCGAGATTGCCGGGACGACAGTAGATCGCGCTGAAACGATGCTTTCCTTCGCCCAGGCGCAGCACCTGCAGGGGCCCGCGCGCACTGGCAGCGATCAGCCGCATATCGTGTTCACGTCGATGCTCGTCGATCCAGACCAGGCCGCCGTCATCACGAAAGTGCAGCAGCCCGCGCGGCAACTGGTTCAGACGATGCAGCAGCAGACCAAACGGCAGCAGCGGCAGCGTCACCGCCACACGGGGGACTGCACTGATCCACAGCGCGACCAGGGCCAGCAAGGCCAGCACCATCAAGGTCGGGATCAACCAGCGCGGCGGCGTCAGCGGCAGCTCAAGCCAGTTGGAGGATGCGGTCGACAATCGCGCGGTGCTCCGGGTCGGTGACGGCCTCGCGACCAAGGAACCAGCGCCACAGCTGGTCATCCTCGCAGGCGAGCAGGTTCTCGAAATGCTGGCGTTCGGTGGCGTCAGCCGACGCCCAGCGCTGCTCCAAATAGCGGGTCAGCAGCTGGTCCAGCTCCTTCATGCCTCGACGACAGCGCCATTGCAGGCGGCGCAGGATCGCGTCGCTGCTCAATGCAGCAGCCCATAGGCCAGCCAGCCCCAAAGTGCCATCAGGCAGGCCACCCCGAGCAGGAACACGACGAAACGGTGCATGACGCGGTTGTAGCTGCACTGGATGCTGCTGTGGGCGACGCGAAGAGCGACGAAGGCCCAGCTGATCCCTAGGGTTACATCGTTCACCAGCCCGGACAGCGCGGCGACAACCAGCGCCAAGTAGAAAAGCACCGGCAGTTCGAACAGGTTGGCGAAGTTGTCGGCGGCACGACTGTCGCGCACCTTCGCGGTCAGCTGCGCGCGCGTCGCCACCGCCTGCGGATGGATGCGCTCGCGCTTCATCTCGCCAAGCCGCAGGAACAGCATGCGCATCGAAACGATGAAGGTCAGTGCGACCATCGCCAGCGCCGGCAGGAAGATGCGCGTGTCGACCATGTCGTTGTCCTCAGGCGCCGCGGCGCTGGATCATCAGCTTCTTGATCTCGGCGATGGCCTTGGCCGGATTCAGGCCCTTCGGGCAGGTCCGCGTGCAGTTCATGATGGTGTGGCAGCGATACAGGCGGAACGGATCTTCCAGCTCGTCCAGGCGCGCACCGGTGTCCTCGTCACGGCTGTCAGCAATCCAGCGGTAGGCCTGCAGCAGGATGGCCGGGCCGAGGTAACGGTCACCGTTCCACCAGTAGCTTGGGCAGCTGGTCGAACAGCAGGCGCAGAGGATGCACTCGTACAGGCCGTCGAGGTGCTTGCGCTCCTCCGGCGACTGCAGGCGCTCGCGATCCGGCGGCGGCGCGCTCTGCGTGCGGATCCACGGCTTGATCGACGCGTACTGCGCATAGAAATGCGTCAGATCCGGCACCAGGTCCTTCACCACCGGCATGTGCGGCAGCGGATAGATCGGCACGTCCTTCTTGCCGCAGTCCTCGATGGCGCGGGTGCAGGCCAGCGTGTTGCTGCCATCGATGTTCATCGCGCAGCTGCCGCAGATGCCCTCACGGCAGGAACGGCGGAAGGTCAGCGTCGGGTCGACTTCGTTCTTGATCTTGATCAGTGCGTCCAGAACCATGGGGCCGCAGCGGTCGAGGTCGACGTCGTAGGTATCGAGGCGCGGGTTCTCGCCGTCGTCCGGCGTCCAGCGGTAGATCTTGAAGGTGCGCACGCGCTTGGCGCCTTCGGGCGCCGGGAAGTGGCGGCCCTTCTGCACCTTGGAGTTCTTCGGGAGGGTGAACTCGGCCATCGGATTACCTCGGATCAATGCGGGGCTGCGACACCATCTGGTGCAGCCAGCCACCGCTCAGGACAAAACGGGGGAAGGTGATGAACTGTTCCGCCAGCACGCGGCGAAGCCAGTCAATGGGGTTGCCGGCGTCCGGGGCCCTGGCGGGTTCGCGAAGGTGACCCAGCCACTGAATGCCCAATGCAACCAGCGCCAGCGCGGCGGCAATCGATGCGCCAAACCATTCACCGAAAAAGGCCTGCCGCGCCGCCGCCAGCACGCCTGCCGCAAACAGCGGCACGGTGGCCATGTGCAGCAACAGGTTCAGGCGATCCTGGTGCCAGGCCGCGTAGTAGCGCCACTGCCAGGCAATGACGCCGCCACTGTAGTAGTGAGGGTTGCCGTTCACTGGTCGTTCGATATCAGTAAACGCGCGCCTTCGGCGGCACTGGTTCGACCTCGCTGGTCAGCGTGGTCATGTGCACCGGACGATAGTCGATGCGCGGCGCACCCTTGTCGTCCACAAAGATCAGGCTGTGCTTCATCCAGTTCTCGTCGTCGCGGTCGCTGTAGTCCTCGCGGGCGTGGGCACCGCGCGATTCCTTGCGGTTGGCGGCGCCGGCCATGGTGCCCACGGCCTGACCCAGCAGGTTCTGCAGTTCGAAGGTCTCAATGAGGTCCGAGTTCCAGACCAGCGAACGGTCCGACACCTTGACGTCCGCGAAGCTGTCGTAGGTTTCGGCGATCAGCTTGACGCCCTCTTCCAGCGTCTCGCCGGTGCGGAACACGGCGGCGTGGTTCTGCATCACACGCTGCATCTGGTTGCGGATCTCGGCCGTTGGCGTGCCGCCATTGGCGTTGCGCAGGCCGTCGAATCGACCCAGCGCGCCGTCGTAGGCGGACGCTGCCATCTTCTTCTGCGAAGCACCCGGCTTGATCGTCTCGGCGCAGCGGTCGGCCACGGCACGCCCGAACACCACCAGATCCAGCAGCGAGTTCGAACCCAGGCGATTGGCGCCATGCACCGACACGCAGGCCGCCTCGCCAATGGCGTAAAGGCCCGGCACCACGGAGTTCGGGTTGCCGTCCCGGATGGTGAGCACCTCGCCGTGGTAGTTGGTCGGGATGCCGCCCATGTTGTAGTGCACGGTCGGCAGCACCGGGATCGGCTCCTTGGTGACATCGACGCCGGCGAAGATCTTAGCCGTCTCGGCGATGCCCGGCAGGCGCTCGTGGATGACCTCGGGGCCCAAGTGCATCAGGTTCAGGTGGCAGTGGTCGCCATGCTCGCCGACGCCTCGGCCTTCGCGAATCTCGATGGTCTCGGCGCGGCTGACGACGTCACGCGAGGCCAGGTCCTTGGCGTTCGGCGCGTAGCGCTCCATGAAGCGCTCGCCCTTGGAATTGGTGAGGTAACCACCCTCGCCGCGCACGCCTTCCGTGATCAGGCAGCCAGCGCCGTAGATACCGGTCGGGTGGAACTGCACGAACTCCAGGTCCTGCAGCGGCAAGCCGGCGCGCAGTACCATGCCACCACCGTCACCGGTGCAGGTGTGTGCCGAGGTGCAGCTGAAGTAGGCGCGACCGTAGCCACCGGTGGCCAGCACCACGCCCTGGGCGCGGAAGATGTGCAGCTCGCCCTCGTTCATGTCCAGCGCCATCACGCCGCGACACACGCCCTCCTCGTCCATGATCAGGTCGGTGGCGAAGTATTCGATGTAGAAGCGCGCGTCGTGCTTCAGCGACTGCTGGTACAGCGTGTGCAGCATGGCGTGACCGGTGCGATCAGCCGCAGCACAAGTACGCTGCGCCGTGCCCTGGCCATAGTGCGTGGTCATGCCGCCGAAGGGACGCTGGTAGATCTTGCCTTCGTCGGTGCGCGAGAACGGCACGCCGTAATGCTCCAGCTCGATCACCGCAGCCGGCGCTTCCTTGCACATGTATTCGATCGCGTCCTGGTCACCCAGCCAGTCCGAACCCTTGATGGTGTCGTAGAAGTGGAAACGCCAGTCGTCCTCGCCCATGTTGCCAAGCGCGGCGGAAATGCCGCCCTGCGCCGCAACGGTATGGGAGCGCGTCGGGAACACCTTGGTGATGCAGGCGGTGTTGAGACCCTTCGAGGCGAGACCAAACGTGGCGCGCAGGCCAGCACCGCCGGCGCCGACGACGACCATGTCGTAGAAATGTTCGGTGATCTTGTAGCTTTGCATTAGCTGTCCGTGCCTCGAATTCTCAGGTGCCAAAGGCGATGCGGCCGATGGCGATCACCGACGCGATGCCCGCCGCGAGGCAGGCGAACTTGACCAGGATCTGCAGCGCGATCTCGAGGCCACCGTGGATGTAGTCCTCGATCACCACCTGCAGGCCGAGCTGCGCGTGCCAGAAGGCGCCGATGACCAGCAGGGTCATCATCATCGCGTTGAATGGCTGCGCGACGGTCAGACGCAGGGTGACGAAGTCGGCACCGGCAGTCGACAACAGCAGCCATACCAACCACGGCAGGGTGACGAGCAGCAGCAGTGCAGTCAGGCGCTGCACCCACCAGTGCGAGCTGCCATTCTTGGCCGAACCCAGGCCACGCACGCGGGCCAGCGGAGTCTTCAGGCTCATGCCACACCTCCCAGCCATCCGAAAGCGGCGCCGCAGATGGCCAGTGCGCTCAGCAGAGACAGCACGATCACCGCCCAGCCCGTCGCATAGGCCTGCTTCAGCTCCAGTCCCCAGCCGGTATCCCAGAGCAGGTGACGCAGGCCGTTGAAAAAGTGGTAGCAGACGCTGAACACCACACCAGCAACGGCGAGGTGACCAAGGCCGCTACCCGCGCAGTCATTGAAGCGCTGCAGCGCATCGGGACCGGCAGCCAGCGCATGCAGCCACCAGGCCAGTCCGAAGACGGCCAGCGCCAGCACCACGCCGGTGGCGCGATGGATCAGCGAGGTTACCGAGGTCAGCTGGAAGCGGTAGTACGAACCCAGCATGAAGGGGGAAAGCGGTCGTTGTGGCGACGCCATGGCGACTTCCGGTCAAGGGTGGACGGATTGGGCTGGTGGAACGAATGACGCGAAACGCGCGCCGCAGATGCTAGAAGTCGATGCAGCGACCGTTCTTCTCCCAGTCGCCGAAGCGGGTGGGTTCCGGACCGTCACGACCACCGTGCTCGACCTTGGGCGTGGGAGGCTTTTCCGGGGCCGGCGACGTCTCGTCGTTGGCCTGCGTTTCGGCGTCCTGCTGCTTCGCGGTCAAGCTCTGGCCTATCATCTGTGGGGTTCAATCGAAGCGGAAAGGTTAATACGCACCCCCATGATCGGCAAGTTGGAATCCCCTGAAGGCGCACGACAGAACGACGGGATTGCCCCCGTTTTCGCCCTTCCCGGCTGGTCGATTCTGTCGCTGACAGGCACCGATGCACTGGCTTTCGCCCAGGCGCAGCTGATGAATGACCTCACGCGACTGGCGGATGGGCAATGGCAGTGGAACGGCTGGCTCAACCCCAAGGGTCGCGTGATTGCGCTCTGCATTGCGCTGCGCCGCGACGCGGAATCGCTGTGGCTGCTGCTGCCGGACATGCCTGCCGAGGAGCTTGCCGATGGCCTGCGCCGCTATGTCTTCCGCAGCAAGGTGGTATTGGCGCCGCTGCCCGACTGGCAGGCTGCCGGCCGGATCACTGTCACCTGCGAAGTGACGGAATGCGCGATCCGCGAAGGCAGCGATGGCGCACTGACACTGCCTTTGGGTCCGCTCGATGACAGCCGGATCAGCTGGCGTCAGCTACTGCTACTGCCGCCAGGTGCCGATGCGGTAATGACCGATATGGAATCCTGGTCGCGCTGGCTGCTGGCCGACCTTCGCGCCGGCCTTCCCCGTCTCGACGAGCAGCAGCGCGAGCAATTCACTCCGCAGATGCTGGCGCTTGACCGCCTGCGCGCCTACAGCGTCAAGAAGGGCTGCTATCCCGGACAGGAAGTGGTGTCGCGCACGCACTACCTGGGCAAGGCCAAGCGCCGCCTGCAGCGCTTCCGGATGCCTGCGGGGACCGACGTGAAACCCGGCGTCGCCATCAGCAACGAGAACGGCGAACCGTTATCGACCTTGTTGAACGTCGTGGAATGCGATGGCCACAGCGAAGCCCTCGCCATCCTCGATGAAAGCGCCCCTGCATACTTCAGGGATCAACAGCTTGAGCGGCTCCCGCTGCTGGATCTCCTGCCGACCTGAGCACCGCCCATCGACGTCCGCGTGCCACAGGTCGTCCGGCGATGCGCAGAACTGGCAAAAACTGCGCAACCGAACACGGCAAACGTGGCGAAAAACCGGCATTCGTGCTATCACCGGACACAAACATGGGGATGGAGGCCGTATGAACACAGCAACGCAACGAGCCCAACTCTTCGGCAGCCGGATTTTCGGCCCCGCCGGACTGGCCATCCTGCTGACCGCACTGGTCGGTGGCCTTTCCAGCTCGACGGCGCGGGCCGACGAATACAGCATTACCATCGAGCCGAATTATCCGCCCGACCAGGTCGAACATATCTACAAGCCACTGCTCGACTATCTCGACAAGGCAACCGGGCACCACTTCGTGCTGGTGACGGCCCGCAACTACCACTTCTACTGGCGCGAACTGCGCAACGCGACACCGGTCGACTTCACCATGGAGGACGCGCCGTTCGTCGAATACCGCATGTTGCGCCAGCAGTTCGTCCCGCTGGCCCGTGTGGCAGAGCCGACCAGCTACCGGCTGATCGCGCAGCCCGACTACGCGAATAACGGTGCGGAAGGGCTAGTTGGCTACCGCGTGGTCTGCCTGCCGTCACCAAGCATGGGCATTGCGCTGCTGACCGGCATGTACACCAATCCACTGGCGCAGCCGGAAGTGAAGTCCGAAGCCACGTCCTGGCGCGAGGCGGTGGAGATCGTCTTCGCCGGTGAGGGCGAGGCGGCCATGGTGCCCAAGCACATCGCCGACACCTACCCGAACCTGGTTGAGGTCGCTGCCTCGAAGGACTATCCGGGCATCACCGTCTCGGCCGCCAGCACCGTGCCGGAAGAAGTACAGAGCGCCGTCCGCGACGCCCTGCTCGCTCTGCACGAGGACGAAAGCCTGTACGAAGTACTGGTCGAGATCGGCGCCAGCCGCTTTGTACCCGCAGCTGCCAGCGATTACACGGGCAGCGAGGACATCCTCAAGGGCACCTTCGGCTACAAGCCGCCTCCCGGCGGCTGATCGTCTCGACAGCGATCAGCAGCAACGAAAAGGGCCGCATCGCGGCCCTCTTTACATGGTTCAATCAGTGGAAGATCCGGCGAAGTCAGCTTGCCGACGGCATTTCACTGCACTGGAAGTACAGGACATCGCGCTCGTTCAGGGCGACGGCCTGGCCGAGGCTGATCGTCCCGCTCTTGCGCAGATGCACCTCGTCGCGATGCAGGCGCAACTCGTCGTCGTCGCCCAGTTTCACGTAGGTGCCATTGGTGGAACGGTCGGACAGCATGAAATGGCCGCGCTTGTATTCGATCAGCGCATGGTTGCGGCTCACCCACTCGGCTTCCACCGTCAGCGTGTTGCTGTCTTCGCGACCCAGCGAGAACGGCTGGCTCTGGTCATCCAGTTCGATGACCTGCCCGCGGAAGCGCAGCGTCAGCCGCGGACGACCGACCGCCTCCTCGACGCGGATCGCCCGCTGCACGGTGGTGACATTGGAGGTGTCCTCCTGCCACAGCACGTCAACGATCTCGATCGGCAACAGCTTGCCGGCCACGCGCGCCTTGCCGAGGCTGCGCACGTTCAGGCTCCCAGCCGCCGTCAGGTTCTTCACCGAGGCGGCCGTGGTGACGATCTGCTCGCGCTTGGCCAGCGAGGCCATGCGCGCCGCCGTGTTCACCGCGTCGCCATAGACATCGCCGTCCTCGACCAGCGCGTCACCGTGGTGCAGGCCAATGCGGATGGCGATGTTGTCGCGGACGAACTGTGGATCGTGCGCCACGCGGCGCTGCATGTCGCAGCCGGCCAGCACGCCCTGCATGGCGCCCGGGAAGGTGCACATGATCTCGTCGCCGATGGTTTTCACCACCCCGCCGCCATGGCTGGAAACCACCTCGGACAGGGCGCCCAACACGGCAGCAATGATCGCACGGGCCTCGACGTCGCCCCGCTGCTCGAACAGCCGCGTGCTGCCGCTGACGTCGGCGAACAGGATGGTGAGCGGCGTGGATTTCGTCATGACGGCCAGATGATAGGCAATCGCATGGCTGACGTCACGGGGCTGCCGCTGTCAGGCCCTCAATCCATCGACAGCGCAGCGCTGACGATGTCGGCATCCGACGGCAGCACGAGGAAGGCAGCCCCCGCCAGCGGCGTGTACGTATCGGCGCCTACCACGCGCTTCAGCGGCTTGCCGCCCTGCCCGGCTTCGACGATGGCGGTGATGATGCCCTCGCCCACGCCGGCGCTGCGGCGGCCTTCGTCCACCACCAGAATGCGCTTGCACGCTGCTGCCTGCCCGGCAATGAAATTCTCGTTCAGCGGCTGCAACCAGCGCAGGTCAACCACCCGTACCGACCAGCCACGCTGCTCGGCAATGGACTTCGCGGCACGCAGGCTCATCGGCACGCCGTTGCCGAAGCTGAAGATCACCAGATCACTGCCATCGCCCTTCTCGGCCCCGTAGACACGACCTTCTCCCAGCGGCATGGCCTGGTCCGGGCTCGGGTATTCGGTCAACCAGCCGCCATCGCCGGGCTCGTGAAGGTCCTTGGTCATGTACAGCGCGATCGGCTCCAGGAAGGCGCAGACGCGCCCATCCACCTTGGCCAGCGCCATCATCGTGCGCAGCATGGTGGCCGCGTCGTCGCCGCGCGAGGGACAGCCGACCACCAGCCCCGGAATGTCGCGCAGTGCGGCAATCGAATTGTCGTTGTGGAAATGCCCACCGAAGCCGCGCTGGTAACCCAGCGAGGCAATGCGCATCACCATCGGGTTGCGGTACTGGTCGTTGCTGAAGAACTGCAGCGAGCAGGCTTCGCCGCGGATCTGGTCGCAGGCGTTGTGAAAATAGGCCAGGTACTGGATCTCCGGCATTGGCAGCATGCCCATGTTGGCGAAACCCTGTGCCAATCCCAGGATCGTCGTTTCGTCCAGCAGCGTATTGAACACCCGAGCGCCCTTGAACGCCTTCTGCAGGCCCTTGGTGACGGTGTAGACGCCGCCCTTCTGCGCCACGTCCTCGCCGAACAGCAGCGCTTCCGGGTACTTGCAGAACAGGTCGTGCAGCGCGTTGTTTATCTGGATCGCCAGATGCCGCGGTGCCTGCTTTTCCGGCAGCTTGTCGGCGCCGCCGAAAGCAGAGACCCGCTGGGTGTCGAAATCGGCGCGCTCGGCCTCAGCCTTCACCTTGTCCGGCGTGTACGGCGCCAGCGGCGCGATCACATCCTCGAAGCGGTCCAGCTTGGGACGCGCATCCGCGGATTCGGCGGCGGCAAAACAGCGCTGGCGGATGGCCTCGTAGCGGGCCAGCAGCTCATCGGCGGTCAGCCAGCCGGATTCCAGCGCGATGCAAGCCGAACGAAGCAGCGGATCGGTGGACTCGACCGAGCAGATTTCCTCGATGCTGCGCCACTCGATCTCGAAGTCGGTGCCGGCGTGGCCCATCACACGCGTGGTGCGCAGATGCAGGAAAGTCGGACGGCGCGTATTGCGGCAGTGCTCGACAGCGCGGGCGACCTGCGCATGCCCTTCGGCCAGATCGAGACCGTCGGCGTAGAAATAGTCGAGGTCACGTCGACGACTGAAGTTCTCGCCGATCCAGCCGCCCGGCGTCTTGACCGAAATACCGATGCCGTTGTCCTCGCAGACGAACAGCACCGGCGCCGGCAGGCCCTGGTAGGCGGTCCACTGCGCGGTGTTGAAGGCGCACTGCGCCGTGGCGTGGTTGGCGGACGCGTCACCGAAGCTGCAGACCACGATGCTGTCATCGGGAACCGGCAACTGGTGGCGGATGCGCCGCGCCTGCTCGATGGCCAGCGCCGTGCCCAACGCCTTCGGCAGGTGCGAGGCAATGGTCGAGGTCTGCGGCAGCACCCACAGCGGGCGGCTCCCCCAGACCTTGTGGCGGCCACCGGAAATCGGGTCGTCCTTGCTGGCAGCAAAACTCAGCGCCGAATCCATCACCGGATCCATTCCAGGCAGCTTGCGGAAACGCTCCGCCATGAAACCGCCGCTGCGGTAGTGCAGGAAAGCCGGATCGGTGTGCCGGGTCAGTCGACCGGTCAGCACGTTGCCTTCATGACCGCTGGAACCGATGGTGTAGAACACCTTGTTCTGCACGCGCAGCACGCGCGCCATCAGGTCCAGCTGGCGGCTGATCATCTGTGATTCCAGCAGCTGGTCGAAGTCGGCCGCGGACAGGCTGCTGCCCGGCAGGATGGCTTCCTGCGGCGCCGGTTTCGGCATCACCTCGCCGCGCCAGGCCTGCACGGTTTCGGTGAAGTTGCGGTCCACCACGTCGGCGCGGTTGAACTGTTTTTTCCAGGCGGGAATGGCGGCAGTGCTCATGGTCGGTTGTCGTCGTTCGGATTCAAATGAAGGTAGCCGCGGCCGGTCAGAAGCCGTGGTCGAGATAGTGCTGGAATGCGGTCGGCACGGGAACCGTCACCGGGTCGCCGGGATAGCAGCCGGCATCGCGCTGCAGCGGCCACTGCAGCAGGTAGGGAACCGGTCGGCCGGTTTCGGTCATCGCCGACTGCAGCAGCGCCGCGCTGGAGGCATCGTCGTAATAGGCCTCGGGAATGATGATCGGCAGGTCGGTCAGCCCTTCCTTGTCCAGTTCCTCGGACCACTTGCTGAAGAACTGGCCTTCGTCTATGCCGTTGGCCGGATAGAAATCAACGCCTATCACGTTCGGCCGATCGACGACGCCATGCACGCGGTACACCGTGTTGAGGTGCTCCACGCGCGCATCGGTCTTCTGCAGGTCCGGGCCGGCGACACTGGAGAAGCCGATACTGTCGGCCTTTCCGTAGGCGTCGACGTAGTTCTCCCACAGGCGCTGCGCGTACTCCGTCCATTCGTCGTTGTCCGGATCATTCGCGATGATCTGGCCGGCGAAGATGCGCGCACGTGGCAGGCCTTCCACCATCAGGTCGATCCGATAGGGAATGCCGGCGGCAACGACGTAGGGGCGAACCTGCTGGATCACGCTCCAGTTCTCGGCAAACAGGGCTTCATTGAAGCCACCATTGTCCTTCCAGTCCTGCGGGTTGTTGATCCACTGCGGCGCGAAACGCAGCAGCACTTCTTCGAATCCGCCGCTGCGGATGTCGGCCAGCAGGTCGCGCAGGTTGTACAGGTAGGTTTTCGCCAGCGTGCCGCCAGTCGAATCCAGCACGAGCTCGTTCACCGTGCCATCGGGATTGCTGTTGTCACCGTGGGCATGGAAGATGATCACCGACACCCGGCGCTGTCCCGCGGCACGCATGGCCGCCAGCGTATCGACGACCTGCGAGCGGACATCCGGAAGGTGGTAGTCGGTGAGAACCGCCTGCGGCTCGGCGACACAGGCGCTGTCGACCTGGTACCAGACCAGATTGCTGCCGCCACGCGACTGCGCCCGCGCAGACTCGAAACCGTCGGCGAAGATGGGCACGGCGTGCGACATCATCGACCACAGGCCAAGGCAAAGCCCCAACGCGAAGCGCAAGGCTCCGCGAATCGACGACGGCAACGATGATGGGGAGCCTGCCCGGCCCATTGGCGTGGCGACCTCAACGCGGGAATTACAGCCGGCGGCATCGCGCGACGCTGCCGGAATCGAATCAGAACGCGTTGATGCCCGTGAGTTCACGGCCGATCACCAGCTGGTGCACGGTTTCCGTACCCTCGTAGGTGATGACCGACTCGAGATTCAACGCATGACGGATGGCGGCGTGCTCGGTGGTGATGCCGGCGCCGCCCAGCAGGTCGCGGCATTCGCGGGCGATGTCGATGGCCAGGCGGCAGTTGTTCCACTTGGCCAGGCTGACCTGCTGCGGCGCCATCTTGCCGGCGTCCTTCAGGCGACCCAGCTGCAGCACCAGCAGCTGCGCCAGCGTGATGCGGCGGGACATGTCGGCCAGCTTGATCTGGGCGCTCTGCGTGGCCGCCACCGGACGGTTGAACAGGATGCGCTCCTTGGAGTAGTTCAGCGCCTCGTCCAGGCAGGCGATGGCAGCGCCGATCGGGCCCCAGGTGATGCCGTAGCGCGCCTGGGTGAGGCAGCCCAGCGGGCCCTTCAGACCCTTCACGTTCGGCAGGCGGTTGGCGTCAGGCACGCGCACGTTGTCGAAGAACAGCGAGCTGGTCACCGAGGCTCGCAGCGACATCTTGTGCTTGATCTCCTGCGCGGTGAAGCCGGCCATGCCCTTCTCCACCACGAAGCCCTGGATACCGTCCTCGGTCTGCGCCCAGACGATGGCGATATCGGCCAGGTTGCCGTTGGTGATCCACATCTTGGAACCGTTGAGGACCCAGTCGTCGCCGTCGCGCTTGGCGTTGGTCTTCATGTTGGCCGGGTCGGAACCGCCGTGCGGCTCAGTCAGGCCAAAGCAGCCGATGACCTTGCCGGCGGCCATGTCCGGAAGCCAGCGCATGCGCTGTTCCTCGCTGCCGTAGGCGTAGATCGGGTACATGCACAGCGAGCTCTGCACGCTGACGAAGCTGCGGATGCCGGAATCACCACGCTCCAGCTCCTGGCAGATCAGGCCGTAGCTCACGCCGTTGAGGCCAGCACAGCCGTACTGCTCCGGCAGCGAGCTGCCCAGCAAGCCCAGCTCGGCGATTTCCGGCACCAGCTCCTTCGGGAAGCGACCCTGATCGAAGGCGTCACCGATGATCGGAATCACGCGCTCATCGGTGAAGCGGGCCACGGCGTCCTGCACGGCGCGCTCGTCCTCGGTCAGCAGGGAACGGACATCGAACAGGTCGTAGGGATTGAGCGCCATCGGGGAGACTTCCAGAAAATGTGAGGTAAGCCGCACATTGTATCGGTGACGCCCGCGCCGCGCATCAACGCGACGCACAGGGCATGGCAACGGGGCAGCCCAATGGCTGCCCCGCGCCTTCAGCCAGGATCAGCTGTCGATCAGGCTGCCATCCGAACGGACCTCGACCCGGCCGTCCTTCGGCGCCTCGGCCATGCGCACCTGATGGCGCTGGCCCTTGTACAGGTACTCGACCGTATAACCATCGATGCGGCTCTGCGTCTGCTGCACCGTGCGGCAGTCCTGCTGGATCTCGGCGACCTCGCGGCCACCCTCGTGGCGTTTGTCGATCTCGTGGCCGGCCACGCCACCGGCAATGGCGCCGGCCAGGGTCGCGGCCTTCTTGCCGTCACCCTTGCCCACCTGGTTGCCGAGCAGGCCGCCAATCACGGCGCCGGCCACAGTACCGCCAGTGTTGCCGTCGCGCTCCGGCAGACGGGTTGTCACGGCCCGATCCTCGCAGACCTGCTTGGGCGTGGAAGTGCTCACCTTGATCGGGGTTACCTTCTCCACCACGGCAAACTCGGGGCCGGTTGCCTGCGTATCGCATCCGGAAAGCACCAGGCCGCCCATCGCGGCCGCGGTCATCAGCGTCAGCATCTTGCGGTTCATGATTCTCTCCTTCTGTGGACGTCGTTGTCTGGTTTGCGCCACGGGGCTCCGTGAACGCGACACCATCCCAACCCAGTGCAACTGAATCCCCGCAGACAGGCACGGAAAAACGAGAATCGGTTCACACTCCATGTTCAGGAAAAACACCTCCACCGACCCGCTTCTGACGCGCCGCCGCATGCTTTTTCCCCGCAAACACATAGACTTGCGAACGTAATCCACCTCGTTCAGGCGAACCACCGCGATCATGACTGCCGCCACCACACCCGCCCATCCAGATGTCGCCATCCGGCTTGCCAGCTATTTCCCGGTGCTTGTCGTGCCGCTGCTGTTGCCGATGGGCGTGCTGATGACGCAGTCGGGGCTGCCGGGCTGGGTCGGCGCCTGGTTCCCGCTGTTCTTCCTGTTCGTGCTGCTACCGACGCTGGACTATCTGATTGGCGTGGATGCGCGAAACCCGCCCGACGAGCACACCGCCGAGCAGCTGGAATCCCGCTGGTCGTTCCGCGTGCTGACCTGGCTGTGCCTGCCGATGTATGTGGCTCTGCTGATCTGGTCGACCGCGCAGTGGGTGCAACTGGACAGCATCGGGGCGCGCCTTGGCTGGCTGCTGTCACAGGGCGTGATCGGCGGTGTGCTGGCGATCAACGTCGCGCATGAGCTGATCCACAAGCGCGAAGCCTTCGAGCAGGCCATTGGTGGCGCGCTGCTGGCCTGCGTCGGCTATTGCGGCTTCAAGGTCGAACATCTGCGCGGGCACCACGTCCATGTGTCGACGCCGGAAGACGCCTCATCCGCGCGCTACGGGCAGTCGCTGTATCACTTCCTGCCGCGCGCGCTGTGGCGCAACCAGCGAAATGCCTGGCGGCTGGAGGCCGAACGCCTGCGGCGCCTCGGCCTGCCGCTGATCCATTGGCGCAACGAGCTGATTGGCTGGTATGGCCTGTGGGCGCTGATGGCTGTCGGCTTCGCGCTCTGGCTCGGTCTGCCCGGCCTGCTGTTTTTCCTGGCGCAGGGCCTGCTGGCCGGTGTGACGCTGGAAATCATCAATTACATCGAGCACTACGGACTGGAACGCGAACCGCTGGGCAACGGCCGCTACGAGCGCGTCACCCACCACCATTCCTGGAACTCCGGCTACTGGCTGACCAACCGCTTGCTGTTCCAACTGCAGCGGCACAGCGACCACCACGCCAATGCGCGTCGTCGCTACCAGGCGCTGCGCCACCACGATGACAGCCCGCAGCTGCCCGGCGGCTATGCGGCGATGCTGTTGCTGGCGCTGGTTCCGCCGATCTGGCGACGGGTGATCCATCCGCGAATCCGCCAGTACGAAGCCCGCCGCGGCAACGAGTGATCGACGGCACAAACACTTGCCTGCTCGCCCAAGCGTGGGCGAGGCAGGCCCAAGCGTTGCCCGCGAGCCAACGCCATCGTCCAACTCGGCTACACTGCCCCGAGGCTGCACGAAAGGCTTTCCGATCGTGACCACAAGGTGGCTGTCATTGCTCGCGCTGCTATGCCTGCCGGTGTTTCCCGCCGCCGCGGGGACGCTATCCATGCAGGTCATGGACCAGCGCGGACAGGCGGTCGCCGACGCTGTTCTCACCCTGTTGCCAGATGGCGCGACAGCCTCCGATCCGGACGCCAGTGCCAGCAGCTCCGCGGCATCACCGGCAACCCATACCATCGACCAGCGCGACGAGCGCTTCGTACCTTACGTGGAACTGTTCCGTCCCGGCGACCGCGTGGTGTTCCGCAACAGTGACAACACGCGCCATCACGCCTATTCCTTCGCGCCCGAAGCCGCCTTTGAGATGGTGTTGAAACCGGGCGAGAGTTCCGACCCGATCACGCTGCCCGATGCAGGCACCATCGCGGTGGGCTGCAACATCCACGATCAGATGATCACCTACCTCGTGGTCGCCGACGCCCTGCGCCAGGGCAAGACCGATTCGCGGGGACAATGGCAGGCCGATGACCTGCCGCCGGGACACTATCGGCTCGGCATCTGGCATCCGCAGATCAGGCCCGCAGGCAAGGCGCAGACTCGCGAACTGGACATCGGCAGCGCTTCGCAGTCGCTGCAGGTGCGCATCGACCTCGGGCCCGACCCACGGGGCAGCGGGGACCGCGAACGCCTCGACTACTGAGCATCATGACCTTCCGCGCCCGCCTCAGCCTGTTCCTGCTCGCCATCCTGGTGCTGGTGCAGGGCATCACCTGGGCGATGGTTTACAGCGCCACGCGCAAGGCTTCCATCGCGGAAGGCGAACGCCAGCTGTCAGCCGCCGCCGACGCCTTCATCGAGCAGATGGAGGATGTCTCGTCGCGCATCGCCGGCAGCGTGCAGGTGCTGTCGCTGGACTACCCGCTGCGTGCCGCCATTGCCCAGCGCGACGAGGACACCATCTGGTCGGCGTTGCGCAATCATGGCCGCCGTGTCGGCGCCGAGCGCATGCTGCTGCTCGACCTCGACGGCAGCATCCGCACCGACACGGCGCATGCGCCGGGCGATGAGCCGGCGGTCGCGCCGGGGTTCCTGTTCCCCGGCCTGCTGGACGATGTCTATGACCATCCGGTCGCCGCCGTGGTGGCCATCGAAGGCCGCGCATACTGGCTGGTGGTGGTGCCGGTCTACGCACCGCAGCCGGTGGCGTTGATCGCCGCCGGCATACCGATCGACGACAAGCTGCTGCAGCGCCTGCAGCGACTGTCCGCCCTGCCCAAGTCTATTGAGCTGGTCGCATCAACCGGCATCGGACCGCCGCAGCGGATTGCCCGCGGAGACGCCTCGCTGGACCTGCTCGGCGCCGCCCGTTCACAGGCGGCCGCCCTGCCCGCGCAGCCGGCGCTCACGCAGGTTGGCGAGCACGAGTTCGTGCTGCTGTCACGACCGCTGCTGCAGTCCACCAGCGACCTGACGGTCACCGCGCTGTTCGGCTACTCGCTGGACGATGCCCTGCGACCCTTCCGAGAAATGACCGCCACCTGGGCCTTGCTGGTCGCGCTCGGCCTGCTGCTGGGCGCCATCGGCGCCTGGCTGCTTGCCCGCGGCGTGGCACGACCGCTGGAAAGCCTCACGGCTGCCACGGCACGCATCGAATCGGGCGACTACAGCGCGCCGGACGGCGTGCCCGAGGCCGCGCGGCACGACGAGATCGGAAGGTTGTCGCATGCCTTCCAGCAAATGAGCGAGGCCATCCGCGAGCGCGAGTCGCGGATCCGCCACCAGGCCGAACACGACGCCGGCAGCGGCCTGCTCAATCGCCCCGCAGCGCTGCGGCGCATCGACCAGCAGCTGTCGGATCAACGCGGATCAACAACGGACGCGCTGCTGATGATCGGCCTGACCCGTCTTCCCGACATCGTGAAGACCTTCGGTCATGCGGTTGGTGATCGCCTGATGCAGGCGTCGGCGGCGAAGCTACAGCATGACGCCAACGCTGTGCTGGTGGCACGCGCCGGTGACAGCCGCCTGCTGCTTTGGCTGGACAACTGCAGCCGCGACGGCGCCATCCAGCAGGCGTTCCGACTGCGCGAGCAGCTCAGTGAGGTCATCCACGATGGCGATCTGCGCCTGAGCCTCGATCCAGCCGTGGGCATTGCCGTCGCGCCCGACCAGGGCAGCGATGCCAGTGTCCTCGCCCAGCGTGCCGAGGTCGCCCTGTTCGAGGCTTCTGCTCTAGACGAGCCCGTGCGCGCCTACGACCCGGCGCGCGACCCGAACCGCCCCGAGCGCCTGCAGCTGATGAGCGAACTGGGCGTTGCCATCGACGGCGACGGTCTGGCGCTGCACTACCAGCCCAAGCTGCTGATCGGCACTGGTCGCGTTGCCGGTGCGGAAGGACTGGTGCGCTGGCCGCATCCGCTGCGTGGACCGATTCCGCCGGACCAGTTCGTGCTGCTGGCAGAAGAAACCGGCAACATCCGCCGACTGACCCGCTGGGTGCTGGCTGCCGGCATCGCCGAAGCCCGTCGCTGGAAGGAGGCCGGCCGCAAGTTGAAGCTGGCGCTCAACCTGTCCGTGCGCGACCTTGAGGACCGCGAGCTGCCGCGCCACGTCGCCAACCTGCTGGCGGCGCACCAGGTCGGTGGCGACGCGCTGACGCTGGAAGTCACCGAGAGCGCGGCCATGCGCCATCCCGACAACGCCATCGGCATCATGCGCCAGCTTGCCGACCTCGGCATCACCATCGCCATCGACGATTTTGGTGTCGGCCAATCGTCCCTGACCTACCTGCGCCGGTTACCCGCGCGCGAACTGAAGATCGACCAGAGCTTCGTGCGTCGGCTGGCAGAAAACATGGAAGACCGCACCATCGTGCGTTCCATCGTCGAGCTGGGCCATCGGCTGGGCTTCACCGTCACTGCCGAAGGCGTCGAAGATCGACCGTCGCTGGATTTCCTCGCCGACGTGGGCTGCGACCTGGCGCAGGGCTACTTCATCGCAAAGCCCATGCCCGGCGACGCCTTCGCCGCGTTGCTTGACGACGTGGGTCGCGCGGAAAAGGCCGATGGCTAGGGTCAGCCGACTGTCAGCATCCATGGTGCTCATGCTTACCGCCGGTTTGGCGCAGGCAACCGACATCGGCGCCCAAGGCTACATCGACCTGCGCCTGGTCGACACGGCCCGCGAGCCTTCATGGATCGAGGGCGGACTCGGCAAGCTGCGCTGGGGCGATGGCGCGGACAGCGTCGCTCCCAGCGCGGCCGTCAATATCCACGCACAGCTGGCGCCGGAATGGCTGGCCAACGCCTCGCTGCAGGCGCAGCCGGACAGCCATGCGGCCATCGAGACGCTGGAAGCCTGGCTGCGCTATCGCCCGGTATCGACCTCGCCCTGGCGCTGGTCGCTGCGCGCCGGCGCCTTCTTCCCGCCGATCTCGCTGGAGAACGACGGCGTTGGCTGGAGCATGCCGGCCGGCATCACGCCCTCGGCGATCAACAGCTGGGTCGGCGAGGAGCTGCGTTCCACCGGCATCGAATGGCGCATCGAACATCGCGCGCTGCGGCGAACGATCAGCGCCGGGCTGACCGTATTTGGTGGCAACGATCCGGCCGGCGAGATCCTTGCCGCACGCGGATGGTCGCTCAGCGACCGCTACCAGGGCTTTGGCGGTCGCCTGCGCGAACCCGACATCACTGCGCGCAACACACCGCCGCCGCGCGACTTCGATCCCTTTGTCGAGAACGACCACGCCGCCGGCTGGCATGCCGACATCGATATCGACTCGCGCTCGCAGGGCCGCTGGCGCGCGATGTACTACGACAACCGCACCGACCCGACCACCTTCCGCGAGCACGATGGCGAACACGTCTACTCGTGGCACACCCGCTTCTGGTCGCTGGGCCACCAGCGTGAGATCGGTGGCATGACGCTGACCGCACAGGCCATGCTTGGCGACACCACTTTCAAGCCCGGCGGTCGCTTCACCAGCACCACGGATTTCTGGTCGGGCTTTGTCTCGCTGGCGCGATCACGGGGCGACTGGCGCCCGATGCTCCGCTTCGAACAGTTCGCCACCCGCGAGCATTCCGATGGCAGCGGCGGCACCACAAATGAACACGGCAACGCGGTCACGGCGGCGCTGGTCTGGCGCCCGGCCCCACGCTGGCGGATCAGTGCGGAATGGCTGCGCGTCGACAGCTCACGAACCTCGCGACCTGAGGCCGGCTTTCCAGAGGACGTGATCGATCACCAGACGCAGCTGTCGCTGCGCTGGTTCTTCTAAAGGTCAGCCGATCTTCTCGGCACCCGCCATGTACGGACGCAGGGCTTCCGGCACGGTGATCGAGCCATCGGCGTTCTGGTAGTTCTCCAGCACGGCGACCAACGCGCGACCGACGGCGACGCCGGAACCGTTGAGCGTATGCAGCGGCTCAGGCTTGCCGGTTTCCGGGTTGCGCCAGCGCGCCTGCATGCGCCGCGCCTGGAAGTCGCCACAGTTCGACACCGAGGAAATCTCGCGATAGGCGTTCTGGCCAGGCAGCCAGACTTCCAGGTCATAGGTCTTGCGCGCGCCGAAGCCCATGTCGCCGGTGCACAGCAGCATGGTGCGATACGGCAGGCCCAGCTTTTCCAGCACGGTTTCAGCGTGGCGGACCATGTCCTGATGCACCTGCTCGGACTCGGCCGGACGCGCCACGGCGACCAGCTCGACCTTCTCGAACTGGTGCTGGCGGATCATTCCGCGCACGTCGCGGCCATAGCTGCCAGCCTCGGCGCGGAAGCACATCGAATGCGCGGTGAGACGCAACGGCAGCTGCGCATCCTCGACGATCTCGTCGCGGACCAGGTTGGTCAGCGGCACTTCGGCGGTCGGCACCAGGTAGCGCTTGTGTTCGCCGACCATCGTCGAGAACAGGTCTTCCTCGAACTTCGGCAGCTGGCCGGTGCCGCGCATGCTGTCGTCGTTGACGATCAGCGGCACGTTACATTCGGTATAGCCATGCTCGTTGACGTGCAGGTCGAGCATGAACTGCGCCAGCGCGCGGTGCAGCCGCGCCACGCCGCCGCGCATCACGGTGAAGCGCGAGCCGGACAGCTTGGCGCCAGCGTCGGCATCCAGGCCACCGAGCTCTTCGCCCAGATCAACGTGATCCTTGACCTCGAAGTCGAAGGACCGCGGTTCACCCCAGCGACGCACTTCGGCGTTGTCGTTCTCGTCCTTTCCGACCGGGACATCCTCGCCCGGCAGGTTCGGGATGCCCAGCTGCACGTCCTGCAGCTGCTGCTGCACGGCCGCGAGCTCCTCGGCCTTGGCCTTCAGCTCGTCACCGATGCCGGCAACCTCCGCCAGGATCGCGCTGGCGTCCTCGCCCTTGGCCTTGGCCTGTCCAATGGCCTTGCTGCGCGAGTTGCGCAGGCTCTGCAGCTCCTCGGTGCGCGACTGGATCGCCTTGCGCTGCTGTTCCAGCGCCGAATAGGCCTCTGCATCGAAGTCGAAACCGCGCGCTTTCAGGCGTTCGGCGATGTCGGCGGGATGGCTGCGCAGGTAGTGGGGGTCAAGCATGGAAACGGCCTGTTATCGGAAAGCGGATGAAAATTCGGCCCGCGATTATCCGCGCTGCATGCTTCCACGCGCAAACCGCGCGGCAGGCAAGAGCGCGGCCATCGTCCTGCCGGCTTGACGGCATCCGCGGTCAGGGCGATACCATCGACGCTCGGAGATGGCATGCCTCCGGCCCGCAGCGTACTGGTTCACGCGGGCAAACCGCCACCCGGCTGATGATGCCTGTCCCGCCCGCCCATGGCTGCGCGGCATCGCCGGGTATTCCCTGCCGCCGCGCGTCCAAGCAAACGGAGAACGCGCATGTCGCTGACTTCCGCCATCGCTATTTTCTGCGGCGCCGGCTGCGGAGCGGTCTGCCGCTGGCTACTCGGGCTGGCCTTCAATCCGATATTTCCCACGCTGCCGCTGGGGACGCTGGCGGCCAACCTGTCCGGCGGCTTCCTGATGGGCGTGGTGCTGGCCCTGTTCGAACAGTTCCAGACGGTGCCGCCAAACCTTCGGCTGCTGATCGCCACCGGCTTCCTCGGCGGCCTGACCACGTTCTCCACCTTCTCGGCGGAAACGGTGACGCTGCTGCTGCGACAGCAATACGCATGGACCGCGGGCATCGTCGTCGTCCATACCATTGGCTCGATCGTCGCCACACTGGCCGGCCTCGGGCTGGCGCAACTGATCATCAAGCATTGAGCGGAGCGCAGACATGAACGGCATCCACCTTCGCCTCTACACCTACGAAAACCGCCGCATCCATGGCGAGCTGAGCTACGAATGGCTGCTGGAAAAGGCACGCGGCCTGGGTATCCACGGTGGCTCGGCCTTCCGCGCCATCGCCGGTTTCGGCCGCCATGGACGCATCCACGAACAGAGCTTCTTCGAGCTGGCCGGTGAAGTCCCGGTGCTGGTGGAATTCCTCCTGGACGAGGAACAATGCGGGCACCTGCTGGCGCTGCTGAAGGACGAAGACATGCCACTGTTCTACACGCGCACGCCGGTCACGTTCGGTGTCGTCGGCAACGCTGACGCCTGAACCGGGAACCTCGTCAGTCGTCGACCTGACGTCGCGCCGCCTCGCGACGACGACGCAGGTCATCCAGCTTCTGCTTCAGCTGGATTTCCAGCCCGCGCTCGACCGGCTGGTAGTAGACGCGCTCACCCATCGCGTCCGGGAAGCCACTCTGGTCCAGCGCCACGCCGCCTTCGGCATCGTGGTCATACTGGTAGCCATCACCGTGGCCGAGCGACTTCATCAGCTTGGTCGGCGCATTGCGCAGATGCAGCGGCACCGGCTGCGTGCCGAACTCGCGAACGTCGTTCATCGCTGCCTTGAAGCCCATGTAGGCCGCGTTGCTTTTGGCGGTGGCGGCGAGATAGACAGCAACCTGCGCCAGCGCCAAGTCGCCCTCCGGACTACCCAGACGCAGGTAGGCATCCCAGGCATCGGTCGCCATTGCCAGCGCACGTGGATCGGCGAGGCCGATGTCCTCGACCGCCATGCGCGTGAGGCGCCGCGCCAGGTAGATCGGATCGCAACCACCATCCAGCATGCGTGCGAACCAGTACAGCGCCGCATCGGGATTGGAGCTGCGCACCGACTTGTGAAGCGCCGAGATCTGGTCGTAGAACTGGTCGCCACCCTTGTCGAAGCGACGCGTGCGATCAGCCAATACCTGCTCGACCGTTGCCGCATCGATCAGGCCGCCCTCGCCTTCAGCCCCGCTGCCATCAGCCAACTCCGCGGCAATCTCCAGCAGCGTCAGCGCACGGCGCACGTCGCCGTCAGCAGCCTGTGCGATCAGGCGCAGCTCGACGTCTTCGATATGCAGGCCGCGACCGCCAAGCCCGCGCTCCTCATCATCCAGCGCGCGGCGCAGCGCAACCTCGATGTCCTCGGCGATCACCGCCTCCAGCACGTGCACGCGACAGCGCGACAGCAGCGCCGAATTGAGCTCGAAACTCGGGTTCTCGGTGGTCGCACCCACAAACAGGATGTGGCCACGCTCGATATGCGGCAGGAAGGCATCCTGCTGCGCCTTGTTGAAGCGATGCACCTCGTCGACGAACAGCACCGTGCGTCGGCCTCGCCCATGGTTGGCTTCGGCTTCGGCCAACACCTTGCGCACTTCGGGCAGCCCGCAAAGCACCGCCGAGACGGCGCGAAACTCGGCGTCGGCGTACTTGGCCAGCAGCAGCGCCAGCGTGGTCTTGCCGCAGCCCGGCGGCCCCCACAGCACCATCGAATGCAGATGCCCGCCAGCAATCGCCCGCCGCAGCGCCGAGCTTTCCGCCAGCAACCGCCGCTGCCCGACCATTTCGTCCAGCGACTGCGGCCGCATGCGCTCGGCCAGCGGGCGCAGCGCGTCGCCTGAAGCGTTGAAAAGATCAGTAGCGGAGGGATTCGCGGTGCTCACCCCGACAGTGTAGCGTCCCGCTCCTGTCGCGCAGCGCGTCCCATCCACTCGTCAGCGAGGCTCAGTCCTCCAGCCCGTCCGAGAAGATGTCCGCCGACGGTGCAGGATCGATCAGGGCGTCGTATTCGACGGCGCCGATATCGCAATGCGCCTGTTCCAGACCCAGGCTGTTGATCGGGCGCGGCAATTCGCGCTGGTCCTCCGCTGACGAACAGGCCACGTCACCCGCGTCAACCAGGCCCTTGGTCGGGTCCGGAACGATGTACTGGCCAACATCAGCCGAATGCAGTCCGGTCAGGAAAGGCGAATCCATCAGAGCGACATCGGATACGCCCGAGAAACCGCAGGACGGATCCGTCGAGGCATTGGAACCGTCAGCGATGTCCAGCTGTACCAGACCCGGCGCCAGGAACATCGCGCCAGCGCTGCGACATTCGGCGATTCCCTCATTGTCGGCAATCACGCTATGGCGGACGAACAGCTGCAGCTCGCTGCCCGGGCCCTCGTCGAAACGCAGGCCGAAACCATAATTCGACGCGATCGTCACGTGGCGCATGTCCAACTGGCTGCCGTTGTACGCCCACACACCGCGTTCGTTGTAGGCCAGCGTGCTGTTTTCCAGCTGCGCGGTGGCACCATCCGACAATACCAGCGCGTAGGTGTTCGGCACGACGTTGGCTACGGACGACAACTGGCCGTTGAAGGTCATCGAACTGCGCGTCATCGTCAACTTGGCCGGCCCGATGATGCTACGTTCCATCGCGATCCCCGATCCATTGCTGGTGGCATCCGGCGTGGCATCGACAATGGCATTGCTGCGAACGTTGGAATCGATGAGTGTCACTGCACCCTCGCTGAAGATGCCGCCACCCTGCCTGGCCCAGTTGCGCAGGACATGCGTCCGCTCCAGCGTCAGCTCCGAACCGTAGGCGCCGAGAATACCGCCACCACGCGGATCGGCAAGTTCCTGGGCTCGCCCGTCGCGCACGTAGACGTGGCGCAGCACCAGCCGACCGCCCGGATGCACGTCGAACACGCGATCCTTGATGGTCTGCTTGATCACCGGGAAGCTGGTGGTGCCGTTGACGATGGTGATGTCGGCGCGGATGTCGAGGTCACCGGTGTAGGCGTTGTCCTCGTTGATACCGATCACGGTCAGGGCGTAGCTGCCTTCCGGCAAGGCGATGTTGCTGCTGCCACCCAGCGCATTGGCTTCCATGATCGCGGCGCGCAGCGTGCAGGCATGCGCTAGGTCATCGATGCCCAGCGCCTGGCATTTGCCATCGCCCGGGATTACGTCACCGTCATCGAGGGTGTTGGTGACGATGAAGTCGGCGGCCCAGCCCGATGAACAAGCGAAAGCGGCAACAGCGGCGAAGAACCAGCGACGGTAACGGGCGCGGCAGGACATGGTGGTTTCCCAAGGCAGAGAAGCGATTGCCTGAGGAAACGGAATTTCCGGCCGGGACGGATCACGCCCTGACGGCGGTGTCGGTTACTCGCCCAGCGGCGTGACTTCGGGATCTTCGCCCAGGTCACCGACCACGTCGACGCCATCCGGCGGATCAAAGCCGAACCAGCCGTCGGCGAATGCGGGATTGCGCTCCCACGCGCTGAAGCGGATTTCGGTGCGCTGGCCAATGCTGTCGACCAGCGACATGCGATCGAGACCATCGTCGCGGAAGTCGAGGTCGGCGCGGGTCATGCCGGCTTCCGGATTGCGTGGCGTCAGCACCAGCCGGGAAACGCCGTTCTCTAGTGGCTTCGGACCCTCGACGTTGAACTGGCGCTCAAGCTCCGAGGGATCGATCAGCACCAGCAGCGGACTCTGCTGCTCGGCATTGCCCTGTCGGCGCACGCTGACCTGCTCCAGGTCCGGGTCGTAGATCCACACGCGGTCGCCGTCGGCAACGATCAGCTGCGGAAACGGCGCCTTGTACTCCCAGCGGAACTGTCTTGGCGCCCGCAGCGACACCTCGCCGCTGGTTTCTTCCACCGCCTGCCCGTCGGCGTCGTACACGGTCTGGATGAATTCGCCGTGCAGGCCCTTGAGGTTCTGGGTCTGTTTTTCGAGGAAGGCTGTTGCCGGGGTTTCTGCGGCGCAGACCGCCAACGCTGGCAAGAGCATCGTGGCGAGAGCAAAAGGCAGGATGTGCTTCACGGGGTTTCCTGAGGCGGGAATGGCGGCAGTGTGCCGGAGGTAGGCTGAATCGGCGACATCAGCGCCATTCGGCTGCGTCATGCTCGGCATCCCCGCGTCGGCGGGAACGCTTCAACTCAGCCGCAGGCTGAGCATCCAGCTCTTTCGGGTCCCTGGACCAAGATCAGGAGCTTTCACTGTCCCTTCGGGCCAGCGAGTCACTTTTCTTTGCTTGCCCAAAAGAAAAGTAACCAAAAGAAAAGGCACCCGAAGTCCGCGCGGCGACGGTGGAGCCGTCGCCGTTCCCTGCGTTGCTCGGAACCCGGCGGCCGGCGCGAACTCGGCCATCCATGGCCTCAGACATGCGCGCCTTTCCCCGCCGTCTTCCTGCGCTACTCGGCGCTTCCAGAGGACCCAAGAGCCCAAGAGCTGCAGTTCGCCACCCGTCGTTCCCGCGCACGCTTCAACTCGAACGCACGTTCGAGCACGCGGGAACCCAGCTCCTTTGCCTCGCCATAAACCATCCATGGTGCGCCGCCCAGTCGGCATCCATGCCTCCTCCACATGCGGCGGTAGCCGCATTCGACCTCGGTAGCGGTGAGTTGGAGACGAAAAGGCCCGAAGGGGAGCGTGCAGGACGCACGCGCGTTTTCGCCAATTCATGGATGAATTGTCGAAAACCCGGGCTATGACTCACGAACCCGGCGAAGCCGGGCGCGAACGCGAGCCTCATGCGACGGTAGTCGCGTTCGACTTCTCTTTGCCTACTGCTCTCCTGGACAAGCAAGAGAAAGTAGGTCGGCAGCGCCGAAGGCGATGTCGAAAGCACTTGCGGGAAAGCGCGATTGATGCGGTTGTCACCGCATCCTACGGACTACTAGCGCGCCCTAGGGGCTGGCTGCGGCTAACCGCTCGCATTTAGTTTCGACTTCGGCTTCCTTAAACATCGACCCAACTGGAAAGGTGCGTAGGGAGGTGCCATCAAATGTCAAAATTCGCGACTGATAGACAGATTTCCGAGACAGCTGATCGTCTAGCGCCTTCTGCCCAATTTCTTGGGAAATTGAAGGATCCGATGCAGAAACAAACACATCCGTCTTGACTTGAACGCTCAAGACGTCTGCATCGAACTTCCACTCACCGGAACTCCGATCCAATAGTTCCATTGGCTCTTGACCTGGAACTGAAATGACCGTGGTTGTTTCACCAGAAAAACTGCCGTCTGCAAACCGAGTAGTCTGGTCGACCACCGAGATGGTCGAACCGGGTATCGGACCATTCATGAGGGTAGGCCCACATTTCCACAAACCGACCAAGTCTTCGATCCGTACAGAATGTTCACCTGGCCAAGCGGTTCCTGAAAGCGCCAACAGCACTAGGGGTAGGAGCGAGCTTGGTTTCCAAATAGTGGTATTGCGCATTCTTCTACCCCTTCGGCGGCGGCGGCGCCAACACCGTCCTATCACCGTTGTGCTCCGGCGGACTGACCACGCCGGCGGCCTCCATCGCCTCAATCATTCGCGCCGCGCGGTTGTAGCCGACCTTCAGCCGACGCTGCACACCGGAAATCGACGCGCGACGGGTTTCGGTGACGATGCGGACGGCTTCGTCGTATAGCGGATCGGATTCGTCGTCGCCGCTGCTGGCGGTTTCGGGCAGGCCGGTGGGGCCGACGACCTGGCCGTCGGCCATGGTCTGCACTTCTTCCAGCACGCCTTCGATGTAGTCCGGGCGGCCGCCGACCTGCTTGAGGTATTCGACCACGCGATGCACTTCGTCGTCGCTAACGAAGGCGCCGTGGACGCGCTCGGGCATGGCGGTGCCGGGCGGCAGGTAGAGCATGTCGCCGTGGCCGAGCAGGGTTTCCGCGCCTGACTGATCAAGGATCGTGCGTGAGTCGATCTTGGAACTGACCTGGAAGGCGATGCGGGTCGGGATGTTCGCCTTGATCAGGCCGGTGATGACGTCCACCGACGGGCGCTGCGTGGCAAGGATCAGGTGGATGCCAGCGGCGCGGGCCTTCTGCGCGAGACGGGCGATCAGCTCTTCGACCTTCTTGCCGACGATCATCATCATGTCGGCGAATTCGTCGATGATGACCACCAGGTACGGCAGCTGCTCCAGCTCGCGCGGCGCCTCGTTGAATTCCGGGTTCGGCGTGAACAGCGGGTCCATCAGCGGCTGGCCAGCGTCGGCGGCGTCCTTCACCTTCTTGTTGAAGCCGGCGAGATTGCGAACACCGATGGCCGACATCAGCTTGTAGCGGCGCTCCATCTCGGCCACGCACCAGCGCAGGCCGTTGGCGGCCTCCTTCATGTCGGTGACCACCGGCGCCAGCAGGTGCGGGATGCCCTCGTAGACGGACAGCTCCAGCATCTTCGGGTCGATCATCAGCATGCGCACGTCGGCGGCGCGCGCCTTGTACAGCAGGCTCAGCACCATGGCGTTGAGCGCAACGGATTTGCCGGAACCGGTGGTGCCGGCCACCAGCAGGTGCGGCATGCGGCCGAGGTCGACCACGCTCGGTCGGCCGGCGATGTCCTTGCCCAGTGCCAGCGCCAGCGGGCTGTTGAGCTTGTCGTACTCCTTGGAACGCAGGATCTCCGAGAGGTAGATCATCTCCCGGTTGGCGTTGGGGATTTCCAGACCAATCACCGACTTGCCGGGAATCACGTCGACCACGCGAACGCTGGTGACGGACAGGCCGCGGGCGATGTCCTTGTCGAGGTTGCTGATCTGGCTGCCCTTCACGCCGGGCGCCGGTTCCAGCTCGAAGCGGGTCACCACCGGACCGGGAAACACGCCCTCGACCTGCGCCTCGATGCGGAAGTCGCGCAGCTTCAGCTCGATCTGGCGTGACAGGGTTTCCAGCGTTTCCGCCGAATAGCCGGCCGGCTGCGGCTTGGGATCGTCCAGCACCGACAGCGGTGGCAGGCCATCCTGGCGCTCGATGTTGAACAGCGGGATCTGCGTGTCCCGGGTGGCGCGCTCGCTCTTCTCGATCGGCTTGATCTTGGGCTCAATGCGTACCGGCTCGCGTTTGGCGCGCTTTTCGGTGTCGATCTTGCGCACTTCCTCGCGCTCGACCTTGGCCGCACGGGCGGTGCGCCATTCACGGAAGGCATGACGGGCGTCGCCGGCTTTCTCCCACAACCACAGCACGCCCTGCCCGATGCGGTCCATCAGGCGGAACCAGCTGAGTCCGGTGACCAGCGTCACCGCCACCAGGAACAGCGCGACCAGTAGCAGGTTGACGCCCAGCGGACCGAAGATCCGCAACAGGCTGCCGCCAACCAGTTGCCCCAGGATGCCGCCGCTGCCTTCCGGCAGGTCGGACAGCGCCACCATGCGCGCGTGCGCCAGCGCCGCGCCGGAAACGACCAGCGCCACCGCACCGACCAGCCGCCAGGCCGGCGTGAAACCGTGGTCGTCATTGCGGTCCGAGCCGCGCATCGCCTGCCAGAGCAGCAGGCCGAACAGCAGGATGACCAGGTAGTTGGCGTAGCCCAGGAAATACAGCGCGATATCGGCCATCCACGCGCCAAAGCTACCGCCGAAGTTCTGCACTCGTCCTGTGATGTTGCCTGCATGGGACCAGCCGGGATCCTGCGGGCTGTAGGTCACGAGGCAGGCCAGCAGGTACAGCAGCACCGGCGCAAGCAGCAGGATCAGGCTTTCCCTGCGAAGCCGCCGCGCCCGGTCCGGAGTCTCGGGCGCGGCGGATTTGGCGTCTTTCGAGGCGCGTGCCACCGTGATAATTGACCTGAATAACCTGTCGTTAGTAGCTGATATTACGACAGATTAGACGTTCATGTCCTGCAAGGCAGGGTGAACCAGACGGCAGTCTTCCACGTTGATGCCGCGTACCAGCGGCTGGTTGTCGCGCCAGCCGCCATCCGCCAGCTTGGACACGAACGGCAGGATCGCTGCACAAATGGCCTGCGACGAGGTCCGCGGCACCGCACCCGGCATGTTGGTGACGGCGAAATGGGTGACGTCGTCGACCACGTAGGTCGGATCGGCGTAGGTGGTCGGGCGGGTCGTCTCGAAGCAGCCACCCTGATCGACCGAGATGTCGACCATCACGCTGCCGGGCTGCATGCCGGACACCATTTCACGCGAAACCACGTGCGGCGCGCGGGCACCGGTGACCAGCACGGCGCCGATCACGAGATCGGCACGGGCCAGTTCGCGGGCCACGGTTTCGGCGTACGGATACAGCGCGGTGACGTTGGCGCCCAGCGCCATCATCTGGGCCATGCGGTCCTGGCGCTTCTCGAAGACAACGACATTGGCGCCGCCAGCTGCAGCCAGCTGCGCGGAGTTGCCACCAGCGGCACCGGCACCCAGCACCACCACGCGACCACGCTCGGTGGACGGCAGGCCGCCTAGCAGCAGGCCCTTGCCACCAGCCGGCATATGCAGCAGGTGCGTGCCGATCTGCGTGGCGATGCGGCCGGCGATGATCGACATCGGAGCCAGCAGCGGCAGGTCGCCGTTATCCAGCTCGACGGTCTCGAAGGCGATACCAGTCAGGCCGATATCCAGCAGCTTGCGGGTCAGCTCCGGCTCGGCAGCCAGGTGCAGGTAGCAGAACAACAGGTGGTCTTTGCGAAGGTGCTGGAGATCGCCGGCAATCGGCTCCTTCACCTTGACGATCATCTCGCCCTTTTCGTAGAGCGCGGCCGCATCCGGCGCGATGTTGACGCCAACGGCGGTGTACTCGGCGTCGCTGAAACCGCTCTTGACGCCCGCGTCCTTTTCGATCCAGACCTCGTGTCCGCGATTGACCAGGTCGGCGCAGGCCGCCGGCACGAGCGCGACGCGCCCTTCCAGAGTCTTGGTTTCGCGGGGAATACCGATACGCATGATTGCCTCTGCTGAAATAAAGACCGCCGACCGGCGGGCTCGCCGGGCCGGGAACGGCCATTCGTTTTGTCTGCGGGTGCTGCACCCGCCCCTCCCGGTCACGGTGGTGTCCGCATCTTGATTCGATGCCCACAAGCCCCCATGCTCAATCGCGACTCGCATAGCGACGACGGTGCGTCTGACGAGTCGTCGGTTTCGACTGTGGAAGCTGGCGGCGGACGCCCCGGATGACCGAATTCCCCTCGACATTTCAAGCCGCCGAAGGCGGTCAGGATTATACATGACGACCTCCAGTTCCACGCCCCGCCATTGTCATTTGCTTATTCTCGGTTCCGGCCCCGCCGGCTACTCCGCTGCCGTCTACGCGGCGCGCGCCAACCTGAAGCCGGTGCTGATCACCGGGCTTGAGCAGGGTGGCCAGCTGATGACCACCACCGAGGTCGACAACTGGCCAGGCGACGTGGAAGGGCTGCAGGGCCCGGCGCTGATGCAACGCATGCAGGCGCACGCCGAGCGTTTCGATACCGAGATCGTGTTCGACCACATCAATGAGGTCGACCTGTCGCAGCGTCCGTTCAAGCTCAAGGGCGACAACGGCAGCTACACCGCTGACGGCCTGATCATCGCCACCGGCGCCTCTGCCAAGTACCTCGGCCTGCCATCCGAAGAGGCCTTCAAGGGCAAGGGTGTTTCCGCCTGTGCCACCTGCGACGGCTTCTTCTACCGCGAGCAGGACGTGGCGGTGATCGGCGGCGGCAACACGGCCGTCGAGGAAGCGCTGTACCTCAGCAACATCTGCCGCAAGGTCACGCTGGTGCACCGCCGCGACACGCTGCGCGCGGAGAAGATCTTGCAGGACAAGCTGTTCAAGCGTGAGCAGGAAGGCAAGGTCGAGATCATCTGGGACCACGTGCTGGAGGAAGTACTGGGCGACGACAGCGGGGTCACCGGCATCCGCATCGCCCCGCGCGATGGTGGCGATGCGCGCGACATCGCGCTGACCGGCGTCTTCATCGCCATCGGCCACACACCGAATACCGGCCTGTTCGACGGCCAGCTGGCCATGAAGAACGGCTACATCACGATCAAGAGCGGTCTCGACGGCATGGCCACCATGACCAGCGTGCCCGGTGTGTTCGCCGCCGGCGACGTGGCCGACCAGGTCTATCGCCAGGCCATCACCTCCGCCGGCTTCGGCTGCATGGCGGCGCTGGACGCGGAGAAGTTCCTCGATCAAGGCGCCTGACCGGCACGGGAAATCTCGCGATGCGAACGAACTATGTGCTGATTGACTATGAAAATGTTCAACCCAAGAACCTCGCGCTTCTTGAAGCTAAACATTTTCAAGTCATAGTTTTCATCGGTTCGAATCTCACGAAACTCCCGCTGGAGCTGGTCACTGCGATGCAGGCACTTGGCTCCCGAGGTTCCTATGTACGGGCGTCTGGCTCCGGCTCGAATGCGCTGGACTTTCACATCGCGTATTACATCGGTCGAATCTCAGTATCCGACAAGGACTCCTTCTTCCATATCATCTCCAAAGACACTGGTTTTGACCCGCTTATCGATCATTTGAAGGCAAACGGCGTATTGTCGAAACGCTCAACGACGATCGACGCCATCCCGATATTGAAGTCGTTGACGGATGCCGACGGGGATGAACAGGTTGATGGCGTCATTGAGAAGCTGAAGGGGATGCCGAAAAGCCGCCCTCAGAAGGATCGAACACTTCGTAGAATGATCGCAGCCTGGTTCGGCAACACTCTGGACGAAAATGCGCTGAACCGAATTGTGGGTGAACTAGTCCGCCGCAAAGCCATTCAGGTTGATGCGGGCAAGGTCAAGTATTCCCTGCCGAAGTGACGATTCAACCAAAGACCTTCGAACACGCCTCCGACCTTCCAGCCGTCGAATGGGATGCACTGGCTGGCGACAACCCCTTCGTCAGCCACGCATTCATTCACGGACTGGAGCACTGCGGCTGCCTGCAGCCTCGCCTCGGCTGGAAGCCTCTGCACCTTGGGCTGTTCGATGGCGAACGCTGCGTCGCCGTCACGCCCGGCTACCTGAAGGCCAATTCGCACGGCGAGTTCGTCTTCGACCATGCCTGGGCCGAGGCCTATCATCGCTACGGGATGAACTACTACCCGAAGTGGCTGATTGCCTCGCCCTACTCGCCCGTGCCCGGGCCGCGGCTCCTGGCAGGCGACAGCGACGGTGCTGGCTCACTTCGCGCGACGCTGGCACAAACGCTGCTGCTGAGCGGTCGCGAGCTTGGCGTTTCCAGCGTCCACATCAACTTCGCTGCGGACAGCGACGGCGAGGCGTTGCCGGGTGGCGACTGGCTGCGCCGAGGCGGCTGGCAGTTCCACTGGCACAATCGCGGCTACACCGATTTTGACGATTTCCTGTCGCACTTCAGCGCCAAGAAGCGCAAGAACGTGCGCCAGGAGCGCTCGAAGGTTGCCGCCAGCGGCCTCAATGTCCGCATGATCGACGGCGAGTCGGCCACAACGGGCGAACTCGACGCCATGCACGCCTTCTACGCCAGCACGTTCCAGCACAAGGGAAATTTCCCGGTGCTGAACCGCGCATTCTTTGACTGGCTGGCCGAGCATTTTGGCCCCAGCCTGTTGATCAGCATGGCCTTCGATGGCGACGAACCGGTCGCCGGCGCCCTCTTCCTGCGATCGGCCGACACCCTCTACGGCCGCTACTGGGGCGCGGAGGTGGACGTGCCCGGCCTGCACTTCGAACTCTGCTACTACCGGGGCATCGACTACTGCATCGCCCACGGCCTGCGGCGCTTTGAACCCGGCGCGCAGGGCGAACACAAGATCGCCCGGGGCTTCGAGCCGGTGCCGACCCGTTCCTTCCATCACCTCTACGACCCGAACATGCAGCGCGCCGTGCGCGACTGGCTGGATGACGAGGCCACTTGGGTGGAACGCTATGGCGAGGAATTGCGCCGCCACCTGCCATTCCGTGAAGCGGGAACAGCGACATGATCCGTCTGCCGGAACTGGGCTTCCCGCCGACCTCGCCGTTTCCCCATCCGGACGCTGCGCTGGTCGAGCCCAACGGTCTGCTGGCCTGGGGCGGCGATCTGAGCCCGCCACGCCTGCTGAATGCCTACCGGAACGGCATCTTTCCCTGGTATTCGCCCGGCGAACCGATCCTCTGGTGGAGTCCGAACCCGCGCTGCGTATTCCGGACCGCCGATTTCCAGCTGAGCCGGCGGGATCGGCGCACGCTGAAACGCAAGGACTGGACGATTGTCGCGGACCGGGATTTCGAAAGCGTCATGCGCGCCTGCGCCACACAGCCGCGGCCCGGCCAGAAAGGCACCTGGATTGACCAGGCCATGCTGGCCGCCTACCAGCGCCTGCATGCGCTGGGGAATGCCCACAGCATCGAAGCGCGCAATGCGGATGGCGACCTGGTCGGCGGCCTTTACGGAATTGCCATTGGCCGCGCCTTCTTCGGCGAATCCATGCTCAGCATCGAAAGCGGTGGTTCGAAAGCAGTCCTGGCCGGACTTTGCCACCGATTGCATGAGTGGAACATGCCGCTGCTCGACGCGCAGGTGGAGTCGGCACACCTGTTGCGCATGGGCGCCAGCCTGGTTTCCCGTCGGGACTTCCTCGGCGAACTCGACACGCTTACCGGAACAGATTCGACCGCCGGCAATTGGGCGACACGCTTCGGCTCGCTGGCGCTGTCGGAAGTCGTCTGAACGCCAATTCAGCGATTTCCTTCAATTCGGGGCTGCAACGTGGCAAAATGCCGCGCTTCGCTCGTCGGCGGCCACCTGGCTCACCGCGGCGCCCGATCATCGAACTGATATTGCATGGCTAAAGACGACGTCATCGAAATGGAAGGCACGGTCCTGGAGACCCTGCCCAACACCATGTTCCGCGTGGAGCTGGAGAATGGTCACGTGGTGACCGCACACATCTCCGGCCGCATGCGCAAGCACTACATCCGCATCCTCACCGGCGACAAGGTGAAGGTCGAGATGACTCCCTACGACCTCAGCAAGGGTCGCATCACCTATCGCATGAAGTGAGTCCCCAGCGGACTCCTTTGCGGTAACTCGCCTGATCGTTCTGCCGGAGCAGCGCCTCCGGCGCGACGGCAATTCTCACCGCCCAATGACCTGGGCGATAGCCGCTATTCGAATGAACTTCCGAATACGCCGATGCTGCCATCCGGCACCGGCAGCGTGGTCGCGTAGCTGGATGGCATACCGGTATCGGCGACGAACAACGTCATTGAGCCGCTACCGGGCCAGCTGCTGCTGGTGATCTGGAAAAACCGCAGCTGCCCCCAATCCAGCGTCGCGCCGGCCACGCCCGGCGCATCCCAGCGCCACTTGCCTGAGTCCACGGCGCCACTCCAGTCATCCGCAGCATCGGCATTGCCATCATCGAAGCCGGAAGACGCCATAGCAGCGCCGTTGAGCAGGTCGACGGAAAGCCCGGACAAGCCACGATTGCCGAGCACACGCAGGTTGGGCTCGGCAGTCAGCGCATCGGTTTGCGCACGGGCGAAGTCGAAGTTCATCACGGCGTAGTCATAGCGGAACTGCCCCGCACCAATGCGGCGAACCCGCACGCCGACGCCGACATGCCCTTCAGGCGTGTCGAATGTCGCCCGATAGCTTGTCTCGCTACCACCGGCCTCCGCCAGCCAACGATCCAGCACCGCGCCCTGCGCATAGTCGCCGGTCGATACGACGTTCCAGCGCGAAAACGACGGCTGCCACCCCAAGGTGAGCTCGCGGAACCCCATGCTGTTCTCGATGTTCTCGTCATCGCGAATGACGTACCAGGCGTCCATGAACCAGCGCGCGTCCGGGTGCAGGTCAGGGTCGATATCGGTTTCCCGCGCCAGCAGCCGGTAACTGTACTTGTCGCTGGCCGGTGAGCTGTAGGCTGCGGCACAACTGAAGCCGGCGGGTATCGCCGGCTCGGTAACGCCGTCGCAGTCGGGGTCCTGGATGGAACCACAGCGCCCCCATTGCCCGGTAGCCGGAATGATCTCGCTGCGCGGACCAAGAAAGCGGTCGCAGTCGTTGCTCGTCAGGTTGTAAAGATCGCTGCAACCGGGACCTAGAACATGGCCGTATGGCGTATAACCCGTGCACATCTCGTTGCCGGTGGCGAAGGCATGCTTCACGCCACTGCGGGCGATCTGCCTGATCGAGCCGTCGGGATCAAACCGGTAGAGGTTCCAAACCAGATAAGGGTGCTGGTCGACCTTCGGGCCAATGTCCGGATACAGCGACGTGGACTCGGAAAACATCCGGTACCACGGCACGTCAGTGGTATTGGCATGTTGGCTGTTACGCAAGCGCGCGGACGGCGTGATCACCACTTCGCCCTCGCTGCCGCCGGGGCCGTCGCAAGGCGCTCCACCACCAAGCACACGGCAACGCGACGTGGCGATGCCCGGCACATCCGTAGTGATGCTGGGAATATCGATCAACAGCACATCGGTGATCGTGCCCGGCGTCCCGGGCCAGACCGGAATGGCTTCCGATTTGGCACTTGCCGACGCCTTCATCGGCACCTGCAGGCTGACGTTGCCGAGCAGATCCCGATTGGCTCCTGCACCCGCGAAATCGACCAGCGATGCCGCAGCGGAGAAGTTGGCCGTGACGTACCGGAAGCCGTCATTGGCGACATCCGGCGAGCGCATGACCTGCTCGATGCGAGCCCATTCGCGACCGTCCGCATCACGGAGGCTGAGATCCAGCCCTTCACCATCACTTCCCAGCTGCAGCGGTGGCGTCATGGCGCCATCGGCCCGATGGAAGATCAGGCCCTCAACCCGTAAACCACCCTTCCCTGCCGCCGTTGGCGCTCCATCGCCCAGCTTGACCTGCAAGGGATCGGCGCCGGGCAATAGGGGCAGGCGGAGATGGCTGCGCGACTGTCCGGTGACGGTCAGCCCCATGGCCTGCAGCACGTCGGGATTGAAGTCGATATCCAGCCAGCCGGTGGCCGAAATCGTGCGAATCAAGGGTGAGGGATCGGATGGTGTCGAAGAGTCCGCCCACTCGACTGTCGAAGCGGCCACACTCTCCATCATGGCGGCCGTACACAGCAGCGCCACTACCAGCGCCGAGCTGCTCCGGCGCACCGGAGGCCTCAAGCTACCGGCGCGCCCAAGCACGTTTACTCCACCGTCGCCGGCAGCAGGCGCTCCGGCTCCGACAGCGCCTCCACATGAAGATCGCCGTCGCGAACGCTCACATTGACGCGCCCACCGCCGGACAGCTTGCCGAACAGCAGTTCGTCGGCCAGCGGTCGCTTGATCTTCTCCTGGATCACCCGCGCCATCGGTCGTGCGCCCATGTCCGGATCGAAGCCATGCTCGGCCAGCCACTGGCGTGCTTCCGGATTCACGTTCAGCGACACCTGCTTCTCCTGCAGCAGCGTCTCCAGCTCGATGATGAACTTGTCGACCACGCGCAGGATGTTGTCGAAGCCGAGGCCACCGAACTGGATCACCGCGTCCAGTCGATTGCGGAATTCCGGTGTGAAGGCCTTGCGGATCACTTCCATCGCGTCTGTCGAATGATCCTGCTTGGTGAAGCCGATCGAGCGCCGCGCCGCCTGGTGCGCGCCGGCATTGGTGGTCATCACCAGGATCACGTTGCGGAAATTCGCCTCGCGACCGTTGGTGTCGGTCAGCGCGCCGTGGTCCATCACCTGCAACAGGATGTTGAACACGTCCGGATGCGCCTTCTCGATCTCGTCGAGCAGCAGCACGCAGTGCGGCGTCTTGACGATCTTCTCGGTCAGCAAGCCGCCCTGATCAAAGCCAACGTAGCCCGGAGGCGCGCCAATCAGGCGTGATACCGAATGCGCCTCCATATACTCGGACATGTCGAAGCGCACCAGCTCGATGCCAAGCTGCATCGCCAGCTGGCGGGTGACCTCGGTCTTGCCGACGCCGGTCGGCCCGGCAAACAGGAAGCTGCCGATCGGCTTGTCGCCGTCACCAAGACCGGAACGCGACATCTTGATGGCGGCGGCCAGCGAGTCGATGGCCGGATCCTGCCCGAAGATCACCATCTTCAGGTTGCGGTCGAGGTTACGCAGCACGTCGCGATCCGACGCGCTGACCTGCTTCTCCGGAATCCGCGCCATGCGCGCGACGATCTGCTCGATCTCGGTGACGCCGATGATCGACACGCGCTTGTCCTCGGTCAGCAGGCGCTGGCGCGCACCGGCCTCATCGATCACGTCGATGGCCTTGTCCGGCAGCAGGCGGTCGCCAATATGCTTCACCGACAGGTCCACTGCAGCCTGCAGTGCTTCGCTGCTGTAGGAAACGCCGTGATGTTCCTCGAAGCGCGACTTCAGGCCTTCGAGGATCTGCACGGCTTCGGCCATCGACGGCTCGACCACGTCGATCTTCTGGAAGCGCCGTGCCAGCGCGCGGTCTTTCTCGAACACGCCACGGTATTCCTGGAACGTGGTCGAACCGATACAGCGCAGCTCACCCGATGCCAGCACCGGCTTGATCAGGTTGCTGGCATCCATGGTGCCACCGGATGCCGAACCGGCACCGATGATGGTGTGGATTTCGTCGATGAACAGCACCGCGCCCGGATGCTGCTTCAGCTCGGCCAGCACCGCCTTCAGGCGCTTCTCGAAATCGCCGCGATACTTGGTGCCGGCGACCAGCGCACCGAGGTCCAGCGCGAAGATGGTGGCATCGGCCAACACTTCCGGCACTTCGCCATCGACGATGCGCTTGGCCAGGCCTTCCGCCAGCGCGGTCTTGCCGACGCCGGCCTCGCCCACGTAAAGCGGGTTGTTCTTGCGACGACGGCACAGCACCTGGATGGTGCGCTCGATCTCCTCGGCGCGGCCGATCAGCGGGTCGATCTTGTCCTGCAGCGCCAGCTCGTTGAGGTTGTTGGCAAACTCGGCCAGCGGATTGCTCTTGCCTTCCTCGGAGGCCTCGCCTTCCTTGCTGCCTTCGGCATCCGTCTTGGCGGCAGACTCGTCGGTAATCCGCGCCACGCCATGCGAGATGTAGTTCACCACGTCGAGGCGGGAAATCTCCTGCTGCCCGAGGAAATAGACGGCATGCGAATCCTTCTCGCCGAAGATCGCCACCAGCACGTTGGCGCCGGTGACTTCTTTCCGGCCAGACGACTGCACGTGGTAGACGGCTCGCTGCAGCACGCGCTGGAAGCCCAGCGTCGGCTGCGTGTCGCGCGCGTCGTCGCCGGCCAGCAGCGGCACGGTCTCGGCGATGATGCTGCGCAGGTCATTGGACAGCTTGTCGATATCGGCGCCGCAGGCGCGCAGGACGCCCGCCGCCGATTCGTTCTCCAGCAGCGCCAGCAGCAGATGCTCGACCGTCATGAACTCATGACGTGCCTCGCGCGCCTGCTTGTAGCACTGGCCAATGGTGAATTCGAGGTCCTTGCTGAACATGGACGTTGCTCCGGTGATCCTTCCTGCCAGCCGGTCATCCGGCTGGTACTGCTTCGACCGCTCCAAGCGGCCGCTCGTTCACTGCTTCAATGCCGCGGCCCTACGCCGGCTCCATCGTGCACAGCAGCGGGTGCTGGTGTTCGCGGGAAAAGTCATTGACCTGCCCCACCTTGGTTTCCGCCACCTCGCGGGTGAACACGCCACAGACGCCGCGCCCGCGGGTATGGACATGCAGCATGACCTGCGTCGCCTTCTCCTGGTCCATATTGAAGAAAATGCGCAGCACCTGCACGACGAAGTCCATGGGCGTGTAGTCGTCGTTCATCAACAACACGCGGAACATGGGCGGCTTCGCCACTTCCGGTTTGGCTGTTTCAACGACGACGCCCGTTTCGTGGGCATGTTCGTGCTCGGAATCCGGTTTTTCCTTGCCTGCCATGGCTACACGCTGATTTCACTCCAGACCACTATATGGGCCGTCATCTGCCGGAACGCAAGGGCTGATCAGCGTCGAAACAACCGTTAACATGGCGCACTTGCATAAGCACTGTGCCTATCCCAAGCGATCAATGACTTACCGAAACCCGATCACGCGCGATGCGCGGCCCGACCTGACCGTGGCCAGCATCGTGGTTCGCGACGACCGCTTTCTGGTCGTCGAGGAGGAAGTCCGCGGTCGTCGCGTATTCAACCAGCCCGCCGGGCATGTCGACGTCGGTGAAAGCCTGATCGATGCCGCGATCCGCGAAACCCGCGAGGAAACCGGCTGGCTGATCCGGCCCACGGCCTGGACCGGCGCCTACCAGTGGTCGGTGCTTGATGACGACAGCCCGGAACGGCACGACGATGAATACGGCGGGCGTGAATTCCTGCGCTTCGTGTTCATTGGCGACGCACTGGAGCATGACGCCGTCCAGCCGCTCGACGACGGCATCATCGCCGCGCACTGGCTGTCGCTGTCGGAAATTGAAGCCTTGGGCGAACGCCTGCGCAGCCCGCTGGTGCTGGCCGCAGTCCGCGATTTCCTCGATGGGCCGCAACTGCCGCTGTCCGCGCTGCGAAACCTGCAGGGATTGTGATGAGCGCTGACGGACGCATCATGATTGGCGTATCCGGCGGCGTCGACTCCTCGGTAGCGGCGCTGCTGCTGACACAGTCGGGCGCGGCCGTCGAGGGACTGTTCATGCAGAACTGGGAGGAAGACGACCGTCTCTCCGACTGCCATGCCGAGGAAGATCGACGCGATGCCGTCGCCGTGTGCGGGCGACTCGGCATCCCTTTCCACAGCGCCAACTTCGCTGCCGAGTACTGGGACCAGGTGTTCCGGCATTTCCTTGATGAATACCGCGCCGGTCGCACGCCCAATCCTGACGTGCTGTGCAACCGCGAGATCAAGTTCCGCAGCTTCCTCGACCACGCCCGTGCGCTTGGTGCGGACCACATCGCCACCGGCCACTATGCGCGCGTCGATGAAGTCGATGGACGCTGGCGCCTGCTGCGCGGGATCGACAACGGCAAGGACCAGAGCTACTTCCTGCACGCGCTGGATCAGGAACAGCTGCGTCATACCCGCTTTCCGATTGGCGAGCTGCCGAAGGCCGAAGTACGGCGTCTGGCGCAGGACGCCGGGCTGCCAACCCACGCGAAAAAGGACAGCACCGGCATCTGCTTCATCGGCGAGCGCGACTTCCGCGAATTCCTCGGTCAGTACCTGCCCGCACAGGCCGGCGAGATGCGTGCGCTCGACGGCACGGTGATCGGCGAACATGCCGGCAGCTTCTACTACACCCTGGGCCAACGCGAAGGCCTGAACATCGGCGGCGTTCGCGGCCGCGATGCCGCGCCGTGGTACGTCGTGGGCAAGGACGTCAGCGACAACGTGCTCTGGGTCGATCAGGGCCACGACAGCCCCGCCCTGCTGTCGACCCAGCTGGTTACTGAAGCCGCAACCTGGGTCGCCGGCAGTCCGCCATCCGACCGATTCGAGGCCAGTGCCAAGACCCGCTATCGCCAGCCCGATCAGCATTGCCGCGTCGAGGTGCGCGACGATGGCGGTATCGATGTCCGCTTCAGCGAGCCGCAGCGAGCAGTAACGCCAGGGCAGTCACTGGTCCTGTATCACGGCGACGAATGCCTGGGCGGCGCCGTGATTGCCGCCAGCAATGCCCGCTTCGGCGGCCTTCCACCGGACCTAGACGTCCACTGACCACGCCACGGATGCGCATGAGCCAGCACAACCCACATCCCATGGAAGAACGCGCCATTGCCTTGGCTGGCCTGCTGCAGGCCTGCCAGCTGGTACACGGCATTGCCACCGTGGGCAGCGCCGACCAGAAGGCACTGGAATGCAGCATCGACAGCATTTTCCGGATCGATGCGGACGATACCCGCGCGGTTTTTGCCGGGCTGGACGGTCTGTCGCTGGGCATCAACGCCCTGCATGACCGACTGGTCGGCACGCACCGCGAACCGCCACCGTCACGAATCGCCGTCACCGTGCTGCATGTCGAGCGCAAGTTGAATCGCGATGGCGCCATGCAGGCGGCCCTGCAGAAAGGCATCGCCGACTGCGCCCACCGCCGACAGCAGCTCGGCGGCCTGCATCCGGCCGTGTTCAACGCGCTGGGCGAGCTCTACGCGCAGACCATCAGCACGCTGCGACCGCGCGTGATGGTGCAGGGAAACCCGCAATACCTCGGGCAGGCCAGCGTGGTCGCCGAAGTGCGTTCGCTGCTGCTCGCCGCCGTCCGCAGCGCCGTCCTGTGGCGCCAGCTGGGCGGAAACTACGTGGATTTGCTGCTGCGACGTCGTGCTCTGCTGGAAGCTGTCGCCGTCCTGCGCGCAGAACTTCCCCCGACGTAGTGTTCCAACGTAGCCCTGGCATCAGCTGGGGTGATGGGTTCTTCCCAGTCTTCCATCAGCGTGGCGTAGAGCAGCTTCTCGAACTCTGCCTTGAAACGGACGATGACGCATTCCGGCTCCTTGATGCGCTTGGCGTCGGAAATCAGGCCGAAATGCACCTCGCCGTTGTAGCTGAGGATGCTGACGCCGAGGCCGAGCGATCCGGACTGCGGCACCCAGAACATCAGGTCACTGATGCGCGAGCCGGCCAGATAAAGCGGCATCTGCGGCCCGGGCACGTTGGTGGCCACGGCACTGGCCTTGCGTGAGAACAGCTCCAGCGCCACTCGCTGGATCGGCGCCGGCGTCATGCCCAATGCGGCCAACAAACCGAAGGCAACGATGGCCTGCCGGGAATTCTTCAGCTCCTGCATGCAGGCTGCGACCCGCTCCAGGCGACGCAGCGGATTGGGTTCACCCACGGGTAGCTCAAGGAACACCAGACCAAAGTGATTGCCCAGCTTTTTCGCGTGTTCCAGCGGCCGCAGGTTCACCGGCACGGTGGCGCGGATGGTCAGGCCATCGACATCCTCGCCCTGTTCCAGCAGATAGGCGCGAAGCGCACCGGCGGCAGCGGCCATCAGCACGTCGTTGACCGTGCAGTTCAATGCCTTGCCGACCGTCTTTACTTCCTCCAGATCCAGCGGGTCGGCCCAGGCACAGCGCTTGCTGACGCCCAACGGCCCCTTGAACAGCGTTTCCGGATCGTCCGGCAGGCTCAGGGCGTGCGCCAACTCCATGGCGATGTCACCGCCATCCTTGGCGAGGATCGCCGCCAAGGTGGGATCCCGGTAGATCTCCATGCCCTTCTCAAGCGCCTTGCCGCCGAGCTTCATGGCACGATCAATACCTGCCATCGCCGGGTCGAAGAACTTGCGCGTGACGCGTTCGCCATCCGCCTTCAGCCAGGCCTGCGGCAGATCGCTGCCCGGCTTGGCGTCGGGGTGCGTATCGGTCAGCGACAGCAACACCTGGATCAGCGCGATGCCATCGGCGTAGCAGTGATGGATGCGCGAGATCAGCGCCGATCCACCGTTGTAGGTCTCCACCAGGTGGAACTGCCAGAGCGGCTTGGAGTGATCCAGTGGCGTCGACGCCAGCTGGCTGACAAGACGCTGCAGCTCCTTCTTGCCGGCGGCACCCGGGAGCGCGGTGAGGCGGATATGCCAGTCGAGGTCGAAGTCCTCGTCGTCTTCCCAGTGCGCCGATGACTGGTTGTCGACAGCCTTCTGACGAAACCGGTGAAAGGCCAGGAAACGGTCGCGGATCAACTCGCGCAGGCGCACGAGCTCCAGTGGCTCGGCGAACATCAGCACGCCAGTGATCATCATCAGGTTGGTCGGCTTTTCCATGCGCAGCCAGGCGGTATCCACCCGCGACATGGCTTCGCGCCGCCCCTTGCGCCTTCCCAAAGCTGTCATGACCGTGCTCCCCAGACGATGCGCCCGGTGTAGCACGCACCCCGGGAAGCGTCAACGAAACGACGCACCTCAGGTGTCTTTTTCGGCAAGGGCTACGCGACTTTGCTGATAGGCGGCGAGTGCGGCTTCGCGGCTGTGCTTCAGGTCGACGATGGGGGCGGACGGATAGCCCGGCGCCATGCGTCGCAGCGCGTCGACCGCGGTCCATGGTGCATACAGCGCCTTGCCCGTGAGCCCGGCCAATTCCGGCACCCACCGACGAATGTAGTCGCCGTTGGGATCGAAGCGCTCGGCCTGCGTCACCGGATTGAAGATGCGGAAGTATGGCGCGGCATCGGCGCCGGTGCCCGCCGTCCACTGCCATCCCTGCGTGTTGTTGGCGAGATCGGCATCGACCAGCGTGTCCCAGAACCAGTCGGCGCCGTGGCGCCAGTGATAGCGCAGGTTCTTGGTCAGCAGGCTGGCGACGATCATGCGCACACGGTTGTGCATCCAGCCGGTCGCCCATAGCTCGCGCATGCCGGCATCGACAATTGGAATGCCCGTTCGGCCACGTTGCCACGCTTCCAGCTTGTCTTTCTCCGGCGCCGCCCACTCGAACGGATCCATGCGCGAATTGAAGTTCGCCTCCGCGCTTTTCGGAAAGTGGTACAGCAGGTGATGGCTGAACTCGCGCCAGCCCAGTTCGCGGACGAAGGCCTTGGCATCGCCATCCGCATCCAGTCCGGCACTTTGGATGGTGGCCAGTGCCTGACGCGGACTGATCTCACCAAAGTGCAGGTAAGGCGACAGGCGCGATGTGCCGGTTTCCGCTGGAAAGTCACGGTCCTCGGCATAGCCGGATACGGCGGAGTCGAGGAAAGCCTTCAGTTGCTTGTCGGCACCAGCCTCGCCGGGTTCGAAGCGCTCCCAGAAACCCTTGTCCCAGCGCGGCGACGGAACAAGCTCCAGTGGATCGCCACGCGATACATCAAGACCTTCGATGCCATCCGGCACGCTGGGCAAGCGCTTCGGCGCATCGGAAACCGAGACGCTGCCGAGTTCCGCGCTGAGCTTCTTCCAGAACGGCGTGAACACGCGGTAAGGCTCACCCTGACCGGTTTCGACTTCCCATGGCTCGCGCAGCAGCGCGGCACCGAAACTGTCGGCGCGCACGCCCTGTCCGCGCAGCGCCGACTTGATCTCGCTGTCCCGCGCGATCAGCGCAGGCTCATACAGGCGATTCCAGAACACTGCCTCTGCACCGGTTTCCACTTGCAGCTGCAGAAGCGCGTCGAGACTGCTGTCGCAGCGACGGACGATCAGCCGTGAGCCGCGCGATGCCAGGTTGTTGGAGAGGGTCGCGAGCGACTTCGCCAGCCATGCCTTGCTTGCCGCACCCGGTTCCCAGGGTGCTTCCTCGTCCGGTGCGTGCAGGTAGACAGGAACCGGAACGAGACCAGCGTCGAGCGCCGCCTGAAGTGCCGGATTGTCGGCAAGGCGCAGGTCGCGTCGGAACCAGACCAGAGCAGAGGCCATCGGATCAGGCGTCGATAAACCGCACGCGCCGCGTAATGCCGCAGGCCAGCTCATAGCTGATCGTGCCGGCGGCGCTGGCAATGGTTTCGATGGGCAGTTCGCCCCCCCAGAGCAGCACCGGCGAGCCGACCTGCGCATCGGGGCAGGCATCGAGATCAACCGCCATCAGGTCCATGGAGACGCGACCGACGATGCGCGAGACCTTGCCATCGACCAGCACCGGCGTACCTGCGGGCGCCAGGCGCGGGTAGCCGTCGCCGTAACCGATGGCCGCGATGCCGATGCGACCTTCGCGATCGCAGACGTGGGCACCACCGTAGCCAACGCAGTCGCCGGCCCGCACCTGCTTTACCGCGATCAGCCGTGTGTGCAGGCTCATCGCCGGCTGGAGACCGAAATCGGCGCCGGCCTTTCCGTCGACGACGGACATGCCATACAGCGCGCCGCCGGGGCGGATCCAGTCGCGATGACTGGCAGGCCAGCCCAGCACGGCCGCGGAGTTGGCCAGCGAACGATCACCATCGATGTCGCGCAGCGCGGCATCGAAAGCTGCCAGTTGTTCCGGCGTGCTTGGCACGTCGAATTCATCCGAACGCGCCAGGTGGCTCATCCATTGCAGGTCGAGGTGGACATTGGACAGGCCACGAAGACGCTGCTGCAGCTCGGCCGCCCGCTCGGGCCGGAAGCCCAGACGGTTCATGCCGGTGTCGAGCTTCACCCAGAGGCGGAGCGGATCGGAAACGGAATCGCCTGCGTCCAGCTCTAGCATACGCAGCTGTTCGTCGCAGTGGACCACGGCATCCAGCTTCAGACGTCGCATGATCGGCAGATCAGCCGGTTCATCGAAACCCGACAGCAGCACGATGCGGTTGTCGAGTCCGACCGAGCGGATGCGCTCGGCATCCGACAGCGCCGCCACGCCGAAGGCATCGGCATCGCGCAACGTGGTCGCCACGCGCTCCAGGCCGTGGCCGTAGGCGTCGGCCTTCACTACCGCCATCACCCGGCTGTTGGGCGCGCGACGGCGGACCTCGGCGAGGTTGTGGCGGAGGGCGTCGTGGGAAATGCTGGCCGCGGTGGCTCGGCTCATTCGAAGTGACCGGAGAACTCGTCGCGACTCAAGTCACCGAACAGCGTGTACTGACCCATGAAGGCCAGCTTCACCGAACCGGTCGGGCCGTTACGATGCTTGCCGATGATGACTTCGGCCACGCCCTTCTCGGCGGATTCCTTGTTGTAGTACTCGTCGCGATAGATGAACAGGATGATGTCGGCATCCTGCTCGATGGCGCCGGATTCGCGCAGATCGGCCATCACCGGGCGCTTGTCGGTACGCGATTCCAGCGAGCGGTTGAGCTGCGACAGCGCGATCACCGGGACATTGAGTTCCTTGGCCAGCGCCTTCAGGGATCGGGAGATTTCCGAAATCTCGGTGGCGCGGTTTTCCTTGTTGCCGGGCACCTGCATCAACTGCAGGTAGTCGATGACGATCACGCCGAGGTCGTGCTCGCGGGCGAGGCGACGCGCGCGTGAACGCAGTTCGATCGGTGACAGCGCCGCCGTGTCATCGATGAAGATCTTGGCCTCGGACAGCAAAGTGATCGCCGAGGTGACACGCGGCCAGTCCTCGTCCTCCAGGTTGCCGGTCTTGAGCCGGCCCTGGTCGATGCGACCCAGCGACGACATCAGACGGAAGGCCAGCTGCGGTGCCGACATTTCCATGCTGAACACGGCGGCGGCCTTCTTGGTCTTGATCGCCGAGGTCTGCGCGATGTTCAGCGCCAGCGAGGTCTTGCCCATGGCCGGACGCGCGGCGAGGATGATCAGGTCGCTGGGCTGCAGGCCCGAGGTCATGTCGTCGAGGTCGCGGAAACCGGTCGGCAGGCCGGTCAGCTGGCCACGATTGGTGTAGCGCTGCTGCAGCACCTCGAAGGCGTCCTTCAGCGCACCATTGATGCGCACAAAGCCCTGGCGACCGCGCGACCCGGCCTCGGCGATGCGGAACACGTCCTGCTCGGCCTTTTCCAGCACTTCCGAGCTGCTGCGGCCTTCCGGCTGGTAGCCGTCGTTGACGATGTCGGTGCCGACTTCGATCAGCTGGCGCAGGATCGACTTCTCGCGAACGATGTCGGCGTAGGCCTTGATGTTCGCAGCACTGGGCGTGGTTGAAGCCAGTTCGATCAGGTAGGCGCTGCCGCCGATCTCGGCGTCCTTGCCGCGCGACTCCAGCCATTCGCCCAGGGTCACCGCGTCGAACGGCTTGCTGCCCTCGGCCAGCTCGGCGATGGCTCGGAAGATCAACCGGTGATCGCGGCGGTAAAAGTCTTCCTCGGTGATGCGGTCGGCGATGACGTCCCACTTGTCCGGCGACAGCATCAGGCCGCCCAGCACCGACTGCTCGGCGTCCACCGAGTTCGGCGGCACGCGCGCGGTTTCAAGCCGGCGCGGCGATTCGTCGAATTCGTATTCGTAGGGCTCGCTGACGGGACTGTTGGGCATGTCGCTGCTGGTTCCTTGGCATCACGGACGAATCGCGATGGAAGTGGGGCGCGCCGCCGATGGCGGCGCTACGGGTCGGGAGTCACCCGACACTCGATCATACGGACTCGTGTCTCAGGGGATAAGACAACAACCCTGTGGAAAACGTGTGGAGTTCATCGGGCCTTTTGCGGGCAACGCACGCAAGCCCCGACCCACAAACGAAAAGGGCGCCCGAAGGCGCCCTTTTCATGACACGACGGTGTGGCCGTCGAAATCAGGCTTCCGCTTCGATCTTCACCATGACGGTGACTTCGACGTCAGCATGCAGGTGCACCAGCACCTCGTGCTCGCCCACGTGGCGGATCGGGCCTTCGCCCATGATCACTTCGCTCTTGTTGAGCTCGTGACCAGCGGCGGTGAAGGCTTCGGCGATCTCGCGCGGGCCGATCGAGCCATACAGCTTGCCTTCGGTGGAGGCGTTGGCGGCGATGGTCACCGACTGGCCTTCGAGGCGAGCCTTGCGACCCTCGGCACCGTCCATCACGGCCTTGGCCTTGGCTTCGTACTCGGCGCGGCGCGCTTCGAACTCAGCCAGGTTGGCGGTGGTCGCCGGCACGGCACGGCCGGTCGGCAGCAGGAAGTTGCGGCCGTAGCCGGCACGCACGGTGACCTTGTCACCCAGGTTGCCGAGGTTGGCCACCTTCTGCAGAAGAATCAGTTCCATGGTGTTGCTCCGTTTTCGTTAGCGACGACGATCAATGACCACCGCCGCAACCGTTGCTGTCCGAAAAGGACGGATGGGTTCGAGTCCGCAAAGCCGGGCATCCTGCCGCGGTTTGCGGGAAACGGCCGCGGCGAAGCCGCGTCACGTTTTCGCATCCGGCGCCGAGCTCCGGATTGCGTCGGTGCATCCCTGCACCGGCAACGGCTAGCCGTTGCTTAGAAGTGGCTGTCGCAGTACGGCAGCAGAGCCAGGTAGCGAGCGCGCTTGACGGCGGTCGACAGCTGGCGCTGGTACTTCGCCTTGGTGCCGGTGATGCGGCTCGGCACGATCTTGCCGGTCTCGGTGATGTACTGGCGCAGGGTGTTGAGATCCTTGTAATCGATCTCGACGATGCCCTCGGCGGTGAACTTGCAGAACTTGCGGCGGCGGAAGAACTTGGACATTTTCGTATTCCTTCAGGTCAGGCGCCGGCTCAGGCCGTCGCTTCCTCGGCGTCGGCCGATTCGGTGTCGTTGTCGGAATCGTCGTCGGACGAATCGTCGTCATCACGACCGCCGCGACCTTCCTCGTCACGACGCGGGCGACGCTCACGCTCCGGCTTCTCGTCCTTCATCTTCAGGATGTGGCTCTGCTCGGTCACGGCCTCGTCACGCTTGATGACCAGGTGGCGCAGCACCGCATCGTTGAAGCGGAAGCCCGACACCAGTTCGTCCAGCGCAGCCTGGCTGCACTCGATGTTGAGCATGATGTAGTGGGCCTTGACCAGGTTCTCGATCGGATAGGCCAGCTGGCGGCGACCCCAATCTTCCTGACGGTGAACCTTGCCGCCATCGGCTTCGATCATCGAGCGGTAGCGCTCGACCATGGCGGGCACGTTTTCGCTCTGGTCCGGGTGGACCAGGAACACGACTTCGTAATGACGCATGTTGTTTCCTCTTGGATGCCGGCGGCGGAATTGCCGGTCGGCAGCCTCCCGGCAGCACCGGTGAGGCGAGTCTCGCAGCCGGAACGGCCAGCGAGCCGCGCATTATCGCGGAATCAGTGACTTGCGTGCAAGTGGCGTTGAACCGGCGGGTGACTTCACGCCAGTCCCTGACATTCGATGGTCTGGGCACATTTCCTGAACACATGGATGTCGTTGCCCAGATCGTGCCCAACCACCCGGTGGAAATGCTGGTTCAGATAGCTCCAGACCATTGGATGGGTGTTGGTAAAGCGCAAATCATCACGACCATCGAGCCGCGCATTGGAAATCATCGCGAAGACAGCGCCAGAGGCCCGCAACTGGCCAATCATTTGCTCCTGCAAGTGGGCTGGGGCTGGATGCACGCAGAACGTGTCATAAACCGGCGCATCGCGCCCGAGCACGGCGTAAAGCCAAGGCAGCGAGGGAGCCGCGAACAGGCAGGGCACGCCTTCAGGCTGGCCTGTACACAATCGAACCGCTTCTGCCAACAACGCAGGGTTGCCGACATCGTACCGGTAACGACTACCGGCCAATCCGGCATCAGGGCGAGAACCCGCGCGATGAGGGCGATGCCGGTAGAACGGAGCGATCAGCCACAGCAGCATCAGTGATAGCAAAAGCTGCATCGCCACCGGGAAGTACATAAACGTAATCAGCATCACAGGAGTGGCGGCCTGTGCAATGTGCGACGCATCGGCTCGACTCGCCGCATGGTGGAAGACGAAAATGCCCAGGCTCGCGGCGGACAGCATGCCCGCCACCACCGGATGGCCACGCCACGCCCCGGCGACAATGGCTACCAGTACGCCGATGGGCAACAACAGCTGGATCAGAAACAGCCACTGAAAGGCGCTTCGTCGCGCTGACGACACCCCCTGAAAAGCTGGGTTAGCCAAACGCCAGGGCCAAGGCCGAGGCAGGGACAGATTGGCCCCGCCACGTGCCAGCACGGATGTGATCCGGCGTTCGACGAAATGTCGGGCAAACCCGGCAGAGAAGAGCATGAGGACAAACGGCAATATCCCCACGACCGACCCTAGCAGCAAAGCCATGGACAAATTGCGCTCAAGCGGAACCAGGCCGAACCAGGCAGCCACGGTTACCGTGACGAACAGGGCCGCACTGGCGTACAGGGCAAGATTGAAGCCGAAAAACAGCGCAACGCCGACAACCAGCCCTGCTTGGAATGCCGTGGACACATCAGGCGTCTTCACGAGCAGCGCAAACGCGGACCAGATCAGCAACAGCCAGCCATGTTCATACTGCTTGTGCTGCGGATGCGACCAGGCAGCCAGCACGCCCGCCGCCAGAATGACTCCGGGCCAGGCCGTACCCAGGTCGCGCAGGCATATCAGCGCAAGCCCAAGTGCCAAGGCAAAGAATAGGTGCGATGAGACACGCACGCCCAGCAGTCGCCCCCCGAAAAGCCAGGTCAAAGGTGCCGACCACAGATAGCGTCCAGGCTCATAGGACTTGAAGTCCCTATGCGGCAAGCGCCCTTTCAGCAGCTGCTGGACGCCGAACCACAGATAACCCTCGTCAGCTCCCAACGCCGCCCGGGCACGAAGCCCGAAGGTCGCGACCACCGCCACCAGCGCCAGCACCATGCAAATCCATGGTTCCGCCATCAGTGCGCCTTCCACGGCCCGTTCATCCATAGCCTGGGCAAGCAAAATGCCGAACGAACAACCACGAACTTGGTTACCATGCAGCGTCCCTGTAGCTGTTCCCGCGGCAAATCATGCCCTGCTCCACCCGCAATGACCGCCATTCCGTGACGGTCGCCATCGAATCAGCTCGATCAACGTTTCCCCGGGAGCGGCTTGATCGTATTGCACTCGACGAGTCCGGTCATTACTGGCATGCGCCACGACGCAAGCTGCTGCTGGACCTGATAGCCCCGCCCCATCTGACTGCCGACCACGTGGAACGCCCTGTGGTGGACATCGGGTGCGGAACCGGCGCGCTGGTCGAGGCCCTGCTTGCACGCGGCGTGGATGCCCACGGCGTCGACCCATGGACAGACCAGCACCACCCACTGAGCGAACGTTTTCGCAGCGGAGAGATGGAATCTATCCCCTGGCCGGATGGCAGCGCAGGTATCGCCTGTGCATTTGATGTGCTCGAACATGTCGATGACGACACCGGCCTGCGCGAGATGCATCGCATCCTGCGTCCTGGAGGGCGCCTGCTGCTGACCGTACCGGCACATCGCTGGCTTTGGAGCCGCCGCGACGAGCTCGCCGGACATCAACGTCGCTATTCTCGATCCCTGCTTTCCAAACGTGTCCAGGATGCCGGCTTCCATATCGAGCAGCTGTTCGGCTTCCAATTCCTGCTGCTTCCACTGATCGGCGCCTCCCGCCTGGGAATGCGGCTGATGCGCTCACGCGACACGATGCTGGAAGATCGACCCGCCAGTGCGTTCAACACACTTCTACGCACGGTCAATCGCGCAGAGATCAGCATTGGGCGGCTGCTAAGGCCGCCTACTGGCAGCAGCCTGGTGCTGACCGCGAGAAAACCGCTTGGAGCATCCCGCAACCCGGCAGTCTCGACGTGATGGACTATCTGCTCTTCACCCATGACGCTGACTATGCCCGAGCGGCTGCTACCGCCGGCATGGCGGCGATCATTGTTGACTGGGAATGGCGGGGAAAGCCCGACCGCCAGGCAGAGCACGACACCGAAATCAATCGCGGCGGCGTCGACGACCTGATCGCCATCCGCGAGGCGGTCGACTGTGACGTGATCTGCCGCGTCAACAACCACCCGGCGTTCCTGCATGAAGAGGCTTCACTCGCCGTGCAGCATGGAGCGGATGAAATTCTCCTGCCGATGTTCCGGCGTATCGAAGAGGTCGAGAGGCTGCTAGATGTCCTGGACGGCCGTGCCCGCCTTGGCGTGCTGGTCGAAACCGTCGATGCGATGCAACTGGGTCGCGATCTGGAGCATCTGCCACTTTCCCGTGTCTACGTGGGGCTGCACGACTACCGGATCGACACCGGCAACCACGACCTGTTCCAGCCTCTGGTTGACGGCACACTGGACCGTTTCCGGGACGCGTACCGGGGCGCCTTCGGCTTCGCTGGCATCACGCGCCCGGATGGCGGCCAACCGATCCCGCAAACGCATCTGCTCGCTGCCATGCTCCGCCTTGACTGTAGCTTTGGTGTCGCTCGCCGGAGTTTTCGCGCCTCGGTACCAACACAAATTTTGCGGCAAACCCTGTCAGAGCTGGATGCAGCCATCGAATCGCTGGGTACTCGCTCGCCCGAGGAAATTGCCATCGACCACGAGGCGCTTCGCAGTCTGGTGGAACCCGGTCTTGGTGCCAATCCGCTATCCGGTGGCCTTCCGTCAGCATGCGCATCCTGATCCTTGGAGGGAGCGGAGCAATCGGCTCGGCGATCGCCCGGTATGCCTCCAGCATTGGGGTTGAGGTAGACGTGGTGGCTCGTAGCGGCTCCGCACTGTCCCGGCTGGAAATGCATTCGGAAATTGCTCGCCACACGTTGTCGCTTTCTGACACCGCTGCACTGCGGAGTCTGCTCGTCCGCAGGCAGCCACGCCTGGTGGTTATGGCAGCCTTCCCTGCACCCGCAACTCATCGGGGCCCAAGCGGTCGATCTGATTCTCTGCAGACCATGGGGCAGAACCTGCTCGGCGTTTTCGATGCGCTGGAACAGGCCGGTTTCAGCGGACGATTGACCTGGTTTGGCAGCTCGATGATGTATGGCCGGGCGCCCATTCCACGGCGAGTGACGAACCACCTGCAGCCGGAAACCTTCCGCGGTGCGATCAAGGCGGCCGAGTCAATCCTCGCACAACAACGCGCGGACGAGCTGGGCATCGCATACACTGAACTTCGCCTGTTCACCGGCTATGGCCCTTACGAACAGCGCGACCGCCTTGTACCAGCACTGCTCAGGGCCGCGCTAGGCGGCACACAGGTTCCCGTGGGCGAGGCCCAAGCAGTACGCGACTGGCTCTATTTCGACGATATTGCGCGCGCGGTGCTGTTGCTCGGCGAGTCCGTTCATGTTCCGGTTCCTGCCTTCAATCTTTGCGCTGGTCGCCTGAACACGGTCGGCGAGGTCGCGCAAACTCTGGAGGCCATCACCGGCCTTCAACTGACCAGCCCGCAGCCGTATGAACGCGGTGACGCCTATGGCCAGGTCGGCGCAGGCATCCCGCCTTCTGCCTCGGATGGTTTTGACTGGTCGCCAAGCATCTGTCTGGAAGAAGGCCTGCTCCGCTGCTGGGCGTGGGCGCAGACTCCCGCAGGCAGAAACTTCCTCCTGCAGACGCCATGAGTCCGATTACCGCTTCGCCGAGCTCAATCCGGGAAGACGACGCTATCCAGCTCAGCTGGATCATGCCGATGTATCGCACCGCCGACATGCTGGAAGAGCTGTTGCGACGAGTCCGCACAGTGGCCGAGGGTTTGGATGTCCGCTATGAACTGATACTGGTCGACGACGCCTGTCCACAGGGAAGCGCGGCACAAGCCCGTGCGATTGCCGGCAACGACCCGCGCGTGCGCATCCTCGAAACCCGTTGCAATCGCGGCCAGGACCAGGCGCTGCTCCACGGCCTCATGGCCAGCCTAGGGAAATGGTGCCTGATCATGGATGCCGATCTCGAGGATCCTCCCGAAGCCGTCACGGCGCTCTGGACCAACCGCCATCCCGACATCGACGTCATTTTCGCGCGCCGTACCGGCAGCCGCAGCCGACCGGACCGGAGACTGACTTCCCTGCTTTATCGCCAGAGTATTCGCTGGGTTGGCGGACTCCCGTCGGGGGCCTGTCTTTTCGCGCTGCTGTCACGACCAGCTGTCAATCGAATCGTCAGTCAGACTGAAAGCTCATCTTGGCTGATGCCGCTGATCGCCGCCTCCGGTCGCCACTTCGTCGCGATCCCCATCAACCGCGAAGCGCGCCCGAGCGGCCGTTCCGGCCATAGCAGCTGGCGGCGACTGCGCAAGGCTGCCGGAACGTTGTCGCAAATGATGCGCCTGCGCTACTTTTCTCGACCTCGACCAGCTGCTGCTCGAGACCCGCTTGACCGCCATGACTAGACCCGGAAATTCCGACAACAGCAACGCCAGGCACGAACGCGACTTCGACGTCCAGCGCTCTTATTTCGCGCAGCGACGACCGATCCGCATGCTGCCCCTCGATACGCCATACGTGCGCCGCCACCATGAGGAGGTCATGCGAAGGGGCATGCTGGCTGCGGGCGAACACATCTGTGAATGGGGTGCCGGACTCGGCCGCTTTTCACGACTCCTGCTCGCAAGCGGCCTAAAAGTCGACGCGATCGAACTGTCGCCAGAACAGACCGCCGAATGCCGGCAGGCCATCGGCGCCAATCCCGACTTCCGCATGCACTGCGGTGATGTTGGTGAACAGCTGGAGCAGCTCGACGGTAGCTTCGACGCCATGGTCGGATACTTCATGCTGCATCACTTGCCGGAGCTTGGGAGTTATTTCCGCAAGGCGTTTACCGCTCTCAAACCGGGTGGACGAATGGTGTTTGTCGAGCCCAATCCCTGGTGTCCGCTATTCCCGATCCAGATCACGCTGACGCCCGGCATGCGCTGGGCCGCCGAACGGGGAATCTATGGGCTCACGCCAAAACGATTGAACACAGCCGCGAGATTGGCGGGCTTCACCGGGCTCAGTATCGAGCGCTACGGCTCGCTGCCCCGTGCGCCCTACAACTGGCTCGGCAGATGGGATCGCGAGCGCATGCTGGAGCCATTTGTGCCGAGGTCGATGAAGCCTTTCCAATCAATCGTGATGCACAAACCCAGCACGGTATCCGCAAATAATATGGGCGGCCCCGCTTGAATGGGGTCTCCGACCAGAACCGGTTCGCCCGAGTCCTCATCGAAGCGGATGATCTGGACACACTGGATCCGATGCAGGTGCAGCATACGGTCGAAGGCAATGGCCTAGCCTGCATTCGTGGGCTGCATTCGCGCAGCGAGGTTCAAACAACGCTACGCCGCATCCGCGAGCGCTTTGATGCTGGCAATGACCGCAAGCACGACCCTGCCGACAGTGAGGCAGTCAGAGGCAACCTGCAGAAGCTCCAGATCGGCGCTAACTCCGGGGTCAACAGCATGCGCACGCTGGGCCGCTTCATGCGTGCCATTTACAACCCGATTTTTGCTGATGATGTGCTCGGGATGCGGAACGATTTCATCCGCCTGGCAAGGCTGCGCAACCGCCTGTATGGCCTTGCGGACGATTTCGCAGTCGCCGGCACACAGGAAGGCTTCTGGACCTGCTCACGCCTGCTGCAATACCCGGCTGGCGGTGGTTTCATGGTTCCGCATCGCGATGTGTACTCGCAATTGGCGACGACCTCGGCCGATCTGGGCTACTACCAGCTGCTGATGCTGATGACCGAACAGGGGCGCGACTACGATGAAGGTGGCGGCTACGTCGACCATGACGGTTACCGCTTCCGCTACGAGCCCTTCACCCATGCCGGCGACGTCGTCGTCTACGACGGGCGTTCGATACATGGCGTGGCCGATATCGACCCGATGTCCGAACTGGAACTCCAGCGCTTCACGGGGCGTGTTGCAGCCCTGGTATCGTTATTTCGCTACCTCGCCCCTGACACCAATGCCTACGGAGCCATGTCAACAGATGGTGCCAGTCGGTTTACCTAGCCGCATCCTTGAGAACCGGGAGGACCCTGTTCACGCACCAATCGATTCGCCAATCTCGCCCATGTCCTCGGTGGTGAAGCTCTCGCCGCAGCCGCATTCGCCCGCCGCGTTGGGATTGCGGAACACGAACTGCTGGTTGAGGCCTTCGCGGACGAAGTCGATCTCGGTGCCGGCGACCAGCGGCAGGCTCTGGGCGTCGATCAGCACGCGGACGCCGTCGACGTCGAACACGGTGTCGTCATCACGCTGTTCGCGGGCCAGATCCAAGGCATAACCCCAGCCGGAGCAGCCGGTGCGCTTGACCCCGAAACGCAGGCCTAGAGCGCTTTTATCGGTGGACAGGAAGTGGCGGACGCGCTGCATGGCGGCGTCGCTGAGGCGGATGGTGGTGTCGGTGACGTTCTGCATGGAGTCATTCTACCGTGCGGAAGCCTTCAACCGGCTCCAATCCGGGTGCCGGGGTCGGTTATCATTCACGGTTCGTTTTTATGCCGGCCGGAAATCCCGGGCGGCCCCAGAAAGCCGGAGACAGTGGTTCATGAGCGCGGGCACCATCGACGTAGTAAGCATCAAACAGGCGTTGTCGGGCGAGATCGCCGCCGACAGCAAGGTCAGCGTCCGGGGTTGGGTTCGCACCCGTCGCGATTCCAAGGCTGGCCTCAGCTTCGTCAATGTGTCGGATGGCAGCTGCTTCAATCCGATCCAGGTGGTGGCGCCTAACACCCTGCCCAACTACGCCGATGAGGTCGCCCACCTGACCGCCGGTTGCGCCGTGATCGCCAGCGGCACGCTGGTGGCGTCGCAGGGCAAGGGCCAGGGCTTCGAGATCCAGGCCGACAGCATCGAAGTCGTCGGCTGGGTGGAAGACCCGGAAACCTACCCGATCCAGCCCAAGGCGCATTCGCTGGAGTTCCTGCGCGAGGTCGCGCACCTGCGTCCGCGCACCAACCTGTTCGGGGCGGTGACGCGCATCCGCCATTGTCTTGCGCAGGCCGTGCATCGCTTCTTCCACGAGCAGGGCTTCTACTGGATCAACACACCGATCATCACCACCTCCGACGCCGAAGGCGCCGGCCAGATGTTCCGCGTGTCCACGCTGGACATGGCCAACCTGCCGCGCGATGACAAGGGCGTTGTCGACTTCAGCCGCGACTTCTTCGGCAAGGAGACCTTCCTGACGGTTTCCGGCCAGCTCAACGTCGAAGCCTTCTGCCTGGCGCTGAGCAAGGTTTACACCTTCGGTCCGACCTTCCGCGCCGAGAACAGCAACACCAGCCGCCATCTGGCCGAGTTCTGGATGATCGAGCCCGAGATCGCCTTCGCCGACCTCAATGACGACGCCAACCTGGCCGAAGCTTTCCTCAAGTACCTGTTCCAGGCCGTGCTCGACGAGCGCATGGACGACATGGCCTTCATCGCCGAGCGCGTGCAGAAGGACGCCATCACCCGTCTGGAAACCTTCATCAAGGCACCGTTCGAGCGCATTGACTACGGCGATGCCATCGACCTGCTGCAGAAGTCCGGCAAGAAGTTCGACTTCCCGGTGGAATGGGGCCTCGACCTGCAAACCGAGCACGAGCGCTGGCTCACCGAGGAGCATGTCGGCCGCCCGGTGGTGGTGATGAACTATCCCGAGCACATCAAGGCCTTCTACATGCGCCTCAACGACGACGGCAAGACCGTCGCCGCCATGGACGTGCTGGCGCCCGGCATCGGCGAGATCATCGGCGGCTCGCAGCGCGAGGAGCGTCTCGATGTCCTCGACAAACGCATGGCGCAGTTCGGCCTCGATCCCGAGCACTACGGCTGGTATCGCGACTTCCGTCGCTACGGCACGGTGCCGCACGCCGGCTTTGGCCTCGGCTTCGAGCGTCTGGTGGTGTACGTCTGCGGTCTTGCCAACATCCGCGACGCCATTCCCTACCCGCGCGTGCCCGGCGGAGCAGAATATTGAACGATCTCGCCACGCAGAGCGGGCATCACGACAGCTGGTGGATCAGCTTCCTCGGCCGTACCCAGGTGTGGGCGCGGCTGCGGCTGCTGGAAGCCGGTACAGCGGAAGTGTTCGACAGCGCCGGCAACACCTTTCCGTATGACAGCGAGGACTCGGCACGCAGTGCATTGCTGGATGCCGATTTCCGGGAGCGCGAAGGGCTGGACGAAGGCGACGCCGCCGAGCTTGGCTTCCTGCTGGATGAACTGACGCCACCACAAGGCGACGACGATGCCCGCCTGCTGGCGCAGATGATCCGCCAGCCTGGCCAGAAGGCCTGATCCGGGCGAGAACGTGACGCTCTACCAGCCGCGACATTTCGTCGAATCGGATATCGGCCGGCTGGATCGACTCGCCGAGCAGCACCCATTCGCCACGCTGATCGCTTTGATTGATGCCGAGCCGATCATCGCGCACGCACCGGTGCTTTATCGGCGCGATGGCGATGCCATTCGCCTGCGGGGCCATCTCGCCAAACCCAACCCGCTCTGCCACCACTATGGCGATTTGACGCTGATCCTGCACGGTCCGCAGCACTATGTGTCGCCGGGCTGGAATCCGGACAAGGAATCTGCCGCCCGCGTGCCGACCTGGAATTATGTGGTCGCCCATCTGCATGGCCGGCTGAGCTGGTATGACGACGACGCGCAGCTAGGCGCGCTGGTGCACGACCTCAGTCGGCACTTCGAACCGAGCGTCGGGGGCGACTGGGACTTCGATCCGATGGAGGACCGCTTCCGTCGACAGCTGCGCGGCATCGTCGGCTTCGAACTGACGGTGACGCGGATCGAGTTCAAGGCCAAGCTCAGCCAGAATCACCCGCCCGCCAACCAGAAGGCGGTTCATGATGCGCTGGTCGGCCTCGGCAATAGCGAAGCTTTCGCCGTAGCGGACTGGATGCGCTTCGACGACAACGGAGAAACCTCATGAATATCGATCTGCATGGCCGCCATGCGCTGGTCTGCGGCGCTTCGGAAGGCATCGGTCGCGCTTCGGCCATGGCATTGGCTGGATTGGGCGCTTCGGTAACCGTCCTGGCGCGTCGCGAAGCCGTGCTGGAAGAAATCGTCGCGAAACTGCCGAACAACGGCAGCCAGCAGCACGGTTTCATCGCACAGGATGTCGGCGATACCGCTGCGCTTAAAACCGCTGTCGAGTCGCTGGTCGCCGCAAGACCGGCGCAGATCCTGATCCACAACAGCGGTGGCCCGCCGGGTGGTCCCGCGAATGCAGCGTCCATCGACGAATACCTCACTGCATTCCGCCAGCACCTGGTTGCCGGTCAGACCCTGCTTCAGGCGCTGCTGCCGGGCATGAAGGACGCCGGCTACGGCCGACTGGTCAATGTGATCTCGACCTCGGTGAAGGAGCCGATCGCCGGCCTTGGCGTCTCCAACACCATCCGCGGCGCGGTGGCGAGCTGGGCAAAGACGCTGGCCACCGAGCTCGGCCCGTTCGGCATCACCGTCAACAATGTGTTGCCCGGCTTCACCCGTACCGGCCGCCTCGCCAGTCTGATCACCTCCAAGGCCAAGGCGCAGGGCATCAGCGAAGACGACGTCGCCAAGGGCATGCTGTCCGGCGTGCCGGCTGGCCGCTTTGCCGAAGCCGACGAGATCGCCAACGCCGTCGCCTTCCTCGCATCGCCCGCGGCGAGCTACGTCAACGGCGTGAACCTGCCGGTGGATGGCGGCCGTACGCGCTCGATGTAGCCATGCCGGAAGGTCCGGAAATCCATCGCGCGGCGGATGCGCTGTCGGCAGTGCTTGCTGGACAGACATTGATCCGCGCCTGGTTCGCCTTTCCCGAACTCAAGTCGCACGAGAAGCACCTGACTGGTCGAAAGGTGCTTGGTGTCGAGGCACGCGGCAAGGCGATCCTGACCCGCTTCGACAATGGTTGGACGCTGTACTCGCACAACCAGCTTTACGGGCAATGGCGAGTTCTCGCCGCCGGTGAGGAGGCGAAAACGACCCGCAGCCTGAGGGTGGCGTTGGAAACCGACCAGCATCGCGCCCTGCTCTACTCCGCTTCGGACATCGAAATGATCCGTGACGAGGAGCTGGACCAGCAGCCCTATCTCGCCCGCCTTGGTCCGGATGCGCTTGATCCGGCAACCACGCTCGACGACATCCGTACTCAGCTGGTCGATTCGCGCTTCCGTGGGCGCTCGCTGGCGGCCCTGCTGCTCGACCAGGGCTTCGTCGCCGGCATGGGCAACTACCTGCGCGCCGAGGTGCTGTTCGAGGCGGGCATTGCCGCTCATCATCGCCCGCGCGACCTGGACGACGACGCACGCGAGCGTCTCGCCAACGCGCTACTGGCGATTCCCCGCCACAGCTACCGCACGCGCGGCATCGAGCGCATCGGCGCCGGCATGCGCAACGACCTTCAATACGACGAGGGCAAACGCTTCCGCTTCAAGGTATTTGGCCGTGACGGAAAGCCCTGCGAACATTGCGGAACGACCATCGTCCGCAGCGAAGCCGCCGGTCGTCGACTCTATGCCTGCCCTCGCTGCCAATCCTGATCGCATCGCCTGAAAACGTCGCCCCAAAACGCCGCAGGCGTTACCCTTGCCGCCCATGACTGACTCCAACGCCAGCGCCCCGACACTGCGCCTGATCGGCCATCTGATCGGCGGCAAGTCCGTGATGGGCGCGAACCACATCGACGTTTTCGATCCGGCTGTTGGCCACCCGATGGCGCGCTGCGCCGATGGCGACGCCGATACCGTGGATGCCGCCGTCGCGACTGCTCGTGCCGCCCAGCCGGCCTGGGCCGCGCTGTCCGGCGACGAACGCGGACGCTGGATGAACCGCCTGGCGGACGCGCTGGAAGCCCGGCTCGACAGCGTCGCCGAAGTCGAATCCCGTAACGGCGGCAAGCCGCTGGCGCTGGCGCGCGACGTGGAGATCCCACGCGCGGTCGCCAACCTGCGCTTCTTCGCTGCTGCTGCCAGCCAGTTCGCCAGCGAGGCACATCACGGCAGCGCCGGCCTCAACGTCACCCTTCGGCAGCCGCTGGGCGTGGTCGCCTGCATCAGTCCGTGGAACCTGCCGCTATACCTGTTCACCTGGAAGATCGCTCCGGCGCTGGCCGCCGGCAATGCGGTGGTGGCGAAACCATCGGAAGTCACTCCGTTGTCTGCTGCGATGCTGGGCGACATCAGCCGCGAGATCGGTTTTCCGCCCGGCGTGCTCAACATCGTGCATGGCTGCGGCGACAGCGTCGGTCAGGCGCTGGTCGAGCATTCCGGCATCAAGGGCATTTCCTTCACCGGCAGTACCCGCGTTGGCCGCGCCATCGGTCGCAGCGCCGGCGAACGACTGGTGAAATGCTCGCTGGAACTGGGCGGCAAGAACCCGACACTGGTGTTCGCCGACGCGCCGCGCAATGGGCTGATCGACACCCTGATCCGCAGTGCCTTCCAGAACAGCGGCCAGATCTGCCTCTGCGGGTCGCGCATGCTGATCGAGCGCAGCATTTATCCCGAAATCCGGGATGCGCTGGTGGACGCGGCACAGCGACTCCAACCCGGCGATCCACTCGATGCCACAACCACACTTGGCCCGATGGTGTCGCAGGCGCATTTCGACAAGGTGATGGCCTGCATCCAGCGCGCCCGCGAAGAAGGTGGTCGCGTGCTTTGTGGTGGTGAACGCGTACAACTCGGTGGCGAGTTGGCCAATGGCTGGTTCATCCAGCCCACGATCATCGAAAACCTCGGCCCGGACTGCGCCACCAACCGCGAGGAAATCTTCGGTCCGGTAGTCACCCTGCAGCCTTTCGACAGCGACGACGAAGCGCTCGCCCTGGCCAACGCCAGCGACTACGGTCTCGCCGCCAGTGTGTGGACCGATTCGCTCAGTCGCGCCCAGCGCATGGCCGCCGACATCGACTGCGGCATCGTCTGGATCAACACCTGGCTCCGTCGCGATCTGCGCACGCCTTTCGGCGGCATGAAGCAGTCCGGCGCGGGCCGCGAAGGCGGCATGGAAGCCATGCGCTTCTTCACCGAACCCAAGAACATCTGCTTTGGAAACGATTGAATCATGTCCCAACTCAAGCACCTGATCGACAGCAACCGCGCCTGGGCGGAGGGCGTTCGCGCCGACGACCCGGCGTTTTTTGAACGGCTTTCCGGCCAGCAGGCGCCAAAATATTTCTGGATCGGTTGCTCGGATTCGCGCGTGCCGGCCAACCAGGTTACCGGCCTGGCGCCAGGCGAGGTCTTCGTCCATCGCAACATCGCCAACGTGATGTCGCATGGCGACCTCAACTGCCTGTCGGTGCTGCAGTTCGCCGTCGACATCCTCAAGGTCGAGCACGTCATCGTCTGTGGCCACTACGGCTGCGGCGGCGTGCACGCGGCGATGACCGGCACCCGCGTCGGCCTCGCCGACAACTGGATCCGCCATGTCGGCGACATCGCCAGCGACCACGCGGAGTTTCTTGGCGGCATCGACAACGAAGGCGAACGCCACGACCGTCTCTGCGAGGTCAACGTGATCGAGCAGGTGGTCAACGTCTGCCAGACCACAGTGGTGAAGGATGCGTGGTCGCGCGGCCAGCCGCTGTCGGTGCACGGCTGGGCCTATGGCCTCAGTGATGGGCTGGTGCGCCAGCTCGGTCCGGGCATCGCCGGTCCTGATGAACTCGAAGCGGCCTATCGACAGGCACTGGATGCCGTGCATGCAGGAGGCAGCAAGTGAGCAGCATCCAGACGGATCGTGCACCAGCGCCGGTTGGCGCCTATCCGCACGCACGCCGCGCCGGCAACCTGCTGTTCCTGTCCGGCATCGGTCCGCGCGAACCGGGAACCAACGCCATTCCCGGCAACGTCAGCGACGCCAGCGGGAAGGTGATCGAACACGACATCCGCGCGCAGACCGAATCGGTGTTCGCCAATGTCCGCACCGTGCTTGAAGCCAGCGGCGCGCGTTGGGAAGACCTGCTCGACGTCACCGTTTTCCTCACCGACATGGCCGGCGACTTCGCCGCATACAACGCCGTTTGGAAGGAACACTTCCCCGATCCGGCGAACGCCCCCTGCCGCACCACGCTGGGCATAACCTCGCTGCCGACGCCGATCCATATCGAGCTGAAATGCGTGGCGCTGTTTCCTGAAGGCTGAGAGCCAGCAGGCCGCTGCCAACAGCAGCACAGCACGTCCATTCCCTGCCTCAGGCCTGGCCCGCCATCGCCACGCGGTCGCGTCCCTGCTCCTTGGCGCGATACAAGGCCGCGTCGGCTGCGGAAAGCCAGGCCGCCTGGCTGAGCGGGACGCAGTCAGCGGACATGGCGACGCCAATGCTGGCGGTGGCGCTCACCAACTGACCGTGACCGACATCGACCACCGCAGCCGCGATGGCGACGCGCAGGCGCTCTGCCAACGCGCTGGCCGCTTCAGCGCCATGATCCGGCGCCAGCACCACGAACTCCTCGCCGCCAAGCCGGCCGACGATGCCGCCGGCAGGTTCATGCCGCGACAGGATGCCAGCAATGGCGATCAGCATCCGGTCACCGGCGTTATGGCCATGCAAATCGTTGATCTGCTTGAAATGATCGATGTCCACGATCATCAGCGCGTGCGAACGACCTTCTCGATGCGTCAGCAGTGACTGCACGCGTTCCAGCAGCGCACGCCGGTTGGGCAGTCGCGTGAGGCTGTCGCGATAGGCCTGCTCACGCAGGCTGGCCGCAACCCGGCGCTGTGCCCGGTGCACCATCAGCCCCGCAAACAGGATCACCATCAGCAGCAGCGCGCCCGCTCCCCAAAGCATGGTGTAGACGCGCTGCTCCCGCGCCGTCTGCTCCAGGCGCTGCGCCTGCTGGCGTGCGGCCTCGATGTCGAGCTCCTTGCGCCGGTTTTCCTGTTCCAGTTCGCGGATGCGCAGCTCCTGCTCCCGCTGTACGTAGCGCTGTTCCAGCGATTCGATGCGGTCGGCCTGCCCGGGCGCCTCGTCCTCGACCGACAGCGCCGCGATTTCCCGATCCAGTGCCGCCAACTCCTCCTTCGGCGTCCCCGCGGCGAGCAGCGCGTCCCGCTGGATCGACTTGATCAGGTGCAGGGTCGGTGGGTGATCAATGTCCTTCAGGCAGGCAAGGGCCTGCTCCACTTGTTCCAGGGCATCCCTCGCCTTGCCGAGGCCCAGCTGCGCGGTCGCCACCTGACCACGGGCAATACAGACGCTGATTGTGTTCGCGGTTTTCTCCGCGGCCTGCAACGCTTCCGTTGCGGTGTCCAGTGCCGCCAGGTACTGGCCGGTGGCGTTGAGGTCCATCGCCAGGCCGCCAGCCGCCCGACCAGCGAGGGCATCCAAGCCCGCCTCGGTGAAACCGTCGCGCGATGATCGCCACAGAGGAATGGCCTCTCCCGGACGACTGGCGCTGCTGAGTACGCTGGCCTCGATGTAGTTGGCGCGAGCCAGCCCGACCGGATCGTCGGCCGACTGCATCATCTGCGTGTAGCGGCGGCAATGCGGGAGACCCTGCTCCGGCTTGCTGGCGTTGGAGTAGTCGCGACACAGTTCGGAAGCGGCCATGGCGCGCAGGATGGCGTCGTCAGCCGGAAGCGCATTCGCTGCCTCCAGCGCCAGGATCAGACCTTCACCGGTATTGCCCTCGTCGATCAGCCAGGTGGCGCGCAGGAACCCGGCGAGGCTGCCGGCGCCATCGACCCGGTTGGCCGGTGGCTGCCGCATGGCATCGATGACCTCTTCGAGCGCGTCGCCATCGGCCTTGCCGATCGCCGCGCCGCCCATGTACCAGAGCAGGAACAGTCGCTGCCGCGGCTGGTCGGCGAACACGCCCTTTCGCAGCGCCTCCCGCCCTTCCTCGATGCCGCGGCTGCGATCACTGGCCGCCAGCTGGCGGAAAGCCGCGAGGTCGAAATCAGCTGGCGCCTCCTGCGCCGCAGCGAATGCGCCGCAGCAGCCCAGGACGAGCGCAAGAAGCCCCGATTTCCAGCCAAACCGCCGCATCGCGCCTCGCCGCCGTCTACAGTCCGGTCAACGATAACCGGAAATGCGCCCGTGGCAACGGGCGCGGCGGCGGCTTCAGGCGAACGGATCCTGCAGGATGATGTTGGCGTCGCGGTCCGGGCCGGTGCTGACCATGGCCAGCGGGCACTCCGCCAGCTCTTCCAGCGCGCGCAGGTAGGCACGCGCAGCCGGCGGCAGCTTGTCCCACTCGGTGATGCCGGCGGTGGATTCGCTCCAGCCCGGGAACTCCAGATACACCGGCTCGCATTCTTCCCAGCCCGCGGCGTCGAGCGGCGCGTACTCGGTCTGCTTGCCGCGGTACTTGTAGGCGATGCACAGCTTCAGCGACGGCATGCCGTCCAGGATATCGAGCTTGGTGATGCACAGGCCGTTGATGCCGTTGATGGCGACGGCGCGCTTCAGCGCGACCAGGTCGATCCAGCCGCAGCGGCGCGGACGGCCGGTGGTGGCACCGTATTCCTGGCCGCGATCGCGAATGCCCTGCCCGATCTCGTCGTGCAGTTCGGTCGGGAACGGCCCGCCACCCACGCGCGTCGCGTAGGCCTTGGCGATGCCGAGCACGTAGTCGATGGCCTCGGCGCCAACGCCTGTACCGGCCAGCGCGCCACCCACCGTGGTATTGCTGGAGGTGACATAGGGATAGGTGCCGTGGTCGATGTCCAGCAGCGAACCCTGCGCGCCCTCGAACAGGACGCGCTTGCCATCGCGACGCAGGTCGTGAAGCAGGCCGGCCACGTCGTGCTTCATCGGGTCGACGTACTCGCCGAAGGCCAGCGCCTCGTCCAGCGTCTGCTGGAAGTCGACCGGCTCGGCTTTCAGGTACTGCGTCAGCACGAAGTTGTGGTACTCCATCACCTCGCGCAGCTTCTCGGCCAGTTCCTTCGGATAGGCAAGGTCGGCGACGCGGACGCCGCGACGCGCCACCTTGTCCTCGTAGGCCGGACCGATGCCGCGACCGGTGGTACCGATGGCCTTGCCGCCTGCGGCCTTCTCGCGGGCCTGATCGAGTGCGATGTGGTAAGGCATGATCAGCGGTGTGGCCGGGCTGATCTTCAGGCGTGAGCGCACTTCGACGCCGGTCGCCTCGAGCTCCTCGATTTCCTTCTTCAGCGCCGCCGGACTCAGCACCACGCCATTGCCAATCAGGCACAGCGCGTCATCGCGCAGGATGCCGGACGGGATCAGGTGCAGGACGGTCTTCTTGCCATTGATGACCAGCGTGTGGCCGGCGTTGTGGCCGCCCTGGAAGCGCACGACGGCGCCGATTTCCTCGGTCAGCAGGTCGACGATCTTGCCCTTGCCCTCGTCGCCCCACTGCGCGCCCAAAACAACAACTGACTGGCCCATTTTTACCGCTCCAGATTGCTTCAAACGTTGTTTTACCTCGAATCACGATGCACCCGGATTTCGAGCGCGATCACAATCCGTCCATGGAGCGCCGATCCGGTCGGCATCCCTGCCGCCCCCTCGCGCGGTGGCAACCGCGCTCGACCATCGTTACCGCTCCAGAAATTACCCACGAAAAACCCGCGCGAAGTGATCCGCGCGGGGTTGAATGATTTGAGGCCTATTGTCGCCCGAGCAGACCCACTTCGGCCAGTGCGGGCGCCCTATGCGCGGCGTCAATGCACCAGGTAGAGGCTCAGCAGCCCCAGCGCCATCACCACACCGCCCACCGTCCGCAGCTGCCGGCTCTCGAGCTGCATGGCCTGCTCGACCATGCGTTTCCAGGCATCCGGCGCCGCGAACAGGAACAGCCCTTCCAGCACGGCGACCAGGCACAGCGCCGCCCACAGATCGTTCATTGTCCGAATCCGCGATCAGCGTGCGCCGTTCTGCGACGTGTCGCGGAAGTAGCGGAAGAACTCGGACTTCGGATCCAGCACCATCACGTCGTCACCGTTCATGAAGGCTTCGCGGTAAGCCTCCAGCGAACGATTGAAGCCGTAGAACTCCGGATCGCGGTTGTAGGCGGCGGCATAGACCTCGGCTGCCTTGGCGTCGCCCTCACCGCGCAGCGTCTGCGCATCGCGCTCGGCTTCGGCGATCAGCACGCGTCGCTCGCGATCGGCCGTGGCCTGGATCTGCTCGCCCGCCTCGGTACCCTGCGAGCGCAGTTCGTTGGCCACTTCCTTGCGTTCGGCACGCATGCGCTCGAACACCGAATTGCTGACGCGATCCGGCAGGTCGAGGCGCTTGATGCGGATATCGACGATCTCGATGCCGAGCTTGCCGGTGGCCGCATTGGCCACGTCGACCAGCGCCTCGGACAGGTTGGTGCGCTCGCTGGCCACCACGTCGCGCAGGTTGCGCTGGTTGATCAGGTTGCGCAGCGCTTCCTTGATGATCGGATTCAAGCGGTTCAGCGCGCGCTCCTCGCTGCCGCCCTGGGTAGCGCGGTAGAAGGCAACGGCGTCGGTGATCCGCCACTTGGCGAAGAAGTCGACGTTGACGTCCTTCTTCTCGTTGGTCAGATACGGCTCGGGTTGCGAATCCAGCGTCAGGATGCGGCGGTCGAACACCTGCGAGCGCTGCACGAAGGGAATCTTGAAATGCAGGCCGGGCTCAATGTCACTGCGAACGACCTTTTGCAGCTGGAACAGCACGCCGGTTTCGTTCTGGCGAACCACGAACACGCCGTTGAGCAGCAGCACCGCGGCGATGACGAGGGCGATCAGGCTCAGGTTACGCATCAGCGGCTCCCTCCGCGTGGCTGCCGCTCGCTGCGGCTGGAACTGCCGGAACTGCGCGACGACGTGGTGTCGCTCCGCGAGGGCGACGCCTGCTGGATCGCCGGCAGCGCATCCAGTCCGCGACGCACGGCGTCACGCACGGCGGCACCCGAACCGCTGGCGCCCGGCAGGTAGATCACGTTGTTGCCGTTGCTGTCGTCCACCAGCACCTTGGGGTTGGCGGCCAGCACGTCCTGCATGGTTTCCAGATACAGGCGACGACGGGTGATGTCCGGCGCCTTCTTGTATCCGTCGAGCAGCAGCTCGAAGCGCTTGGCGTCACCTTCAGCCTGCGCGATCTTGGCAGCCTTGTAGCCTTCGGCTTCCTGGCGGACGCGAGCGGCTTCACCGCGGGCTTCCGGCACCACCTTGCTGGCGTAGGCACGTGCTTCGTTCTCGATGCGCTGCTTGTCCTCACGCGCCGTGATGGCGTCGTCGAAGGCGTCTTTCACCTCCTGCGGTGGACGCGCGTTCTGGATGTTGAACTGCGTCACCGAAAGGCCGGTCTGGTAGTGGTTCAGCGACTCCTGCAGCTTGGTCGAGGAGCTGGCCGCGAGCTGGTCGCGCTGGCCGGTGAGGATCTCGTCCATCTCGGTATTGCCCATCACTTCACGCACGGCGCTCTCGGCGGCCGCTTTCAGCGTGGTTTCCGGATCGCGTGAGCCGAACAGGAACAGCTCGGGATCGGTGACCTGGTACTGCACGTTGAACTCGATATCGACGATGTTCTCGTCCTTGGTCAGCATGCGCACCTGGTCGGAGCTGGAGCGGATCTGGCCGACGTCGATGACTTCCACCCGCTCAATCGGTCGTGGCAGCTTGAAGTTGGCTCCGGCGGTCATGATGCGATCGGCCTTGCCGAAACGCAGCACCACGCCGTTCTCGCGTTCGTCGATCAGCTTCACGCTGTCGAACAGCAGCCAGACCAGGATCAGACCAACGATGATCAGGCCGAAACCGCCGCTGCCGCTGCCCTTCCCGCTGCCGCCACGACCGCTGTCGCCACCGCCGAACATGCGCCCGAGGTTGTCCTTGAGGCGGTTCAGAAAGGCTTCGACGTCATCGCCGCCACCGCCTCCGGGTGGTGGGTTCTTCTTGCCGCCAGGCTCGTTCCAGGCCATAAAAACTCCATGCAATCGTTTGAATTCACGAATCATTCTTCGCACCGTCGATCAAGCACGGCGCCTGCTGAAGGTCATTGTAGTGGATGCCATTTCAGGACGTGACCAGCAGCTGGGTCTGCAGCTCGCGGCTGCCTGCGTCATCACCCGCACACAGCTGGCGCGCGACGGCGGTGGGAAGGTCGAGCTGCAGGCGCCAGCCGTCATCGTCACTCGTCTCGCTCACCACCGCGCCCGCTTCGAACAGTCGTGCACGCAGGCGGCCGGCGGCCGGTGACAGGCGAACCGTCTGGCGAATGCGCTGCTCGATGCAGCGTTCGGCCATCACTTCGCCAAGCAGATCCAGCCCCAGACCGTCGCGTGCGGAAACCCACACGCGTTCCGGCGCTCCGGGCTCGCCATCGACGCGTGGTTCGGCGCCCTCGATGCGGTCGATCTTGTTGAACACCATCAGCTGCGGCAGATCGCCGGCGCCGATTTCCTCCAGCACGGCGTTCACCTGGTCGATCCGTTGCTCACGCAGCGGATCGGCCGCATCAACCACATGCAGCAGCAGATCGGCGTCACGCGCCTCCGACAGCGTGGAGCGGAACGCCGCGACCAGATCATGCGGCAGGTCGCGCACGAAGCCGACCGTATCCGACAGCAGGATGGCGCCACCCGGCAGGCCCTCGATGCGCCGCACCGTCGGATCCAGCGTGGCGAACAGCTGGTCTGCCGCATAGGCACTGGCACCTGAAAGCGCATTGAACAGCGTCGACTTGCCGGCATTGGTGTAGCCCACCAGCGCGACACGCGGCTGCTGTCCGCGCAGGCGCGCGCGACGCGACTGGCCGCGCTGCACTTCCACCTTTTCCAGACGGCGCTTGAGCGCCTTCACGCGCTCGGCGAGCAGGCGGCGGTCGGTTTCCAGCTGGGTTTCACCTGGGCCACGCAGGCCAATGGAACCGCCGCGCTGGCGCTCAAGATGCGTCCAGCCACGAACCAGCCGCGTGGACATGTGCTTCAGCTGCGCCAGCTCCACCTGCAGCTTGCCCTCGTGGCTTTGTGCACGCTGCGCAAAGATGTCGAGGATCAGCCCCGTGCGATCGACCACGCGGCAGCCCAGCAGCTTTTCCAGGTTGCGTTCCTGGATCGGCGTCAGCTGATGGTTGACCAGCACCAGATCGGCATCCAGCGCCGCACGCAGGTCACGCGCCTCCTCGGCCTTGCCACTACCTATCAACAGCGCCGGATTGGCCTTGCTGATGCGCGCGCCCAGCGTGTCCAGCACCTCGGCACCCGCCGACCGCGCCAGCTCCACGAACTCGGCAAGAATCTCCGGATCATCGTGACCCGGTGCATAGGGCTGTATCAACAGGGCGCGATCACCGCGCCTCGATCGTTCGAACATCAGTCCTCGGCGTGATGGTCGTCGTGACCACCATGGTCGTCATCGTGGCCGCCCGAACCGTGCGGGCCCTGCCCCATGCGCACGTTGCGCGCGGGCACGACGGTGGAAATCGCGTGCTTGTAGACCATCTGGCTGACGGTATTGCGCAACAGCACCACGAACTGGTCAAAAGACTCGACCGTGCCCTGCAGCTTGATGCCATTGACGAGGTAGATGGAAACCGGGATGCGCTCGCGACGCAGAGCGTTCAGGAACGGGTCCTGCAAGGACTGACCCTTGGACATGATTATCTCCTGCTGATCTGTTGTTGTTATTCGGTACCCGGACAAAATTCGCCGGAAAGCCATTGAAAGCACGGGGCTTTCGGGAGTTGTGGCCACTGGGGCGGAAACTCAAGGGCATGCTACACGAGGTGGGGTTTGCCCGTCAGCGCGGGGTGGCGCCCTTTTGAGGCGCTGGATCAAGAGCTTTCGACATCGCCTTCGGCACTGCCGAGTTCATTTTCTTTGCTTGTCCAAAGAAAACGGAACCAAAAGAAACGACACCCCGCGTCCGCGCCCGCTTCGCGGGTTCGTGAGTCGGAGTCGGGGTTTTCGCCAGTTCTTCCATGAACTGGCGAAAACGCGCGTGCGTCCTGCACGCGCCCCTCGGGGCCTGATCGCCTCCAACTCACCGCTACCGAGGGCCTGAGGAGCGCCGCGGCTCTAGGCTCCTCCGCTCCTGGGTCCCGTGGGAGCGCCGAGTAGCGGAGGAATGTGGCGGGAAAAGGCGCGCTTGTTTGAGGCCATGGATGGCCGAGTTCGCGCCGGCCGCCGGATTCCGAGCAACGCAGGGCATGGCGGCGGCTTCATCGCCGCCGCGCGGACTTCGGGTCGGCTTTCTTTTGGTGACTTTTCATTGCCGAAAGAAAGAAAAGTTACCCGGAAGCGCCGAAGGCGATACCGAAAGCTTTTGCTCCTGAACGAACCGGCTGACGTCAGCCCAAGAACCCCGCTACGCGCTGAGAAAAATCCCCAACCGGATTGCCGGCATCCAGCCATGAAGCATCCAGCTCCTTCCGCAGCCAGGTCACCTGCCGCTTGCACAGCTGCCGTGTCGCCGCCACGCCCTCGGCGATGAAGGTCTCGCGATCCGTGTTGCCGTCCAGGTGACGCCAGGCCTGCCGATAGCCAACGGCGCGCATCGACGGCAGGTCTGGATGAATCCGTGGATCGGCGCGCAGTCGCGTCATCTCGTCCAGAAAACCGGCCTCCAGCATGAGCTGGAAGCGCAGCGCGATGCGCTGGTGCAGCCGCTCTCGCGGCATGCCGACGACGAGTTTCAAGGTACGCCAGGGATTCCCTGGCGCCGTGGACGCTTCGCGCTGCCATTCGCTGATCGGGCGGCCGGTGAGTCGATGCACTTCCAGTGCGCGGCTGATGCGCTGGGCGTCGGCCGGACCGATGCGGGCGGCGGCAGCCGGATCGACCGCGATCAGTTCGGCGTGCAGTGCCGACCAGCCCTTTTCCGCGGCTTCGGCCTCGATGGCTTCGCGAGTCGCCGGGTCGGCTGCCGGCATCGGCGACAGGCCGTCCAGCAGTGCGCGGAAGTAAAGGCCAGTACCACCCACCAGCAAAGGGATGCGACCGGCAGCGTGGATTTCGGCAATCTCCCGCCGGGCATCCGTCGCGAAATCGGCCGCGGAATACGGTTCCCAGGGCTCGCGGATATCGATCAGGCGGTGCGGCGCCCGCGCCAACGTGGCGGCATCCGGCTTGGCACTACCGATATCCATGCCACGGTAGACCAACGCGGAATCGACGCTGACGAGGTCAACCGGCCAACGTTCGACGGCCGCAACGGCGAGATCGGTCTTGCCTGACGCCGTCGGCCCCATCAGGGCGATCAGCGGCGGTCGGTCCATGCCGGAACGGCTCGTCACGGCCTTCAGGGTGGCGCGCGGGTATCAGGCGCCGACGGCGTCGGCCGGCGGCTCCGGTGCTTCGATGGGCTGCTCGATATCGCTTCGCTGGTCCGGCGCCGGCGCCGGCTGCCGCGACAGGATGGCCAGCATGGCCGCCAGCTCGTCACGCATTTCGCGGCGGTCGATGATGGCATCGATGGCTCCGTGGTCGAGCAGGAATTCCGAGCGCTGGAAGCCTTCTGGCAGGGTTTCGCGAACGGTCTGCTCAATCACGCGCGGACCGGCGAAACCGATCAGCGCCTGCGGCTCGGCGACATTGAGATCGCCGAGCATGCCAAGGCTGGCGGAGACGCCGCCGGTGGTCGGATGTGTCAGCACCGCGACATAAGGCAGGCCCGCCGCGCGCAGGCGGCCGAGCACGGCGGAAGTCTTGGCCATCTGCATCAGCGACAGCAGGCCTTCCTGCATGCGCGCACCGCCAGTGGCGGTGAAGCAGACCAGCGGGCAGCGGCGTTCGAGGGCCGCTTCGGCCGCCAGCGCGAAGCGCTCGCCAACGACCGAACCCATCGAACCGCCCATGAATTTGAATTCGAAGGAGGCGGCAACGATCGGCCGACCTTTCAGCTCACCAGACATGGCGATCAGCGCGTCGCGTTCGCCGGTCTGCTTCTGCGCGGCCTTGATGCGATCCGCGTACTTCTTGGAGTCGCGGAACTTCAGGGTGTCGGTCGGCCCCAGGTTGGCACCAAGTTCCTTGCCGGTGTCCGGGTCAAGGAAGGCTGCCAGACGCTCGCGGGCGCTGATCGCCAGGTGGTGCGAGCACTTCGGGCAGACGTTGAGATTGCGCTCCAGCTCCGGGCGATACAGCACCGCCACGCAGCGCGGGCACTTCTCCCACAGGCCTTCCGGGACGTTGCGCTTGTTGCCACCTTCGGTGCGAATGCGCGCGGGCATCAGTTTCTGCAGCCAGCTCATGGCGGCTCCGTCTGTCATTCAATCGACAAGTGTAAGGGATGGCGGCTGTTCGATCAGCCCGGGCCTCGTCGCGCCCGCTCAGCCGGCGTCGAGAGCGACTCGGATCGGTGCAAGGAAGTCACGCGCCGCCTTCACCGCCCCGTCCGCTCCTGCGTCATTGAGCACGGACACCAGCGCGCTGCCGATCACTACGCCGTCGGCAAAGGCGCCGATGGCAGCGGCGGAATCGGCATCCTTCACGCCAAAACCCACGGCAACCGGCAAGTCACCGATGGCGCGGATGGCATCCATGCGCGACTTCACCGAGGCATGATCCAGGGTCCCGGCTCCGGTAACGCCAGACAGCGAGACGTAGTACAGGTAGCCGCGCGAGGAATCCATCAGCAGTCGCAGGCGCTCATCGGAAGTGGTCGGCGAAGCAAGCTGGATCTGGTGCAGCCCGTTGGCTTCCAGCAGCGCGCCGAGTTCTTCAGACTCCTCCGGAGGACTGTCGACCAGCAACAGGCCGTCGACACCGGCCTCGGCAGCCTCGCGAACGAAGGTTTCGACACCATGGATTTCCACCGGATTGAGGTAGCCCATCAGCACGACCGGCGTTTCCAAGTCGGTCTGGCGGAATTCGGCGACCATGCGCAGCACCGCCGCGACGCCGACGCCGCGCGCCAGCGCGCGTTCGCTGGACTGCTGGATGGTCGGGCCGTCTGCCATCGGATCGGAGAACGGCATGCCGAGCTCGATGATGTCAGCGCCGGCAGCAACCAGCGCCAGCATCACCGGCACGGTGGCCTCGACGCCGGGATCACCGGCAGTGATGAAAGGCACCAGCGCGGTGCGGCTTGAGGCCTTCAGCGCGGCCAAGCGTGTGTCGATACGGTTGGAAGCACTCACAGCGAAATCCCCTCACGCGCGGCAATGGTGTGGACATCCTTGTCGCCGCGACCGGACAGGTTGCAGAGGATCATCGCGTCCTTCGGCATGTCCTTCGCCAGCTTGATCGCCTGCGCCACGGCGTGGCTGGATTCCAGCGCGGCGAGGATACCCTCGGTGCGCGCCAGCCGATGGAAAGCGGCCAGCGCCTCGCTGTCGGTGACGCCAACGTATTCGGCGCGACCGCTGTCCTTGAGGAAGGCATGCTCGGGGCCAACGCCGGGGTAATCCAGACCGGCCGACACCGAATGCGTCTCGGTGATCTGGCCGTCGTCGTCACACAGCACGTAGGTGCGATTGCCATGCAGAACGCCCGGACGACCGGCTTCCAGCGACGCCGCGTGGCGCCCGGTATCAAGGCCGTCACCAGCCGCCTCGGCACCAAAGATCTTCACGTCACGATCATTGAGGAAGGGGTGGAACAGGCCGATGGCGTTGCTGCCGCCACCGACGCAGGCCACCAACGCGTCCGGCAGGCGACCGTACTGCTCCTGCATCTGCACCCTCGCCTCGCGGCCAATCACGGCATTGAAGTCGCGCACCATCGCCGGATACGGATGCGGGCCTGCCACCGTGCCGATGATGTAGAAAGTGTCGTGGACGTTCGTCACCCAGTCGCGCAGCGCTTCGTTCAATGCATCCTTCAGCGTCTTCGAGCCTGAGGTCACCGGCACGACGGTGGCGCCCAGCAGCTTCATGCGGAACACGTTGATGGCCTGGCGCTCGATGTCCACGGCACCCATATAGACCACGCATTCCAGTCCCAGCCGCGCCGCCACAGTTGCAGAAGCCACGCCATGCTGGCCGGCGCCGGTCTCGGCGATGATGCGCGTCTTGCCCATGCGCTTGGCCAGCAGCGCCTGGCCCACGGTGTTGTTGATCTTGTGCGCGCCGGTGTGGTTCAGGTCCTCGCGCTTGAGCAGGATCTGTGCGCCACCGACATCCCGCGACAGCCGCTCGGCATGGTAGATCGGGCTGGGACGACCGACGTAGTGCTTGAGGTCGGCATCCAGTTCGGCAATGAACTCGGGATCGACGCGATAGCGTTCCCAGGCAGCTACCAGCTCCTGCAACGGCGCTACCAGCGTTTCCGCCACGAAACTGCCGCCATAGCGGCCGAAGTGGCCACGCTTGTCCGGAAACTGGTTGTAGTCGATATCGTTAGTCATTGATCCTGCTCGTTTTCCCTGTCCGACCGATTCCCGCCCGCACGACAGACCTCGGCCACGAAATGCCGCATGCGTTGTTGATCCTTGGTACCCGGCGCCGATTCGATGCCGCTGCTGACGTCCACGGCGAAAGGCCGCGTTGCCCGGATGGCTTGCGCCACATTATCCGGTGTCAGCCCGCCGGCGAGCAGCCACGGTCTGGACAAATGCGGCGTCCGCGACCAGTCGAAGCGCTCGCCGCTGCCACCGGCTTTGCCGCTGGCGTGCGAGTCGAGCACGAAGCCCGCGGCGCCCGGAAAGCGGGCAATGTAACCGGTGAACGCGGCGGCGTCAGCCAGCGAACCCATGGGCACTGCCTTCAGGTATGGCAGGCCAAACGCCTCGCATTCGGCCGCCGTTTCCCTACCGTGGAACTGCAGCCACTGCGGAGCCGCCGCATCGATGGCTTCACGAATCAGCGCCGGCTCGTTGTCCATGCACAGCAGCACCTTCGACAGCAGCGGCGGCAGCCCCTCGACGAGCTGCGCTGCCTGCTCCGGCGTCAAGCGACGGACGCTGCGTTCGGCAATGATCAGGCCAATGGCGTCAACGCCCAGCGCTGCGGCAACGTCGATGTCGCCGCGCCGGGTCATGCCGCAGAACTTGATCCGCGTACGACTCATTCGTCGTCTCCCTCGGAGCGGCGTCCGGGAGGTGGTCCGGCCAACGGAGAGCCCGGAGACAGGCTGACGCTGACCGGCAGGTGGCATTCCGCCGGGTACAGCGCGCCGACGAAATGCAGGCCATTCGGCGAGGCCGTGGGGCCGGCAACATCGCGATCGCGTCCCGCCAGCAGCTCGGCCATCCACGGCTCGGGTTTCTCGCCGCGGCCAATTGGCAGCAGGCTGCCGACGATGTTCCTCACCATGTGGTGCAGGAAGGCGTTTGCCTGCACATCGATCACCACGTATTCGCCGTCGCGGCTGACGCTGATCGCATGCAGATGCCGCCGAGCATGCGGCGCCTGGCACTGCGAGCTCCGGAAGGCACTGAAGTCGTGTTCGCCAACCAGCGTCTGCGCGGCGCGATGCATGGCATCGGCGTCCAGCGGCTGCGGTTCCCAGCTGCAGCTGCGACGCTCCAGCGCGGCGCGGCTCATGCGATTGACCAGCCGATAGCGATAGCGCCGAGCGCGGGCGTCGTAACGTGCGTGGAAATCATCGGCCACCGGCTGCGCCCAGAGCACGGCCACGCCGGGCGGAAGGTTGCTGCAGCCACCCAATACCCAGGCACGCATCGGTCGATCAACCGGCGCATCGAAATGGGCGACCTGGCAGAAAGCGTGCACGCCGGCGTCGGTACGACCCGAGCAGACCACCTCCACCGGCGCATCGGCGACGGTCGACAATGCGGCTTCGACCGCACCCTGCACGGTCGGACCGTGCGACAGGCGCTGCCAGCCGTAGAAGTCGCTGCCGTCATATTCGATGGCGATGGCGATGCGCATGCCGAAGCGGGTCTCACTGAAAGCCGGCCATGGCCACAAAGGCCGGCACAGGGCTTGGATTCGGGAAAGGAACCGGCGTTCACCGGTTAGGAACTCAGGATGCCGTCATGGCCCCGCCAAAGCAAAGGGCCGGCACTGGGCCGGCCCTTCGTCTGGTTATATCGAACGGACTGCGCGGTGGCGTCAGCGGATTTCGTCCAGCAGGCGACGCGCTTCATCGCGCTGCCCCGGATTGCCTTCGCCGAGCACCTCTTCGAGCATGCCGCGGGCACCTTCGACGTCGCCCATGTCGAGATAGGCACGGGCCAGTTCGAGCTTGGTCGCGGCCGCATCCTCGTCCACATCGCCCGCCGAGGTCGGCGCGCTTTCCGGAATGGCGGCAGCGGGTGCCGGTGCCGGCGGAATGTCAACCGGTTCCATCTTCGGTGCCGGCTCGCTGAAGTCACCGAAATCGACTTCCTCGCGCTTCGCCGGTGCGGGCGGTGCCTCTGCTGCCGGCTCCTCCCAGCTGAAATCGGCCGATTCCTCAGCGGCTTCGGGCACATCCTCGGCGACCGCCTCGAATACTTCCGCTTCGGGTTCAGCTGCCGGCTCCACCTCAGCCGCGAGCGCGGCATCAAAGGCGTCGTCGACGGCCGGCGGCAGCGGCTCGGCATCCTCGAACATCGGGTGATCCGGAATCACTTCCCGGCCCATGGCCACGACCTGGCGCCAGGCCAGGTTGCCCGGATCATCGGCGCACTGCGCGTACATGGCCTCGGCGGCGCCTTCGAAGGCATCCTCGTTGCCCTGCTCGTAGTAGTAGCGAACCAGCTCCAGGTGACGATCCAGGTCTTCCGGCTGCTCGGAGAGTGCTTCCAGCAGCTCGATTTCGCGATCGCTCATGCCATCGTCGTCATCCATCGCCATCGACGGAGCGGCGCTGACCGCCATGGCATCGGACACGCGACGGCTCGGCTCGGCCTTCTTCTTGCCGCCACCGCGCATCATCCGCAGCGCCGCCAATATGATCAGGCCCAGCAGCAGGGCGGCACCACCTACCATCACCCACAGATTGCGATACCAGGGCATGGCCGGGCGTTCCGCCGGCGTGCTTGCCGCCGCTGGCGGCGGTGCCGGCGTGGCTGCAGGCTGCGTCGCCGGCTGCGGCCGGGTAGCGGGTGGCGTCAACGTCGGCGTCGGCGCGGCCTCGCCCTCGGTTTCGTCCGCTGCGTTTGCATCGGTAGCGCTGGCCTCATCGCTATCAGCACTGGCCTCGCCACCGTCCTCGGTTGCCGTGGCGTCAGCGGACATGTCGTCCATGCCAGCGTCAGCAGCCATTTCGCCACCACCCGTTCCGGCGACGGCATCAGTGGCAGCCGGGGCGGAATCCGCCGAAGCCGCATCCTCTGCTTCCAGCTCGGCAAGGCGATCACGGAGCCGTGCGAGCTCCGAATTCTGCATGGAAATCAGACGCTTGCTATCGGTTTCGATCTTTTCCAGCTCACCGACCCGCGACTTCAGCTCAGTGATTTCCTGATCGCGCGCACCCAGATCCTCGCGGGCGCGCTGCAGGTCACGACGCAATTCGGTACCCGCGCTGTTGGCGGCCACGCCGGACTGCGCACCGTTGCCGCTGGCATCGCCCTTGGGCGGCACCAGCTCCAGTCGCGAGCGGTCGGCGTCGGTTTCGCGGCGCGTCGGCGTGGTGGTGCGGCTGCCCGCCACTTCCGGCTGCGGCTGCGCCTGTCCGACGCTGGCGCGCCAGGCATCCATCTGCCGGGTCACTTCCATGCGTGCATCGGCGAGACCGGTAGCCACCATGTCGGAAGCCGTCGGAATACGCAGCACGGCGCCCTTCTTCAGGCGATTGATGTTGTTGCCGATGAACGCATCCGGATTGGCATTCAGCAGAGCCAGCATGGTCTGGTTCATGTCCACGCCAGCCGGGCGGACGCGCTGGGCGATGCTCCACAGCGTGTCGCCGCTGATGGTCGGACCGTATTCATTGCCCATGGCGGGCATTGGCATCGGAGTCGGCGCCGGTGCGGCGGGAGCCGGTGTCGGCTCGGCCGGAGCGGCAGCCACCGGCTCGGGAGCCGGGGAAGTCTGTGCTGGAATGCTGGGCGGCGGCGTACTGGCCGCTGGCGCCGGAGCGGGTGTTGGCGGTTCCGGCTCCGGTGCCGGCATGGTCTGCACAACCACCGGCTCGCTGGGCACTGGCTCCATGGCGCTGGGCACGCGAGCGGGTGCGGCGCTGCCGGAAATCGGCGCCGTCAGCGGCGGATCCAGCAGCACGGTGAATTCACGGAGCATGCGGCCCTTGCCCCAATCGACCTCCAGCAGGAAGGTCACGAAGGGGTCGTTGAGCTTGCTGTCGGTGGTGACATGGATCACCGACTTGCCGCTGGCGTCCTTCTGCACGCTGAACTCAAGGTTCGCCGACAGCATCGACGAGCTGTCGAGGCCAACGCGGGCAAAGTCCTCGGGAGAAGCCAGCCGCACCTTAAGGTTGGCGGTTTCGCTGGGCGTGTTGCTCAGCACGGGGATCTGCGCGTCCAGCGGCTGGTACAGCGAGGACTTGACCTCGATCTGGCCCAGTCCAAGGGCCAGCGCGTGGCTGCTACCGAGGGCCAAGGCCAGCGCCAGCGGAAGACGGAGTTTGCGATTCATACGGTGACTTCTCCCCATGCGTCCCGAGTGGTCGGACGGCCCATGACGCCCCCTGATACGCCCTGTTCCGGCCCGATCATTGTCACCCGGTTGCTAGAAACAACTTGACAACGATGCGCCAACTATAGATCAGGACTGACTTTTTACCAATAGTTCAGCGATCTGAACAGCGTTCAGCGCGGCACCGATGCGGATGTTGTCCGCGACCACCCAGAGATCGAGCCCATTCGGGTGCGAAATGTCCTCGCGGATGCGCCCCACATAGACCTGATCGTTGCCTGCGGCGTGGGTCACCGGCGTTGGATAGCCGCCTGGCTCGCGGGAATCCACCAGCTCCACGCCCGGCGTGGCCGCCAGCAGCTCGCGGACAGTGTCCACGCCGATCTTTTCGCGCGTTTCCAGATGCACGGCCTCGCTGTGGCCGAAGAACACCGGAACGCGAACCGCGGTGGCATTCACGCGGATGGTCGGGTCACCGAGGATCTTCTGCGTCTCCCAGACCAGCTTCATCTCCTCGCGGGTGTAGCCGTTGTCCTCGAAACTGTCGATCTGCGGGATCAGGTTGAAGGCGATCTGCACCGGGAACTTGGCCGGTTCATGGCTCTTGAAGCTCAACAGCGCCGCGGTTTGCCGGCCCAGCTCGTCCATTCCCGAACGCCCTGCCCCGGAAACCGACTGGTAGGTGGCGATGTTGATGCGCTCGATGCCGACGGCGCGATGGATCGGCGCCAGCGCGACCATCAGCTGCATGGTCGAGCAGTTCGGGTTGGCGATGATGCCGCGCGGACGATTCGCAGCGGCCTGCGGGTTGACCTGCGCCACCACCAGCGGCACGTCGTCGTCGTAACGGAACTCCGAGGTGTTGTCGATGACCACCGCGCCCGCCGCCGCCGCGCGCGGCGCGTGCGTGCGGGAAACCGAACCCCCGGCGGAGAAGAAGGCGATATCCACACCCTTGAAGTCGAAATCGGCGAGGTTCTTGACGGTGATCTGGCGTGCGCCATAGGCGATGCTCTCGCCGGCGGAGCGTTCGCTGGCCAGCAGATGCAGCTCGCCAACAGGGAACTCGCGCTCGGCCAGGATCGAGAGCAGGGCTTCGCCGACGGCGCCGGTAGCGCCGGCAATGGCGATGTTCAAGCGGGGCTGGTCAGTGCGTTGGGACATGGCATCTTCTCGGGGTGACTGGCGCTGTTGCAGCGCAGCACTTTAACTGCAAACCGGGCAAATTTGCGGGCATATGCCGTGGTGGTCAGGACTGCGGCGTCTTGCCGCCCCGGCTCCAACCGGGCGTGCTGCCTTCGGCAACCCCGTTTGCCATACGCCAGAAGCTTCAAGCCCCCGGAATGTTCGGACCCACCTCACCCACATCGCCACACTGCGCGCGATGGCGCAGCGCCTGGTCCATCAGCACCAGTGCCATCATCGCCTCGACGATCGGCGTGGCGCGGACGCCAACGCAAGGATCGTGGCGACCCTTGGTCACCACTTCGGCCTCGTTGCCCTCAAGATCCACACTGCGCGCCGGCAGGCGCAGGCTGGAAGTCGGCTTGAAGGCCACCGAGCAGACGATGTCCTGCCCAGTGGAAATGCCGCCCAGGACACCACCGGCGTTGTTGCTGAGGAAACCGTCCGGCGTGATCTCGTCCCGGTGCTCGGTGCCAAGCTGCTCCACCGAGAGGAAGCCAGCGCCAATCTCCACACCCTTGACCGCGTTGATGCTCATCATCGCCGCCGCCAGCTCGCCATCGAGCTTGCCGTAGATCGGCTCGCCCCAGCCCGCCGGCACGCCTTCGGCGACCACGTTGATGCGCGCGCCGACCGAATCCCCGGACTTGCGCAGGCCGTCCATGAACTGTTCCAGCTCATCCACCATGCTGGCATCGGGCCAGAAGAACGGATTACCCTCGACATCGTCCCAGTCGAAACCACGCGGGACAATCTCACCGATCTGCGCCATGCAGCCGCGGATGCGGATGCCGAAACGCTGCGCCAGCCATTTACGCGCGATCACGCCGGCCGCCACGCGCATGGTGGTTTCGCGGGCCGATGATCGTCCGCCGCCGCGATGATCGCGGATGCCGTACTTCTTCCAATAGGTGAAGTCGGCATGACCGGGGCGGAATACGTCGGCGAGGTTGCCGTAGTCCTTGGAGCGCGCATCGGTGTTACGGATCAGCAGCGCAATCGGCGTACCGGTGGTCACGCCTTCGTAGACACCGGACAGGATTTCGACCTCATCCGCCTCATGACGCTGCGAGGTGTGCCGACTGCGACCGGTCGCCCGCCGCGACAGGTCATGCGCGAACTCGTCCGCACTGATTTCCAGCCCCGGCGGACAGCCGTCGATCACGCAGCCAATGGCCGGCCCGTGGCTCTCACCAAAGGTGGTGACGCAGAACAGCTGGCCGAAGCGGTTGCTGGCCACGGCTCAGCCCTGCCCGCGCTGGCCGATCAGTTCGACGATGGCCGAATGATGCCCGATCAGGTCCGCGCGCTCGGCGACGAACACACCCATGGCGCCGACCTTGAACTCCACCCACGACAGCGGCAGTTCGGGCAGCAAGTCGACCAGCGCCCGCTCGCTCTCGCCAACCTCGCAGATCAGCAGGCCATCGGCATCCAGATGATCCGGCGCATCGCGCAGGATGCGCAGCACCAGGTCCAAACCGTCATCACCGGCGCGCAGGCCCAGTTCCGGCTCGTGGTCGTACTCGCCCGGCAGGGCGTCGACTTCGTCATTGGTGACGTACGGCGGGTTGCTGACGATCAGCTCGTAGCGCTCGCCTTCCAGCCCGCTGAACAGGTCCGACTTGAGCAGCCGCACCCGCTCGCCCAGCCGGTGCAAGTCGAGGTTTTCACGCGCCAGCGACAGCGCGTCGTCGCTGAGGTCGACGCAGTCAACGTGCCAGTCCGGGTTGTAGGCCGCCATGGCGATGCCGATACAGCCGGAACCCGTGCACAGGTCCATGGCGCGATGCACGCTGCGCCCGTGCAGCCAAGGCTCGAAACCAGCTTCGATGATCTCGGCAATCGGCGAGCGCGGCACCAGCGCCCGCGAATCGGACTTGAAGGCCATGCCGGCAAACCAGGCCTCGCCGGTCAGGTAGGCCGCCGGAACCCGTTCGCGGATGCGTCGCTCGAACAGCGCCAGCACGTCCTGCTTCTCCGCAGCCGTCACCCGCGACTGTCCATAAAGCGGATTCATGTCATGCGGCAGGTGCAGGGCGTGCAGTGTCAGCTGGGTGGCTTCGTCCAGCGCGTTGTCGTAGCTGTGACCAAAACACAGGCCCGCCTCGTTGAAGCGGCTGCCGCCGTAGCGGATCAGGTCGATGATGGTGACAAGTTCGGCGGTCATCGGGGCAAAATCGCGTGGCGGTGATGGTGGCGCAGTATAGCCAATGCACCGCATCGCCTGCGGCCCCTCATGTCCGCCGGATATACTGCGCCGATGAGCACATCCTTTCCCGCAGGCCTGCCGGCGTCGCAGGCCGGAAGCGCCAAACACCCTTTCCTGGTCATCTTCGTCATCGCCCTGGCCGCCGCGCTGGGCTTCTGGTTCAGCCAACGCCATTTCGACGGCGACGGAACCGACGCACAGGCTCCGCAGTTGCAGACCGTTGCGCTGTTCCCTTCCCCGCTGCCACTACAACCGTTCGAACTGAAGAGCGTCGACGACAAGCGCATCACGCCGAACGACTTCAAGGGCCGCTGGGCGCTGGTTTTCTTCGGCTTCACGCACTGTCCGGACATCTGCCCGACAACGCTGGCGCGCCTGGCCGAAGCCGCGAAACTCTGGGACAAGGAACTGGATGCCGCGCAACGGCCCGCCGTGCTGTTCGTCTCGGTCGATCCTGAGCGCGACAGCGGCACGCGCACCACCGAATACGCCACCTATTTCGACAAGGCCTTCCTTGGTGGCACCAACGACGACGCCAAGCTGCAGCCGATGGCCCGTGGCATGGGCATGGTCTACGCGAAGGAACCGCTTAACACCGGCATTGAGGGCGACTATGAAGTGCAGCACTCGGCCAGCATCGTGCTCATCGATCCACAGGGGCGTCGCGCCGGCCTGATCCGCCCACCACTGGACCCGGCCGCCATCGCCGCCGACATGATCACGCTCAGCAAGCGCGGCGCGGAGCACTGACATGAGTCCCGCCGTGCTCCTGCAATACGTGCTGCCGCACCGCCTCATGTCCTGGACGGTTCGCCAGGTCACGCACAGCAAGATCCGCTGGCTGAAGAACCTGCTGATCCGACGCATCGTCAAGGCCTACGACGTCAACATGGCGGACGCGGCGGAAACCGATCTCGACGCCTACCCCAGCTTCAATGCCTTCTTCACCCGCGCCCTCAAGCCGGGCGCGCGCCCGCTGGACCCGGACCCGACTGCCATCCTGATGCCGGCGGACGGCCGCATCAGCCAAGCCGGTCGGATCGAGGACGGCCGCATCTTCCAGGCCAAGGGCCAGTCATTCACCGCCGAAGAACTGCTGGGTAGCGCCGACGCGGCAGCGCCATTCAAGGATGGCCAGTTCGCCACCATCTACCTGTCACCACGCGACTACCATCGCGTGCACATGCCGTGGAGCGGCAAGCTGCGCGAGACCGTGCACATCCCCGGGCGCCTGTTCAGCGTTGCGCCGTTCGCCGTCGAAGGCGTCCCGCGCCTGTTCGCCCGCAACGAACGCCTGGTCTGCCACTTCGACACCGACTTCGGCCCAATGGCCGTCGTCATGGTCGGCGCCATGCTCGTCTCCGGCATCGAAACCGTCTGGCGCGGCCCCGAAGTCCCGCCCTACGCCCACCACGTCACCACCCGCGACTACCGCAACGCCAACATCCACCTGGAACGCGGCGCCGAAATGGCGCGGTTCAACATGGGTTCGACGGTGATTGTGCTGCTGCCAGCCAACACCGGCATACACATGCCACCTCATGACGCTGAATTTCCTGTCATGCAGGGAACCGCACTGGCTGCCCGACAGGGGCTAGTGCTGAACAAGCATGGAGCAACCAGTAGCGTTGCCTTCTGCTGCGCGGTTGATGAGAAACCCAAATACCTGACTCAGGCCGTACGCTGGGCTCAGTCGATTCGATGGTTTGCCGGCAGCCTGTGCGACGCCGACCTCTTCATTGGGCATTGCGCGGACATCCCCAGCCCCTACAGGCGGATGTTCAACGCCCTGAACATCAGGCTGATTCCAGTCGAACGAATGAGCGACTGGCATGGGCCGTCGAACAAGCTGGGGGTCCTGCAAAGCAGCGAACTGGACGACTACGAAGCCATTGTCTTCAGCGATTGCGATGTTATTTTCGCCGGAGACCCGAGCGGCGAACTCCAGTCCGGCAAGCTTCGAGCCAAACCGGCGGACGTCACAACCCTACGCAATGATGTGCTGGCAAAAATCTTCGAACACGCGGGCATTCGCGTCCCCACGGCCCGACTGATCACCACTATCGATGAAGTTGAACTGATTCCATATTGCAACAGCGGCGTGATCGTGCTTCCCCGGCAGATTCGTAAACGCTTCGTTGATCGCTGGATATTCTGGAACCGGTGGATGCTGGAACAAAGTGAACTGCTCGGAGATCGTGCCTTCTTCACTGACCAGGCCAGCTTCGCACTGACTCTGCCGGAGTTTATGGGAGAGTTCGAAGCCCTCGGCGCCAACATGAACTTCCCCTGCCACTTCGAGGCCCAGCGCTATCCGTCACATCTTCATGAGACTGAAGTATTGGTCGCGCACTACCACCACCGGGTTGACGGAAAAACCGGATACCTGGAGCTGGTCGGAATCCCAGGGGTGGATTCCGCTATCAGGATGTTCAACGAAAAGTCCCATGAACTGCGGCGTACAAGCTTCGAAAACACGATTTTCTGGGACACCCGCTACTTGCTGGAACCCGAACTCGGCAGTGGCATAGGCTCTCGCGGGGAACACGCCACATACAAGCACGCATTGGTTTCGAGCCTGCTGTCAGAACACCCCGGAGTGAGCCTCGTGGACTACGGTTGCGGCGACTGCAGCCTGCTCTCGGCGATACACATCCCGCGCTATACCGGCGTTGACGGGTCGCCAGAAGTGATTCGCAAGAACACGGAGCGCTTTCCGGATAGCCACTTCATCAACGAAGACCTCGGCACAACCAGCGCTACAGGAGACATCAGTCTTTGCTTTGATGTGCTGATCCACCAGCCGACCCAGCGTGACTTCGACGCCATAATTGACCGCATCATCGCAAACACGCGTATTGGCGGATTGCTCAACGGGTTCGAAGAGAAGCCTGGTTTCACATCGGACATCATCTTCCACCACGAAGCGCTCTCCTCAGCGCTGACACGCCGCGGGCTTGCGTTCCGGCGCGCCGGCGAATACCGCGAAACCGTCATTTACCAGTGGATGCATGCCTAAGCCTCAGCTGCGTAGTTCAATCAGCCCCCCAAAAAAAGGGCGCGCATCCGACGACACGACTAGTAGCATTGCACTCAATCAACTGGACCGGCTGCCCCCTGAAAGCCCGGTCTCGTCCAGCGACCTGGTGACAAAACTTCGGACTTCCATACCTGCAGCGTGGTCCACCCACTCGTCAATTCCCAGCAACAACGACGCTTCACGCTGAATATCCCGCCCAACCGGAACACGATGATGCGAGATCATCGATATCCCAGGAACAGTTGACTCAACATACTGCCGCAATCGCTGCCTCCACCATTCCTGGCGGTCCAGCGACCACTCCAACAGATTCATGCGCCTTATCCACTCAATGCACCATGCCGGGAGGGACCTATTGGCCTGTGGAGCGGTATCGGACTCCAGCCCGTCAACCCCAAGCAGGCCAAAGATGCCGGACATCCATGGGCCGTCATAATCGAAACGATGGACGGTGCTCGCACCGAAAGCCTGCCCGAGGTCGTCGCAGAGCACGTCACAATCCAGCAGTCGCTGGACCCTTGGATGATGGCGAATTTCGCTAAGACCGAGTGCCGTTCCCCAGAGAGGGTTTGCATGTCCAAGCGGGTTCAGCACGCACTGACCGTGGTAAGAACGCAGCCAGGACTGCTGCTCCCTGGTCACCACGATCAGTTCAACCCGAAACCCATCAAGGCTTTCCCGGAATTCGGAGAGCGCATCTACACGAAAATCATCCAAGTGATTGCTAAGCCCTTCGGCCGAAAGCAGGGTGATGGAAGTGTCGATCTGGTTCAGCAGTGCGCGAAACCGACTCAAGTTCCCCGAGCATAATCCGCCCACAAGGAACTGATGCTTGGCGTCGACTACGAATTCTCCACCGGGATAGCTCAGCCCTGCCCGGAGAAGTTGAGCCCGCCGCGCATCCATGAGCTGCTGGAATGCCGTAGTCCCTGTCTTGGGGAGCCCGACATGCATGAAGATCGATTGCATCAACAACCACTCTCTTCATTTTGTCTTCGAATCACTCGAACCGTCTCATGGCTTGCGCCCGACATGAAAAACCCGGTAGCGCCAAGCCAAGCGCTACCGGGTATTGGAAAAGAAGCAAGAAACTACTTGGCCGGCTTCTGGTGAAGCTCCAGTTCGTCGAGCTTGCCCTGTAAATGCTTGATTGTCTGCTGCTGTTGCAGAGTGTAAAGGGTCAGTTCCTCGACCTTTTCCAAGAGCTTCAGCTGCAGCGCAGTCATGTCATGCCCGCCCGCTTCATTGACTTCCTTCGCGGACGGAACGCTCGGCAGGTGCCCGTTGTCCTCAATGTATGCCTGCAGGTCATCCAGCGGCATCAGCTTGTAAGACGGCTCGAAGACATAGTCAGGAAAGGTCGATCCATTGGCGGTCAGGCTGCCAGCAATCTCGAGGTCGCCATTCTGCCTGAAGATGAACTCCGCGCCGGGAGTATCCGGGTCGTTAAATGCGAAGTCACCATCATTGTTGCGGATGACAAATTCCCAGACCGATGCTGGCGTTACCGTGGGTGAAGTGGTTGCTTTCCGCTCCATGGTCAGCTTGGGACCATTGTCGGAGCTCGATTTCACGATATGCAACTCGCTGGCCGGTGACTGCGTACCCATGCCAACGAATCCGCTGGCAGCGATATCAATCGAACTGGTCGGAGCACCCGGACGGATACGGAATGGCAGCTTGCTGCTGTTGGTCACGTCGCGGACGAAGAAATTGGCCTCATTGCCGGCGACATCCCATGTTTGCTGCGAGAAGCCGTCAGAGCCATCCTGCTGAAGACGCAGCGTCGGGGTATTACCCGTAACCACCTGAACGTCGACGACTGGCGCTGACGTACCCAACCCGAGACGACCACCGTCATCGACGTAGAGGCTGTTGGAAGGCGCACCAGCTTCGATGGTGAACGGGGTACGACCGCCAGTAATGTCATCGATAGAGAACTTGTTGGCACCGCCGTTGGCCGAATCGTTTGCAGTCAGCTGCCAATCTCGATTCGGGAAACTACCGCTGCTCGATGTATCGTCGAACTTGATGCGCAGGTTGTTTTCCTTCAGGCGGATCGTGTCAAAGCCAAAGCTTTCGTTGTTCACGCAATCCGTGCCGGCACAGATGCTGCCCTGCGCAATGACGTCGTCTGCGTGGACGACGTCCTTCGCCATCGACGTGTTGTCCTGGTCATTCACCACATACGCCGGTTCCGGCGTCTTGGTTTCCGGCAGAACGACCTTGCCTTCCACCACGCGGAACACGCCACTGGTCATCTCGAAACGGGGAGTTTCCTGCGCAACCGCAGCGCGTTCGTCGGTGCGCTTGCTGAACCCCTTGATCGGAGAAATTTCGTAGTTGTAGACACCATCAACCAGCTGACCCAGTGAATTGATGGACACGCCGAGCATGTCCTGGTCGGTGAACAGCTCTTCGCGCTGGAAGCTGCCCGGACCCACGATCTTCAGGGCATAGCCCGTGGCCTTGAATTCAGGCTGGAAATGCAGAACGCCTTCGGATTCGAAAGCGGCGGAAACACCGTCAGTGGCGGCCATGGCCGAGCCAAGCGACAGCGAAACGGCCAGCGCGGCGGCCAAGGCACTTCGAGAAAATGCAGTCTTGCGCATGGAAATATCCCCTGGAGATCGAATGAACGTGGAGTCCTGCCAGTCTGTATGACCCGGTTTGACCGGGCCGAGCCGCCGCAGCGCCTGATGAATTCCCTTCGCCTTCAGCGGACCTTTCGATCATACCCCACAGCCGGCCACACATCGAATCGAATTGGCGACGAAAACCCCGACATGCGAACTTGGCATGGAGCCCACCGTTGAACGCATGACTACCGCTAGAATGCGGGTCCAGTCCTGAAGACCAGATACCCATGAGCGACGACGCGATTCTTCTCGGAAAAGGCGAAAATACCGTCGAATTGCTGCCCAAGTACGGCAATCGTCATGGGCTGGTGGCTGGAGCAACCGGTACCGGCAAAACCGTCAGCCTGATGGTGATGGCCGAAGGCTTCTCGCGCATCGGCGTCCCGGTATTCATGGCTGACGTGAAGGGCGACATCGCCGGTCTGTGCCAGCCGGGCAGCCCGCACCCGAAGATCGACGAGCGCCTGCAGCACATCGGCATCACCGACTGGAAGCCGGAAGCCAACCCTGTGGTGTTCTGGGATCTGTACGCCAGGCTCGGGCATCCGGTGCGCACCACGGTTTCCGAGGTCGGGCCGACGCTGCTGACGCGTATCCTCGAACTCAATGACACCCAGGCCGGCGTACTCGACATCGCCTTCAAGCTGGCTGACGACCAGGGAATGCTGTTGCTGGACCTGGCCGACCTGCGCGCCCTGCTCAATCATGTCGCCGAGCAGCGCAAGCTGATCTCCAAGACCTACGGACTGGTCAGCCCTGCGTCGATCGGCGCCATCCAGCGCGCCCTGCTGCGGCTGGAGCAGGATGGCGGCGACGCCTTCTTCGGCGAACCGGCGCTGGACCTCAACGACCTGATGCGCCAGGACATGAGCGGTCGCGGTGTAATCAACGTGCTCGCCGCCGATCAGCTGATCCTGCGCCCGCGGCTGTATTCGAGCTTCCTGCTGTGGCTGTTGTCGGAGCTGTTCGAGACGCTGCCGGAAGTTGGCGATCCGGACAAACCCAAGCTGGTGTTCGTGTTCGACGAGGCGCACCTGTTGTTCGACGATTGTCCGCCAGCGCTGCTGCAGCGCATCGAACAGGTGGTTCGGCTGATCCGCTCCAAGGGCGTTGGCGTGTACTTCTGCTCACAGAACCCAGACGACATCCCCGGCACCGTGCTCGGCCAGCTCGGCAACCGGATCCAGCACGCATTGCGCGCCTACACGCCGCGCGAGCAGAAGGCGGTGCGCACCGCCGCGGAGACCTTCGTGCCGAATCCGAAGATCAACGTGGCCGAAGTCATCGGCCAGCTCGGCACCGGTGAGGCGCTGTGTTCGATGCTGACACTGAAGGCCGTGCCGCTGCCGGTGGAACGCGCATTGATTGCCCCGCCACGCTGCCGCATGGGGCCGATCACCGATGAGGAACGCACCGCGCAGCGCCAACGCAGCCCGGTCGGCGCCAAGTACGACACACCGATCAACCGGGAGTCGGCAGCGGAAATTCTCGCCAAGCGTGCCGCCGAAAGTGCGGCCACGGAAGCCACTGCATCGAATGAGCCAGCACCGGGCACGGCCAGCAAACCGGTCGACGAGTCCAATGGCTTTTGGGCGCGCCTCAAGGAATGGCTGTTCGGCACCAAACGTCGCCAGGGCGCGCTGGAAGCGATGACCAAATCAGCGATGCGCACCGTCGGCAGCCGCGTGGGTCGGCAGATCCTGCGCGGCGTGCTTGGCGGCATCAGCAAGAGCTGACGCTCGCCATGGCGCGCTGGCGACCACCGCAGCCCGGTTCGACGGCCATCATCAGCCGCGTCGGTTTCGACCGACTGAAGGCCGAGCTGGATGAACTGTGGCGGGTGAAGCGCCCGGAGGTGGTGCGGGCGCTGTCCGAGGCGGCAGCCGAGGGTGACCGCTCGGAGAACGCCGAATACCAGTACAGGAAAAAGCAGCTGGGAGAGATTGACCGGCGCGTGCGCTATCTCAGCAAACGCCTGCCGGGCCTGCGCGTGGCGGATGGCAAACCCAGTGATCCGGACGCCGTGTTCTTCGGCGCCGAAGTGGAGCTGGAGCATGTCGACAACGGCAGCCAGCATCGCTATCGGCTGCTGGGTCCGGATGAATTCGACAGCACACCCGGCGGCATCAGCATCGACTCACCGATGGCCCGCGCCCTGCTGAAGCGCCGGGTGGATGACGAGATCGATGTCACGCTGCCGGAAGGTCGCGCCAGCTACGTGATCCTGGCCGTTCGATACGACTGACCGCCAAGGCCCGCCGTTCGCGCCATAATGGATGCAGTCCAAACCGGAGCATCGCCATGAGTCGTCGCCTGCGTCTGGAAACCGCCCACGGCTGGATCGGTGCCTACCGCAGCGATCCGGCGATTCCGCCCAAGGGCGCGCTGGTCGTGGTGCAGGAGATCTTCGGCCTCAACCGCCACATACGTGGCGTCGTCGACCGCTTCGCCGACCATGGCTTCATCGCGATGGCACCTGCCATGTTCGATATCGTGGACGAGGACGTGGAGCTCGGCTATGACGAGGCAGGCGTCAAGCGAGGTCGCGAACTGGCGGAGAAGCTGGGCTTCGATCGCGCGGTGGACTGCGTCCGCGCCGCGGCGAAACAGCTGGAGTCCGACGCCAAGGTGGGTGTGGTCGGCTTCTGCTGGGGAGGCACGGTCGCCTTCCTGTCCAACGCCCGACTCGCGCGACCGGCCGTGAGCTATTACGGCGGCCGCACCGTGCCCTTCCTTGGCGAGAAGATCGAAGCGCCGATGCTGTTCCACTTCGGCCGCAACGACCCGATCATTTCCGCCGAGGATGTGGAAGAGCATCAACGCAGGCAAAGCGGTGCCGAATTCTTCGTCTGGGATGCCGGCCACGGCTTCAACTGCGACCAGCGCGATGACTACCGCCCCGACGTAGCCGCCGAAGCCATGCAGCGTACGCTGGCCTTTTTCGAGCGTGTGCTGAAATGAGCGACTGGAAGCTGCATCCACGGCTGGCGAACGACAGCACGTTCGTCGCCTCTCTGCCGCTGTCCGACCTGCGCCTGATCAACGATGCGCGCTGGCCGTGGCTGATCCTGGTGCCCCGCGTGCCGGATGCCGCGGAATGGCTGGATCTTTATGGTGAACAGCGCCAGCTGCTGGATGCGGAAATGCACGCAACCGGCACCCTCCTGCGAACGCACTTCCATACCGACCGGATCAATGTCGCCGCGCTGGGCAACGTGGTTCCGCAGCTCCATATCCACATCGTTTCGCGGCGTGCCGATGATCCGGCCTGGCCAGGACCTGTCTGGGGGTTTGGCCAGCCCGTGCCCTATTCCGGCGAGGAGCTGCAGCGACGGGTGGAACACCTGCAACCACATGTCACCGGCATGGGCAGCGACAAGTGATCCACTTCGTCCGTCGCCTGCGTCGCCAGCTGCTGGCCGATGGTCGACTCGGCCGCTATCTCGCCTATGCCGCGGGTGAAATCCTGCTGGTGGTGATTGGCATCCTGATCGCCCTGCAGATCGACAACTGGAACGAGGCGCGCAAGGATCGCGAGAAGGAACTCGGCTACTTGGCAAACATCCGCAGCGACCTCGTCGCCAACATCGATGAAATGGACCGCTACCTGGCCGAGCGCACCGAGCGCGTGGCTGCCGCCCGGCGGATACTCACGCACTTCAACGGCAAGCCCATCGACGACGTCTCGGCGTTCAATGCCGACGGCATCAGCATCTACAGCTGGGAACGCTTCTACCTCGGCAACAACACCTACCAGGAGCTGGTGAATTCCGGCAACTTCGCCCTGCTATCGAACCACGATATCAAGGACCAATTGCTCGACATCGAAGCGTTGTACCGCCGCATGAAGGGCGAGGAAGACCACTACCGCTTCGACACGGAAACCGCGCTATACAAGCCGCTCTACGATCTGGTCGACACCGAATCGATGACCGCCGATTTCGAATACCGGATCACCGGCGGCAAGTCCGGTCGAAAAGACGCCATCACCCCGGAAACCTTCGATGCGTTCCTGAAGAGCCAGACGATCAAGAACGGCTTCGTGATGACCATCCTCGAGTACGGCACGATGAACTCGCAGATGCGCGAGCTACGCGAGCGTTGCGAGAAGCTGATCAACGAGATCGATACCGAAATCGCGCGCGACTAAGCGCACTTTCCGGCGTCAGGTCTTCGGCAGCGTGACGCCGGTCTGGCCCTGGTACTTGCCACCGCGATCGCGGTAACTGGTGTCGCACACCTCATCGGACTGGAAGAACAGCATCTGCGCCACGCCTTCGTTGGCGTAGATGCGGGCCGGCAACGGCGTGGTGTTGCTGAACTCCAGCGTGACGTGGCCTTCCCACTCCGGCTCCAACGGCGTCACGTTGACGATGATGCCGCAGCGCGCGTAGGTGCTCTTGCCAAGGCACACCACCAGCACGTCGCGCGGGATTCGGAAGAACTCGACGGTACGCGCCAGCGCGAAGGAGTTCGGCGGAATGATGCAGACATCGCTTTCGACATCAACAAAGCTGTTGGGGTCGAATTCCTTCGGATCGACGATGGTCGAGTTGATGTTGGTGAACACCTTGAACTCGCGCGCGCAGCGCACGTCGTAGCCGTAGCTCGACGTGCCGTAACTGACGATACGCTGGCCGCCATCGTTGTGCTTGACCTGCCCGGCCTCGAACGGCTCGATCATGCCCTGCTCGGCAGCCATACGGCGGATCCACTTGTCGGATTTGATGCTCATTCGGTGTACTCGGTTCGATTCAGTGTCGTCAGCGGGCGGCATTGTCGCTGCTGGCGGCGCCTTCGGCAAAGGGGCGGAAGTGCCCGACCGGGTTCCACGCGAACAGGACGTCCTCGACCTGTGTGCCGGCGCCGATATTGTGGATCACCAGCGGCCGCGCGCCGTCCGTGCTGCGGCGGTCGGAAACAATGCCGATATGCGGCAGGCCGTTCGGCAAGCGCCAGCTGACGATATCGCCAGCCTCATAGCCTGCGGCCATCCTGCCCGGCGCCAGCGCGAAACCGCTGCGACGGAACCAGGTTTCCAAATTGGGCACCCGGCGATGATCGATGTTGCTGTCGGGTTTCGACAGACCCCAGATTGCAGGATAGTCGGCGAAATGCGCCTTCATGTCCTCATGCACCCGCTGCTGCAGATCGATCCCAGCCGCACGCATGGCACGGACCACCACGTCCGTGCACACACCACGATCTTCGGGAACATCGCCACCCGGGTAACTCAACTGCCGATAGCTGCCGTCATAGTGAATGGTGACGCCGACCTGTGCATTCGCGGCGTCCAGCATTGTCCGGATCGGCGGCTCCGCGTGACCAGGAGCAGCCGCCAGCGCCAACAGCAATAGCGCGAGCCCGCGAAACCGCATCAGCCGCTCCTGCTCAACTGTTCTGCACCACGATATTCGGGAAGGCCATCACCTTGTTGCGCGCGCGCTGCGACAGCCGGCCGGCGGCATGCCTGGCGATATCGCGGTAACTCCGCGATACCGGCGACTCCGGGTCATCAGCCACGCTCGGACGACCACTGTCCGCCAGCTCACGGATGCCGATGTCCAGCGGCAGCGAGCCCAGCAGCGGCACGCCATACTGCGCGGCCATGCGTTCGCCACCACCGCTGCCGAAGACATGCTCGGCGTGACCGCAGTTCGAACAAACATGCACGGCCATGTTCTCGACGATGCCCAGCACCGGCACCGACACCTTCTCGAACATCTTCAGCGCCTTCTTCGCATCCAGCAGCGCGATGTCCTGCGGCGTCGTGACGATCACCGCCGCCGACACAGGCACTTTCTGGCACAACGTCAGCTGGATGTCGCCGGTGCCCGGCGGCAGGTCGATGATCAGGTAGTCCAGTTCATCCCACAGGGTTTCGGTAAGCAGCTGCTGCATGGCCTGGGTGACCATCGGGCCTCGCCAGATCATCGGCGTGTCCTCGTCGATCAGCAGGCCAATCGACATCGCCTGCAGCCCGTGCGCCAGCTTCGGCAGGATGCGCTGGTCAGCGGTGGTGTCCGGCTTGCCGGAAATGCCGAGCATGCGCGGAACGCTGGGGCCGTAGATGTCCGCATCCAGCACACCGACGCGCGCGCCTTCGGCCTGCAGCGCCAACGCCAGGTTCACCGACGTCGTCGACTTGCCCACGCCGCCCTTGCCCGAAGCGACGGCGATGATGTTCTTGACGCCCGGCAGCGGCGACAGCTTGTCCTGCACCTGATGCGCGACGATGCGCGTGGCGATATTGACCGCGACCTGCTCCACGCCAGGCAGGGCGCCAACTGCTTCTCGAACCTTGGCCTTCAGCGCCTCGTGCCAGCCAGCAGCGGGATAGCCCAGCGCCAATTCGACCGCGACCTTGCCGCCATCAACGCCGACACCGCGCACGAAACCCGCGTCGGCCAGGGACACATCGGCATGCGGATCCTGCACGCCAGCCAGCGCCGCACGGACGCCCTGCTCGTCAATCATTGGTCTCAAAGCTCCTGATGGATCGCGTCGTCACATGTTGCGACGGTATTCGCCGCCGACGTCATACAGCGCGTGGCTGATCTGCCCGAGGCTGTGTGACTTCACTGCCTGCACCAGGCTGGCGAAGACGTTTTCGCGGTTGCGCGCGGTCTGCTGCAGGAACACGAGACCACCAGCGCCCTCGCCGCCTTCAGCCGTGGCATTGCGCAGCTGCTGGAAGCGCTGCACGTTGGTGATCTGCTGCCCCTTTTCTTCTGGCGTGGAGCGGATCAACTCGATCTCGGTGACGATATCGCCGGCGTGCTCCTTGGGCAGGAAGGTGTTGACGCCGATCAGCGGCAGGCTGCCGTCGTGCTTCTTCTGCTCGTAGTACATCGACTCTTCCTGGATCTTGCCGCGCTGGTACATGGTGTCCATGGCGCCGAGCACGCCGCCGCGCTCGCTGATCGCCTCGAACTCCTTGTACACGGCTTCCTCGACCAGGTCGGTCAGCTCCTCGACCACGAAACTGCCCTGCCAGGGGTTCTCGTTGAAGTTGAGGCCCATTTCCTTGTTGATGATCATCTGGATCGCCACCGCGCGACGCACGCTCTCTTCAGTCGGCGTGGTGATCGCCTCGTCGTAGGCGTTGGTGTGCAGGCTGTTGCAGTTGTCGAACAAGGCGTACAGCGCCTGCAGCGTGGTGCGGATGTCGTTGAACTGGATTTCCTGCGCGTGCAGCGAACGGCCCGAAGTCTGGATGTGGTACTTGAGCATCTGGCTGCGTGCACTGGCGCCGTAGCGCTCGCGCATCGCGCGGGCCCAGATGCGTCGTGCGACGCGCCCGATCACCGTGTACTCCGGATCCATGCCGTTGCTGAAGAAGAAGCTCAGGTTGGGCGCGAAGTCGTCGATGTGCATGCCGCGTGCAAGGTAATACTCGACGATGGTGAAGCCGTTCGAGAGCGTGAAGGCCAGCTGCGAAATCGGGTTCGCCCCGGCCTCTGCGATGTGATAGCCGGAGATCGACACCGAGTAGAAATTGCGGACCTTGTGGTCAACGAAATACTGCTGGATGTCGCCCATCATGCGCAGCGCGAATTCGGTGCTGAAGATGCAGGTGTTCTGCGCCTGGTCTTCCTTGAGGATGTCGGCCTGAACGGTGCCGCGTACCGTCGCCAGCGTCTCGGCCTTGATGCGTGCATAGGTGTCGGCGTCGACCAGCTGATCGCCGGTGATGCCGAGCAAGCCGAGGCCAAGGCCATCATTACCATCCGGCAATTGGCCGCTGTACTGTGGACGCGGACGGCCTTCGAAGAACGCTTCGATCTTCTCGTGTGCTTTGTCCCAGCGCGCCTGATCGGCGCGCAGGTACTTCTCCACCTGCTGATCGATGGCAGTGTTCATGAACATCGCCAGGATGATCGGCGCCGGGCCGTTGATGGTCATCGACACCGACGTGGTCGGCGCACACAGGTCGAAGCCGGAATAAAGCTTCTTCATGTCGTCCAGCGTGGCGATGCTGACACCGGAGTTGCCGATCTTGCCGTAGATGTCCGGGCGCTCGGCCGGGTCTTCGCCGTAGAGCGTCACCGAGTCGAAAGCGGTACTGAGGCGCGCCGCCGGCAGGCCCTGGCTCAGGTAGTGGAAGCGACGATTGGTGCGCTCCGGCGTGCCTTCGCCCGCGAACATGCGGATCGGATCCTCGCCGGTGCGACGGTACGGATACACGCCGCCGGTGTACGGATAGCCGCCCGGCAGGTTTTCCTTCTTCAGGAATTTCAGCAGGTCGCCCCAGTCACGGTACTTCGGCGGGCTGATCTTCGGAATCTGCTGGTGGCTCAGCGACTCGCGGTAGTTCTCGACGCGGATGGTCTTGTCGCGGACCTGGTATTCGTTGACTTCGTCGGTCACCGACTTGAAGCGCGCCGGCCATTCGCGCAGCTGCTTCAGCGCGTCGTTCGAGAGACTCTGGATCGCGTCGTTGTAGCGCTGGCGCAGCGTCAGCAGGCTGCGGTCGCCGTCGGCGGTGAGATCGTCTGCGTCATAGAGATTGAATGGCGCCGGCAGCTTGTCGTCCTCCAGCTCCTTCAGTGCCTCGTACACGCTCTGCGCACGGCTGGCGGTGTCGGCTTCGGTGTCGATGCCGGCATTGATGCCGCGTCCCTGTTCGGCGATCTCGGCCAGGTAGCGCACGCGGGCGCCGGGGATCAGCACGGTCGCGCGCGGCTCTTTCAGCGTGGTGTCGAGCTCCGGATTGAAGTCGCAGCGCCCGGAACCGATTTTCTCCAGCTTCTCGCGCAACAGTCGGCACAGGTTGCTGAACATCCAGGTCACGCCCGGATCGTTGAACTGGCTGGCGATGGTCGGATAGACCGGGACGTCCTCGTCCTTCATCTGGAAGGCGACGCGATTGCGCTTCCACTGCTTGCGCACGTCGCGCAGCGCGTCCTCGGCGCCGCGGCGGTCGAATTTGTTCAGCACCACCAGCTCGGCGAAGTCGATCATGTCGATCTTCTCCAGCTGACTGGCCGCGCCGTAGTCGCTGGTCATCACGTAGACCGGGAAATCGACGAGGTCGACGATTTCCGAATCGCTCTGGCCGATGCCGGCGGTCTCGACGATCACCAGGTCGTAGCCGAGGCCCTTGAGCAGGCCGATGCAGTCCTTCAGCACGGCGTTGGTGGCGACATGCTGGCGGCGCGTGGCCATGGAGCGCATGAACACGCGCTTGGAGCGCAGCGAATTCATGCGGATGCGGTCGCCCAGCAGCGCGCCGCCGCTGCGACGCCGGGTCGGATCGACCGCCAGCACGGCGATGCGCATCTCCGGGTAGCTCTGCAGGAAGCGGTTGATCAGCTCGTCGGTGACGCTGGACTTGCCGGCGCCGCCGGTGCCGGTGAGGCCGATGACCGGCGTGTCTTGCCCGGCGTCCTGCCAACGGCGGCGCAGCGCCTCCAGCTTGGCCTCGTCGATATCGCCGTCTTCGATTGCGCTGAGCACGCGGCCGACGGCGATTTCGTCGTCCTTGTCCGGCATGCCGGCCTTGCCGAAACGGGCGTCTCCCAGCTCACCGGCGCTGTCGTCACGAGCCTTGTCGGCACGGCGCACCACGTCCTCGATCATCGACACCAGGCCCATGTGCATGCCGTCATTGGGGTGATAGATGCGCTCGACGCCGTAGTCGTGCAGCTCGCGGATTTCCTCCGGAGTGATGGTGCCGCCGCCGCCGCCGAACACGCGGATGTGGCCGGCGCCACGCTCCTTGAGCATGTCGACCATGTACTTGAAATACTCGACGTGGCCACCCTGGTAGCTGCTGAGCGCGATGCCATCGGCATCCTCCTGCAGAGCGGCGCGCACCACGTCCTCCACCGAGCGGTTATGCCCCAGATGCACGACTTCCGCGCCCTGCGCCTGGATCAGCCGGCGCATGATGTTGATCGCGGCGTCGTGGCCATCGAACAGACTGGCGGCGGTGACAAAGCGCAGCGGCGTCTTCTCGGTAGCGGCGTCGGACTGTGGGAGCGAGGTCGCGGGTGTGCTCATCGGCTTGGCGTCAGTGATGGGGCTAGTCGGCCATTGTAACCCGTTGAGCCGGCTGGCCCTTCGCTACCGGGGCGTATGGCGGCATATGACCAGGCGGGGCGACGGCTGGGACGATTGTGATCGACCCAACAATTCCTGAACGGGATTCAGCCCTGCATGTCGCCGTTCAGCTTCATGGCCCGATTCTCCCCATGAACACGCGCCACAGCCCGTGGCCACTGGAGAACCGAAATGCGTAGCGCCCTTGCCACCATATCCGTCCTTGCCGCTGCCCTGTCCTTTGGCGCCCGCGCCGAAGCCTCGCCGCTGCGCTGCGGCGACGTGATCGACCAGGACGTGACCCTCAGCGCCGACCTGCACTGCGCCAGCGGTGAATCGGCCCTGACCGTGACCCGCTCCGGCGTCCGCATCGACCTCAACGGCCATACGATCAGCGGCACCTCGCGCTCCGACGGCATCGACGTGATCGACGCCCGTGACGTCAGCATCGTCGGCCCGGGCCGCATCGAAGGCTTCCGCGCCGGCGTTTACGCAGTGCGCACGCAGCGCCTGGCGCTCAGCACCATCGAATTCGACAACCTCGACACCGGAGCCCTGCTAATCCACAGCGGCAGCGTGGACCTACGCGATTCGCGGTTCAACGACATCGGCGGCATTGCCGTCAACGTGATACAGCCGCAGCTGGGCCCGCTGAACAACGCCGGCGGCCACCTGATGCTGGACAACCAGTTCGCCAACGTCGGCAGCGGAATCCAGCTCTGCGGCGTGGACACCGGCCACGCGCTGATCCAGCGCAACCGCTTCGAACAGGTGCGTGACTACGGCATCCATGTGGCCGATGGCAGCTCCGGCAACCGCATCGAAGACAACCACTTCGAGGGCGTGTCACAAACGGCCATCGAACTGCAGGCCTCCAGCCGAAACCGGGTGACAGGAAACCACATCGCCGACGGCCGCTTCGGCGTCAGCATGAGTCCGCGCTCCGGTGGCTTCTGCGAGACCGGTGGCGGCCTGCCGACGGTATTCGCCAACGACGTGAGCGAAAACGAGTTCATTGGACTGGAGCGCGGCGTGCGCGCTGGCGTGGGTTCACGCGCCGAGGGGCCAGCCTGGCACAACGCCATCACCGACAACGGCTTTGCCGACAACCAGAACGACGTCATCCTGCTCGGCGACAGCAGCGATACGCTGATCGACGGCAACCGTTGGGACGCCTACGGCGAGCGGGTCGAGGACTACAGCTATCGCGCTGGCTACTACCAGACCAGCTACGGCTACTACAGCCGCTGAGCCAACCCACGGCGGCGTCACAGCAATCGCAACACGGATATCGCATCATGGGGGCCTGTTCATGCAGGCCCCTTTTTCATGACCAAGTGCCGTAGCAGCGGATTGCCACCGCGCCCGCTGGATGAGCTGCTTCGCGAGGGACGGCTGTCGCGTCGCAGCCTGCTTCGCGCGATCGCGCTGACCGCTGCCACACCGCTCGCCGGATCGCTGATGGCCGCCAGCTTCGCCCCGCCACGCTTCCGCGCCTGGCCATTCAGCCTTGGTGTGGCCTCCGGATTCCCCGACGCGCAGGGCGTGACCCTGTGGACTCGCCTCGCACCCGAGCCGTCGCGCGCGGATGGCGGCGTCGAGCCCGACATCATCTACGTCAACTGGGAAGTGGCCGAGGACGAAGCCTTCGGCAAGGTCGTGCAGCGCGGCAGCGCTCGCGCGGTTCCGGAGCTGGCGCATAGCGTGCATGTCGACGTGACCGGGCTGAGGCCGGCCCGTGAATACTTCTATCGCTTCACCGCCGGGCCGGAAGTGAGCCCGGTCGGCCGCACCCGCACCCTGCCGGCCGCCGGCGCAGAAGTTGATCGACTGCGACTGGGCCTCGCCAGCTGCCAGCACTACGAACAGGGCTTCTTCGACATCTACCAGCACGTCATCGCCGAAGACCTCGATCTGATGCTTTTCGTTGGTGACTACATCTACGAAAGCAACTGGGGCGAGAACCGCGTGCGCCGCCACGTCAGCGCCGCCGAGCCGGTGACGCTGGACGATTATCGCCGCCAGCACGCGCAGTATCGGCGTGATCCCTGGCTGCAGCGCGCGCATGCCGCCATGCCGTGGCTGGTGACTTGGGATGATCACGAAATCGACAACGACTGGGCCGGCATGCAGTCCGAACACCTCGATCCGGCCTTCCCTGCCCGCCGTGCCGCCGCCATGCAGGCCTACTTCGAGCACATGCCGCTACCGCGCCGGATGTGGCCGAAGGCCGGCGAGATGCGCCTGTTCGGCGCCGTGGATGTCGGCAGTCTGGCGCGCCTGTACGTACTGGACGACCGGCAGTGGCGCACCCCACAGCCCTGCCCCAACCCGGCCAAGGGTGGCGGTTCCGGCTACGTCGATGCGGCGACCTGTGAAGGGCTCGACAATCCACGACAGACCCTGCTCGGCTGGGAACAGGAGAACTGGCTCGACCATTCGCTGAAGCAGTCACAGGCGCACTGGAACGTCGTCGTCCAGCAAACCCTGATAAGCCCGATGGACACCGACGGCGGTCCGGCCCGCGGCATCGCCACCGACGGCTGGGACGGCTATCCGCTGGCTCGCGACCGGCTGATCCGATCGCTGAATGACAGCAACGCCAGCAATCCGCTGATCCTCGGCGGTGACATCCACGCCAACGTTGTCTGCAACCTGCGTGAGCATCCGCTGGACAATGATTCGGCACTCGTGGCGCCGGAGGTCTGTGGCACCTCGCTGACCGCCCAGGGCTGGCCTCTGGAGACGTTCCAGCCGCAGGCCGACGCCAATCCGCAGTTCCTTTATTGCGAAAACCAGCAGCGCGGCTACGCTGTGATCGATCTGGGGCGCGACGCCGACGTGCGACTACGCACCGTTGACAGCGTCACCACGCACAACCCGAAAGTCGCCACCGCCGGTCGGTTCCACGTCGGCAACGGCCGCCGCCGGATCGAACGCGACAGCTGACACCGCGCCAGAAAGCGAAAAGCCCGCACGATGGCGGGCTTTTCGACCAGAGCTTGCTCCGGATTCAGTTCGGCGGACGGATGTTCACCGCCGCGTCGAAATCGTAGGTGATGGTCACGGTGTTGCCCTTGTCGGTGGAAACCACCTTGATCGGCATGCCGCTGTCGCCGCAGATCCATGCCTGCGCCTCGCTGTTGGCATTGACGCCCATGAAGTTGCCACGCACGGCGTAGCTGTAGTGGCGCGAGGCGCAACCCTTGACGCTTTCCTCGCCCAGATACTCCACTTCCTGCAGCGAGTTGATGCCGTCCTTCATGGCCTGCTCGGTGTAGCCCTGGGTGATCTTGGACATGTCCATCGGCACCTTCATCCAGTTACCACCGGCATTGATCCAGGTTCCACCCGGCAGCATCACCATTTCCGACTGCGCATTCTTCATGTGGAAACGATCCGGCAACTGCACTTCGAGCATGGTGTCCGGGCCACTGCTGGTCTGGATGTCCATACGATAGCTGCCGTCTGCCATGGCTTTCTGGAAGGCGTCCACCAGCTCGCCGCGCGGGTCGGCAGCGGCAGCGCCAGACACCAGGCAGGCAGCCAGGGCGATCATCAGGGCGGAATGTTTCATGCTCGAACTCCTGTTCTTGTTCGCGAATGTTGTCGTTGAGGTGTTCTGGTTGGGAACGGCTGAGCGGTCGCCAGCACAGGATGCAACAAGGCGACCAGACTAACAGAGCCACCTCCACTCCCGGTTACGGAGCAGACAGCTGCCAGACGACATCGACAAGGCCATTCCCGCCGGCATTGGCCGCAGCTAGAGCGATTGCTTTAAACTACGCCCCGCCATGACCCGCCTGCCGCACTGGATCGGCTGCACTGTTCATGGAAATTCAATCACCTGGGTGATTCACTTCAAGTGCTTTGTCATGCGCGATCCCGCGCCTGCCCGCCCGGGCCTTTTGCTTTTCCCTTCGGAGCCAACCGAATGATCTTCGAAACCCTCAGCACCACCGGCCATGAGGAAGTGGTGTTCTGCCACAACAAGGACGCCGGCCTCAAAGCCATCATCGCCATCCACAACACCGTGCTCGGTCCTGCTCTCGGCGGTACCCGCATGTGGGCCTACAAGACCGAACAGGACGCGCTCAACGACGTGCTGCGCCTGAGCCGCGGCATGACCTACAAGGCCGCCGTGGCCGGCCTCAACCTCGGTGGCGGCAAGGCGGTGATCATCGGCGATCCGAACAAGGACAAGTCCGAAGCCCTGTTCCGCGCCTTCGGCCGCTACGTTGCCTCGTTGAATGGCCGCTACATCACCGCCGAGGACGTCGGCATCGACGTCAACGACATGGAATTCGTGCTCAAGGAAACCGAGTACGTCACCGGCGTTCACCAGGTGCACGGTGGTTCGGGTGATCCGTCGCCGTTCACCGCCTACGGCACCCTGCAGGGCCTGCTGGCCTCGCTGAACAAGCAGTACGGCAACGAGGAAGTCGGCAAGTACAGCTACGCCGTGCAGGGCGTGGGCCACGTCGGCTTCGAGTACGTGAAACTGCTGCGTGAAGCCGGCGCCAAGGTGTTCGTCACCGACATCAACGAGGAAGCCGTGCAGCGCTGCGTCGACGAATACGGTTGTGAGGCCGTCGGCCTCGACGACATCTACGACTGCGACGTCGACGTCTACAGCCCGTGTGCGCTGGGCGGCACCGTCAACGAGAACACCCTGGACCGCATCAAGGCCAAGGTGATCTGCGGCGCGGCCAACAACCAGCTGGCCACCGATGAGATCGGCGACGAACTGACCCGTCGTGGCCTGGTCTACGCCCCGGATTACGCCGTGAATGCCGGCGGCCTGATGAACGTCAGCATCGAGTTCGACGGCTACAACCGCGAGCGCGCCATGCGCATGATGCGCGGCATCTACTACAACGTCGGCAAGATCTTCCAGATCGCCGACCGCGACAACATCCCGACCTACAAGGCCGCGGATCGCATGGCCGAAGAGCGCATCGCCGCCATCGGCAAGATCAAGCTGCCGCACATGGGCAATGTCGCCCCGCGCTTCCTCGGCCGCACCCGAGGGCAGTAAGCCAAACACGTTCGCGGGCGACCGTCCGGTCGCCCGCGAACGCTGCCATTCCGGCACCCGTTGCTGACGAATCGCCGACGCGATCCGTCGTTACCGCGAAACCCTCACGGAGCCGCCCATGCGCCCTTTTCCTCTCGGTGAAGAGATCGACAGCCTTCGCGAAGCCGTTCGCCGCTTCGCCGAATCCGAGATCGCCCCGCGCGCGGCGGCCATCGACGAGGAAAACGCCTTCCCGCAGGACCTGTGGCCCAAGCTGGGCGAGATGGGCCTGCTTGGCATCACCCTGCCGGGCGAGTTCGGCGGGTCGGAGATGGGCTACCTCGCCCACCTGGTGGCGATGGAGGAAATCTCCCGCGCTTCCGGCTCGGTCGGCCTCAGCTACGGCGCGCACAGCAACCTGTGCGTGCAGAACCTGTTCTACAACGCCAACGAAGAACAGCGACAGAAGTATCTGCCGAAGCTGTGCAGCGGTGAGTGGAAGGGTGCGCTGGCGATGAGCGAGCCCGGCGCAGGCTCGGACGTGGTCGGCTCGATGAGCTGCCGCGCCGAACTACGCGACGGCGTGTGGGTCGCCAATGGCAACAAGATGTGGATCACCAATGGCCCCGAGGCCGACGTGCTGATCGTCTACATGCGCACCGCCGGCAAGGACGCGGGCAGCAAGTGCATGACCGCCTTCATCGTCGAGCGCGGCATGAAGGGCTTTTCCACCGCGCAGAAGCTGGACAAGCTCGGCATGCGCGGGTCAAACACCTGCGAGCTGGTGTTCGAGAACTGCGAGATTCCCGCTGAAAACGTGCTCGGCGAGGTCAACAACGGCGTCAAGGTGCTGATGTCTGGCCTCAATACCGAGCGCCTTGTGCTGAGCGGCGGCCCGCTGGGCCTGATGCAGGCAGCGATGGACATCGCCCTGCCCTACGTCCGCGAGCGCAAGCAGTTCGACGAGCCCATCGGCAGCTTCGGCATCATGCAGGCCAAGATCGCCGATATGTACACCGCGCTGCAGTCAGCCCGCGCCTTCGCCTACCAGGTGGCTCGCGACTACGATGCTGGCGAGCGTTCACGCATCGATCCGGCCGCCTGCCTGCTGCACGCCACGGATGCCGCGGTGAACGTCGCACTGGAAGGCATCCAGTGCCTCGGCGGCAACGGTTACATCAACGAATACGCCACCGGTCGCATCCTGCGCGATGCCAAGCTCTACGCTATCGGCGCCGGCACGAATGAAATCCGCCGCATGCTGATTGGTCGCGAGCTTTTCCACGAGCGCAGCTGATCGCGACGCGCTAGGAAAGCACCGGCGCCGGCACATCGCATCGAAAACCGACTGCAGCCTGAGGGGCCGCGCGTTGTTGCTCGCGCGTAGTCGATTCTGCGCTTGGGAACGCTCCTACATGATCAAGGCATTGCCCTTTCGGCCATTTGCGGCAGCGCAGCATCGGGGGTGATAATCGGGCGGTTCGGCTGGCGCCGACGGGCCCACAGCCTGCTCAGCGCCAGCTTCACCCATTCGACGCGGAGCAAGACATGACCAAGATCGTCATTACCGGCGCCAAGCGCACCGCCATCGGTTCCTTCCAGGGCCAGTTCAACGGCGTACCGACCACCAAGCTGGGCAGCGTCGCCATCGAGGCCGCGCTGGCGGATGCCGGCATCGGCGGCGACCAGGTGTCGGAAGTGATCATGGGCTGCGTGCTGCCAGCCAACCTCGGCCAGGCGCCGGCTCGTCAGGCGGCGCTCGGCGCCGGCATTCCGACCGGCGCTGGCTGCACCACGGTCAACAAGGTCTGCGGCAGCGGCATGAAGGCGATCATGCTCGCCCACGACTTGATCAAGGCGGGTTCGGCCGAGGTTGTCGTCGCTGGCGGCATGGAGTCGATGACCAACGCGCCGCACATGCTGGCCGCGCGCAACGGCATCCGCTACGGCAACGCCGAAATGGTCGACCACATGGCCTGGGACGGCCTGACCAACCCCTACGACGGCCAGGCCATGGGCGTGTTCGGCGAGATGTGCGTGGAGAAGCTCGGCTTTACCCGTGAGGAACAGGATGCCTTCGCCGTGGAGAGTGTGAAGCGCTCGCAGGCTGCCATCGAGTCCGGCGCTTTCAGGAACGAGATCGCACCGGTAACCGTGGCCAGCCGCAAGGGCGAGGCGGTGTTCGATACCGATGAAGAGCCGGGCCGCAGCCGCCTGGACAAGATCCCCACCCTGCGCGCAGCCTTCAAGAAGGATGGCACGATCACCGCAGCCACCTCATCCAGCATTTCCGATGGCGCTGCCGCCACCGTGGTGATGAGCGAGGAAGCCGCGAAGGCAGGCGGCGCGAAGATCCGCGCCACCATCGTTGGGCACTCCACCCACTCGCAGGCGCCGGAATGGTTCACCACTGCGCCGGTTTCCGCCATCGACAACCTGCTGAAGAAGGTCGGCTGGAGCGTGGATGACGTGGACCTGTTCGAGGTCAACGAAGCGTTTGCCTGCGTGGCGATGGCGCCGATCAAGGAGCTGGGCATCCCGCACGAAAAGCTCAACGTCAACGGCGGTGCCTGCGCGCTGGGCCATCCGATCGGCGCCACCGGTGCCCGCATCGTGGTGACGCTGCTGCATGCCCTGGAAAATCGCGGTCTCAAGCGCGGTGTCGCGGCCCTTTGCATCGGTGGCGGCGAAGCGACGGCCATCGCCATCGAACGCGCGTGAAAGCTGAACGGCAGCTTGACTCCCGTGACCAATGGGGGATGATGTTGCCGGCCCTTTCTGGGCGCCACCGAATTCCACAACCCATTTGCTAAGGAGTCGCCAATGTCATTGAACAAGACACTGCTGGTCGCAGCACTCGCCCTCGGTCTCGCAGCCTGCCAGAACCAGGCCGAGCAAGCGGCCGATGCGCGCCAGGATGCGGCCGAGAAGATCAAGGACGCCGCCGAAGCCACCAAGGACGCAATGAAGGAGTCCGCCGAGGAGGCCAAGGAAGCAATGCAGGATGCCGCCGACAAGACCGGCGAAGCCATGGACGACGCGGCCGACGCCACGAAGGAAGCCATGGAAGATGCCAAGGATTCCGCCAGCGACATGATGGACGACGCCAAGGATGCCGCGAAGGACGCCATGAACGAGGCCGGCGACGCGATGGACGACGCCAAGGACAAGGCTGGCGAAATGATGGATGACGCCAAGGACGCCATGGACGACGCGAAGGACAAGGTCGAGGAAAAGGTCGACGAAGCCAAGGATGCGGCTTCAGGAGACTGATCATCCGTCTGAACTGACACCCAAAGGGCGCGCCGCGAGGCGCGCCCTTTTTTTTTGTGGTTTGCAGGCGCAGGCAACCGCTGCATGCGGCTGATGGCACCACCAGTCGGATACTCCGTAGGGTATGTGGCAACCAACATCCCCTTGGGCTAGGGTGATGCAACGACCGGCCTCCCAGGACCCGGGGCCGCGGTCGGTACGTTTACGGCCGTCACCCTATCCCGAGGGAGGGAACGAAACACATGAAAAGGCATCACCTCGCAGCAATTGCCGCCGCCCTGGCGGCCACATCGGCTGTCACTCCCACGCAGGCTCAGGTGGGAGAGCAGATCAACAAGGACATTTCCAACAACATTTCGCTGGACGCCGGCCTCCTGAACGGCGTTCCACCCGAAGCCGAACACGTGTTCCTGAAGTACCTGCGCACCTATGTACCCGCGCAACTGGCCGATGGCACCGCAGCGCCGGACGTCGAATACCGCAACATCCTCGGTAATCTGGAGAAGACCCGCGCGCAGGCCAAGCCGCTGATCAGCGTGTTCAACTAAGGTCCCGCCGACTATCCGGCACCGGCAGCTGACGAGAACGTGGGTGGCTTTGGTGGCCATGGCAAGCGCGATGCATTTGCCGCCGTCAGCTTCGACGACGGCAACACCTGGAAAACCACCAACCTTTCCGATTCCGCCGTCGAGTTCTCCACCGCGATCCCAAGCTATCCCGGCGACGTCATCAGCACAGCGCTGGCGGTAGCCGGTAATCACATTGCCGTAGCCTGGGCGAGCCGCTACTGCTCCTCCGGCGCCCCGGCCTACACCGCCGACACGGACAGCACCTACATCCGCGACCTCGCCGATGTCGCCACCGACCTGGGCATCGACCCTGCCCACGACCTCTACCTGACCGACCTGTTCGGCGTGGCGGGCTCGCAGGGGCTGGTTGACTACTCGGCACAGGGCTATCCGACCGTTGGTGAGGTCCCGTTCGCCTGTTTGTGGAGCGCGCGCGGCGTACTCAAGCTGGGTGACGATCCACGAACCGTCGGCACCACCGAAACCTCCTACGTGGTCTGGTACAAGCCGGAGCGGCTGACCTCGGGCGTGCGCGACGTGGCACGCGTCGAAATCGCCTTTGTCGGCGGCGCCGGCGTCGCGCTGGTCTGGCAAGAAGATCCCGAGGGGCTGCTCCCTGGACAGGGCGAAGGGCCGGGCGAAGGCTGGAGTGGCGCCACCGCCAACAGCCAGACCGACATCTGGTACAGCTTCCTGCCCGATGCCAACTTCGAGTCGGTTGTCGATTCCGCTGGCGATCCGCAGGACCTGGATACCTATCTCGCTTCCGACAGCAACAAGCCCAAGCCCTACGTCCCGTTTGCCGTGCCGATGCGGCTGACCAACAACGCCCGCTGTCTCGGCGGCGGCAGTGGTGGTGGCACGCGCCCCTACTGCACAGCGACCGCGCTGGACTATGGCCTGAAGAACCAGTGCGCCGACACCGTCGACATTCCCACTGGCCAGAACAGCGAGACGACGCAGATCTGCGTCAGCGAGGACGGCATGCCGAACGTGGCTAACGTGGCGGCCACCCGACCGCGCCTGTCACTTCAGCCGAAGAGTGGCGGTGGCGCCTGGGCGACAGTGGTCGCCGAGGAATCCAAGGGACTCGGCAGCTTCTTCTTCAAGACCGGTGAAACCCTGGTCGAAACCGCGATGCCCTGTACCGAAGGCGATGCCGACTGTGAAGTCGCCGACGAAGGCAAGAACGTCCTCTACTACTCCTTCGAAATGGGCAGCCCCAGCACCGACTCCGACCTCAGCAGCACCGGGCTGGTAAAGAACCTGCTCGCCTAGGGCAATCTGCTCAACCAGCCGGAGGTCGACTGGCGTACCGGTCAGTTCTACCCGCCGATGGATACGGCGGACATGTGGAACTTCATCGGCAACAACAGCGGCACCGACTACAACTTCAAGATCTACCGTACGGAAATCGCCCGTCGCGGCAGCCTGCTGGTGCAGCCGATGTCCAATGTCAGCCCCGGCAGCAAGCTGGTGGCGATGCCGATGTTCAAGCAGGGCCTGCTGCAACAGGGCGGACCGGCCGACATCATGGCCCGCCGGATCGTCAATGCCGGTGCGTCGCCCAACCCCTATGCCTTCCCGAACATGGTCTGCGAACACACGCAGTTCACGGATGGCAGCAACCCGTACTATCCGAACGGCCTGTGCATGAGCCCGGCAGTCAACATCTCCGGCACCACGCCGTTCTCGTGCGAAACCGGTGGCGGCGACAACGACGCCAGCGACGGTGCATGTCCGACCATCGATTCAAACGGCGTCGCCAGCACCGACCCGATGGACCAGACCACGTTCGACAAGGTCACCTTCTGGGGTCAGTGCCCGGGCTCGCCCACTTGCGGAACGATTGCGGAGAGCGTGGCGCTGGGCAGCAACCTGGACGATCAGTCCTGGTACAACCCGCTGGACGTGGCCAAGGGGCATCGCGGCTATCTGTGGCGCGACATGGTGGTGGCCATGTACGCCTGGTCGCCGAACTGGAAGCGCAATGCCATCGGCAACGACCGCTATGAACTGTACATCCGTCGCTCTTTCGACGGTGGCAAGACCTGGACCACGACGCCCGCGACCTGGGGCGGAACCGGCACCACCACCTGCGAGTTCATGCGCGATGGCGCAATCGCCAACGACGCCACCCAGGTCTGCACCACCTATGTGGCGGGTGCGGCGGAACAGGCCCGCAACGTCTCGCAGTTGCAGACCACGGACGGCACGGCAACCTACAAGTTCACCATCCTCGATCCGCGCTACGCGCCCGATCCGCCGACCATGTCCGACATCGGCATGTTGGGAGATGGCGTCTACGACCCGGATTCGGACCAGTTCAACCCGTCGCGCTTCTTCGTGGTGTACGAAAACGGTGACAACACCACCACGGCGGATGGCGAACCGGAGGCGCTGGATCTTTCCTACGGTCGCGCCGTGCGCTTCGGCGACCACTACCAGGTCGGCGCAACCGAGGCGGACATGGAGAACACCTGCAACACGGTGGTGCCGGGCTTCTGCAACGAGTTCGAGACGCTGACCACGGGCAGCAACGTCTCGGCCGAAGAGGCCAGCCTGGTCATGAGTCCTTCGGGCGATACGCTGTACAGCGCCTGGGCACAGTTCTCCACCGTACCGCTGCCGCCTGAAGACCCGCTTTCCTTCGCCGCGTACGCGCGCGTCTGGTACACCGATGCGTGGATCGCCTGGACCGCACCCGACGCGCCGCCAGTGGACGATCCGGTGGTTGGCGATGGCGACACCTACCTCGGACCGCTGGTGTTCAGCGACGGCTTCGAATAAGCACCGCGGCAAGACACCAGGCCGCCGTGCCCACCATGCCGCAAGCAGTTACCGGAAGGCGCATCGAAAGGTGCGCCTTCCGCGTTTCTGGCACGGACGATAACGCCGCATGTGGCCAGCAGACAGATCGACCGCAGCTTCGAATGGCGCGCTCCCGTACAATCCACGGTCTGTTTGCCATCACGGGCCGAATGCCGGCCGAACAACGCCATGACCGTCATCCGCAGCAAACTCGATCCCCGCTCCCAGGAGTTCCGCGACAACAGCGAGCAGCTGAAGTCGCTGGTCGTCGACCTTGACAAGCAGCTGGCAAGCGTCGCACTGGGCGGCGGCGAGAAGGCTCGCGAAAAACACCTGGCGCGCGACAAGCTGTTGCCACGTGACCGCATCAGCGCCCTGCTCGACCCCGGTTCACCGTTCCTCGAACTCTGCCCGCTGGCGGCGCATGGCCTCTATGACGACGCCGCACCGTCCGCTGGCATCATCACCGGCATCGGTCGCGTCCACGGTCAGGAAGTCGTGGTCGTCGCCAACGATGCAACGGTCAAGGGCGGCACCTATTTTCCGATGACGGTGAAGAAGCACCTGCGCGCGCAGCAGGTGGCGCTGGAAAACCACCTGCCCTGTGTCTACCTCGTCGATTCTGGTGGTGCCTTCCTGCCGCTGCAGGACGAGGTATTCCCGGATCGGGAGCATTTCGGCCGCATCTTCTTCAACCAGGCGCGCATGTCGGCGCTGAACATCCCGCAGATCGCCGTGGTGATGGGCAGCTGCACCGCCGGCGGCGCCTATGTTCCGGCCATGTGCGACGAGAGCATCATCGTCAAGGAACAGGGCACCATCTTCCTCGGTGGCCCTCCACTGGTGAAGGCAGCGACCGGCGAGGTGGTCGATGCCGAAGCACTGGGCGGCGCTGACGTGCACACCAGCGTCTCAGGTGTCGCCGATCATTTCGCAGAGGACGACCGCCACGCGCTGGCCATTGCCCGCGATATCGTCGCGCACCTCAACCGCAAGAAGGCGATGCCGCTGGCGCTGAAGCAGCCTTCCGAACCGCTGTATCCGGCCGAGGAACTCTATGGCGTGATCCCGAAGGATACGCGCCGCCCCTTCGACATCCGCGAAGTCATCGCGCGACTGGTCGACGGCAGCGAGTTCCAGGAGTTCAAGGCGCGCTACGGCAAGACGCTCGTCTGCGGCTTCGCCCACCTGCACGGCTATCCGGTCGGCATCGTCGCCAACAACGGCATCCTGTTCGCCGAGTCCGCGCTCAAGGGCGCGCACTTCATCGAACTGTGCAACCAGCGCGGCATCCCGCTGGTGTTCCTGCAGAACATCACCGGCTTCATGGTCGGCAAGAAATACGAGAACGCCGGCATCGCCAAGGACGGCGCCAAGATGGTCACCGCCGTGGCCTGCTCGCACGTGCCGAAATTCACCGTGGTGATCGGCGGCAGCTTCGGCGCCGGCAACTACGCCATGTGCGGCCGCGCCTACGGCGCACGCTTCCTGTGGATGTGGCCGAATTCTCGAATCTCGGTGATGGGCGGCGAACAGGCTGCCAGCGTGCTGGCGACCGTCAAGCGCGACGGCATCGAGGCCCGCGGTGGCGAATGGAGCGCGGACGAGGAAGAGCAGTTCAAGTCACCGATCCGTGACCAGTACGAGCACCAGGGCCACCCCTACTACGCCAGCGCCCGCCTCTGGGACGACGGGATCATCGATCCCGCCGACACCCGTCGCGTCCTCGGCATGGCGCTGTCAGCCAGCCTCAACGCACCCATCGAACGCGAGCATTTCGGTGTGTTCAGGATGTAACCTCCTGCAATCGTCTGCGGCCCGGCTTTCTGCAAGGGCCTGTCAACACTATCAAGACAGGCCCTAGTCCTCGAATCCATTGCCGTACAGCGGGTCGACTGCATTGCATGACAGCGCGAACGGAATGCTGGCCTTGGCGGGATCGGTGCTGGTCAGCGTCAGCAGTGCCGAGCGCAGGCCGGCACCGTCCGGAACACAGATGATCTCGAGCGACGCCGAAGCGCCCGGCGCAAGCTCCAGTGGTAGCGGCGAATCCACGCTGAAGTCGGCGGCCTCCAGGCCGGTGAACAATGGCTGGCCAAGAGTCAGCGACGCACTGCCCACGTTGCTGACCTGCACCGCCTTGCGGAGCGTCTCGCCAACCTCGCCGGCGAAGCCCAGCGGCCCGGGCGACGCCGGACTTGTTTGCAGCGCCGGCTGGTTCTGATCGATGCCGGTGCCTCGCACATCCAGTTCCTGGCGGCCTCCGGTAAGGGTGCTTGCGACGAAGCGCGTTGAAAGCAGCCCGGTGGCGGTAGGTTGGAAATACAGCGCCACCTCGCAGAGTGCTCCCGGATCGAGCGTTCCGGTGCAGCCGTCGCTGGCGACCTGGAAACTCGCGTCGCCGACCAGCCCGATACCCAGCTCCAGCGGCGAGGCGCCCAGGTTCTGCAGGTACGCGGTCAGATTGCCGGAACGGACGCCGACCGTGACCGACCCGAAGTCGATGGCATCCGGCTGTGCGCCCAGATCAGGTTCGGCATCAAAAGCACGCGCGCTCAGCGGGATGGATCTGGCAATCATCGCTTGCCCCATCGGCACGCCGCTCGCATCAAGGTTTCCGACGAACGAGCCTGCCGCACTGCCCGGGGCAGGCGCGGCAACGACCTGAACCTGGCAACTGGCGCCGCCAGCAAGCGTAATCGGGCAGTCGTCCTGCAGGATCTGGAAGCTGGCGCTGGATAGCGAAGTCACCACGGTGTCCACCGGATCGCTGCCGGGATTGAGCAGCGTTGCCGCCTGTGGATTGCTGTGCTCGCCCAAGGGGACCGGACCAAAGGCCAGTCCATCGCCCGGCGTCAACACCAGGTCGCCCGGCGTGTAGCCTTCCACCCGCAGCAGCAGCTTGTCGCTGACGTCTTCGAACTCACCGTCCGCGGCGGCAGCGCGGGTACCGCGCGCCGTGAGGACGCCGCGGGATTCCCCGGGTAGCGAGGGTGAAACAGTCACCAGGAAGTTGCAGGTTTCCCCCGGCACCAGTTTCCTGGGCAGCGAGCATCCCTGGTTGAAGCGCAACGAGAATGGATCGCTGACGACGACCGTCTGCAGCTGCAGGTTTTCGCCGCCGGTATTCCGCACCCCCTGCACGACAGCTGCAGAGTTGCCAACCAGCACCCGGCCGAAGTCAATGGGGCTGTGCGGAACCAGAGTCAGCTCGGCGGGATCGTAGCCGACGCCACTGAGGGCGAGCGTGTTGCTGGACTCCGTGGAACTGTTGAACGCCACCACGAAATCGGCTGTCACCGCTCCGCTGCCGTTTGCCGCCAGCCGGAAACCGATATGGCAGCTTTGGCCACCCAGCAAGTCGATGGGACAATCGTCGGACACCCGCGCGATTGTTGGTGAACTGCTCCCACCGAAGACCATGCCAAGGCCGCTGGCGGTCTTCGTGCCGATGTTGGTCAGCGTCACTTGCACGGTGGACGAACTGGTTCCAACGGCAACGCGACCGAAACTCACCGAACCCGGGGCGATGACCAGTTCGGCCGGCGCCAAGCCGACACCGGTGAACAGGGCTGTCGCATTGGCCCCCTGGTCCGTGGTCACGGTGAGGGTAGCGGCGTAGTGCTGGGCAGCCGTGGGACTGAAGCGGAAGCGCATGTTGCAGCTTGTGCCGGCAGGTAGCGAGGCGCCGCAGCTGCCGCTTTGCGACGGCTCGAAAGGTGCAGCCACGGCGAACTGCAGATTGTTCAGATCAACATTGCCGGTGTTCTCGACCTGCAGATTGAGATTGCTGCTCTGCTGACCGACCAGGATTTCACCGAAGTCGATACTGCCAGGCATCACATTTAGGCCCGGCGAAGCGACAAAGCCGCTGCCCGACAACGCGATCGAGGCGGAACGTCCGCCATCGCCGGTGGCGACCAGGTTGCCGTTGAAACTGCCGCCCGCGCTGGGATTGGCCTGGACAACTGCGCTGCATTGCTGGCCAGCCGCAAGCGTGGCGCCACAGGTCTGGCTGGCGAGCGTGTAACCCGCGCCTGAAACCGCCAGCGCAAGGCCGGTAAGTTCCAACTGCCCCGGATTGCTGACGATGGCCGTCTGGCTGACGGTGGTGCCGACCGGAACGCTACCGAAAGCGAGACCCGTCGGCGGCGCCAGCACCAGCGCCGGTCCTGGTGGAGCAACATCCGACTCCACCGCCCCGGCGTCACAAGCGCTGCCGCCGGGCTGTGGTCGTGGTTCAAGCCGTTGATCGAGGTTCAACACCGGGAAGTCGCCGCAGATGGAGGACAGGCCGTGCTGCGCCGCCGCGCTGCCTTCCTGCAGCGGCATCACCAGAATGGGCGGGCTTGCCGGCGTGGGGCCGTCCAGTAGCGGGTCGCCAACGTCCTGCACCGCAAAGACAGGCGCGCCCATGCAGCTGGCAGCGGGCCAGAACAGGTTGCCGCCGCCATTGACGAAGGCGAAACCGGTGATCGCACTGTCGCAGTTGTTGTCGACGCTGTCGGCGCGGTTGTCCGACAGGATGCTGTTGCGGATGTCGGCCACCGGTGGCTGGTTGGTTTGCGCCTCGTCGGCGTAAAGGCCGCCACCGCCGTTGGGATCAGAGGCATCGTTGTGGTCGATGGTCACGTTGACCAGGGTGATCCCGCGCTCGTAGCTGCCAAACTCCGGGCCAAAGACGTAAATCCCACCACCACGCGCAGCGGTGTTGCCATGCAGCGTGCTGTTGGAGAGCAGGAAGCCCGGTGTTTCCATACTCAGAATGGTCGGACGATTCGAGTTGGTGGCGATGGCGCCGCCGCGGCCATCGTTGTTGGCCGCGTTGTAGAGAAAACTGTTGCCTTCCGCCAGGGTCGGCTTCTCAGAAAAGATGGCGCCGCCCAGCGCGTCCTGCCCATCGACGCTGTTGGAGGTGAACAGGTTGCGGCTGAGCAGCGCCGGCTTGGCATCCTTGCCCAGGTAAATCGCGCCACCACGTCCTTCATCACCGCTGACGCTGTTGGAAGTGAACAGCGAGGACTCGATCGCCAGGACGCCGTTCTTTTGCCACACCGCTCCGCCGCCTTGCGCCGAACCATCCTCGGCGTCGGCGCTGTTCTGCAGGAAGTTGCTCGCCACGATGTTGAGGCTGGACAGCGTGGCGCTGCTGCTGAAATGCACCGCCCCACCCGAACCACTGGTTGAATTGCTGGTGAAGGTGGACAGCGAAATCGTGCTCAACCCCGGCGCGGACACGCGGATCGCGCCGCCGCCCAGGGTGCTGCTGTTGGAACGGTTGCCAACAAAAGTGCAGTTGCTGACATCAATCGTTCCCACACTGTCGATGGCGCCGCCGGCACGCGAGGACGTGTTGTTGGTGAACGCACAGTTGGTCGCGATGAGGTGGCTGCCGCTGTTGGCGATCTTGATCGCGCTGCTGGCCGCGCCGGTCAGTGTCAAACCATCGATGGCCAGCGTCTTGCCGCTGGAGGAAATCTTGAAGATGCCGTCTTCACCGTTGGCGTCGATCGTGACCGAGCCGGAGATTTCGAGATTCCGCGAAACGTAAAGTGGGCTGCCATAGTCACCCAGCGTGATGCTGGAAACCGAAAACTGGATGACGTTCAGGCTGCTCTCGCCGGCCGCGCAGTCCATGAACGTCTGGCCACCATCATTGGCATTGCGCAAGGCTTTGCGCAAGGTGCAGCCCTTGCCATCGCCGTCCTTCGGTCCCGGCCCGAACGGATAGTCTTCCGTACTGGTGACCGTGATGGTTGCCGCCCGGGCTTCCTCGCCAAATACAAAAAGACAGGCCGCGCCGAGCAGCACGACAAACAGCGGTCGGTACAGGCACATGGCAAATCCCTTCGATGATGGTCGTCATTGCGGGAAATGCCGGAACTCGGAAAACCGTACGCGAGCCGTTCGATCTGCTCCGGATACTGCCCGGGCAACCTGCAGAGCGGCGTCCACCCGGCTGCCTTGGCCACTGACGAAGCGCTGCAGTCAGCCGCAGCCGGGCAGCCTCGACCGTGCTTCAATCTGGCTTTGCGCTTTGCTCAGGCGGAATCGGATGGCCTGCCGCCGTCACAAGCGCGCGCCAGCGCTGCATGTCGACGACGCGCTCGCTGCGTTCGTAGCCTGCATCGCGGAATCGGGCGATGGCCCGGTCCAGCGCATCGCGCGCCTGCGCCGGCGAACCTTCACCGGCGACCTGCGCGGCCGTGGCCACGGCTGCCGCAAGGTAGTCGACCTCCGGGTGGCCTTCAGGCAGCCCCATAGCCTGGGCCTGACGGAAAGCCAGTAGCGCGTCGGCGGGGCAGTCGGCCTCCAGGCAGGCCACGCCCAGCGCAAGCAGGCTTTCGCGCTGCTGCGGGTCGCCAGGCTCATCGCCATCGAACAGCGCCTTGAGGCGCCTTGCAGCGCCCTTCGGATCGCCCGTGCGGCGCAGGATGCCCGCTTCCTTGACCGCCAGGCTGCGCATGGCCGCACTGCCCTCGGCCATGCCGATCTCGCCATAGATCGCCCGCGCCGAGGCGAGGCTCGCCCGCGCGTCGTCGAAACGACCCTGCAGCATCTGCACCCAGGCCATGCCTTCGGTGACCAGTGCCTCGGGATAGGGCCGGCGCGGCTGTCCAGCCCGCAGCATCGTGAGTGATCGGCGGTAGGCATCAAGCGCCTCGTCCAGTTGACCGACGCGCCAAAGCGGGTCGGCCAGGTTGTTGTATTCCACGGCCATGCGTGGATCGTCGGCGCCGACCAGCGCCTCGCGCTCTGCCAGTTGCTCCCGCTGCGCGGCCAGGGCTTCGTTCCAGCGACCGGTATCGCCAAGCAGCCCGACCAGCATTCCGCGGATCTGCACCATCTGGTAGCGAACCTGCTCGGTGCGTGGCAACGCCGCAAGCTGCGCGAGCGCACGCTCGCCATCTTCACGGGCGGCCTCATAGCGACCAGCCTGGCGCTCGGCATTGGCCAACAGGTTGTAGGCACGCGCCAGCTCGTGGTGGGCGTCCGCATCCGTAGTTTCGATACGCTCGACGCCGCGACGCGCCAGACCCAAGCCTTCTTCCAACGCTTCGAAATGGGTCAACCGCGTGCCGACCACGGCCTCAAGCTCGCCCAGGGCCAGCGGCGTTTCAACGAGCTCCTTCTCGCCAAACTCGGCGAGGAAGTCGAGCACGGCGCGTACCGTGCCCAGGCCCTGCTCGGACTCCGGCGACATGCGGCGCACGCTCTCGATGAGGAAATCCTTGCTGGTCTGTGCCTCGAAGCGCGCTCGCTCCGCGGACCGCCGCGCGCTTTCGGCGCGGTCGAGCAGCCACAGCGACACGGTCAGTCCCGCGGCGAGGCTGAGGATGATCGCCGCGAGCGCCGCGCGACGCAGGCGGCGCGCTGGCGCTCGCTCGATTCGCGACAGTTCGGCAAGCACCTGCTGCGGCGATGGTCTCTGCACCGGTTCCGCATGCAGCAATGCCTCGATCAGCCTTGCGAACGGACGCGCGCGGCGGCGCAGCGGCACAAACGCCGGTGCTGCGCCGACCTGGTGCGCATCCCTAAGCTCCGTATAGCTGTTGCCCTTGAGCGGATAGCAGCCCGTGGCGGCGCGGTAGAGCACCGCGCCGAGCGCCCAGGCATCACTGGCGGCGCTGGGTGCCGAACCTTCGAACAGTTCGGGAGCCATGGAAACGGGACTGCCATAGCGCGCCGGGGACGCTTCGCTGGCCTGTACCGACGCGCCGAAGTCCATCAGCAGAGCGCGACCGGCTTCGTCGATCCAAACGTTGGCTGGCTTCAGGTCGCCATGGATCATGCCCTGCTCGTGAACAGCAACCAGCCCAGCAGCGAGGTCGCCGGCGAGCCGCGCCAACAACGGCGGCGCAACGGTTCCGTCCGTTTCCAGCCGGGTCTCGAGGGTGCCGCCTTGCAACAGGTCGGTCCACAGGCCAGCAACGCCAGCGTCGATATCGGCACCGTGGATGGCCAGCACACGCGGATGACGCACGCGTGCGTGGCGCCTCGCTTCGGCGAGCAGCTCGGAAGGATCGGCGCTGGAATCACGGAACAGCTTGAGCGCGACCTCGCGATCCAGCACCGGATCGCGAGCGCGGAACACATGCGCGAAACTGCCTTGTCCCACCAGCTCGATGACGTCGAGTCGGCTCCAACGAAACGGACACTCGGGAAGGCGGTCGGCGACGCTGGCCGCACGCAGCCGGAACAGCTCACGCAACCGCGACAGTCGTTTCAGCTGGTCGGCGGTCGCCTGCGCCTGGTCATCATCGCCTTCGGGCAGCGGATCGGAATCCGGGTCGCGGCCATCGGCAACAGCGAGGCTGATCCTCTCCAGCCAACGCTCGACGGACTCCGGCTCATTGACGGCCTCGCGATCGGGCTTATCCGTAGCCATCACCCCGCCCCATCATCCGCGCCATGTCCGTAAACACCCGCGACTCAAAACGTGGTCGCGCCATCATGCGGCATGATTTCAGCCAGCGTGCGCAGCGCCCGCGCCACCACCAGCCTCGCCGCATCCGCGGATGGCGCGCCGAGTTCCTCCGCGATTTCCGCATACGACAGCTCGAATTCCAGCCGCAGGACCACGGCATCGCGGGCGCGCGGCGGCAGCGACTGGAGCGCCTGTTCATAGGCCTCCACCAGCTGCAGCTCGCCCAATTGGGCGCTCAGGCCGGGGTCGCCAGAAGGAAGATCGAATCGCTCGGTGCCACCCGGTTTGCGACCGGCGCGACGCAGCTCCTCCTTGACGCGATTGAGCAGGATGCCGCGCAGGTAGGCCATGAAGGAGCCGCTTTCGCGCGACTGGAAAGCGTCGAACTGACGAAACGCGCGTAGCAGCGTCACCTGCACCAGATCCTGGGTATCGGCGATGTCGCGTGCAGGCGCAGGCAGACGCCCCCGCGCCCAACGCCGCAGGTACTCGCTGCAACGACTGAACAATGCGTCGCGTGCGGCTTCGTCGCCGCCGCGCGAGCGCTCGATCAGGCGATGCGTGGTTTCTACGTCCGCCGGGCCTTCCATCGCGAGGATATTCGCGCGGGCCGCCCAGCAGTTCAAGCAAGCGCCCACCGGTGCGCACGGCAACCCCGCGCTCATCGGCACAAGCAGCAGCGCAAACGGCAGCGGGCACAGGTCTACGGATGGCGGATTCCTTCAATGATGGTGGTCATTGCAGGAAATGCCGGAACTCGGAAAAGCGTACGCGGGCAGGATGCCCTGGGCTGCGCTTGCAGCCAGCCTCAATTCGTCAATTGGACGGCAGTCGGTCGATGCGTTCTGGATGCAGCCAGAAGTCTGTCTAGCTATTTTTTTGGAACCTACTTCATGCCGGCCTGGATGGTCCGCAGCCGCCGCAACTGCTTCCGCAGGCAGATGTCGATGCACAGCCGAGGCTCACGCGCGCGGGCGGACGCAGGCGTTGCGCGACCGTCTTGCGCCATACGGCATCACCGTCGATGCGACGCGCTAACCGGCCGCGCACAAGCCGCAGGCTTTCAGGGGCGAACCTGGCATACAGGTGGAGCAGGCAGGCCCCGAGCACCAGCAGCAGGGTCACAGTCTGGACGACGGCATAGACGCTCATGACCACAGCCTCGCCAGTTGGTAGGTAATAAACGAGGCGAGATACGCGAGGCCGAACAGATAGGCGGTGGCGATGCCGACGTTCTTCCAGGAGTTGGTTTCGCGCTTGATGACGGCCAGCGTGGAGAGGCATTGCGGGGCGAAGACATACCAGGCCAGCAGCGACAGTGCGGTGGCCAGCGACCACTGGTTGGCGATGATCGGGCCGAGCGCGGTGGCGATGCTGTCGTCGCTGCCGGACAGCGCGTAGACGGTGCCCAGCGCCGAGACGGCGACTTCACGCGCGGCCAGACCCGGGATCAGCGCGATGCAGATCTGCCAGTTGAAGCCGATCGGGGCGAACAGCGGCTCCATGAAGTGACCGATGCGACCGGCGAAGCTGTAGTCGATGGCCGGTCCGGCAAAGTCCGCAGGCGCTGCCGGATAGCTGGACAGGAACCAGAGCAGCACGGTCAAGGTCAGGATGATGCCGCCGACACGGGCCAGGAAGATCTTCACCCGCTGCCAGAGACCAAAGGCCACGTCGCGCAGCACCGGCAAGCGATAGGTCGGCAGCTCCATGATCAGCGCGTGCTCGCTCTTGTCGCGGCGGATGAACTTCATCACCCAGGCCACGGCCATGGCGCTGAAAATGCCGGCGAAATAGAGCAGGAACAGCACCACGCCCTGCAGGTTGAAAAGCCCGAGCACGCTCTGCTGCGGGATGAAGGCGGCGATCAGCAGCGTGTACACCGGCAGGCGCGCCGAGCAGGTCATCAGCGGCGCGACCAGGATGGTGGTCAGGCGGTCGCGCGGATCGGAAATGCTGCGCGTGGCCATGATGCCGGGGATGGCACAGGCGAAGCTCGACAGCAGCGGAATGAAGGCGCGACCGGTGAGGCCAGCCTTGAACATCAGGCGATCCAGCAGGAAAGCCGCGCGCGGCAGGTAGCCGGACTCCTCGAGGATCAGGATGAACAGGAACAGGATGACGATCTGTGGCAGGAACACCAGCACCGAGCCCAGGCCGCCGAAAATGCCGTCGGCAATCAGGCTCTGCAGCGCACTACCGTCGGGGAACCAGCCGGCCACCAGCGCGCCCAGCCAGCCGACACCCGCTTCGATGCCATCCATCAACGGCCCGGCCCAGGAGAACACCGCCTGGAAGATGAAGAACATCAGCGCGGCCAGCAGCAGCGGACCAATCAGTGGATGCAACGCCCAGCGATCGATATGGTCGTCGATGGCCGCCGTCGCGGACGGCATGCTGACCGCCGCATCCAGCATGGCGCGCACGTCGGCGTGCAGATCGCCGTCGGCAGCCATGGCCGGCGCCGCCATCGGGCGATGCTCGGCGATGTAGCGGCGCAGCTGGTCCGCACCGTCACGTTCGACAGCCACTGTCTCGACTACCGGGATTCCCAGCCGCCGCTCCAGTTCGTCCTTGTCGATGCGGATGCCGCGGCGTCTTGCGGCATCCATCATGTTCAGCGCCAGCATCATCGGTCGCCCGAGGCGCGCCACTTCCAGTACGAAGCGCAGGTGCAGGCGAAGGTTGGTGGCGTCGGCGACGCAGACGATCAGGTCCGGCGCCGGCTCGTCGGGATGATGACCGCGGCAGATGTCGCGGGTGATGACCTCATCCGGACTCGCTGCATCAAAGCTGTAGGCACCCGGCAGGTCGAGCAGCGGGTGCACCACGCCGTTGGGCAGATGCAGCCGGCCTTCCTTGCGCTCGACGGTGACGCCGGCGTAGTTGGCGACCTTCTGGTGGCTGCCGGTGAGCAGGTTGAACAGCGCGGTCTTGCCGCTGTTCGGACTACCCACCAGGGCGATGCGCATCACCGCGGCGCTCATGCGGCGGCCTCGGCTGACTTGATCGGGCTGACCGTGATTCGCGCGGCTTCGCTGCGGCGCAACGCGAAGCGGGTGAAGCCGATGCTGACCAGCAGCGGGTCGCCGCCCAGTGGCGCACGCGCGACGATGCGCACCGGCTCGCCGGCGACGAAGCCCAGGTCGCGCAGGCGTCGCGCGATCAGGTCGTCGGCATGGCTGGCCTGTACGCCGTCCACCACGGCATTGTCACCGGTTCGTAGCTGGTCGAGTTTCACGGCTTGCGTTCGAAAATAGGAATGATTCGCATTATACGCTTGTCATTCTTTCCGCCAAGCTCCGGGGAACGCTCGATACGGAACGGTTCAGTCGCCGCCGGATTCCTTGGTGCTTGGGGCTTCTTCGCTGCTCTCAATCGGCGGGGTCGTCGTGCCGGGAGTTCCGGCTGCGGATGGCGAAGCCGTATTCGCGGCAGGATATGTCGATGGCTTCGGTGGCTCTGCCGTCACGGCTGCGTCGCTCGCGTCCTTTTCGGACTCTGAGGCGCGCCCACGACGACGGCTGCTGTCACGCGCAGGGCCTTTCTCAAGCACATCGATCTTCGGCTCATCCCAGCTGCCGCTGACCTGATACAGCGTGCGGCTCATCTGCTTCATCGGCTTCTGCAGCATGGCCTGCGCCACCGCGCCAATCGCCGCACCGGCGGGACCACCGGCCAGCGCGCCGACCACCGGCAGCACGCTGCTGGTGCGCGGCAGCACTTCCATGCGCTGGTCGTAGTCGCGTGCCACCAGCCCGGTGCGCCCGCTGATGTGGATGTCGGCCGCCGGGCTGTCGATGTGCAGGTCATCGGTTACCGCATTGCCGTCGTCCAGTCGGAAGTCGCCGTTGATCGCGTTGAAGCTGAAGCCCTGCTTGAAGAAGTCGCTGAAGTCCAGCGACAGGCGCCGCGGAATCTCGGTCAGGCTGACCAGGCCCAGCAGGCGACCCGCACCGGGCTCGACATCCGGGATGCGGCCCTCGCCCACCGACAGTTTCAGGTCGCCCTGCAGCTGCGCCAGCCCGAATGCCGACGGTGAACCAGCCCAGCCACCGTTGAGTTCGACCAGGGTCTGTCCACCCTCCAGCAAGCTGCTGAAGCCCAGTGACTCCAGCATCCGGGCCACGTTTTCCGAGGTGAAGCGCAGCGTGAAGCTGGATCGCTCCGCGCCGTCCACGAGCCGCCAGTCGCCGCTGGCGTTGAGGTTCAGGTCGTCGGAACGGGTTTCAAATTGCTCGACATGCAGGCCTTCCGGCGTGGGGTAGGACTCCAGTCGGCTCGTACCCAGCTTCGCGTCGCCGAAATGCAGGTCGTCGATGCTGAAATGCAGTGGCGGAATCGCCGAGGGCGGCAGGCTGGCCAGCACGGCATTGGACTGCGTGACGTCCGAGGACGGCCAGTACAGGCGCTCGAAGCGCCCGGTTATTCCGCGCGTCGGCAGGCTGGCGCCGGGCACCTCGACATTGCCTTCCAGCGCGGCGCCACTGAAGTGCACGCTGCTGTCACCGGCGTCGTCCACCGCGACGTCCAGCCGTGTGTCGGCAAAGCTCCGACCCAGCAGATCGAGCTGGCCGGCATCGAGCGTCACGTTGCGAAGCCCGGTGCCCTCACCTTCGCCCGATGCCACCGTTACCCAGCCCGCGGCATTGAGCACGGCCACCGAGCCGTTCACGTGCAGTCCCTCGACACCATCCGCCGGCGGCGCATCGCCACCACCGAAAACGGCCGTGCCATAAAGGCCGCCTGCGGCCGGGAAACGACCGCGCAGGTGCATCAGCCCGCCGAGTCGGAGATCGAGCCAGGTCGCCGGCAGGTCCATGCTCATGTCCACCGGCATCCGCGCCGTGGCTGCCTTTTTCAGCGGCGCCGGCAGGTGGGTTTCGACGCCGACCATGTCCGAACGCAGGCGCAGCCGGGTTTCGCCCGGCGTCGTTGCCTTGGGATCACCGCCTTCAGTTGGCGCGTCCTGGGCGACACTCAACAGGATGGCGACGTCGGCCGAACCATCCAGGTAGGGCTGCAGCCACAGCGTGCTGTCGTCCTCGGCCAGCAGGCCATCGACATCGAAGCGACCGCGCAGCGCCGCTTCCACCGCCAGGTCAGGCGATGACGTGAAGCCGCCGACCGCGATGCTCAGGCTGGCCGGCTGCTCGCGATAGCCCACGCGCAGCTCGGAGGCGAGGAAGCCTTCGTCACTGAACTCGACGCGCCCGCTGGCGGCACTGAACTCGATGCCCCACTGCGTCGACGCCATGTCCGCGCCGCTGAGATCGACGCGGCCGTTCACCCGCTTTTCGCCCAGCTCGGACTTGAACGGAATGTCCAGGTTCACCGCCACCTTGCCGCGACCGCCGATGCTGAGCCCCTGCATCTGATCGCCGTAGCGGCGTTCCAGCGGACTGCGATGCAGCAGGTTGAGCAGGCGGCCACCGCTGCCCTCGCCCTGGATGTCCAGCTTCAGGCGCGCCTCGCGGAAGTTGTCGATGCCGCCGACGGCGCGCGCGACCCTGACGCCAGCGATATCCGCGCCGACGACGATTTCCATGCCCTCGTTGAGGAAGCGCGCGGTGCCGTTGAGGTGCTCGGCGCGCGGCCAGTCGCCAGGCTGGTAATCCAGCGTCACATCGTCCAGCTCGACCACCGCCTCGAAGCGGCCCTGCTCCGGCGAGCGGAACGGCCAGTCGTCGAAGTCGCCCTGGATCAGCAGGTGCCCCGGACCAGTCCGACCATCGACCAGCGCCTGGTCGAGCCAGCGGATCACCTTCTCCGGCATCTTGCGCGGCACCCAGAACTGGCCGGCCGCACTGAGCGGTCCGGGCGCGGTTTCGGCATACAGATCGACACGCGGCTTGGAGCCATCATCCTGCAGCTCGATCCAGCCCTTGGCGCGAACGCCAACGTCTTCCGCGGCAAGGCTCAAACTGTCGGTGCCAACCCGCCAGCCGGCCATGCTGCGCCAGAAGCTGACGGCGCCGTCCGCCACCACCCGCTGCGCGCCGCGGAACAGGCCGCGGGCGTCGAAATGGAAAGGCGCCGGATCGAAGTGGAACTGGCCGCCATCGGCATCGAAATCCAGGCGACCGGAAACGCCGTCGACTCCCGGAATGCGGCGCAGGCGCGCCAGCTTGAGGTCGTTGAGCTGCGCCTGGCCGGCGCAGGCCATGTCGGCGTCGCAGCGCAAGGTGAGCCCACTGATCCCGGCCGAAGGCAGTGCCGAATACAGCCATTCGCGCAGGTGCGGCGACAGCTTGCCGGACAGCATCAGCGTGGACAGCAGCGGCTGCAGCTCCAGCTTGGCGACCTGCGCCGTGAAACCTTCCTCCGAACGCTGCAGGTGAATCGACTCGCCAGCGAAGTCGCGATCGCCGTCGTCGATGCGCAGCATCGGCACATCGAGCTGCCAGCCATCGGCCTGCCGCCGCCAGCGCGCCTGGATGCGCAGCCGGTCGACACCACTGCGCGGCTGGATCTCGCCGCTGTCCAGCTGCAGGCTGTCGACGCCATACAGCGACAGCCCCGACACATCCGCCGACACACGCGCCACGATGATGCGGCGCGCTTCCACGCTGGCCCACACGCCGATCTGTCCGGAACCTTCGGCCAACCCGATGCCGGCTGGCGTCAGTCCCTGCAGCCAGGGCGCAAGCGGCAGCTCATCGCCGCCGACGTAGACCTCGCCGTTCTGCAATTCCGCATCGAAGTCACCGGCGATGCGCAATGGCGCGGGTTCGTCATGCCAGGCGCTGAGACCGAAACGCACGCGGCCACCCAGCGCCAGCAGGCGTGCGTCAATGCGCTCCAGTTCGTAGTGCAGGCCGCTGACCGCGCTGTCCACGGTCAGGCGTGCGGAATCGATGCGGATTTCACCGAGGCCCTGCAGGCTGCGCAGGCCGTCGCCACCCTTGCCACTGCTGCCGCCGAAGCCGCCAAGCGACCACTGCCCGTCTTCCGACTCGCGAAGTTTCAGCTCGAGCCCACGCAGATGCAGTTCGGTCAGCGCCCGCCCCGGCAGCAGCCCGGAGTACACGCTGACCAGCAGCTGCGCGCGGCCAACCTCGATGGCGCCCTTGCCTTCGCCGATGCGCAGGCCATCCAGCGTGATCAGCGGACCACGACGGGTCCAAACCGCATCACCGAGCTGGAAATCCACCGCCTTGCCGCTGCGCTTGCTCAGCCAGTCGGCGATCTCCTGCGGATGCTCACGGACCAGCGGCAGCAGCTGGCTGGCCGTGGCGATCAGCACGCCAACGAGGATGACGAGCACGGCGATGCCGTACACGACCACGCGGCGCAGCCGCCGCCAGCGGCGTCGCCACGGCGTCATGGCTGCGGCCTCGTCATGGCCTGCGCGTCACGATCCATCATCCGGTCCTGCTGCCCCTGTCTTCCGGCAGTGCTGGTCAGACCAGCACCACGTCGTACTGCTCCTGCGCGTACTGTTCGTCCGCCTGGAAGCGGATGGTCTTGGCGATGAATTCCTCCAGCTCCGCCACTGCTGCCGACTCCTCGTCGAGGATCTTGTTCACCACCACCGGGGATGCGATCACCATCAGCGTCTCCGCCTCGAACTGTCGCACGGCGCGGGTGATCTCGCGGAACACTTCATAGCAGACCGTCTCCGGCGTCTTCTGCACGCCACGCCCATTGCACTGGCTGCAGGGCTCGCAGAGCTGGCGTTCCAGGCTCTCGGTGGTGCGCTTGCGGGTCATTTCAATCAGGCCCAGCGGCGAGAATTCGTACACCGTGGTCTTGGCGTGGTCGCGCGTCAGCGACTTCTCCAGCTGGCGCATGACCTGTCGGCGATGCTCCTCGTCGACCATGTCGATGAAGTCGATGATGATGATGCCGCCCAGGTTGCGCAGCCGCAGCTGGCGCGCCGCGGCCTGGGCGGCTTCGAGGTTGGTGCGGTATACGGTTTCCTCGAGGTTGCGATGACCGAGGAATGCACCGGTGTTCACGTCCACCGTGGTCATCGCCTCGGTCTGGTCGACGATCAGGTAGCCGCCGGACTTCAGCGGCACCTGCTTGTGCAGCGCGCGCTGGATTTCATCCTCGGCGCCATACAGGTCGAAGATCGGCCGCTCGCCGGGATAGTGTTCGATGCGCTCGACCAGCTCCGGCATGAACTGCTTCGCAAAGGTCTGCATGCGCTCGAAGGTCTCGCGCGAATCGACGCGTACCTTCTCCACGCCATCGTGCATCAGGTCGCGCAGCGCACGCAGCGGCAGCAGCAGGTCTTCGTAGACGCACTGCCCGATCTCGGCATTGCGACCGTTGCTTTCCACCACCGACCAGGCCTTGGCGAGGTAGTCGAGGTCTTCCTTCAGCGCGGTTTCGCTCTGCCCCTCGGCATTGGTGCGAACGATGTAGCCGGGGCCGTTCTCGCCGGTGGAATCGGAAAGCACTTCCTTCAGGCGCGCACGCTCGGCTTCATCCTCGATGCGCACGGACACGCCCAGCACCGCGCTGTGCGGTAGCAACACGAGGTAGCGCGACGGAATGCTCAGCTGCGTGGTCAGCCGCGCGCCCTTGCTGCCGATCGGATCCTTGACTACCTGCACGGTGACCGCCTGCCCTTCATGCAGCAGCTCGCTGATCGCCGGCTGTGCGGGCGGCGTTGCGCTGACCGATGTATCACCATCGCCATTGGTGCCCGCCGGTTCCGAGGTCACCGCGGGCGGCGGACGCAGGATGTCGGAGGCATGCAGGAACGCCGCGCGCTCCAAGCCGATGTCCACGAAGGCCGCCTGCATGCCGGGCATCACCCGGATCACGCGACCACGGTAGATGTTGCCGACATAGCCGCGACGCTGGGTGCGCTCGATGTGCACCTCCTGCAGCATGCCGTTCTCGACAACGCCGACGCGGGTTTCACGCGGGGTCACATTGACCAGTATTTCCTCACTCAAACAGCACCCCGGAAAGGTATTTCAATGGAAAATTCTTCGAGCAGCGCGGCGGTCTCGAACAGCGGCAGGCCCATAACGCCGCTGTAGCTGCCGCGCAGGTCGGCAATGAAGGCAGCGGCGCGGCCCTGGATGGCATAGCCACCGGCCTTGCCGCGCCACTCGTCGCCGGCGCAGTAAGCGTTGATCGTGTGCTCGCCGAGCTCGGCAAAGCGCACGTCGGATATCTGGAAACGGTGTGCTTCGCGGCCAGCACTCACGGCCCAGACCGCGGACATCACCTGGTGGGTCCGTCCAGACAGGCGGCGCAGCATGGCGGCAGCCTCGCTGGCATCGGCCGGCTTGCCGAACACTTCGTCACCGAGCACCACTTCGGTATCGGCGCCCAGAACCACCGCTGCCGCATCACCGCCCAGCGACAGCAAGCCGGCTCCGGCCTTCTCGCGGGCCACGCGACTGACGTAGCTCTGCGGCGGCTCGTCGGCCGCACGAACCTCCTCGACCGACACGTCGAGCACGCCATAACGCAGGCCGAGCTGGTCAAGCAGCTCGCGGCGTCGGGGTGATTGGGAGGCCAAATGCAACATATCCCGAAGCTTAGCAAGCCAAGCTCACGAAATTGTTCGACTTTCGTTGCGCGACGGAGGAATTTGCAGGGCCACCGTGCTCCCGTTCACAACGTGACGGGAAAGTGGCTATTCCTCGCCGCTTCATCCGCGGTGATAAGGGTGGTTGGCGAGGATGCTGGCGGCGCGATATAGCTGCTCGGCGACGATCACCCGTACCAGCGGATGCGGCAGCGTGGCCGCACCCAGCGACCAGCGTTCGGTAGCCACCCTTCGCACGCTGTCCGTGAAGCCTTCCGGCCCGCCGATGGCGAAGGCCAGGTCGCGACCGTGCATGCGCCAGTGCTCCATGCGCTTGGCCAGCGATTCACTGCTGTGCGCGCGGCCGGGGCCGTCGAGGAGGATGAGGTCGGCACTTTTCGGGCAGGCGTCGAGCAGGCGCTGCCCCTCGTCCTCGCAGGCACGACGCGGGTCGCGGCCCTTGCCGCGGTCACCGGGAGAGATCTCGATCAGTTCCAGCGGCAGCCAGTGCGACAGCCGCTTGCGGTATTCGGCGAAGCCGGCCTCCACCCAGTCGGGCATGCCGGTCCCCACTGCCAGCATCCAGGCGCGCATGCTGGCCCGACCGAGGTGTCAGCGGAACGAGCCGCCGTCAGGCGGGCTCGAACTCGCTGTCGGCGTGCTCGGCCTCGGCGTCACCATCCACCGACCACAGCCGCTCCAGCCCGTAGAACTCGCGGGTGCGCGGCAGCATGACGTGGAGCAGGACGTCACCGAGGTCGACCAGGATCCACTCGCCCTCGCGCTCGCCCTCGACGCCCAGCGGCATCATGCCGGCCTGCTTGGCCTGCTTGATGACCTCGTCGGCGATGGACTTGACGTGGCGGCTGGAGGTACCGGAAGCGATCACCATGAAGTCGGCAATGCTGGTGCGACCGCGCACGTCGACTTCAACGACGTCGTTGGCCTTCAGGTTGCCGACCGCGTCGCGGACGATTTCCAGCAGCTGTTCAGGGCTGAGCAGACCTTCGGTCTGGCGGAGTGCGGTGACCTTGGCGGTCGCCGGAGAAGTGGTGCTGCGCGTTGCGGTCAAACGATCCATCCTGTCGCAGTGGCGAAATGGGCCGGCCCCAAAGGCCCTGACCCGGCGCCAGTATAGCGCTCCAGCGGGCCGATTGCCGGGAATCAGGGGACGCTACCTTGCGATTATCTCGGCCTGTATTTTGTCTGGCCAGAGGCAACCGTGAAGTCAACCCGCTCTCCTTGGGAATCACCGGGTGCAAGGCTTCTAATGACTCGAGGGACTGCAATTTTCGCCTTTGGCCATGACCGGAATGACTCTCGGAAACTTTTCCCAGCCTCCGGCACCGTCTGGCAGGAGTTCCGTCACTTCGACCGCACATTCACCAATGCGATCCACCCGTCCGAAGTCACGGGTAACCGTGTCACCGAGCTTTCCTGTCCGAATGTCTCCAATTTCGTTCCGGTACTGGAACGAGCTGAGATCACGCGATACGGTCTCAATCACCAGATTCTCTGCCTTATTGACGAACCTGGTGGATTCCAAAAGCCATCGAAGAATCCGAAGAGCTTCACCGCGGTCAGCTGTCCCAACTGCAACGGTGTGGCTCCTCGAGTCTTCAAGGGCATCGGGAAAGCTTGCTGCGAGCCAACGACCGTTCTCCGACAACACAAACTTTGTCACCCCGCCGACGGCGCCAAGATCACAAGTCAGTTCGACGCCAGCAATTGGCCGCGTGTTACTGCCGCCATAGCCGATTTCGAGTTCATCTTGTTTCCAACGGTGGCTTTCCGAATCAACACTCTCCAGTTCCTCCTCTTTCATCCCCCGCGGAACGAGAAAGGACAGCCCCTTGGTTTCAACACGCTCCGAATTTTCCTCATCGTAACGTGGAGTTTTGGTGAGCAACTCACACAAGGCCAAACCGGTTGGTTCGGCACTCGCCACCATCGACAGGCTGACGATCAGTCCAGAGATAGCTGTTGCAAGCCAATTCTTCATAGCTCATTTCCTTGGTCGGATTGGAGTGAGCTTGCTGACCCCGCCGTACCAGATCCATAAAGATCGCCATGCCGAATGTCGGCGGAGACTGCGGCTGGCAGCACGTCGCTGCAATCGTCGCCGGCTTTGAGGCGCTGCCGGATCGCGGTTGAGGATTCGCCGCGCGGGGTGAATGGCAGACGGTACAGCAGGCCGGCTGATGCCTTCGCCAGGGCGCTCGGATGGTCACGCCAGCGACCGTTGGCCCACGCGCCCAGCTCTGGATCGAGGTCATCGAGAGCTTCGCCGGGGCGTTCGACGACGATGAAGTGGGTCAGCTCGCCCAGGCGCTCCCAGCGATGCCATTGGTGGAGGCTGCGGAAGCTGTCGGCGCCAAGCAGCCAGGCGATGGGCTGCTCCGGCCCGAGTTCGCGGCGTAGTGCTTCCAGCGTGTCGACGCTGTAACCGCTGAGTTCTCCAGTAACCACGCCGCTGATTTCACGGCGGTCGATATGCAGTTTCGGGTGATCGGCAATTGCCAACTCCACCAGTTCCGCGCGTGTTTCCGCGTCGACCTGAGGACCAACACGATGGCGCGGCCGGCCGTTGGGCATCAGCCAGACATCGCTGCCGAATCGTTCCGACGCGGCCAGAGCCAGCGCGATGTGTCCGTTATGCGGCGGATCGAAGGTGCCGCCGAAAACGATGTGCAGCTCGCTCACGGCCCGATGCCGGCCTGTGGCGCGGCGATGGCGGTGAGCAGGCGTTCCAGACCCAGCCAGGCGTCGCCGAACTCCCGCCCCTTGGACATTCGATCAACGCGACCGAGATCGGCCAGCGCGCGCTGCCAGTGACGCGGCGAGGCACGACCCAGCGCCTCCCGGTAGACGCGCTGCTTGGATTCCCAGATCCGCGCCTGCTGCATGGCGCGGGCGACGTTGCCGCCGGCTTCCTGCACTGCTGCGATTTCGGCAAGCGACGACAGCGCGTAGCTGACGGGGCCAAGCAAAGCCGGAACCGCGGCGCCCTCGGCACGCAGGCCACGCAGCATGCGCAGGCTGCGCGCGGTGTCGCCAGCCAGCGCGGCGTCCATCAGCCCAAAGGCATCGAAGCGCGCGCTGTCGGCAACGAGGTCCAGCATGCGCTCCGCGTCGATGGCGCCGTCCTCCATGCTGCCATCCGGGCGACGCAACAGCAGCGCCAGCTTGTCGACTTCCTGCGCTGCGGCCAGCAGATTGCCTTCCACCCGCTCGGCCAGCGCCTGAACGGCATCGGGCGTGGCGGTCAGGCCATGCGAACGCAGGCGGTCACGAATCCAGCTCGGCAGCTGGCCCGGTTTCAGCGCCTGGATCTGATGCTGCATGCCAACCTTGGCCACCGCCTTGCTCCAGGCGCCCTCGTGCTGGCGACTCCAGTCGGCGGCGAGGATCAGCAGCAGCGTGTCCGGCGGCGGGTTCTCGCAGTATTCGCGAATCGCGTCGCTGCCTTCGCGACCCGGCTTGCCGGTGGGCAGGCGCAGCTCCAGCAAACGTTGACTGGCGAACAGCGACATCGCCGATGCGGCGGCGTGCAATTCGTTCCAGTCGAAGCGTGCCTCGACGTCCATGACCTGACGTTCGTTGTAGCCCAATGCCTGCGCGCGGGCACGGAAGGCATCGGCGGCTTCCAGCAGCAGCAGCGGCTCGCTGCCGCAGAGCAGGCAGACGGATGGAAGCTGATCAGCCGCCAGCAGTCGGGCCAGTGCGTCGCCGCTCATGGTTGTTGGCGACTCACGGCGATGGCCGGGCGGCGGCCTCGATGCGGCGCATGATCGCTGCGACCATGTCGCGCGACAGTTCCTCGCGCACCACTTCTTCTTCGCCCGGCGAACCCAGCGACTGCGTGGTGTCGAAGGCGTAGTCGCGGCTGAGCTCGATTTCCTGTTTCGGCAGGACAACCTTGCCGTCCTTGTCGGTCAGGCTGACTTCGACCACGTAGCGCAGCGCGTATTCCTGCACGCGGCCGCTGGTGCCGATGGTCAGCGGCGTCAGGCCCACCGAATCCTTGCTGATTCGGAGGCGCGCCACCGGTCCGGACTCCGCGCCCTCGCTCAGGGTCAGGCCGGACTGCCGCAGCGCCTCGCCCAGATCGGCGCCGAGGCCGCTGTACGGGTCGGCAATCTCGATACGCAGCGGCGACAGCGTGGCCGGCAGTGCCTGCGACTGGCGCAGGTGGAAGCCGCAGGCCGACAGCAGCGGAAGCAGCATCGCGATGGCGGCGATTCGGAACAGGTGACGTGGCGTCATGGAGATACGACTCATCCGGCAACGATATTGACGATCTTGCCCGGAACCACGATCACTTTGCGAATCGTCTGGCCTTCCAGGAACTTGGCAACGTTGGGCTCGGCCTGCGCCATCGCCTCGATGGCGTCCTTGGCGGTATCCGGCGCCACCTCGATGGTGCCACGCAGCTTGCCATTGACCTGCACCGCCAGCGTCAGCGCGTCGCGAATCAGCGCAGCCGGATCGGCCGCCGGGAAGGCGCGGTCCTCAAGCAAGGCTTCCTCGTGGCCGAGCATCTGCCACAACGCATGCGCGGTATGCGGCGCCACCGGGTTCAGCATCAGCACGATGGCCTGCAGCGCCTCCTGCACCACGGCGCGACCGGCATCGCTGTCGTCGCTGAACTTCGCCACCGCATTCAGCAGTTCCATGATCGCGGCAATGGCGGTGTTGAAGGCGTAGCGACGCTCATAGTCGTCGGCGACCTTCTGGATGGTCTCGTGCAGCTTGCGGCGCAGCGCGCGCTGATCGGCGCTCAACTCGGACGGCACTGCACCGCCCTGTCCGCCTTCCGCATGCTTCGCCACCTGCGCCCACAGGCGCCGCAGGAAGCGCTGCATGCCTTCGACGCCAGCGTCACTCCATTCCAGGCTCTGGTCCGGCGGTGCGGCGAACATCGAGAACAGGCGCACCGTGTCGGCGCCGTAGCGGTCGACCAGCGTCTGCGGATCAACGCCGTTGTTCTTTGACTTCGACATCTTCTCGGTGCCGCCGATCGATACCGGCTGGCCATCGGTTCGCAGCGTCGCGCCGGTCACGCGGCCCTTGTCATCGCGCTGCACATCGACGTCGGCCGGGTTGAACCAGTCCTTGCCGCCGTTTTCGGTTTCGCGGAAGAAGGTCTCGGCAATCACCATGCCCTGGCAGAGCAGGCGCGTCGCCGGCTCGTCGCTGTGGACGAAGCCGGTGTCGCGCAGCAGCTTGTGGAAGAAGCGGAAATACATCAGGTGAAGGATGGCGTGTTCGATGCCGCCGATGTACTGGTCGACCGGCAGCCAGTAGTTGGCGCGCTCGTCGACCACGTCAGTCGCACCCGGACAGGTGTAGCGCGCGTAGTACCAGCTCGACTCCATGAAGGTGTCGAAAGTGTCGGTTTCGCGCTCGGCCGCGCCACCGCAGCTCGGACAGCTGGTCTTGCGCCACTCCGGATCGGCCTTGATCGGCGACTTGGTGCCCATGAACTCGACGTCTTCCGGCAGCAGCACCGGCAGCTGGTCTTCCGGCACCGGGACGGCCCCACACGAAGCGCAATGGATCATCGGGATCGGGCAGCCCCAGTAGCGCTGGCGGCTGACGCCCCAGTCGCGCAGGCGGTAGTTGATGCGGCGCTCGCCCTGCCCGCTCTGGCTGAACTTCGTCACCAGATGCTCGAAGGCATGGCGGTGGTCCTTGCCGTCCAGCTCGCCGGAATGGACGATGCGCAGGCCGTCGGCGTACTTGTCGGCGTACCAGTCGTGCCACTGCGTAGCGTCGTAGGCGTTGTCGCCCACCGCCACCACTTGCTTGATCGGCAGGCTGTATTTGGTGGCGAACTCGAAGTCGCGCTCGTCGTGGCCGGGCACGGCCATCACCGCGCCGGTGCCGTAGCCCATCAGCACGAAGTTGGCGACCCACACCGGCACGGCGTCGCCGGTCAGCGGATTGATCGCGCTGACGCCGGTCGCCATGCCGCGCTTTTCCTGCGTCTCCAGCTCAGCCTCGGACACACCGCCCTTGCTGCAGTCGGCGATAAAGGCCGCCAGATCCGGATTGCTTTCGGCGGCACGTTTCGCCAGCGGATGCTCGGCGGCGACGGCCATGTAGGTGACGCCGGCCAGCGTGTCCGGGCGCGTGGTGAACACGCGCAGGGATTCGTCGCTATCGGCGACCTTGAAATCAATCTCCAGGCCTTCCGAGCGGCCAATCCAGTTGCGCTGCATGGTCTTGACCGCATCCGGCCAGCCGTCGAGCCGGTCCAGCTCATCCAGCAGCTCCTGCGCGTAGTCGGTGATCTTGTAGAACCACTGCGGGATCTCGCGCTTCTCCACCAGCGCGCCGGTGCGCCAGCCGCGGCCGTCGATCACCTGCTCGTTGGCCAGCACGGTCTGGTCGACCGGATCCCAGTTCACCACCGCGTTCTTCTGGTAGACGAGGCCCTTCTTGAACAGGCGCACGAACATGCGCTGCTCGTGGACGTAGTAGTCCGGGCGGCAGGTGGCGAATTCGCGGGTCCAGTCGTAGGCGAAGCCCATGCGCTGCAGCTGGCCGCGCATGTGCTCGATGTTGGCGTAGGTCCATTTGGCCGGCGCCGTGTTGTTCTTGATCGCCGCGTTCTCCGCCGGCAGACCGAAAGCGTCCCAACCCATCGGCTGCAGCACGTTGTGGCCGGTCATGCGCTTGTAGCGGCTGATGACGTCGCCAATCGTGTAGTTGCGCACGTGGCCGACATGCAGCGCGCCCGACGGGTACGGCAGCATCGACAGGCAGTAGTACTTGGGCTTGTCCGAGGTTTCGGTGACGTCGAAGGCGTGGTTGGCCGACCAGAAGGCCTGCGCGGCGGCTTCGGCCGCCTGCGGATCGAAATTGTCTTGCATGGTTACCGGAGATAGCGGGAGCGCGGCGGTCGCCGCAGTTGGCCGACGAGACTACCGCACCGCAGCAAACGGCAAAAGCCCCGAAAACGACCGATCCTGTCCGAAGTTCGCCAACCATCGGCCCATGGAAGCGCCCGACGCCACTTCTAGACTTGGCGGCTGAGGGGGAACCGCCATCCGAATAAGGAACACAGGGACCGTGAATCCAGCCATCGAATGCCAGCAGCTGAGCCGACGCTTTCCCGGCGGGAAAGGGGTCCACGCGCTGGATCTCCATGTGCCCGGCGGCAGCATCTACGGCTTCCTCGGCCCCAATGGCGCCGGCAAGACCACCACCATCCGCCTACTGCTCGGCCTGCTGCGTCCGGATGGCGGCGAGATCCGACTGTTCGGCGAACGCCATCGCTATGGCGACACCCAGTGGTTGCATCAGGTCGGCGCGCTGGTCGAAGGCCCATCGCTGTATCCACACCTGAGCGGACGGCAGAACCTCGATATCAGCCGCCGCCTGCTGGGCTTGCCTGCCACGCGCATCGACGCCGTGCTGGCGCGCGTGGATCTGAGCAACGACGCCGACCGCCGCGTCCGCGACTACTCGCTGGGCATGCGCCAGCGCCTGGCCATCGCCCTCGCCCTTCTCGGCGAACCACGACTGCTGATCCTCGACGAGCCGGCCAACGGCCTTGATCCCGCCGGCATCATCGACCTGCGCCGCCTCTTGGCGGAGCTGGCCGCCGAAGGCGTCACGGTTTTCGTGTCCAGCCACCAGCTCAGCGAAGTGGAGCAGGTCGCCAGCCATGTCGGCGTGCTGCAGCGTGGTCGTCTGCGTTTCGAAGGCAGCCTGCACGAGCTGCGCGAACGCTACCGGGCGCTGCTGGAAATCCGCTGCGACGAGCCCTCACGCGCCATGCCGCTGCTGGAAGGCTTCGCAGCACACATCCAGCGCAGGGACGACGCGATCCTGCTCGATGCTGACGCCGGCAGCGAGGTGGCCATCAATCGTCATCTGGTCGAAAACGGCATCGCCGTATCGCATCTGGCAAGGGAGAACAGCTCGCTGGAGCAGCTGTTCTTCGCCCTGACTGGCGACGACGACGCAACCAACGACGTGGAGGCAGCGGCATGAACCTGCTCGCCGTTCTCCGCGCCGAACTATTGAAACTGCGCGGCACGCTGGCGCTGTGGATGTGCCTGATCGCACCGGGACTGGTTGTCGCCATGACCGTGCTGCAAATCGCCTTCCGCTTCAGCAAGCCGGTCGATATCGAGCCGCACGACGCCTGGATGATGCTGGCGCGCGCCATCGAGTCGCTGTGGGCCTTCCTGATGTTGCCGCTGTTCCTGACCCTCGAAGCCGCCCTGCTGGCCGCCGTCGAGCACGGCAACCAGCAATGGAAGCACCTGTTCGCCCTGCCCGTGCCGCGTTACCGACAGCTGACGGCGAAGTGGCTGGTGCTGACCGCGCTGTTGATTGCCGCCAGCCTGCTGATGCCGCTGCTGATCGCGCTGGGCGGTGGCGTCCTGATGCTGTTGAAGCCCGGCTTCGGCCTGGCCGGATCGCCGCCAATGGCTGAACTTTACTGGCCGATCCTGAAAACCGTAGCGGCGGCACTGTTCATGCTGAGCATCCAGCTTTTCGTCGCGCTCAACTGGCGCAGCTTTACTGCCGCTGTCGCCACCGGCATGGGCGCGACCGTCGCAGGCTTCCTGATCGGCCAGTCGGCGCGCTTCGGCCCGTACTACCCGTGGGCGCTGCCGCTGCAGATCTTTGGCGGCGATGGACGCAATGCACCCTGGGCGATGTCATTGGGGCTGGCCGGCGGATTGCTGGTGGCGGTATTCGGTATCTGGCACCTGAGCCGTCGCGAATATCCGGAGTAATTGACGACACCGTCCGCACCTTGCCCACGCGGCATGTTGAAATTGGCGTCCCGCCACAAGCCCGCCAATCCCATGCCGCCGTTCTGGATCGAGTTCATCGGCTTCGTTGCCGCCGCATTGACTACCTTCAGCTTCATCCCGCAGGCGGTGAAGACCTTCCGCAGCCGCGACACGCGCAGCATCTCGCTGGGCATGTACGCGATCTTCACCGTCGGAATCGCCTGCTGGCTGGTCTATGGCGTGCTGCTGGAGAGCTGGCCGATGATCATCGCCAACCTGATCACGCTGAGCCTTGCCGCCGCCATCCTGACCATGAAACTGCGCTTCGGCTGAGCGCGACATCGACGCCACCCTTGCATCGCGGCGATCACGCCCGCATGTTTCCGGCATTCCGAACAATGGCCCGCCCATGACCACCGATACCAACGACAGCAAGCCCAACGTCATCGACGTCACCACCGAACGCTTCCAGCAGGATGTCCTTGAGGCGTCGATGAACACGCCGGTGCTGGTCGACTTCTGGGCGACCTGGTGCGGGCCCTGCAAGAGCCTCGGGCCGATCCTCGAAAAGCTGGCCGCCGACTACAACGGCGCCTTCACGCTGGCCAAGGTGGATGTCGACAAGGAGCAGCAGCTCGCCGGCTATTTCCAGATCCGCTCGGTACCAACGGTGATGCTGCTGAAGGACGGTCAGATCGTCGATGGCTTTCCCGGCGCGCTGCCGGAAGGCGAACTGCGCAAGTTCCTGTCGCAGCACGGTGTCGAACCAGCTGCGCCGCAGCTGGCCGGCGTCGATGGCGCTGCCGGCGTCGATGGCGACGAAGCGCCTGCAGACAACATCGATCCGCAGGCCGAACTGGCCAGGGCACAGGCGGCACTGGCCGCAAAGCCCGATGACGCCGCGCTCAAGCTCGACCTCGCGCTGGCCCTGACCCGCACCGGTGATTTCGAGCAGGCGAAGCGCTTGCTGGATGCCCTGCCCGCCAATCTCGCCACCGACGAGCGCGCCCAGAACGCGCAGGCGCGCATCGAGCTGGCCTCCGAAATCGGCAACGCGCCCGACCTGCCCAGCCTGCGTGGCCGTGGCGATCTCGACAACGATCCCATCGCCCTGCACCAGTTGGCGCTGCGCGAGTTGCTCGAAGGCAACAGCGAAGCCGGCTTGGAGCGGTTGCTCACGATGCTGTCCAAACACCGCGCGCATGGCGACGGGCTGGCGCAGAAGACGCTGATCCGCGCCTTCCGCATCGTCGACGACCCGGCACTGGTCAGCCGCTACCGCCGGCGCATGTCGACCCTGCTCTTCTAGCGCCACCGACAAACCGTACGTATGCGTATGGTAGAGTGCGTATCCCCTCCCCGCGCACCCTCAGCCCATGAAACCCTCCACCCTGCGGCGACTGATGAATATCTGGTCGCCGTTCCGCTCGCCGGGCATCCGCGTCACCCACTGGTCGGACGACTGGCGCGAAGTTCGCGTCGAGCTGCGCCAGCGCCGCTTCAACATGAATTTCGTCGGCACCCACTACGGCGGCAGCCTGTTCTCGATGACCGACCCGTTCTGGATGCTGATCCTGCTGCACGTCCTCGGGCGCGACTATCTGGTCTGGGACAAGACCTCGGAGATCGACTTCGTGAAGCCCGGAAAGGGCACCGTCAGCGCCCGCTTCCGGCTCCACCAGTCGGTGCTGGACGACATCATCGCGGCCACGGCCAGCGGTGCGAAACACCTGCACTGGCTGCCGGTCGACGTGGTGGATGCGGAAGGCGAAACAGTGGCCAGGGTGCGCAAGCAGGTCTATGTGCGGCGCAAGCCGGCTGCCCGGCCAGCGCCGGAAGTCGTGCAAGCTGCCTGACGCCACCGAACACGTGAACGGACGCCCTCCCGAAGGGCGCCGGCTGGGTTAACCTGTCGGCGCAGAGGGAACCCAATCCGTGAACGAAACGCCGCAGCCGACACTACTACCGGATGCGCCCGTGATTCCTGGCTACCGCGTGGTGCGGAAAGTCGGACAGGGCGGCATGGCCACCGTCTGGCTGGCGGTCCAGGAATCGCTGGACCGCCAGGTGGCAATCAAGGTCATGCTGCCGATGGCCAGCGTGGACGAGCAGCAAGCGCAGCGCTTCGAACACGAGGCGCGCACCATCGCGCGGCTGGAGCACCCGCACATCGTGCACATCTTCGAAGTGGGGCGCACCGGCGATGGCCGGCTCTACTACGTGATGGCCTTCCTGCCGCGCGGCGACCTCAGCCATCGCGACCTGAGCACCAACCAGGCGAACGTGCTGTCGCTGCTGCGCACGCTGCTCGACGCCCTCGCCTACGCGCACGCGCGTGGCGTGGTGCATCGCGATGTGAAGGCCGAAAACGTGCTGTTCGACGGCGATGATCGCCCCATGCTCGCGGATTTCGGCATCGCGCTGTCGTCGCGGATCGCCGCGCGCCTGACCAGCGCCGGCATGACGCTCGGCAGCGGCGGCTACATGGCGCCCGAGCAGTCGCGTGGCGAGCGCGTGGACGGTCGCGCCGACCTCTACAGCGTCGGCGTGCTGGCCTACGAAATGCTGGTCGGCGACCTGCCGTTCCGCGCCACCGATCCGCTCGCCCTCGCGCTCAAACACGCCCACGACCCCATCCCGCGACTGCCACGCCATCTGGCCCATTGGCAGCCGTTCATCGACCGCGCCATGGCCAAGTCGCGCGGCCGCCGCTTCCGCAATGCCGCCGCGATGCGCGCCGCGCTGGACCGCGTGGAAAAGCGCATGAACGGCGCCGCCGCCAGCTTCGGCGAGTACTGGCACCTCTTCCGCAGCCATCCCTTCTGGCGTCGGCCAACCACGCGCTGGTTGCTGGGCGCCGCGGCGGTTTCCTCGCTGATGCTGCTGGTGGTCAATCTCACGCGACCACCCGCGCCCGCGCCGGTCGATACCAGCGCGGTGATGGCCGCCGTTGACGATGCCGCCAACAAGCCGGAGGAATCCGGGACCGCCAATGGTGATGGGCTGCCCACCAGCGTTTCCCAACCGGCGGAGCCGGAACAGCTGGAGGCCTGGCTCGCCAAATTGGAAAGCGATCCGCAGGACACCGTCGCAATCACTGGACTCTCGCGGCAGATCGACTGGCTGGGCGAACAGGCCGAACTCGACTTTGCCGCCGGCGACGACAAGGCGCTGCGCGAACGCAAGGAACTGGCGACCGGCTGGCACGAACGCTTTGGCGAAGCCCTGAACGCTCCCTACACCCGCTTCCAGCGCCGACTGACCGGCCTTCTGGTGTCCGAACAGCGGCAGGCGCAGATCAGCGGTAACGACAAGGACGCCAAGCGAGCGGAACAGCTGCTGCAATCGCTGGGCTATGCGCCCGAAGACGAGGAGCCGCCTCAAATCGCCGAAGCGCCCGCGAAACAACCACCGACCAACGCGCAACGTTCATCCGTCAGCCTCAGTGGCCTGGTGACGCGAAAGCAGTACGCAGCGTTCGTCGATGCCACGAAGCGCGAGGACAGCCGCTGCCGGAACCAGCTGTCACCGCTGCGCATCTTTGATCGTCGCAGCTGGCGCGAACCGGGATTCGAGCAGGCCGACAACGATCCGGTGGTCTGCGTGAGCGCCGCCGATGCACTGGCCTACCTCGACTGGGTCGGTCAGCGTGACGGGCGCAGCTATCGCCTGCCGGCGCCGACCGAGCGTCCACAGAACCAGGCCGGCCTCGCCGAGTGGACCAACGCCTGCATCGCCAGCGGCGACGCCGCGCAGCCCTGTCCCCGGCGCGTTGCCGCCGGTCCGCTGCTGCAGGAACGCCAACTGGACATCGATCGCGGCTACGACGACGTGAGCTTCCGCTGGGTCGCGAAATGACGCACGCGCGATGTCGGGACTGAGGCTTCGCTGAACAGGCGTGCCTCTCCTTCAATGCGACTGCCGCTAGACTGTCGCCATGCGACCCGCCCATCTCCAGCGATACATCCTCACCGGCATCCTCACGGTCTTTCCGCTGTGGCTGACCTTCGTCGTCTTCGAGTTCGTGCTGAAGCAGCTCGGCCAGCTCAGCGCGCCCTGGGTCGATGCCCTGCTCACCCGCGCCGCCAGGTCGATTCCGTTCTTCGGCTTCCTGCTCACCACCGACTGGCTGCGATTCATGCTCGCCGTGCTGGTGACGCTGACCTTCCTGTACCTGCTGGGCTGGCTGGCCCACCGCGTGGTCGGCAAGCGCCTGCTCAGCGTGGTCGACGCGGTGATCGAGCGCATTCCGCTGGTGCAGTCCATCTATGGCGGCACCAAGAAGCTGCTGGCGGTGCTGCAGACCAAGCCTGAAGGCTCGCAGCGCGTAGTGCTGATCGACTTCCCGCACAAGGAAATGAAGGCCGTCGGTTTCGTTACCCGCACCGTGCGCGAGAAAGGGAGTGGCCGCGAACTGGCGATGGTCTATGTGCCAACGACGCCGAACCCGACGTCCGGCTATCTCGAGGTCGTGCCGGTGGATCGCCTGACGCCGACCGACTGGACCGTCGACCAGGCCATGGCGTTGATCATTTCCGGCGGTGCCGTGTCACCCAGCGAAATTCCCTTTGAAGTCGCGTTGTCCGCCGCGGAGCGCGCATCGGCTGCGGTTGCCGGCAAGCTGGACGGCGATGACGGCACGACGACGACGGCGCAAACCAGCACCTGAGCCGACACAGCAAAGCGCCCGGCATGCTGGCGTGCATGCCGGGCGCTGTTGGCTTCATTGCATGGAAGCGATTCAGCCCGCCGCGTTCTGGATGATCATCTCCACGCGACGATTCTGCTGGCGACCCGCGGACGTGTCGTTGCTGGCCACCGGATAGCCCTCGCCGAGACCCTTGGCGCTCAAGCGCGAACGATCGATGCCCTGGCCCACCAGGTAGCTGACCACGGACTCGGCACGGCGTCGCGACAAGTCCATGTTGTAGCTGTCGCTGCCGGTGGAATCGGTATGGCCCTCGATGGCCACCGTCGTATCCGGATGTTCGCTCAGCGCAGCCACCAGCTTGTCGAGGTTGTGCATGGCGCCTGGCTTGAGCACAGCCTTGTCGGTTTCAAACAGCACGTCGCCAAGCGTCACCACCAGACCGCGCTCGGTCTGTTTGGCCTGCAAGTCGTCGATCATGTCCTGCATGGCGCGCAGTTCGGCGCGCGCCGCCTCGGCCTGCTGACGCGCCAGCGTCGCTTCGCGACGCTCGGCTTCCGCCTGTTCACGGGCCATGGCCGCATCACGCCGATCAGCATCCGCCTGCGCCAGCGCCGCGTTGGCATCGCGACGGGCCATGTTGGCCTCGTGGCGGGCGCGGTCAGCTTCCTTTGCCCTCGCCTCGGCCACCAGGCGCTCGCGCTCGGCGCTCAGGGTATCGATGCGCTCACGGGCGAAACGGCTCTGGCCTTCGGCTTCAGCGATCTGCAGCAGCCGGTCAGCCATGTAGACGTTGTGGTCGAACACGCGCGACTTCATGCCGTCGCCATGCTCGGACAGGTTGCGAACCGCGTTGGCGGCCTGCTGCAATTCCTTCGGCGCCTCGGCGGAGACCACCGGATCGGACTGCAGCCGCGCCAGCTGGTTCTCCAGGCGGACCAGCTCCGGCGGCCGCTGCTGCGAACCGGCGCAAGCAACCAGAAGACCGGTGGACAGCGCCAATGCGATGCCACCACGAAGATGTCGTCGAACGTCAAAGCGGTTCATGATCAGGCTCCCTCGCGCGCGATTTCCGCACGCAGCGTTTCGATGGTGGTTTCCAGTTCCTTCAGCACGCTCTCGTTGGCCTGCTGGCGCGCCCGCGCCTCGGCCAGGCGACCATCGAGGCCGGCACGCTGCGCTTCCAGCTCGGCGTCGTCCCAGTCGTGGTCGGAAAACGAACCTTCGGCCCGGGCGAGCATGTCGCGGGCAGCGTTCAGTTCCTGCGAAGCACGCTCACCGGCATCCGCGCGCTCGGCGGCGGCGACATTGGCGCGTGCGGCAATCAGTTCCTTCTCGGCGTCGTCCTTGCCTGCCATGGCTGCCAGCGGCAGGCAAAGCAGCAGGACGGCTATCGGTGATGTCCAGCGGGACATGGCCTTCCTCCTTCGTTGGGTCCGCGGAAGGAGCAGCAATGCGCGTGCCAGCAATCAGGATTCCGGCTTAACTTTCACGTTTTCATGAAGTTAGCAGCGCCACCAGAAGGCGAAGCCGGCAGCCACGCCAGCACCGGATCGGGCCAACTGCACGGTCCTCGCCCACCGAATCACGAGAATCGTGCGACTTGCAGACCGCTACGTCTGCGATGGGCTCTCGCTTGCTCGACACCTTTCGAACGCACCAACGAATCTCTTGGATGCGCTCCAGATCGCGGGGGACTTGCGCCCGGCTTTGCATCAGGGCGCTACGAACGTGGCGCCTGCTCCGGATCAACGGACTCAATCGGCGCCAGCTCGGGCGTCAGCGCCACGCGCTGATCAAAGACGAAGCAGCCACCATCGTAGTGCGCGCCGCCGACTTTCTCGAAATAACCGAGGATGCCGCCTTCCAGCTGCAGCACGTCGCCGTAGCCGGCCTCGTTCATCCAGATCGCCGCCTTCTCGCAGCGGATGCCGCCAGTGCAGAAGCTGACCACCGTCTTGCCAGCCAATTCGCCGCGGTGCGCTTCCAGCGCGTCACCCAGTTCGGTGAACTTGACGATGGGCAGGGTCAGCGCACCGGCAAAGCTGCCATGTGCGATCTCCTGTTCGTTGCGGGTATCGACCATCACCACTTCGCGGCCGACATCGTCGTGTCCCTGGTCGAGCCAGCGCTTCAGCGTTGACGGCTCAACCGATGGCGCGCGGCCCCGGATCGGGCGGATGCCATCCTGACGGAAGGTGATGATCTCGCGCTTGTGCTTGACCAGCAGCCGACCGAACGGAATGCCCTCGCTCTCGCTGAACTTCGCCTCGATGTCGGCGAAACGGGCGTCGGCACGCAGCCAGTCGAGGAAGCCGTGAATGTCTTCCGGTTGGCCAGCCAGGAACAGATTGATGCCCTCGCCGGCGACGAGCACCGTGCCCTTCAACGACCGTGCTTCGCAGGCGGCACCGATCGCGGCGACCAGCGCCGGCGGATCCGTGATCTCCACAAATCGGTAGGCGGCTATGTTCAGAATGGCGGAAATGGCGTCGGACATCGGCCCATTTTAGTCCAGTCCACGCCCCTCGCTTGAGACGAGGGTCGGAACCGCGATGGTTTCATGCGAAAATGTCCGGCTAATGCCCCCGTAGCTCAGCTGGATAGAGCGTCCCCCTCCTAAGGGGAAGGCCGTGCGTTCGAATCGCGCCGGGGGCGCCATTTTCTGAATCGGCTGCCGCCGGCTTGTCCCGGACGGGCGGCGACCACATATCTCCGTCAGCCGATTCCACCTGTTTCCATCCCAATCTGGAGCTGTTCATGTCCCAAGACATCCTGAAGTCGCTCGGCCTTGGCGCCAGCGAATCCGGTACCTATCTCGGCAACGGCGAGTGGTCGAAGACCAGCGACGCCGGCGTGCTGGAGCCGGTCAACCCGACCACCGGCGAGGTGCTGGGCCGCGTGATGGCCTCTTCCCAGGCCGACTACGACACGATCATCGAGCGCGCCCAGGCCGCCTTCAAGATCTGGCGCACCACCCCGGCACCGCGCCGTGGCGAAGCGGTCCGCCTGTGTGCAGACGCCCTGCGTACGCACAAGGACGCGCTGGGTTCGCTGGTCGCGCTGGAGATGGGCAAGTCCAAGCCGGAAGGCGACGGCGAAGTGCAGGAAATGATCGACATCGGCGATTTCGCCGTCGGCCTGTCGCGCCAGCTTTACGGCCTGACCATGCATTCCGAGCGCCCGGGCCACCGCATGTACGAACAGTGGCATCCGCTGGGCCTGATCGGCATCATCTCGGCGTTCAACTTCCCGGTCGCCGTGTGGGCGTGGAACAGCTTCATCGCCGCCATCTGCGGCAACATCAGCATCTGGAAGCCGTCGCCCAAGGTGCCGCTGTCGGCCATCGCCTCGATGAAGATCTGCAACGAAGCGCTGAACGAGGCCGGCTTCCCGGACCTGTTCTTCCTGTTCAACGATGCCGGCACCGAGCTGGCACAGAACTTCGTCGATGACCGCAACATCGCGCTGATCAGCTTCACTGGTTCAACCAAGGTGGGCCGCATGGTCGGCGAGCGCGTGGCGCGCCGCATGGGCCGCTCGCTGCTGGAGCTGGGCGGCAACAATGCCATCATCCTCGACGAAAGCGCCGACCTGAAACTGGCCATCCCCGCCATCGTTTTCGGCGCCGTCGGCACCGCCGGCCAGCGCTGCACCACCACGCGCCGCCTGCTGGTCCACGAAAGCCTGTACGACGACGTGCTGGCCAAGCTGGTCACCGCCTACAAGCAGGTCGAGACCAAGATCGGCGATCCCACCGACCCGAAGAACCTGATGGGTCCGCTGAACAGCCGCGACGGCGTGGACGCCTACCTCGATGCCATCGAAGCCGCGAAGAAGGCCGGCGGCACGGTCGAAACCGGCGGCGAAGCCATCGACCGTCCGGGCAATTTCGTGTTGCCGGCGATTGTCAGCGGCCTCACCAACGACGCCGAGATCGTCCAGCACGAGACCTTCGCACCGATCCTCTACGTGATGAAGTTCAAGACCGTCGACGAAGCCATCGACATGCAGAACGCCGTGCCGCAGGGCCTGTCGTCGGCGATCTTCACGCAGAACCTGAAGTCCTCCGAAGCCTTCCTGTGCGCGGCCGGCAGCGACTGCGGCATTGCCAACGTCAACATCGGCACCTCCGGCGCGGAAATCGGCGGCGCCTTCGGTGGCGAAAAGGAAACCGGCGGTGGTCGCGAGTCGGGCTCGGATGCCTGGCGCGCCTACATGCGCCGGCAGACCAACACCATCAACTACTCGGACTCGCTGCCGCTGGCCCAGGGCATCAAGTTCGACCTGTGATGTGAAGCGGCCCGACCCCGGATCGGGGTCGGGCCGTTGCCGTTGCGTCACATCCGTCGTATCCCGTCGTCCTGATTGCCAGCGTCCCGCCATCCAAACGCTGCAGGAGACTCAAGCATGAACGCCATCGTTCGTCGGACCAGCACCGCCGCCGTGCTCAGCCTGGTGTTCGGCATCCTTGGCTGGATCGCCATTCCCTTCATCGGTTCCATCGTCGCGGTGATCTGCGGTCACGTGGCCCGCGCGGAAATCCGCCGCGCACCGCCCAACACTTACGAGGGTGACGGCATGGCCATTGCCGGCCTGCTGCTCGGCTGGTCGCAGCTGATCCTGACGGTTCTCGCCATCATGGCGATGTTCATGTTCTTTGGCGGACTGGCCTTCATCGCCGCGCTGGGCGCGCACTGACCACAGCACCGGCCGCTGCCGGCACCGCCTTGCACCATCGGCAGGTCAGCCCCGCTTGTCCCGCGCCTTGTCCGGCTCGGGACTGGCGGCCTCCTTGCGACGCGGTGGCGCATCGGGAAGCTGCCGCTCACCATGGCGCAGCCAGAGCTCGGCGACGCGCACATCGGTGAACACCCGCGCATCGAGTCCGGCTTCCTTGGCGAAGATCTCGCAGAACTCGATCTTTTCCAGCCCATGCGGCTTCACGTGAGCGATGCGCAGCGCTTCCAGCCCCTTGCCATTCATGGACTCGACGAGCTTCATCCAGTCGTCGGCGGTCAATGGAGGACCCGAGAACTCGTCGACCAGCAACAGTGAAAGCGGTTTCAGACGGTCGATCTGATCGGCGATCTCGTCCCAGTACGCAACCGTGTTCGCCATCGAACTTTCGCCCTTCACATGGGCGCGCAGTTCGCCGTGACGGTAGTCGAAGCTGATTGAATATGGCCCGGACATGACATCAAGGTCCTGCCGCAGCAAGTCACCCGATCATCAACCTCCATCGCCGTCGACGCAACCTATGCATATCGGGAATGCCTGCGGATTGCCCTGCGACTACCGGCTGCAACGTGAGAGAATACGCGGCCTCCCGCTCTTCCTCCGGATCGCATGTACGGACTCGCCAAGCCGCTGCTGTTCTGCCTCGATGCGGAAAAAGCCCACCATCTCGCGCTGAAAAGCATCGAAGCGGCCTACCGCACCGGCATGAACCCACTGCTGGCGGCGAAGCCAAAACCACTACCGACCACGGTGTTCGGCATCGACTTCCCGAATCCGGTCGGCCTTGCCGCTGGCCTGGACAAGGACGCTGCGCATATCGACGCGTTGGCTTCGCTGGGTTTCGGCTTCATCGAGGTCGGCACCACCACGCCGAAACCGCAGTCGGGCAACCCTAGGCCGCGCATGTTCCGCTTGCCGGAATTCCAGGCCGTCATCAACCGCCTCGGCTTCAACAACGGTGGCGTCGATGCGCTACTGCGCAACGTCGAACGCGCGCGTTTTTCCGGCGTGCTCGGCATCAACATCGGCAAGAACAAGGACACGCCGAATGAGAACGCGGCCGACGACTACCTGCACTGTCTGGAGCGCGTGTATCCGGCAGCCAGCTACGTCACCGTCAACATCTCCTCGCCGAACACGCAGGGCCTGCGGGAACTGCAGCAGGGCGATGCGCTGCGTCAGTTGATCGGCCGCCTACGCGAGGCACAGGAATCGCTGGCGGCGAAGCACGGCGCGCGCAAGCCGATGCTGCTGAAGATCGCACCGGATATCGACGACGCGCAGATGGACGCGATAGCCGGCGTGGTTCTGGATGCCGAGGTCGATGGACTGATCTGCACCAACACCACCATCGACCGTGAAGCCATAAAGGGACACCATCTCGCTGGCGAAGCTGGCGGCCTGTCCGGTGCACCGCTGATGGCGCCATCCACCGAGGTGCTACGGCAGATGGCCAGGCGTCTCGGTGACCGCGTCCCACTGATCGGCGTCGGCGGCATTCTTTCCGGGAAGGACGCCGCCGCCAAGTTCGACGCCGGCGCCTCGCTCGTCCAGTTCTACAGCGGCATGGTCTACCGCGGCCCGGCACTGATCGGCGAATGCGTCAATGCGCTGCGACAGCGCGCATGACCGACGCCTTCACCCTGCTCGACGACGCATCGCTGGAAGGTCGCAACACCTTCCGCGTGCCGGCCCGCGCGGCACTGCTGGCTGACGTCAATCGCGCCGACGGTTTCGCCGAGCTGTTCCGCTATCCGGTGTTCGAAGCCGGCAATCCGCTGGTGCTGGGTGGCGGCAGCAATCTGCTGTTCGCTGGCGACTGGCCCGGTCCGGTGCTGTCGATCCGCGCCGACGACATCCGCATCGTCGAGGACGACGGCGACAGCGCGCTGGTTCGCGCCGAAGCCGGCGTCGAATGGAACGACCTTGTCGGTTGGACGCTGGCGCGCGACCTGCCCGGCCTCGAGAACCTCGCATTGATTCCCGGCACCGTCGGCGCTGCGCCAATCCAGAACATCGGCGCCTATGGCGTGGAAGTCCGCGAGTTCGTGGAAACCGTGGAAGCCTGGGATCGCGAAGCCGGCGCCATGCGCCGAATCGATGCCGTTGACTGCGACTTTGGCTACCGCGACAGCCGCTTCAAACGCGAGCGCGACCGCTGGATCGTGTTCGCCGTCGAGTTCCGCTTCCCGAAGCAGCGCGAACTGCGCCTCGACTACGCCGGCATCACCGACGAACTGCAGCGCATGGGCATCGAGCAGCCCACGCATCGCAAAGTCGCCGAAGCCGTGTCGCGCGTTCGAACGGCAAAGCTGCCGAACCCGACCGTGCTCGGCAACGCCGGCAGCTTCTTCAAGAACCCGGTGCTGTCGCGAGCGCAGGCCGAGGCGCTGCTCGCCGAGCATCCCGAGCTGCCGAACTACGCGACGGGCGACGAGGCAACGCGCAAGCTCTCCGCTGCATGGCTGATCGAGCGCGGCGGTTGGCGCGGCCGTCGTATCGGCGATGCCGGCGTGTCCGAGCAGCACGCACTGGTGCTGGTGAACCATGGCCGCGCCAGCGGTGCGCAGATCCTCGACCTTGCGCAGCAGGTCGCGCGCGACGTGAAACAGCGCTTCGGCGTCGAGCTGGAACCCGAGCCACGCATCATCGGCGGCGACTGGCCCGGGGCTGACAGGAGCGCATGATGACCAACAACATGACCGACCCGGCCCGCGCCGCCTGCTCTTCCGCACCCACGCCAGCGGCGGTGTCGCCACCGCGCGGCAGTGATGGCATCGACCCGCAGTCCACCGCCGTGCTGCTGATGGTCGCCAGCGCCGTGTTCTTCGGCTTCATGTCGATCACCATCCGCTACGCCTCGCATCAGCTGCATCCCTTCGAGGTTGCGTTCTTCCGCAACGTGTTCGGCCTGCTGTTCGCGCTGCCGCTGCTGTTCCGCGGCGGCCTGGTGCTGCTGAAAACCGACAAGAAGCGCTATTACGTCATCCGCTGCGCCATTGGCATGGTGTCGATGCTCTGCGGTTTCTGGGCCATCGCCAACCTGCCGCTGGCGCAGGCGGTGTCGTTGTCGTATTCGACGCCGCTGTTCGTCACCATCGCCGCCGTGCTGGTGCTGGGTGAAGTCGTGCGAGCGCGACGCTGGACGGCCGTTGTCATCGGTTTCCTTGGCGTGCTGGTGATCGTGCGGCCTTGGGGCCACGCCTTCTCTCCGGCGCTGCTGGTGCCGCTGGCAGCGGCCGCGCTGTCGGCCAGCGTGGCGATCAGCATCAAGTTCCTGTCGCGCACCGAGCACCCGGACGCCATCGTCATCATCACCGCGCTGATCTGGGCGCCGCTGTCGCTGTTCCCGGCGCTGCCATACTGGGAATGGCCGACCGCCGAATCCTGGGCATGGGTCGCGCTCACCGGCTTCTGCGGCACCGCCGGACACATGCTGTGGACACGCGCCTTCAAGCTCGGCGAGGCCTCCGCGCTGACGCCGATCAGCTTCGTGCAGCTGCCCATCGTCGCCCTGCTCGGCTGGCTGCTGTTCGCCGAATCGGTGGACCGTTACACGCTGATCGGCTCGGCCATCATCTTCGCCGCCAATATCTACATCGCCCACCGCGAAGCACAGCTGCGGCGGGCCGAGCGTGCCAAGGACGCCGCCGCCACCGACGCCGATATCGAATCCGAGTCGCAGGCGCAGCGATAGGCCAAACAGGCAGCCGCCTCCGCTACACTGCCATCAAACACCTCGGGCATGCCCATGACCCGCGACCACGACGACAACGAGACCACCCGGCGGACCATTGCCAGCCGTGGCCCGGCGGATCCCGATCCGCATGCCGCCTGCGTGGTGGTGATCCACGGCGCCGGGCTCGGGCGCCGCGTCGATGTCGCCGACACGCCGGTCATGATCGGCCGCTCGCACGAGGCCGACCTGCAGATCAACCATCCCAGCGTGTCGCGCCGCCACTGCGAGATGTGGAAGGAAGGCAGCGGCTACCGCATCCGCGACCTCGGCGCGACCAACCCCACGCGGATCAACGACCAGGTCATCGACGAAAACGAGCTCAACGACGGCGACCACGTCACCGTTGGCGAGAGCGTGCTCAAGTTCATCAGCGACTCCAGCCTGGAAGCCAGCTACCACGAAGAGGTCTACCAGCTGGCTACGTTGGACGCGCTCACCGAGCTGCACAACCGTCGCCATTTCGTGGAGATGCTGGAACGCGAACTGGCCCGCGCGCAGCGACATCAGCGGCCACTGACGCTGGCGATCATCGACCTCGACCACTTCAAACGGGTCAACGATCAACTCGGACATCCGGTCGGCGACATGGTGCTGCGCCAGTTCGGCGCCATCCTGCGCCAGCACGTTCGCGCCGACGACCTGCCCGCACGCATCGGTGGCGAGGAATTCGCCGTGCTGCTGCCGGAAACCGATCTCGACCACGCCCGCGACTACGCCGAGCGCCTGCGCGAAACGGTGGCCGCGGCAAGCTTCGACACCGCCGGCCAGCAACTCCAGGTCACCGTCAGCATCGGCCTGGCGCTGATCGCCGAAGGCCGCGACAGCGTAGGCACGCTGATGCGCTCGGCCGACCGCGGGTTGTATCGTGCCAAGAGCCAGGGCCGCAACCGCGTCCGCACCGAAGATTGAACGATCGCCGCAGCAGAACAGGGGCCAGGCAATGACGCAGGATCGCAACGACAAGGCCGCCAATCAGCGCACCATCACCACCACGGGCCCGGCGCCGCTGGAGCCGCACAGCTCCTGCCTGATCGTGATCCGTGGCCCCGGCATCGGACAGCGGGTCAATGTTGGCGACCAGCCGGTGCTGATCGGCCGCGATCCCGAAGCCGACCTGCAGATCGGCAACCCCAGCGTGTCACGCCGCCACTGCGAAATCTGGAACTGCGTCGCCGGCTACCGCATCCGCGACCTCGGCGCCACCAACCGCACCCTGCTCAACCTCAAGGAACTGGACGAAGGCGAGCTGAAGGACGGTGACCTCGTCACGGTGGGTGAAAGCGTGTGCAAGTTCGTCGACGGTGGCAGCCAGGAGGCGCGCTACCATGCCGCCGTCTACCAGCTGGCCACGCAGGACTCACTCACCGGCCTGCCCAACCGCCGCCACTTCGCCGAAACCATGGAGCGCGAACTGGCCCGCGCGCGCCGCCACGGCCGTGCACTGACGCTGGCGTTGATCGACCTCGATCATTTCAAACGCATCAACGACGACCTCGGCCACCTCGCTGGTGACCAGGTGCTGCGCCGCTTTGGCGCCCTGCTGCGCGAACACGTCCGCGCCGACGACCTGCCCGCGCGCATCGGCGGCGAGGAATTCGCCCTGCTGATGCCGGAAAGCGACCTCGACGCCGCCTTCGAGTCCGCCGACCGCATCCGCCAGATCATCGCTGAGGAAAGCTTCGACGCCGGCGGCCAGACCCTCAAGCTCACCATCAGCATCGGCCTGGCCTGCTGGGACACCAGCCGCGACAGCGTCAGCGCCCTGATGCGCGCCGCCGACCGCGCGCTGTATCGGGCGAAGAGTGAGGGGAGGAATCGGGTGAGTACCAAAGGGTGACGAAGAAGATGTCGAAAACGTACTCTGACCCGTGTTTTGCTTTGTTCGAGTCCGCCGACCGCATCCGCCAGACCATCACCGACGAATCCTTCGAAGCCGGCGGTCAGACCCTCAAGCTCACCATCAGCATCGGTTTGGCCTGCTGGGACGCAACCCGCGACAGCGTCAGCGCCCTCATGCGAGCCGCGGATCGGGCGCTGTATCGTGCGAAGAGTGAGGGGAGGAATCGGGTGAGCACTGAAAGTTGATGAACGTCATCCGGGACAACGTGTTCTGACAAATGTTTCGAATCGAATGAATGGAAGGCCATTGGAATTGCGCAATACATTTTTGTTGTTTCTTGCCGCCACTCTCCTTGGTTGCTCAGCAGCCGGGACTAGCCGGGAGCAACTTCAACAGGCAAATGGAACTCTGGAAACGCTGCCCTCATTCAAGTACCCCCCGGCAAGATATGACGACGGTGCGACTGCTGAATGCACCGACCAGATGAAATGCTTCATGGTCGGCGAAGAAGAGAAAATCGTGGTTTTCGCTGACAATGTCATTCCTGTGGAGAATTGCGGAGATAGCATAATTCGTTGTTGGACTTTCCCCTTATTCAAAATAGCGGCATTTCGAGACCACGATTCTGAGAAGGACTATTGCAACGGATCCGTCTGCATCAGGGACTTTGTTGGTCAGAGTGCAAGTCGCAGTACGTATATTGTCAGTGACGTTGATGGTGACAGGAGTGACGTTCGCGTTAACTTCGATACTGAAGCGGGCATTACGGAGATCTGTTACCTCGATGCATGGATTGGTTGTTATCGGCTTAGCGAGGACTCTCCCCGCGGAGTGCTTTCAAGCAATGATTCCACTTCAACTCCCTAGCTCCACCGAAAGCGAATCAATGGAACCTCTAAAGCACGGGTCAAAAGGATTTCAGAGCGAGTGCTGATCACTCCTGCGACTAAATTAGGCAAACCAGTACATGACCGAAATAGCCAAAAACACCATCTGCCTCTGGTTTGATCGCGATGCCGAAGCGGCGGCGCGGTTCTATGCGGAGACGTTTCCCGACTCAGCCGTGCAGGCGGTGCATCGCGCGCCGGGCGACTTTCCGTCGGGCAAGCAGGGCGACGTGCTGACCGTGCAGTTCACGGTACTGGGCATCCCCTGCCTTGGTCTGAATGGCGGCCCGGCGTTCAAGCCGACCGAAGCCTTCTCGTTCCAGATCGCCACCGAAGACCAGGCGGAAACCGACCGCTACTGGGACGCCATTGTCGGCAACGGCGGCGCGGAGAGCGCCTGCGGCTGGTGCAAGGATCGCTGGGGCCTGTCCTGGCAGATCACGCCGGTCGCCCTCACCCGCGCCATCACCAATTCCGACCCCGCCGTGGCCAAACGCGCCTTCGACGCCATGATGACCATGCGCAAGATCGACATCGCCGCCATCGAAGCCGCCTGTCGCGGCTGAAGCGCCGTATTTCCCGCTGATCCACGACGTCCTTGCCGACGGGTTCACTGTGCGCGTAAAACGAGGCTTCGGGCGGTGAGACTGCCCTGACACTTCTTCGTGATCATGAGGCTTGCCATGAGAGCGGCATCCGCTGTTTCCAACCGCCTGACGTTGATGGCATTCGTGGTGGCCGGCGCTGTTCCGGGGCTTTGCCAGGCGTACAGCAGCAATCAACTCGTTGCAAAGGGGGTCCCAGGAAGCTTCGGGACCGATCAGATCCTCACCTCCGCGCATGCCGGGCTGTGGGTGGGGACGCCCGGCGTGCTTTCCGAGCACGGCTTCGTCCCGGCGGAAGTCGGCCAGAGCTTTCCCATGGCAAATGGCGACCTCGCAGGCGTCATCGCAAATCTCACCAACGGGAACAACGACAACCTGTGGCCCGGCATGGAGTTCAGGACGTATTTCTTTTCGGAATCCACCTGGTTCAGCGATGTGGCGGGCGGTAACGGGACCGACCTCGCCGGCTTCCGCATCGACAGCATCACCGCGACCCTCAACAGCCTGTCGCTGAACTCACCCGGCAGCGATCCCCAAGGCGACGGCAACTGGACCGACGTCACCTACAACTACACGTTGCGCATCTATGGCGCAAAGGCTTATGGCATCAGCGGCTTCGTCAGCGGCCTGTCGGGTTCGGGACTGGCGCTGGCGCTGGCCATCGACGGCAACCCCTCGCAGGCGCTGCCGATATCGGCGAATGGCCTCTTTGATTTTCCGCAGCCCGCCTACCAGGGCGACAACTATAGTGTGACGGTCACACAGCAGCCCGACGACCCCGCACAAACCTGCACCATCAACTCGGGCGATGGACTGGTGGATGGTGCGGTAGTGCAGGACATCACCGTGGACTGCGTGAAC